>Ga0172370_10008619_pt1 | contig 12187 bp, 11 predicted proteins | sample LakKiv5m_FD_114538 | JGI IMG/M metagenome (GOLD analysis project Ga0172370, IMG submission 114538) | Freshwater microbial communities from Kabuno Bay, South-Kivu, Congo - kab_022012_11.5m | ecosystem: Environmental > Aquatic > Freshwater > Lake | place: Democratic Republic of the Congo...
CCTCATTCCCACCATGCTTGACATGACCCGGGCAATTCATGAATCCGGTGGAAAGATCGTGCTGCAACTTGGCTTCGGTGGAATGTATCTCTCCACCACGCGGATGATGGGGCTAAGCCCAGACGATATTCGGGGAATCGTCACTGCGTTTGCCGAGGCCGCCAGGCGCGCCGAGCAAGCGGAGTTCGACGGTGTACAGGTCCTTGCCGCGCATGGGTTCCTGCTGAGCCAGTTCCTTTCGACTAGATACAATCCGCGAACCGATGAATATGGAGGGCCCGTTGAAAATCGGGCACGTCCCACCATCCATGCGCTGCGGGCCATCCGAGGGGCAGTGAGCGACACCTATCCTGTGCTTCTCAAGCTAAATTGCAGTGATTTTGTAGATGGTGGGTTCACGCTTGAAGATTCAGTCAAGGTTGCGATCATGCTTGAAGATGCTGGAGTTGACGCTATCGAAGTGAGCGGAGGCTTCATGAGCCATCTCTCTCAGCAGGAGGGGCTGAAAAGTGAGATCGCGCAGGAGAGCGACGCCTATTTTGAGCGGGAAGCGCAGGTATTCAAAAGTCAGGTCCGCGTGCCCATAGTACTCGTCGGCGGAATACGCTCATACGACGCATCACGCCGATTGGTCGAGGATGGTATCGCTGATTATATCTCCATGTGCCGCCCCTTCATCCGCGAACCGGATCTCATAAATAGATGGCAAAGCGGCGATTTACGAAATTCCGCCTGTACGTCATGCACCCATTGTTTCGATTCCGCGGGCAAGGGAGAGGGAATATCATGCATCCAGGAGAGAGCTGAAAAGCCTCAAAGGTTCTTCCCATCGGTTTCTGAACTCGTCCCTGCTAGTCCGCCGTATCCGCCTGATACATTCTATAAGGTCTCTGTGGGATTGGAGGCATCAGAGGTGTGGGACCCGAACTATGTGCCCGTGGTGAAGATTGAGATCGTGATTAATAGCCAGGTCCAAGAAAACTGTGGTCCGTCTTTCCCCGTAAATTCAGATGATTATCAGCGTGTCTTCCAGTTGGTGCAGAAGCTTTTGGGCAGGGAGTATTGTGGCCCGGAAACAACTTGAGCGGATGTGACCGGCGCGGTCCTCACCATGTGGTAAGAATCATTGGGCGGCGCCGTGAGTGACAAATCGATCAACTCCGGCTAAACAGCGGCCACAAACGACAAAAGATCTTTGCAAAGTTGTGGACAATTCCACCACAGACCTTGCCCCATTTCATCCCCCCGGCGGATGCCAGGGTGCGCATCATGCGTGGTCTGAGACATTTCCCAATGGCGCAGACCCTTTAGGCTTTCCGCTAGTACCTTGTGCCCGTCCTGACCAAATTGAGGGAGGCGCTGCCAAGAGCTTGCTCAAGAGGTTGAATACAGGAGGCATCTTGCCATGAAGATCGTTCGAGTTGCCGCGGTACAGGACTCCCCCGTGGTATTCGACAGGGAAGCCACCCTAGTCAAGACTGAGAAACTGCTTGCGGATGCCGCCGGCAAAGGGGCCCAGTTGGTTCTGTTTCCGGAAGCCTTCATTTCCGCATATCCCAAGGGGCTCGACTTCGGAGCCCGATTGGGAATGCGATTTCCGTACGGGAGAGACGATTATCTGCGTTACTTCGAGAGCGCTGTGGAAGTTCCCGGAGAAGCCACCCGGTTTCTTGGAGAGGCTGCCAAAAAACGAGGCGTGTACGTTGTTATTGGAGTCATCGAGAGGGACGGGGGCACACTTTATTGCACGGTGCTGTTTTTTTCGCCGCAGGGTCACCTACTGGGAAAGCATCGCAAGCTCATGCCTACCGCCATGGAGAGACTGGTCTGGGGCTTCGGCGACGGGTCCACTATGCCGGTCTTTGATACCCCGCTGGGTAAGATCGGCGCAGTGATCTGCTGGGAAAACTACATGCCCATGTTCAGAACGTATATGTATTCTCAGGAAATACAGCTGTACTGTGCACCCACTGCGGATGATCGGGATACGTGGCCCGCTTCGATGCAGCACATTGCCCTTGAAGGCCGTTGCTTTGTCCTGAGTTGCTGCCAGTATCTGATCAGAAGAGACTGCCCCAAAGAGTACGCAGCGGTCCAAGGTGACGACCCGGAGACTGTCCTTATGCGTGGCGGGAGCTGCATCATTGGACCATTAGGCCAAGTACTGGCCGGTCCCAATTTTGACGGTCCGTGCATACTAACCGCTGACCTGGATCTGGACGATATTGCAAGGGGAAAGTACGATTTGGACGCGGTGGGGCACTATGCCAGGCCGGATGTATTCCAGTTGCATGTGAACCTGCGTTCGTTGGCGCCCGTGAAAGCATGGAACTGTACCGAAGGAGATCCTTTCGACCCAAGATCGGAGTGATTTTTCCTCTTGCTCCTGTTGTGTCTAGCACCACTTGGTGGGCAGAGCATGTGAAAAAGGCCAAGAGTTGCGAGTAATACTAAGTTGCGGGCAAAACGATGAATTGCGGAGAGAACCTTTTTACACAAAAAAGTTTCCCCCGTAAGCTCTTTGTTGGAAAGCAAATTCGTATAAGAAATGGTCTGGTGAGCAAGTCCTGCTCGGTTTTCATTTCCGTCGGCATCGGAGAAAACCACGGATCGACAGAAATTCTTGTCGGAAAGAATCATGCTGAGGTCTATACGCGCCAGAGTAGAGAAGAATCCGGGGGTCACATCAGGAGTCCTGTGATTGGAGCAACGCCAAAATGGCTCCCAAAGCTAGGTTCCTGAAGCCACATGGTTTTAAGAAAAGGCGCCACGCAAAGCAGCCGTAACCAACCTAAACTTTTCCTCTTTATTGGTACCCCCGGCAAGGATCGAACTTGCGACCTGCGGATTAGGAATTCTAAAACGACAACAGAATCAACAGCGCTTTGACAGAGAACCCCAGTGATTTCAATCAGACTTAGTTCAGTTTAGTTCGCTCGAATCCGTCTCAGTCGAAAAAATTCTGAACATTTTCTGAACAAGATCGCAGTCGGACAGGTATCGTCACCCTCGCCCCGCGGATCCATTTTCCCCCAGGCCGAACCACCAGAGCCTACCCTCGGTTTACCACATTCAACACGGTGCCCCCTTCGGCCCGAGGACAACCTTGTGTCTCCCTGTAATCCGAGGACCGCTCAGGTTGATTCTGGACGCGTTCTCGTGGATGCCTGCGCGTGCCCCTGAAAAATGGCAACGCAATCATGGCAATCGCCCCCCCGTACTGCCCAGCTAAGGTCGATTTGTGTGAAATTCCGAAAACAGAAGTATGTGGTATTACAAAGTAACACATTTTTCGCTTGACAGTGTTATTTTCAGCCCCACAAATACTCACTCCTACTCTCTTATACGTACAGCGGGTATAAGTACATCGCGAAAACGGTCAGCGAGAGCAGATAAGACCGCATAATTCGTGGCCATGACGCAACGTGATTTTGCAGCCCCCTCATGCAATGGATTAAGCTGCTCTCATAGCCTGTTTCCGGCGTGCCGCTAATGAAGAATGGACGAAAACGTGGAGAGGTTTATCTTAACTGAAGAGCGGACCGCGAGACAACCTCAGACGCCAGAAAATGAACTCTGAGGGCCTTTTCTTGTTACCTGTGAATTCAGCCAGGGCGATTGTGGATAGCCTCTTCGGGGCTGTGAATTGAATCCGGGGCCTGTTAATAACTTCGGAGGGCCAGGCCGCGTGTTCCGTCGATCCATCATTCCCCTTGGCCCATCAATCAGATTTGCCAGAAGAGTCACATTGTCTCGGGACCTCGCCTTGAAGTTTCGATTTTCACGGCGAGGTAGGGGGTAAGGTAGGGGCAGATGGAAAACGCAAAATTTGAAGGAAACGTGCCGACAGGCAGTGGTGTTTCGACAACAAACCGGAACCGGATGCGCTCCCCTTATGGTACCCTTACATCGAATACTAACGACGATTCTCGTTCGGAATTGATGAGACCCATAGGCTCAACGCCTTCACAATGTCTGTTCCGGCAGATCTGCATTACTAAGCATCCCCTTGTAGACAAGGTGGTGGAGAAACTGACTGAGCTTAGCCGCAGAGATCCCATATTTCCCACTCATGTCACCGAAAGACATTCCGGATCTGATGTCCTTCACAAGATCAGCGGCTTTGATTGACCTTTGAGGCTTGGACTCCTCCCCTTCACCCCCTTGAGAGTTTTCAGTGATGGATTTGACCTGTTCCGTTTGCTCGTCGAGCGCATGTTCTTCAACGAAATCATCCGACAGGGTGCCACGCTCGACGTGAGCCGTCTGACCTGCCAATGTCGCGCCTGTAATTGCTGCTGAATCAATCCGCATCCTCGCGCCTTCATCTTGAGGAATCGCCTTGGCTTGTCCTGTTGTAGGCAAGCGTTTTTCAATGTAGTCGTCGAGGAATCGTCGGATGGCCGCATTCAAGTAGCCTCGATACTCCTCCAGCATAATCTTGCCTATCTTACCATCCACGAAGCCCCTTCCCATTAGCCTTACCAAGTAGTCGGGTGGCGTAGCGAGCCATTCCCCAAGCTTCGCTTTCATGCCTTCAATGATTTGCCTTCTTCTTATTACGGTGTTAATGGCAGGCAGGTCAAATTTTGGTTTAGTAATTTTCTCAAGTAGCTCAATGTCTTCGGTCTTCCCCAAATTGTCAGCATGAAAAACTAGGAAAGGGTCCGTGTGCATCTGGCAGGGCATGGTCGGGTCGGCAAAGAATTGCCACTGAATGCCATTAGTGAGTACTCCTACGAGCCCTTTCGTCTCGCATGCGGCATAATACTGCTTGAGCTGAGCAACGTGTTTCTTGTTAAGGGTTGCATCCACGCCGCCTTTGCACTCGATAATCATGACAAGCTTGCCGTCCAGGAATGTCGCATAATCAACTCGATCCGTTTTCCCCGGTCCGAACGCGCAGAGGTGCTCGGGGACAACTTCCTTCACATTGAAAACGTTGAACCCGAGAACGTTGTGAATGAAGGGCTCCACTAGACCATTCCTGACTTTGAACTCGTCTGTGCAGTCAGCGCGCTGTTTGAGCGCCTGGTCAGCCCACTCGCTGAGTGTATCGGCGAAGGCCATGATCATCCCCTCCAAAAATATTTAGGTCCAGCCGGCAGATGGCCGCAAAAAAAGCCTATTATCTCAATTAAATATCAATAATGCAGCGCCATTGGCAAGGAAATTTTGCAGTCCGCCCCTTTTTCTTTGAGCCGACAGCACGATTTTCGACCTGCTGTTGTTTGTTAACCGAACGGTTGACGGACAATTGTCAAAGTTGTCATCTTTTCTCTTGACAGGTTAATTGTCATGTGTCAAACTTGTCACAGAAAGCCGGGAGGTATGGAAATATGAGAGAGCAAAGCGCAGTCGGTTACATCAGAGTTTCAACTGAGGAGCAGAGCCGAAAAGGGATCTCCCTGGAAATGCAAGCCGCAAAGGTACGTGCTTATGCAGAATTGAACGACCTGGCCCTCGTGGACACCATCGAGGACGCTGGGATCTCCGCGAAGAGCATCAAGGGCAGGCCCGGAATTCAGGCCGTCCTGGAAATGGTAAAGGCCAGGAAGGTTGACGCGGTGATCGTTTACAAGTTGGACCGGCTTGCTCGTAACACAGTCGAATGCCTCGAAATGGCAAGTTTGATGGACAAGGCCGGAGTTGCCCTCCACAGCATCAGCGAGAAATTGGACACTCAGAGCGCGCTGGGCCGCTTCTTCTTCACCTTGACCGCAAGCTTGGCCGAAATGGAGCGGAACATCATCAGTGAACGGACCACTGCGGCCCTGGCACAGAAGCGGGCAAATGGGCAAAGGATCAGTGGCCAGGCCCCCTACGGTTACAGATTTGAAGGCGACAAGCTTGCCAAAGAGGACACTGAGCAAAGGACCATCAGCAAAATCGTGGAATTGAAAGCAGAGGGCCGGTCAATCAGAGGGATAGTGGCTTTCCTCCAAGAGAACGGTTACAGGAATCGCCACGGACGGCCAATCGGACGGAGTGAGACATGGAGCATTTTAAAAAAGGCCGCTTAAGGGAAATGAGCACACAGGAAGAATTGGAAATGCTGAGAGAAGATCCAACCGCACAGGATCTCCTGCATTTACTTGAAGGCCAAGGCCCTGAGCGGACCAATCAATTAATGACAATGTTGACAACTTTGGCAGACAAGGAGGATATGAAATGCCAAGACCGATGAATGATCAACAGCGCAAAACCCTTATACGAGCCCAGGCATTGCAACGTGAGGGCAAAGCGTGGAGCGAAGTGGCGCGCATACTTGCCAGTGAAGGGGCAGTGAACACCAAAGGCGTCCCCTATGAAGCCGATTCGTTAAAAGCAGCGTGTTCTCGATTGGCGAAGACACTCCCCAAAGATGTAGATGGTAGGCGCGCTGACAGGGAAAGAAAGCCTTTGCGGTCACATGTCAAAGTTGACAGACAACGAGCTTTGTCACCTGACAAGGTTGACACAATTGAGTCTGTGACAAGTGACAAAGTTGACAGACTCACGAAGGAGGAAATGGACTCGATCATGCAGCGTGTTGAATCGTTAATTGACGAAAAGATTCAAGCCGCCCTGGGCGCGGGCCGGGCCGTCGCGTCAGTGCCAAGAGAGGATGACCCCCCTTCGCCGCCGAAGACCGGCAAGAGGCTTCACGGAGTGAAACGGGATTTGCGCGCTCGCATTGACAAGAATTTGATGTATTTGCTTGAAGTGGACTGTCAGACACATTATGGCCGGAACATGAGTAAGTGTCTGGACGCGATTCTTTGGCGGTACTATGACAAGCCTCGTTTGTCTTTTGAGCCGTAGAAGATTCCATGAGATTTTTCTATTCGTGGTAACTATGACGCCCCGACTTTCATCACAGGAACCTCCATTGCACACGCGCGCAATTCAAACTTAAAACGGGCTGGCGCTTACCAGTTATAGCCTGTAGGCAAAGGGGGCCAAATGAAAAGGGAAAAGTTCCGCCAGTGCGAGCCGGTTACTGTCAGGACGCCAGAGGGGCCGCTCAGAAAATGGGAATCATATTGGGTACGTGGCGGGAAATCCGAAAGACCGCCGCCACAGGCCGCGGAGCGCTGACAAAAATTCACAGGACTCCGTTTGACCGGCATTTCACCCTTCCAGATGCCTTTCCGCACTCCGTAATTGTCGATTACAGTCTTTTCTTGACTTGAATAGCCCGCTTGATAGTTTACGCGTGGATTCTCTACTAGCTTCCAAGACACCATTCAGAGGTCATGACTGTGAAGGATGCGCGGTGCGAGACATGTGCAAGGTTATTTGCCAAACAAGTTGAAATGGGAAAAAGGCGTTATGCCGCGGAAGACGAGAACAAGAGAGAGTTACTTGCATACCACCTGTCCAAGATAGAGAACAATCTTTACGACCATGTCAGGGCGTCTCACGGAGATGAATGGGAGAACGGCCGTGATTTTATGAGGCGATGGCGTTTTCCCAAAGAGGTCATGTGCGAGAGAGTACTTCCAGAATTGCCCCTCTATGTTTTCACCGTGGGAGGCGTTCTCAAGCCAGGTCTTGAGGCGGCCGCCGAATGGCCCGGCGGTCTTTCCCTCTCATTTCCGCACCCGTTCGACTCGACGCAGGACGAGCTGTGCAACGTATTTGAGACCATAGTACAACGCGCCTCGGTCACCCTAATTTTAGATAAACCGATCAACTGGTGGTTCAAGCGGCGGGAAGTTGAGTTTTTTGAGACGTGTCATTCCGATATTTGTCAGGCCGGACAGGACCGGCAGTCGCCGTGGCTCACCCCTGTAGGATTGGCGCAAGAATGGGGGATCACTTCCGAGACACTTCTGATGTTCGTCCGGGAGAAGGGCCTTCCCGCGTGGATCTTGAATAAGAAGGCAGGATTGCTGCGTGTCTGGTCAGAGCGAGTGCAGGATTACGGCTTGGGGAATGCCTTATTAGACAAAAGTGACGCGGAAGATTTTCTCAAAAAGCACCCGACGCTGTATGGATACAAAAAAAAGGAATCCAAAGACCGCCGCCGGGTTGAAGAAGATCCCAATTTTAAACCAGCAATCGACTTCGCTAAGAGAGTGAAGCACGAATACTCCCGTATCAACATGGATGATTTAGCGTTCATAACCCACGCCGTCTTGACTTACGGAGACCGGCCATTCGACAACGACTTATTGGAGCGGAATTATGCACGTGTCAGAGAGTTGCCGCGCCAAGGGTTCACCGGCAAACGAAAACCCAAGGAGAGCACTGTAAGAAATTGGTTCAGACGCCCTGAAGCCTTTCCTCGCGGCAAATCCTAAAAAAGTCAGCATTTTGTCAGTCCTAGATTTTTCTCCCGCCTCAACCCGTGCATTTTCCTGCATATTTGCCTCAAATAGGTCAGTATTTCCTCTATCCTAAATTCCGTCCCCAGCCCTATCTAGCCTAAAGTTGCCCGTAATTTCATGAACCACCGATTGGAGGTCATAACATGACTACTGAACGACGACACCTTACACGTGAGGGCCTGGCGAGGCGCTGGAATGCGTCCACTAGAACCGTGGACCGACTGCGTCAACGCGGCTTGATCCCCTGGGTTGATCTAAGCGCAGGGCGGGGAGCACGACCGTTGGTCCGATTCACCTTGACCGACGTGGAGGCTTACGAACGAGCCGTTAGGCAAGATCCACAAACAGAGCAACTTTCAGACGTTGCAACGAATGATAATTCGGCGGCAGCGTGAAAGGAAAAGCCCGCTGTGAGGCGGGCTCGGGGCGTGTGAAATTGAATATTAACCGTGAGTTACACCCATGAATTATAGCGAAAAAACGCAGAAAGTCAATCCCAAAGCCCACTACGAGCCCAGATCTGAGGAAGAGTGGCAAAAGTGGCTCAGGAAAGACACTTACGGAGCATTCTTAATATTTCGTGAGCTTTATAGGAGCCCTGCCTTTGAGGAACTGCGAAGACATCCCAAGTATGTTCTCGTGTTGCTGGAAGCATTCTCTCAGCTCAATTTCGAGAGATCAAATAATAGAGCGGAGAGACATGCAAAAAAGCGGGGCGTACCCTGCGGTACAAAGGCCCGAGTCTACAAGAATGGCGGAATGGTATACCTCACACAGAACCGCTTAAAAGCCCTGGGTATAGGAGTGGCAACCCAGAGTGCAGCCAAGAAAGCCCTCGTCAGCTTGGGTTTTCTTGATGGGGTGTTAATGCCCGCGTCTGCCAATGAAGGACAGTTTTGCCCGTCAGTTTTTCGAGTGTCCACAAGGTGGCGGAAATATCCCAATGTTCCCCCACAGGAAGACGGGATAACGATTACCCGCCGTGTGTATTCCGAACATTCACTTTCCAATCCGGATCACTCCATCCATAGAAAGAGGCGGGAGGCTCAAAACCCCATTCAAATATTGAATGCACCTGCCATTCAGGAAGTGAATGCAAGGAAATCTGAGCCCATTCAGAAAGTGAATGCAAGTACGACTCCCTTCGCACAAAATCACCATTCGAGAACTGAATGCATTTTAAAAGATTTCCATGGCGTACAGGATGATACCAAGGCGGAGCACAGCGACGACGAACACGAGGCAGTGAAATCTGTGGATACCTCCGAGGGTCACACGCTGTTCGAGAATCCCATTGACCAGCAACTTCTAAGAAGTGGCATCCCGGCGAAAATCGCGATCTTTATGGTGAGCCGCGGTCACTCATGCACGTTGGCCCGAAAACGCGGCGGCAAACGGGTGCAGCTTGGCTTCTCGAATGGATGCTCTGTCCACATACGCCCTACCGAGTACGAGTATTTCCCGGACGGCTCAAATGGCAAAGGTGGAATCGTATTCAAAGAAATTTCCGAACTTGAAAGGTTAATTCGCAATGACAAAGCCGAACACACCCGCTGAGCACGAAGAGCTATTAATGATCCCACGCGGGGCAATCCGTAAATTGAAACTCGACTGGACTAGATTCGGTCCCGGCCCGAAATTCCTGAACATCCGAGAGTGGCATAAGGCTGATGATGGCCAGTGGCGGCCAAGCGCGAAACGTGGTCTTGGAATACACGTAGGAGAGCTTCCAGGGCTCTTCCAGGCCGTGATTCTTGCGGCTGAAAAGGCATTAGCCGAAGGCGCAGGAGACGGGAACCCGGAATTGCTTCAAGACCTTCAAGCAATCCTCAACAGAATTTCGGAGCGGTTAGACACAAGACCACCGTTAGACACGGTTAGACATGATGGGATAGACACCAGCCATACTCTGAACATCGACGGCTGGACTGTCCGGCCCGACAATCGTGGCTTCTATAAAGCTTTCAGAAAGATTCGGGGCGCGCAGAAGTGTGTTTACATCGGCAAGACCCTGGACGGAGCTGAAGAGAAACTTCGGGCCGCAAACGCGAAATGGGGCATGTAGCGCATTCATCGGAGACTACTGACCCCGGTTGCGGGGAATGGATTGCCATTGAACGGAAGACGTTGCCTGATTTGATTAGTTGCTGAGGTAAGCTGTATTGTCCCCTCTCCTAACACCTGAGAAAGCCGCTCAATATCTTGGCATCAAGGTCAAGACGTTGCACCAGCTTGTCCGGGAGGGGAAACTTGCTTGTGTACAGGTTACCGCGAGAGACCGGAAATTTACCGAGGCTCAAATCCAGGAATTCATAGAAAGCCGCACCATACCCACGCCAAAGATCGTTGACAGGAAGACCCCTCACACTTTACCCTTCCCTCGGAAGGGAGGTGATAAACAGAAATCGACTGGGGATTTTCTGTCAGAGCGCGCCAGAATGAGAGAGGAATTGCGCTCATGGCGATAAAGAACAGAAAAGGCATTTTCTACACCTATTTCGCCCCGTTCAAAACCCGGCAAATCGGCCTAAAACTGGACGCGAAAACCAAGTCTGAGGCGAAGCAGATCGAGGCCATGATCTTACGAGCATGCAGGACAGGCAATTACTCAGCGCTGGACGGCGCGGGCCGTGAAGCTTGTATCCGTATGTACGGAAGTAAAGGCTGGGAGCTTCCCCCGGAGTTGGGAGGAATGATCCAAAGCGTCCCCCGGAAAAACTTGACGCTATGGGAAGCGGTGCAGCTTTTCATGGGGTATCCGGAGACAAAGGCGAAGAGCGAAAAGGCCCTGGACAGATACGATCAAGCCTTCCTGAACCTTGCGGAAATCTTGGGCAAGGGCACGGCGCTAAAGGACCTTTGGATTCCCGACCTGAAAGAGTATCAGGTTAACCGGGTGAGCAAGGGAGCAGCAGCGTCAACGGTCAATATCGAGTTGTCGGCGCTCTCACGAGTCTTTGCCGTTATGGTGGAAATGCAGCTTGTGGAAACTAACCCCGTGAGATTGGTCAAGAGGTTATCAACAAAGTCCAATGAGCGGGAAGTCTACCTCTCCCGTGAAACGGTCAAGTCCATCGCTGATAAGTGCCCGGCCTGGTATCAGCGGATCATTTGGACAGCGTATTTCTCTGGTATGCGAAAAGGAGAGATTCTGAGTTTAAGCAGACGGCAAGTGAATCTTTCCAAGAGATTAATCTACCTGGAGCCCGAGGACACCAAGGAGAACCGGCGCAAAAGAGTCCCGATTCACCGTGAATTGATTCCAATCTTGGAAGAGGCCATGAGGACGCCGTTTCTCGCCAGTGACAAGGTGTTTCTTGTTCAGGATTCTCAGGGAATAAGGACGCTAGGGATAGATACGGTCGGCAATCCTTGGCCCAGGGCGTGTTCAGCTTTAGAGGAAGCAGAGCTGTTGAAACAGCCCTTTCCAAGATTTCATGACCTGCGGCATACATGGCGGACCAATGCGAGGCGCTCAGGCATAGATTATCAGATTGCAGAGAGCATCATGGGGCATTGGTTCAAGGGAAAGAGCGTCAACGATAGATATGGCCGTATCAGCGATCAGGAGCTTATCCAAGCAATCGACAAAATGACTTTCGATCATGGTGAGACGGAAATCTTTGTTACGCAGCGGAACCAAGCCTCTTCCGGAGAAAAACCTGAACATTTCCTGAACATTTGTGGACACAAGGGGGTGCAAAAAAGAAAAAAGACTCAGGCTTTGTCCTGAATCTTTAATGATTTCTTGGTACCCCCGGCAAGGATCGAACTTGCGACCTGCGGATTAGGAATCCGTCGCTCTATCCACTGAGCTACGGGGGCACGTTTTGCTAGATTCAGGCAGGCTGTTCGCCTACAATAAGAACCGA
>Ga0172370_10008620_pt1 | contig 12187 bp, 11 predicted proteins | sample LakKiv5m_FD_114538 | JGI IMG/M metagenome (GOLD analysis project Ga0172370, IMG submission 114538) | Freshwater microbial communities from Kabuno Bay, South-Kivu, Congo - kab_022012_11.5m | ecosystem: Environmental > Aquatic > Freshwater > Lake | place: Democratic Republic of the Congo...
AAAAAAAGTGCCGGAAACCCGGAACTCATCCGGCAAAAGCGGAACTATTGTCAACACGCCCATCTCTCAGCAGAGAAAGGTTCGCCACCTATCTGCAATGGGGAGCCACATCTTTGTTTGCTATATTGGGGCCTCGCAAGAGGTTATCGAACCGTCAGCGACTTCGCTGGCGGTTTCCGCGTATCTGTAGCCTCAACACGTCTCTCCGAGAGCAACCCCTGCCGTTCGCCGGCGCTACACCTGAGACCCCTCCCGTTGCCAGGACTCGCCGCTCTCGCCGGTTTCTCTCTGCCGCTCGGTGAGAGAGAGCTTCGGAGGTTAACAGCAGGCGGAACTGATTTGGCCAAAGCGGAACTTTGATTAGCTGGGGCGGAACTTGTGTCAGTTGGGGGGAGGAACGAGAATTATTTTTGCCTCTCTCGCGCAGCATCTCGACTTAGCAAAACACTACTGTTTCGCAGCAAGCATCACCCCTTGAAACGAGCGAGAAACGCTGGTCCATTGACACGAAACCTTTCTCCCTGCTACAGTACGTAATCGACGAGTTGCGCGAAAATAGCCGATTTTTGGCTGTTATTTGGGTACAGCGAAAAGTACCGACGATCCGTCGCAGTCGCCCGCTCGACGTAGACATCAACTGAGAAAAGATGTCCGCCTGTGATGGCGAAACGCGCGGCTATAGGAGGCGTCGATGTCCCAGCGCATCCAATCGCTCGGCCTTTCCGTGCTACATATTCCCGATGCCGACCTGCGGCTGGAGCCTGGCCAGCAGGTCACCGTGCCGACGCTCACGCAGACGACGATCGGCTCGGCGTTACGTATCCTGCCACCGATCTTGCCCCTGGCTGAGGCGGACAGCATTTCCGCCAGGCGGTCTTCCTCGGCGGTCGGCGCCTCAGGAGACGTGGTCATCACACGAGAGGGACGGGCATGGTGCCACGGTTGAAACATGGTCCGGTGAATGCGGCGAACGTGTTGCCGTCCGCCCTCGTCACCGCCTTGCAGTCGCTGGCGGCGGGGCAGCACCTCTACATCCCCGCCATCGAATCGCCGGTCGTCCGCCGCTGGCGTGCGGTGCGGCAGGCCCAGCAACGGGGCGCGTCACTCCCGATGATGGCTCAGCAACTGGGTATCGCGCCCCGGGCGGTCGCGCGCCTACTGGCCGCCCCGGCGCCACCAGCTTCGCGCGCCGTTGCGGCCCAGTTTGCCACGCCGCAGGGCCGGGCGTTACTCCGGCGCATCCAGCGCCATGTCGAGGCGTGCGTGCTGTATGTGCCAGTGGCGGTCCGCAAAGTTGATCAGCGCCACCGGCGCATCCAGCGCTTGTTTTCGTTGGGCTGGACCCCGGCGCGGGTAGCGGTACATCTGCACATGAACGCCCGCCATATCGCGCGCATCTATCAGTCCTGGAAAGCCGAGCAAGAGCAGCACGGTCGCACCGTGATCCCGGGCCAGCCGCTCAATTCGGCGGAGGATCGGCGGCGTGCGGCGGCCGAACATGACCAGCGCCGCCGGGCGCGGCTCGCGGCGCAGCAGCGGCGGGCGGAGCACGCGCGTGAACGCGAGATCTTTGGGGACGAGGGGGTGGAGCGCGTGTCGATCCGTCCCGTGCCCCTGGACGAACACGGAGGACGCCCCTGATGAAGCCGACCAGCGAGAAGTCCCGGTATTTTCCGGCCACGACGATTCCGCCCGCGCTGATGCGGGAGGTGCAACGCCATTGCGAAGGCGGGTATCTCTACATCCCTCGACGGCACGGCCTTGGTCTGGTCGACCGGATTCTCCACTGGGCGGCACGGGGGGAGGCGCCTCGCCAGATCGCCGCGCTGGTGCGCTGCTCCATCAGCTACGTGTATAAAGTGCTGGCGGCGCATCAGGACTTGCCCGTGGAGCGCGCTGACGAGGCAGCAAGCGCGGATGAGCACGCGGGACGTGAACAGGAACAGGCCGAGAAGAAGCGCACTCGACGTATCCAACAGCTCAAACGCCATGCGCGCGCGTTACGCGGCGATGGGCGGGGGGAGGCGATGCAGGGGAATCAACATGCCAAACGGCATGGCGTGTATAGCCAGCGCTTCACCCCGGAGGAGCAGGCGATCATGGCCGACTTGCGTCCACGCCTCGCGGATCGGTTCACGTCCGACGAGGTTGAGACGGTGCTTGGCACGCTGATCCAGTTACAGCGGGCGCTGGCCATCGCGCATGTGGAAGCCGCTGAACGGCTGGACCGTCGCCTGCGTCGTCTGCTCCGCCCCGACCTGGCGCCACGGCGCCGTCCGCGTGTCAGGGATGCTGACGCACCCTCCCCACTGGATTGGTGGGCGGAGATCCAGCGCCTCCGTCCCTCGACGGCCGCCCCCGTGCCCGCTGCCGATGCCGACGACGCCTTATGACGCGGACGTCTCCATACGCGGTCCGGGTAGACTCGGCGTGTCTGAAGGTGGCTGGAGCTGTTGCCACAGCGCCCGTTGCCGGGTCCACAGCGGCTCGCGCGCGATGCGCCGGATGGCTTTTTCGCCGATGGGATCGCGCCCGGCGAACACCGGTGGCCAGGCAAGCACAGCTTCCTGCAGGTTCGGCGCCAGGTGGAGGAGGGCCATGATCTGCGTCACGCGGGCCCGGGTGAGCCCGAGTTGGCGGGCGAGATCCGCGTAATCCGTGGCGTTCCCCTGCGCGATGCAATCGGTATAGTAGTGTGCCAGCGCCAGGAGGCGTGTGGCACGCGGGAGGCGGCCGATGGGCGGTGTCTCCGGCACCGTGCCGGAGCGGAGGTGCTGCTTGCCGGCACGGGTGCGTTCGATATGGACGGCGAATTGCAGGCGGGGCGGTGTGGATGTCATGGGTTAGTTGTCTCCTGCGATACGGTCATTTCATCGTGAAGGCGGCGCAGCCCTTGCGGGGAGAGGGTCAGTCCGAGCGTGCCGGTGCCGCCGTGATAATCAATGGATTCCAGCATCTGCTGGAGCACCCGGCGGCGTTCCGCGGGAAAGAGGGTGTCCCAGATGGGGAGGATGCCGGTCATCACCGCGCCGATCTCCTGGGGGGTGATCGATGGCGACTCCGCGGCAGCTCCCATCGTCTCCTGCAGCAAACCGGGTTCCTGCGCGACCTGCCGCAGGTGGGTCAGCACCGCGCCTTCCAGTGCCTCCGCCGGCACGGAGCGGGTTGCGCAGTGGGCGACGCCGCGCTTCTGCGCGTTGGTGCAGGTATAATAGCGGTAGCGCGTCTCCCCTTTCTTGGCATGCGTCTGAATCATCGCCGTGTTGCAGGCGGCGCAGGTGAGCAGCCCCTTCAGCACCCCTTCCGGGAGCGTGTGCGTATAGGCGCGCCCGCGACTGGTCAACAGGCGTTGCACCTCCGTGAAGGTCTCCGCGTCGATGATGGCCGGCTGCTCGCCTGGATAGACCGTGCCGTGGTGATTGACCTGGCCGATATACAGGACGTTGGTGAGGAGATGATGTACGTGTGACTTATTGAGTGGCGCACCGGCATGCCAGCGCCCGTCGCGTGTGCGCCAGGATTTCGTCGTCCACCCCCGTACACGAGCCTCTTCCACCACCAGCCGTAAGGACAGGTGGGTGAGATACAACTGGAAGAGGGCTCGAACCTGCGTTGCCTCTGCTTCATTCACCAGGAGCTTGCCGCCGTCGGGATGGACATCATAGCCCAACACCGGCATACCGCCGGTCCATTTCCCCTTGCGCCGCGCCGCCGACATCTTGTCCCGCGTGCGTTCAGCGATGAGCTCCCGTTCATAGGCCCCGAAGGCGGCGAGCACCGACAGCATTAACCGGCCCATACTGGTTTCGGATGGAGTCGAAGGAGGGCGCGTTACGATCCATAACTGGCTCGCACGTTTCCCTCCAGCGCTCCCCGAACCGTGCGAGCAGCTTTCACTGCACACGGCTCTCCAGATACCCATAACTCGTGGCTTGGTTGTTATTGTCATGTCGATTATTGATTGCGCTTCCCGCGATAAATGCCACGGGCTACCTCGTGCAGACTCCGCTTTGGCGGGGTTGAGCACAGCAGGTATTCGTGTTTGACTACGCCGCCTTGGGTGGTCTCGGCCATCCAGGTCTTTTGGCCGCCCTTCGGGTTGCGAGGTGACGGTGGACAACGTGTCATCCACCGTTTTGCCGCGGCCCCGATGTGGCACCCGTGTTTGCGTGAGACGTACGCGCCATAGAGACTCCAGGCTTGTGAAAGTATGGAGGAGAACACTCTGCTGGGGGCGGTGGCGCAGGTGTAGTAGTCCATCCACCCCCAGAGAATGCTATTGATGCGACGTATCACTTCTACTTCGGCTAAGCTGTAGCGTCGGCAGATATCTTTGATCAATGCAATCTTGTATTGTGCTGCCGCGTACGGAATGATCAATTTCACTCGGGGCTGTGTGCCCGTTTCGCCTTGTTTGGCCAGGAATTTGTAGCCCAAGAAGGTGAACCCCTCGGTAATGTGCGTGATTGCCGTTTTCTCCGGACTGAGCACGAGACCGAGGGTATCGGCCACCCAGTGGGTGAGCATGGTCTTGATCCGTTCCGCGTCAGCTTTCGACATGTTCCGCAAGACGATCACGAAGTCGTCAGCATACCGGACGTAGGTCAGTCTGGCTTTGATCGGACGAATAAGATACGGCGTCGTTTTGCGTGCCTTGATGAGGTCGCGCAATTCGATACGGAGGTCCTGAGGATCGCCCAGTAACTTCCGCCGGCCATCGAGCATCGCTCGCAGATACGTGATTCGCCCCTCCAGGGTTTTCCAGGCCGGATTCACGCGTTGGGCCGTGTCGTTCCACGACTGTTCGGGGGTGTGATTGGCCGCCATCTCGCGTTCCACATACACATCTAATTCATGGAGGTAAATGTTCGCGAGGATGGGAGACACGATGCCCCCTTGTGGCGTCCCGGCTTTCGTCGGGTTCCACAATGCTCGCTCAAAGTAGCCTGCTTTCAGGAATTGAGCGATGAGTGTTAACAGTCGGTCGTCCTTGATGCGCCGTTGCAACAGGCGCACCAATATTTGGTGGTTGACGTTATCGAAGCAGCCTTGGATATCGCCTTCCACCACCCAGTCAATTCTCACCTTCGGATTGTCATAGAGAGCCGCGAGGGCCGTGTGACATCCTCGCCGAGGTCGGAAGCCGTGTGAGCAGTCCAGAAAGATCGGCTCATACAGCGCTTCCAGGATCAGCTTGATCGCGCTTTGTACCACGCGATCCGTAAACGTCGGTATACCGAGCGGTCGGAGTTTTCCTGATTTCTTGGGAATATACACCCGGCGCACTGGGGAAGGGCAATACGTGCCTTCCCGGAGTGCGTGCGACAACGCCTCGGCCTGCTGGAGCGACCAGTGGGCTTTAGTGTTGCCGTCGATGCCGGGGGTAGAGGCTCCCTTATTGCCTTTGATTTGTTCGTAGGCATACATCAGGAAGTCCACCTGCGTGATTTCCCGGAACAACCGGTCAAACCGTTTGTCCGGGGCGGCTTGCGCCAGCCTTGTGAGTCTGTGAAGTCGATGTTCCACGATCATATGAGGTCTTGTCCTCTCGTTAGTTAGTCGCATTCACGGGTATCCTGTTCCCCTTGACTCCACGGGCATTACCCCGCTTCATCGCTACTATGGGAACTCTGCCACTCGGAAGGCATTCCTGCACAGACCAGGTCATCATCCTCCCGAGCTTCCCCGGTAGCCACATACGCATTTATGCGATGGACTTAGGCTCCTCATTCACGGATTGTATGCAACGCATACCTGTTGGAACCGGGCATAGGGTCATGGAATAGCCCCGCCGCCCTCGGCGTCAACACTCGCCTTTCACGCAACTAAACACTATTGCGTTGAGGTTCCATTGCCCCGTTAGCTGGTGAGGCAACCGCAATCATCACGGACTCCCGTTGAGGTTCAATCAGTCTAGATTTAGCCATATCCATCTTCCCTTGAGAGACCACCAAGGGAGCCAAGCCTCCCAGTGTCTCCCGTTGTTCCCCGAAAGCTAACCAACTATCATCGGGTCATGCCGACGAAATCGTCGGGGTAGGGACACGCTGCTATCCCAGCGTGGTGGTTTAAGCCGCTCTTGCGACTCCACTTGCGTATGCAGCCCGAACGGGCGCCTTATTTATGGACTGAGTCACGCTAATCAGCGCAACGTGATGGCGCTCCAGAAACTCCATCAAGTTGAGGAAATCCAGCAAGGAGCGGGACACGCGGTCGAGCTTATAGCACACCAGGGCGTCAATCTTCCCTGCTTCGATATCGGTCAATAATCGCTGCATCGCCGGGCGATCCAGCGTGGCGCCGCTGAAGCCACCATCGTCATACCGCGTGGGGAGGGCAATCCACCCCTCATGCTGCTGGCTGGCGATATAGGCCTCGCACGCCTCGCGTTGGGCGTCCAGGGTTGTGAAGTCGCGATCCAGACCCTCCTCGGTGCTTTTGCGCGTGTAACACACGGCGCGCAGCACGCGCGGGGAAGTGGGAGGCATCGCGGGGGATGTGGAGATCCTGCGGCGGCTCATCGGGCACGTCCGTTGCCGGCCAGGCCGAAGAACGCCCGCCCACTACAATGGCCGCCGGTGATGGCTTCCGCTACGGCGGTGAGCGACCGATATACGGTGCCCTGGTACTCGAATCCCTCCGCCAGCACGCGCACGTTATGGTCGATGCCCCGATGCCGGCGCGTCAGCACCGTGCCGGGTGTCGGCGTGCCGGGCGCTGTGCCCACCGGCTCCGAGGATGTGGTGCTGTTCGGCGTGGTCACCAGTGGCGGACGCACGCGCAGGTGCAGTGGATTGGCCAGCGTGATCGCGCGCTGGCGTGTCGCGTCTGCCAGGCCCCCTTCGGCGTTGGCCTGCAATCCCCAGGCGATTTTACGCCAGAGGAATGCCTTGTGTTTCGAGGTGGCGTCCTCCCCGAACACCGCGCGGTATTCGCGCTGCAATTGCGCCAGGGTCATCGTCGGCAATGCGGCAATGCGGCTGGCCAGACTCATGGGTGCTGTGCTCATGCTCCTCTCCCTTCTCCGCGCCGTTGACGGATTTCGCGCAGGTTCGAGTGACATTCATGCTCGAAGCGTCGGAAGCCGTCAAGTCCTGGGGACGCCATCTGGCGGAACGATCGTGATGGCGCCGCACCACGAGTGGCCTTGACTTTGTCTCGCCCTTCATGCCCTCATGTTGGGACAGCACTTTACGCTTGGTGCTGCGCTCATGGAGGTGACATGATGACGCTGATCTTGGAGGTAGACGTTCCCACCGGTCGCTCCGCACTATTACTGACGCCCGTGGACCGGATTGTCCTCCGTCGCCATCATCGGGTGGCGTTGGATGCGCAGGGACGTGTCTGCCGGACTGCCTGGCGCACGTGGGATGGCATGCCGGTGTTGCCCGGCGCGCTGGCGGATGGCTATGAAGACCCGGACGGCGCCACCGTGCCCCGTGGGGACGTGGTCGCCACCGATGCGCAGGGACGACCGCTCCGCCAGTTGCCAGCGACAGCAGGCCGACCGCACCGACTGGAGGGACCGGTGCCGCCGGATGATCTGCTGGCGCATGCCGTCATGAAGGTGTATGCCGTCACTGCGCACCATCTCGATCCGGCGTTACGTCACTCATTGGGGCAGGGGGACATCTACCGCGTGGCCTTCCGTCCACGCCCTTCAACCAGCGATCCCCCGGCATTCTTGCTGGCCAATGCCCACGGCATCTTCCTGTTGCAGGCAGCCCCCTGCCGTCTGGATTGGCTCACGCGTGAGCAGAGGATGCCGGTTGATCTGTTCGCGGATGAGGAGGAGGACATGCCGGCATGGGGTGACTGGCTGGCTGACTATGCGGAGATGAGCGTGGAGGTGGAGGCATGATACGACAGATACGCTTGGTGGATCATCGCGGGCGTGACGCCACCGTATTGCTCCTGCCGGTACGCATGACGGAGACGCGGCAGAGCCAGACGCTGGACGGACATCCGGTGCGGCATCTCCGTCGTCTCAAAGCCACCGCCGACACGCATCCTGACGCGTTGTATGCCCGGTATCCAGATCCCGATGACCTGGCCCGTGCCTTGATCGACGGAGACCCGGAGATCGACCGGCAGGCCGTGGGGCGCGCCACCGGTCCATGTGATCGGGTGTTCCTTGATGGTGACGGGCACGTCTGTTATGCGCCGGTAGTGACAGAGGTGCGCTATCATGCCGACGGCACGGAGCGCGACCGCCGTCCGGTGGGACGGCGTGCGGCGAATCTGGTGTCTGCCCAACCGCCGGTCTGGTCGGGCGTACTCGTGCCCCGGCGAGAGATTGTCCGACGGCTGGCATTTTCCCGCGTCTATCAAGTCACCCATCAGGATGCGCTGCAGTTCGATTTTCTGTATGAGCTTGCCCAGTATCTCCACGCACGAGAGGCCATGGTGCAGGTCGGCTCGGGGCGACAGGGGCGCGGCCCCGTGTATTGTGAACGCAACGGCCCAGCGTATCGGGGCTTTCTCGATGGGCGGATTAATGGTGAGGCGATACGCGTCGTGTTGTATCTCGCCGCCGGTGAATTGACCCTGCCGGAGGCACGCCCATGACGACCACCCTTGCTACCCGTTGGCAGCCGTTGGGCAGCGGACGTCAGACCCCGGCGGGGGCGCTCCGTGATGCCCGGCTCTCCGAGCGCATCGCCGCCTATAAACGCGATGTCGCGGGCGCGTATCGCAACCTGCCGCCAGACGACCTTGGCACCGTGCTCCTCTCCGGTCCCTGCTGGATTAGTCCGAAAATCGATGGCATGACTGCCTATCTGTATCGACGGGATGGCGTGACGGTTGTGCTCACCCCGACGGGCCAGGTGCTGGCCGACTTGCCGCTGACCATCGAAGCTGATCAGGTGCTGGGGGAGTGGGCAGGATTACTCTCGGGCGAACTGTATGCCGTCGCCGAGCAAGGGCGTGCGACGATCTATGGTCTGCTCTCCGCATTGGGCGGCGGCGCGGCGGCGCCGGTCGACCGACTCAGCTTTGCCGCGTTCGATGTGCTGCAGGATGGGGACACGGATGTGCAGGCGCTCCCCTATGCCCAGCGCGCACACCGCCTCCACTCCCTGCTGGCGACCGGAACGCTGGCGCATGCCGTGCCGGTTACAGCCGCGCAGACGGTGGAGGATGTGCTGGCGTGCTACCAGCGTGAGGTGCTGGAGCGGGGGGGGGAAGGCTTGGTGCTCCATGCCGGTGATGGGCGCATCTACAAGGTCAAGCCGGTCATTATGTTGGATGCGGTGGTGGTCGGCTACACCGCCACGGACGCCGGGATCACCGACCTGCTCATCGGAATATTACCGCCGGAACAGCCTGATAATGGCCTTACGGTCCAACTCATTGGCCGCGTGGATGTCGGTTTCACCGCCGAGGAACGGCAGCTGCTGGCGGCACGCTTAGCGGTGCTGCAGCAGCCAGCCACCCTGGTGCTGAGCAGTCGCGCGGGGCGTCCCTATCAATGGGTGACGCCACAGCTCGTGGTGGAAGTCCGTTGCCATGAACTCCTTGCCGGCGATCAGGAAGGACTGCCGATTCGTCGCTGGCGGATGACGTATGCGGAGACCGAGGGGTGGATGCCAACCGGCAAGCTCCCGAGCGTGAGCCTGCGTGATGCGGTGTTCGAGCGCGTCCGTGACGACAAAGCCGTCACGCCGCAGTCGGTGCGCTGGAGCCAGGTGACCGATCTCGTGCCCGTGCGGGCATTGCCTCCCAGTCCAGCGGATCTGCCCCCGGCGGAGATCATCCGACGCGCCGTCTACACGAAATCACTTCGTGGCGGGGGGATGGCGGTACGGAAAGTCGTGGTGCTGGCGCATCAACTGGCTGCCGATGCGGGGTATCCACCGTACAGTCTTTATCTCACCGACTTCAGCCCGGAGCGACAGGAGCCGTTGCAGACAGCGCTGATGGTGGCCGCCACCGTGGAGCAGGCGCAGGCCATGGCGAATACCTGGCTGACCGAGCACACCGGGCGGGGATGGCAGTGCGCATCCGAGGTAGGAAAACCTGTTGATGCGGAGGTAATGACAGGCCCTACTTTACCGCGCCAAGACACCCATACGCTAACGATTGCCTGTGCCCGCAGCACCTCGCCGACCTTTCCCATTGTGCGGAAGCGCCTGACGGCGCTGGCGGAACTCGGCGTGTTGACCGTGACGACGGATGAGCAAGGGAAAGAAGTCTGGTTCGAGTTGACCGTGGGCGATCTGGTCCCGTCCTTCCGGCGCATCGCCAATCTGCTGGCGCTGGTGCGCCGCTGGAAAACCTGCGAAATCAGTCTCGATGGGGAGACGCTGGATAAATATGCCGTGGATGATGCGCTCAATCGGCTGGACGAGATTCGCCGCTGCTGGCAACGGCGACAGGGGCGGGGCACGGCGGGGTGCCGACATGCCTGCGCCCTCGGGTGTGACCAGTTGGCGCTGGTGCCGTCGCAACGTTACCTGCAGGCAGCGGCAACGCGCGAACCGGAGTGGTATACGGTGGGACGCTTCGATGGCCGACAGGTCATCGTGGATAAAGTCCAATTACAGGCGCAGGTCGACCGTCGCCGGAACCGGCTGGTGGCGTGCTGTCCGCACTTCGACCGCCGTGCGGTGGAGACAGCGATTACTGCTCTGCCGGAGACCCTCACGCCCGATGACACGCAGTGGCAACTGGCGTATCACCGCGACGATGGATGTCCGGCCTGGGTCTGGCCGGTGCAGGCGCCCTTGCCGCCACGCCTTTCAGTCCGGGGCATGGCCAACGCCTTACCTCCTGACGGGCGCGATGTTGGAATCACGCTGGAGCGCGGAACCGGGAGCCCCCATCGTACAGGCCAACTGACGATACCAGCCGGGCAGATTACCACGGCGCACTATGCGGACGTGTGCGGACAGGATGAGGCGGTCGCCGCCGTGCGCGAGTTGATCGAGCTCCCCATGCAGCATGGCGCGTATTTCGCCGCACTGGGCGCCACCCCGCGCCCGGGGGGCGTGATCCTCGCCGGCCCACCGGGCACCGGGAAAACGCTGCTCGCGCGGGCCGTGGCGGCGGAATGCGGTGTGCACCTGGAAATCATCGCCGGCCCGGAAATCCTCTCGCAATGGGTCGGTGGCAGCGAGCAGGCGTTGCGCGACATTTTTACACGAGCGCAGCAGGCTGCACCCAGCCTGATCCTCATCGATGAACTGGATAGTATCGCTCCCTCCCGTGCGCGCGCCGATGCCCAACATCAGCAAAGTCTCGTCGCCCAGTTATTGGTCTTGCTCGATGGTCTGGACAGCCGGACCGGAATCTCGCTGCTGGCGACCACCAACCGTCCCCGCGCCGTCGATCCCGCGCTTCGTCGTCCCGGTCGCTTTGATCGTATCGTGTGGATGCGCCCGCCCGATACGACAGGACGCGCCGCCATCCTCCGCCATCATCTCGCGCCGCTCAAGCTGGGGGATGCGCTGGATCGTGACGCGCTGATCCTCGACCTGGCGACACAGACGGAGGGCGCCTCCGGGGCCGACTTGGCGTACCTGTGCCAGTCGGCAGCCCGCCGATGTGTGCAGGAAGCCGTACTCGCTGATGTCGTTCCAGAGCAGGTGGAGATCACGCTCGCCCATCTGCAGCAAGCCATAATCGTCTGGCAGGTTGGGCGGAAGGATAGCTGACGCCTGATACGTGGCATCTTTCTTCGATCTTTCTGCTGAATCTGGCAGATTGCCTCTTGCACTTTTTCACGAACAGAGCGTTCATTGGGTCGAACACGCACACAGGTGTTCTTAATCAAGGTGAGGAGAAGATGCGCATGATTACGCTCAAGGACGTGAACTGGGGGATAGAGATTGAGTGCGTGGGGCAGACCCGCGAAACCGTGGCCCGCGCGATCCAGTCGGTGGTCGGCGGCGAAGTCGTCCACGTGGGCACCCCGACGGTGTACGACCCGTGGGAGGTGCGTGAGGCAGGCACGAACCGCGTCTGGAAAGTCGTGGCCGACAGTTCTTTGTCGAACGTTCCGGCAGACTTACGGACGGAGGTGGTCAGCCCTATCCTGGGCTATGCGGATATCACCGTCATACAGGACATCGTTCGCGCGGTGCGCAAGGCGGGCAGCCGCTGTGACGAACGGTGCGGTATCCATCTGCACCTGTCTCGACCCGACGTGACGCCGAAGGCATTGGCAAATCTGGCGAAAATGGTC
>Ga0172370_10008622_pt1 | contig 12184 bp, 7 predicted proteins | sample LakKiv5m_FD_114538 | JGI IMG/M metagenome (GOLD analysis project Ga0172370, IMG submission 114538) | Freshwater microbial communities from Kabuno Bay, South-Kivu, Congo - kab_022012_11.5m | ecosystem: Environmental > Aquatic > Freshwater > Lake | place: Democratic Republic of the Congo...
AGCGCTTCGCCGATCGTCGGATACTGCATGCCCCGCAACTCCGAGGCCGGGACGATGGAGACCGAAGCGGGGGCGTCCTGCACCGATTGCCCGCTGCGTGCCGCTGCTTCGACTTCATCGGAAGGCGTCAGCGACACATCCAGCCGCTGCTGCCTGGTCGCCTCGATGGTCACGGTCTTGCGCAGCGTCTTGTAGCCATTGCGCGACACCACGATGTTGCGCACGCCGACTGGGACCTGCAGCACCGCGGGCGCAAAGCCCGCGAGGTTGCCGTCGATCTCGATGAGGGCGTCGGCGATGTCGGCGTCGACAGCAAGACTGCCTGATTGCAGGGCCATCCTGGCTTTGATCGGCGTTGCGGCACGCGGCCTCACGTCCACGGCGACTTCCGTGCGCTCCCAGCCGGGGCGTTTCAGGATCAACGTGTGGGCACCCGGCGTCGCACTGATCGAACACGGCGCCGTGCAAGCCGGCGGCTGCGTGTCGTCGTCCAGGTAGGCGGCGACACCGGCGAGTTCCGGCCCCAGCACCAACTCGCCACGAATCGGCACCAGACGCAGGGACACCGTTGTGACGCGGCCGACCGTGACCTCGACCGGCACGGCCTCGGCGGGCTCGTAGCCGGGCAGTTCAGCGATCACCTTGACCTTTCCGGGTTCCAGACCGATGCGCTGCGGCGCGGCACCACGCGCACCCAGATCCTTGCGGTTCAGGTACAGCGTCGCCCCCGGCGGCTCGGTCTGGACATCCAAGAGCGCAACACCTGGCGCCACGCGTGCGACGGATTCTTCCAGCAGTTTGCGGCGTTGCGGCTCGGTTTCCAAGTCCAGGGCGCGCGCGTAGGTGCCGTAGGCGTCGGGATGTTTGCCCAGCTGTTCGTAGCAGCGACCGGCATTGAAGAGCACGCTCTGGTTGGGGGCGAGCCTGTTGCTGGCCAGGAAGTGCGCGAGGGCGCCGAGGAAGTCGCGGGCCCGGTAGCGGGCCGCGCCGAGTTCGAATTGGACCTGGGCCTCCTGAGCGAGATCGTCGGCTTGTGCGGGTATGGCCGGGAACAGGGCACAGGCAAGGAGCATCGCCAGCGCCGCCCCCGCCCTGCCGCTGGCACGGCCGCAGGCCACGGGTGGCGGCTGAACTCGCCCAGCCATCACCGCGCTTCCAGGATGTTCAGGTTGGCGCGCCTGGCCGGCGCACGGCGCGCTGGCGCGGCGACGGCCGGCCCGGTCGCCGTGTCTGGTGCGGGGGCAGCGACGACGTCCGGCTTGAGGGCAGCAGAGACGCGCACGTCTTGATCTGCCGCACCTTGCACCAGCGCATACGGCTGAAATCCCGCGAGGTGCAGGACGAATGCGCGCGGCGTGTGCGCGACCGCGGCGCGCTGCAAGGTCAGTGTCAGCGGCGTGACGCCTAGCTTGTTGTCGGCCTCCAGCACGTCGGCGCCTGGGGGCTGCGAATCCAGCGTCAGTGCAAATGTGAGCGGCGCTGGCGGCGCGACGGCCGCTTGCGGCGCCGCCGCAACGGGCGCCGGCACCACGGGCGGCGCGCCGCGCTGGCGCCCGAGCAGCAGCACGGCAGCCAGGCCACCACCCACGGCAAACGCCGCGCCGACAGCCCAAAGGCCGCGTCGCGACGGCACGATCGGCGCGTCCGCCGCGGTCGCGACAGCCACGGCAGCCGACTTCGGTGTCGGCGGCGGCGGCTCGGTACGCAGCGGTCTGGAAGGTTCGGTCGGCTGCGGTGCGCGCACCGGCACCAGCGCCACCGCCTCGCGCAGAAGGCCCCTTTGCGCCGAGGGCAATGCCTCCAGCGCATCGCGCATGGCGCGCGCATCCTCGAACCGTTGCTCCGGCTGCTTGGCCAGTGCCGTCTCGACGCACGCGACAAAGGCATCCGAGAGCGGCCCCAGCGCTTTCTTGCGGATGTCCGGCAGCGGCTGGTTGGCGTGCATCCACATCAATGTCATTGGGTTCGGCTCATCGAAGGGCAGCACCGCGGTCACGCACTGATAGAGGATCACCCCCAGCGAGTAGAGGTCGGCGCGGCCGTCGATCGCACCGCCGTGGCACTGCTCGGGGCTCATGTAGCGCGGTGTGCCCAGCGTCTTGCCGGTCGCGGTCAAGGACGAGTCGACCGAGTAAGCCACGCCGAAATCGACCACCTTGACCACCGGATCCTCTTCGTCCAGTTGCGCCAGCATGATGTTGGCCGGTTTCAAGTCGCGATGCACCAGGCCTGCCTTGTGCGCTTCGGTCAGGCTGCGCAGCACGCCCAGCGCGATCTCGATGGCTTGCGACTCGGTCAGCGCGCGGTCGAGTTCGTCGAGCTTGCGCAGCACCTGATCCAGGGTCGGGCCGCGCAGCAGCTCCATCGCGAGGTACAAGGGCCCATGCTCGGCCTGGCCGACGTCGAACACGCGCACGGTGTGCGGCGAGGTCAGCGCGCCGGTCGTCTGGGCTTCGCGGTAGAAGCGGCGCATGGTGGCGTCGCCCGCCTGATCCGCGCCGACGGTGATCATCTTGAGGGCAATTTGCTGATGGGTGCCCGTGTGTTCGGCGGCGTAGACGGCGCCAAAGCCGCCGCGGCCGAGGGTGCCGGTGATGCGGTAGCGGCCGGCAATGACATCGCCGGTGCCGTAAGACAAGGCATCGCGCGCAAAGGTATCGATGATGATGGTGGAGGTACCGTCGGCGGCGCAGCGCAGGGCTGTGGTGCGGGCGCCGCAGGTCGGGCAGAAGCGTTCGTCGGGTGCGTCGGCCAAGGGAACCCCCCGGCGGGCGACAGTAGCGGAGAATGGCGGTTGTCGCAACGCGGTTGGATCTGGGAAGCCGGTCTCACGGCCAGGTGGCTGCCACGCATGGCACCTATCCCTGCAAATGAAGATCCGGAGGCGCGGTTGATCGATCGGGATGCGACACGGCGCAGCGCCGCGCACACACCAGCCATAGCGTGAGCGCGGACAGCCATGGCACGTGCAGGCGCGCGAACTCGAGCGCAGTCTGCGGAGCGGGGCTGGCAAAGTCCTGGCCCAACGGGCTCGCCGCGAGGAGCACGAGCGCGGCGCCGAACAGCAGCGCACGCTGGCGACCGCCGCGCTGCCACGCAGCGGCAGCCACCCACGCCAACGCTGGAATGAACATCGGGTAGGCATAGTCGGCCAACCGCGGCGAAATCAGGACGAGGGTGGTGACCGCAAACACCATGCGATCCGACGCGGCGCGCACGCCGGCAAGTACCCGGACGGCCAAGGCGCAGATCGCCGCCAGAAGAACCAGGGCAAACCATGGCGTCCACGCCTCGGCGCCAACCGTCGCCGCGTCCACGAAGCCGAGCAAGGTCAGGCCGGTCTTGGGCAGGCTCAGCCAGGCAGGATCCGTCATGAGGTCGAGCCATTGCGCGAAACGCCCAGGCAGCAACAAGGCGTTGCAGAACCACCACGCTGCGATCAGCCCGACAGCCAGCAGGGCGCCGTCCGGTTTGCGGCGCCCAGGCAGAACGAGCGGTAGGAGCGCGAACACCAGGCCAGTTGGCCGCGCCACGCACGCCGCCGCCAGTGCGACGCCGAACAGCAGGTGGTGACCAGCGAGCGCGAGCGCGGCCGCGCTCCAGACACCGAGACCGACCAGCGGCTCGATGTTGCCGCTGGCGATGGCCGCGTGAAGACCGAAGGGCCACAAACATGCCGCGGCAAGGACGAATCGGCCGGAGTGCGGATCGGCGATCATGCGCGAGACAAGCCAACCGGTCAGCGCCAGGGCGGCCAGACTCAGCGCGGTCCAAACATGCGCGGCAGTTGCGAGATCCAGCCGTGTCAGGGGGTGCAGCAAGGTCGCCAGCAGCGGCGGGTAGAGCCAGGCGACGCTATGCTGCACGCCGCTCACATGGGCAAGGATGGTATCGTCGTAGGGATCGAGCCCTCGCGCGGCGGCGAGGGCGGCCGCCCGGTAGCATCGGAAGTCATGACCGCCCTGCCATGCCGTCGTGATGGCGGGAAACAGGCGGTAGCACAGGATGCACACCAGAACGAACTCCGCCCAACGCTGCCGCTTTCCGGGGCGCTGGGGCCCTGGCAAGCCACGAGCGCCGGCGGGCTGCCTCGGGCCGGCCACCGTCGTCGCTGGCAGGCCGTTGCGGTTGACAGGCACCGCCAAGTGCGCGGTCGCTACTTGCCAAGCCACTTGCCGGCAGCTCCCGTTTCGCAGGCCATCTTGGCCATGGCTTCGTCGTTCTTGTACATGAAAAGAAGGACTTCCTCGGAGGCGCCGCAGTGGAACAGGCAGCGGCCGACCAGGCCCGCGGTGGGGCAGTGTGCGGTGGCCGAGAACGTGCCCTTGTTCTTGGTGCACTCGGCCTCGATTTTGGCCGCGGAGGCGGGTTGTCCCCAAAAAGAGCCGGTCTGTTCGTGACACTCGCCGGTGACGGTGCTGTAGTCGCAAGTGCTGTGAAATCCAACGGGTCCTGTGGCGGTGGCGCAGTTGCCGCCCGGCGTACCGCTGGTGTCGGTCTTGGCGGTCGTGGTGTCGGTGGCAGAACCGGCGCCGTCTTTCCCGGAGGACTGGATGTCGCCGATGTTCTTGATGGCAGTCTTGATGTCGGAAACGGCTGAGCAGGAGGCCAGGCAGGCCAAAGTGAAGACGACGCAGAAGGGGCGGACGAACATCGGTCACTCCGTGGCAATGAGGGTTGCGAAACTGCACGCAATGTAGCACGGCGGGCTTGTCTGTGGGAAGGCTCAGGAGCGCGACCGGCGAGCGCCTGTCGGAGATTCGCCCGCGCGCGGCGTAACCGGCTCAAAATACATCGATCGGGTCAGCCGTGCGCACAGTGCCGACGTCTGCACTGTGCGCGCTCGCCCCTACTTCATCAAATCATCCACCGGAGCCGACGGCGCGCTCGGCGTCCGCGGTCCCGCCGCGGCCGGCACGACCTCATCATCCGGCGGCAGAAAGGCCGGCAGTGGGCGGATGCGCAACGCTTCGTGGACCCGCGGCGCCGGCCGCACGCGCCGCACCACCGGTTTGTCGCCTTGCGCCAGCTGGGTATCGGCCTTGGCTGCCGGCTTGGCGTCCGCGACCACCACCGGCGCGACCGCTTTGGGAGCGATCTGCGCCGCCGCCGGAGCTGACGCCGCAAGCTGCGCCGCCGGCAGCCGCGCGCTCGCCACTGTCTCCAGCGCCAACTCGACCACGCTCTGTGAGCGCTCGAACGCCGACGACTGCAGCGGCGCCGGCACGGGAATTGCCGCCACCACCGGCGTGCCGCGCGAGAATGGCACGCCCGCCAGCAGGCTCGGCCCGACCCACACACCGAGCGTGGCCACCATCAGCAGCACCACGAGGCCCATCACGGCAATCATGTGCTCCTGACGCTTGCTGCGGCGATCCAGGCGGAACAGCACGCTGAAATCCCTGACAAGGTCGGCCGTGGTCGGCTGCAGCGGCAGCGCGGGCGGCGTCGGGCGCGGCTGCGGCAGGCGCAGCACCTGGGTCATCTCTTCCTGGGGCGGCGGCGGCACCAGCGCTTGCCGCACGAGCGGTTCGTCCGGGATCGGCGGCGGCTGCAGGTGCGCGGCCATGGACGCGTCGTCCGGTAGCGGCGGCGGCGCGTCTTGCGGCGGGAAGAACGCATCGTTTGGCAGTGGCGGCGGTTGGAAGGGCATCGTGACCGTCCTCTCAGGCATGGGCTGCTCCAGCTCGCAGATGACGTCGCCGGAAAAGCGGCGGCGCAACACCAGGAAATCGTGGCAGGACGGACACGCGACACGCGCGCGGGTGCCGGGAGGCAGTTTCTCGGGGGCGAGGTGGCAGGAACAAAGACACGCGGGGCAGTCGAAGCGAAGCATGGAGGACCTCCTGGGTGCGCAAGTGGAAACAATGCAGGGGCGCCTCGCCCCTACAACCCCTGGCAGGTCCGCTTTGGCGGCCCTGAAGTTGCCATGTTCGCAGGTGTCTCATCCATACCGGGTGCGAACTGCGCATGGCAACTGGGCGGGGAAGCGACCGCCCTCCGGGCGCACCGGACGAGCAAAGCCGCGCATGGGTTCAGCCTGCGCATTGGGGCGGGCGCTTGCACGTGGCTGCGCCGTAGAGACGCCCGGTCTCGCTCGCAAGGGCGCGCCATGACGGGCATTTGTCGCCTGTTAACGTGTGATCGTAACAGTCACACATGGTTGCGCGGAGCCCCGCCGCGGTTGCCTGCCGCGCCGGCCCAAGACCTGCCAGGCCAAAGGGCCAGCGTCCGTGGGGCGATGGTGGCCCGCCCCTGAGGTTGTCGGCTCTGCCCAGCGCCGGTATACTCCGCCGGCTGCCGCCCAACTCCTGGATTCGGCGGACACGGTCGCTGGCTTGGACACCGTGGTCGACCTGTCAGAGTGCTTGCTGGAGGTGGCCGGATGAGGGAGTTGCTCCGGCGGGCCGCTGCAGCTGTCGAGTCTTGGTCTCTCAGTCGGTTGTTCGCAGTGGTGGGAGTCGCGACGCTCATCCTGCACGGTGGAGCGGCCCAGTTGCTGCCCGTCCAGCCCATGGCTCCGGACTTCGATGAGTGCCGGGAGCTCGGCGTCAACTGGCTGCGCCACGGGCACTACGGCTTCGACGCCGAGTGGCTGCAGCGACCCGACGTCAAGGTCGTGTCTTGGAGGTACCTCTATGACAGCAATGGTTTCCTGCGTGAACCGGGGATGCCGCTGGTCGCCGGCGTGGCGGACCTGATCGGCCTACCGCTGCGGGGGCTGGCCTGGGTCGATGCCCTGCTCGGGGTCGTCAGTGCGCTGGCCGTCGCGTGGACCGCTCGCCGTCTCTTCGGCAACTTGACCGGACTTCTGGCCGGCCTTGCGGTCGCGACCAGCCCGGCCCTGCTCGACGCCGTGCCCAAGCTGGGGCGCGAGCCGTGGCTGCAGGCCTTCCTCGCGCTCGGCATGGCCGGAATCGTCGATGCCGGTCGCACCGAAAAGTCCCTGCGGCCCGCCTTGTTCGCAGGCACGGTCTTCGCAGTCGCCGCGTCGTTCAAGATGACCACGCTGGTGGGCGGCCTGCTCGGGCTGCTCTGGCTCGGCTGGCTCGGCTGGCGAAAGCGGCGCTCGGCCACGGTGAGGGCGGCTATCCTGGCGGGCGTGCTGGGCGTGAGCGGTACGGTGCCCTGGCTGGTGCGCAACGCGCAGCAGGACCCGCCCTTCTACGGCATGTCGAATATGGTCGGACTCGGCCTGTCGAGCGGGTTCTCGCTGGACCGCTGGCTCCGCGAACAGCCAGAGCCGGTACGCAGGGCGCTGGATCCGTACACCGCGCCGAACAGCCTGGAGGCAGACAAACGCCTGCGTACGCAATTCCGGCTCTTCGCGCGCCAGCACCCGGAGCGCCTGATAGTGGAGATGGCCCAGAACGTCGGCATGTTCTGGTCGCCGGCACCGCGGCGGGTCTGGGCGACGCGGAGCCCCACGCCGCTCGATGCATTCGCCACTGTGTACTTCGTGGTCTTTTATGGGGTTGCGCTGCTCGGTTGCTGGCAGTTCCGGCGCCGGCGCGAGGTCTGGCTGGTCCTCATCGTCGTCGGTACAATCACCGCACTGCACGCCCCTGTGTTTACATGGCCGCGGTACCGCTGGCCGTACGACATCCTGCCCTTGTGGTTTGCGGCGGCCTGGCTGGCTGCACGGCTCGGCGCACGCACAGCGCCCACTGAACGAGCGTGAGACGGACCAACCCTGTCGAATCGAGGGCCGACTCGACGCCGACGAGGTGATCCCGCCGCTGTGGGCGCGATGCGCAGGCAGTGGAGCTGTAGAGACACCCGGTCTCGCTCGCAAGGGCGCGCCATGACGGGCATTTGTCGCCTGTTGACGTGTAATCGTAACAGTCACAAATGGTTGCGCGGAGCTGCGCGGCGGTTGCCTGCCGCGCTGACGCCGTCACGCAGCCGCATGCGGCCCGCACCGCCATTGCACACCACGCCGCCGTGCAGTAGCTTCGCGGCGCTGGCCGGTTGCGCGCACTTGCGATGTTTGACAGGTGATTGCACGGGCCAGGCGACAGGGCGCACAGGGGGAGCGGGGGAGTGGGCGACAGGCAGAACCACACGCGGATGTGCCCGGTCTGCGGCGAATTGTCCGACGCAGATGTATGCCCACACGATGAAGTTGACACGGTATCCGCGCCCACTCGCCCCATGGCCCGCGTGGGCGGTCTCATCGGCGGTCGCTACCGGGTGACGCGCCGGCTCGGCGGCGGCGGCTTCGGCGAGGTCTACGAGGCGACGCACGCCGGTACGCACGAGCGTGCCGCGCTCAAGCTGCTGCGTGCAGAGCTGCAGACCCAGAAGGACGCCGTCGAGCGATTCACTGCCGAAGCCCGTGTCAGTGCGGGACTGCGCCATCCCAACACAGTGCGCGTCTTCGACTTCGGCACGACAGAGGCGGGCGACCTTTACCTGGCGATGGAGCTTCTGGAAGGTCAGCCACTTCAAGAACTGTTGGAGCATGAAGGTCGCCTGGAGCCCAAGCGCGCCGTGCGCATCGCCATCCAGGTACTCAAGTCGTTGCACGAAGCCCATGGGCGCGGTCTGGTTCACCGCGACCTGAAGCCCGACAACATCTTCCTCTGTGAAATCGCTGGCGAATCCGACTTCGTCAAGGTCATCGACTTCGGCATCGCGAAAATGTTGCGTGAAGGCGCGGCAGAGTCGGTCACCAAATCGGGTGCCACCATTGGCACGCCGCACTTCATGAGCCCGGAGCAGATTCGCGCCGAGCGGATCGACGGCCGCGCAGACCTGTACTCGCTCGGGATCGTGCTCTACCGCTGCCTCACCGGGCGCCTGCCTTTTGACGCAACGACGGTCATGGCGATCGCGATGGCGCACGTCCTGGACGCGCCCAAGCCCATGAACGCAACGGTACCAGGCGTTGATCCAGCGCTCGAAGGCATCGTGATGCGCGTGCTGGCCAAGGAGCGCAGCAAGCGCTTCGATTCGGCGGCCGCCATGCGCGAGGCACTCGAGGCGTGGCTGGAGCGCTTTGCCACCCCGGTGCAGGCACCGATCCGCACCGACTTTGACGCGCCATTCGCCTCGAACGGCCTGACGCCGGCAGTGGCGCCGATGGCTGAGACGGAATACGGCGACGAAAAGCGCACGACGCCTCTCGAAGCGTTTCGCGCGCCTGTGCCGCCGCCTCCATTTTCGCTGCCAGACGTCGGCGCTGCACCGGAATCCGGCGATGCCGTCGAGCTTGACGAACCAGCTGACGCACCCGCACCAGCCGGCGCGAACAGCAAGACGGGCGTCATCTTGCTCGTCGCGGCAGTGGGCGTGGCGGTAGCGCTGGTCGCAGGCGCTGCGATGCTCACGTCACCCCCGCCTCCGCCTCCGCCACCGGACATACCGGACGCCAGTGTCGCGCCAATTGCGGATGCCGCCAGTGCCGAGCCAACTGCCGATGCCGACAGCGCCCCGCCAGCTGCCGATGCCGCCAGTGCCGCGCCAACTGCCGATGCCGAGAGCGCCGCGGCGGTCGACGCCGTTGCCGAGGCAGACGCTCCGCAAGTGCCGGTCGACCCGTGTGTATCGCTGAAACGGCTCAGCAATGCCTGGTGCAGCGGCTGCCCGTCGCAGGCGCGCAAGCTCGCAGCCACCTCGGAGCGGCAGTGCGCCTGTCTGCGCCTCGCCGGCCTGCGACCGGCCCAGTGCGCCAAGCCGCCGATGGAGCCACTGCCACCTGCGCAACCGGCGCCCGCGCCGACGCGGGTACTCCCGCCGACGCCACCGCCGCGCGCCCCGGACAAGAAGCCCGCATGCAGCGGCACCGACTGCGAGATCTGACCCGAGGGGCTGCGATGTATCGAATGACCGCCGGAATCTTTGCGCTGTGCCTCGTGACCGTGGGCCTCGCGCTCACTGTGCCGTCTTCCGGGGCTGCAGAGCCGGAGCGTGACGAGGCCGACCGCCTGGCGCGCGAGGCGGGCGAGCAGTTCGAGGCCGGCAAGTACCGCGCAGCGGCTGACCTGTTCATGCAGGCGTGGGACGCCATCCAGCGCGCCGACCCGCGCCCCTTGCGCAACGCGGCACGCGCACTGGAAACCGGCAGTCTCCTCGGGGAAGCGGTCGAGCGCTGGGAACAACTGCTGCGCCTGCCCGACATGGGGCCGCTCGACACCAAGGCGGCGGCACTGATGCGCAAAGAGGCGTATGTGCACAGCCACGAACTGCGCCAGCAACTTGCGCGCGAAAAGGCCGAGGAGGCGGACACGACCTACGAGGCGCGGCAGTTCCGCAAGGCCGGCGACCTCTACATTCGGGCGTTCACGGTGTCGGAGCGGCGCGAGCCTGCCTACCTGCGATTCGCGGCCAAGTCGTACCAAGAAGGCGGGCAGTTCGCGGACGCGATCCTCGGCTGGGCGAACTACGCCGAAGCGCCAGGCGTCGGTGCCATCGGCAAGAAGGAGGCCGAACGGCAAATCGGCCAGCTCCAGCAGCAGCATGAGGCCATCACCCGTGCATCGGCCGGACAGCGCCTGTATTCCGCTGGCAAGTTCAACGAAGCGGGCGAAGCCTTCCTGACCGCCTGGGAGAGCGGCGCCGGCAAGGAACCCGAACAGTTGCGCATGGCGGCGTTGGCCTTCGAACCGACAGACGCCAAGGATCGCGCCCTGGAACTCTGGCGGCGCTACCGCTCCCTATCGACGCTGTCTGAACTCGGCAAGGATGAAGCGGACGAGCATGTGCGCGGCCTCGAACTGGCCAAGGCGCGGCAGGAGGCCCTGGCATTGGAAGGGGCGAAGCGCTACTCCGAAGCCGGCGATAAGTGGTTGGGCGTGTTCACGGTGGGGCTACAGCGCGATGCGGAGCCGTTTGAGAAGGCGGCAATTGCCTATGAGAATGCGGCGAAAGCGGCGAGCGCTGCAGATCGCGTGAGCGCCTACGGCAAGGCGCGGGCGATGTGGCTGCGCTTCGCGACGGCGCCGCAGGTGCGCGAGGAAGCCCAGGACCGTGCTGCGAAACGGGCTGCGGAGTTGACGACGACGATCGACAACGGTGGCAACGTTGCGGTGCCGCGACCGGCACCAAGGCCGTCGCGCACCCAGCCGCCATCCCAAACATTTTGCTGGCTTCTCATCACTGGCGGCGCGGTGGCCATCAGCGCTGGCGTTGCCGGGTGGATCAGCGCCCAGGCGGGGGATGACGATGTGGCAGCGAGAAGGAGCCGAGATGTCACCTACGATGCGACACCGGCGAAGGCGGTGGTGAACCGCGAGAGCTCGATCGCCAACGTGCTGTTCAGCACGGGCGCCGCGGCTGTGGCCGCAGGTGTGGTGTTGGCGGTGGTGCGGGGGCGGGACGCGGGCGAGAAGCCGGGCAAGGGCGCCGGCGGGCGCGTCGGCGCAGTGCTGACCACGCAAGGAGCGGTGCTGACATGGCAAGATCGCTTCTGATCGAGCACAGGCGACACGGACGACCTTCGCGCAATCTTGACTGAAGAACTGACGGTTCTCGAGCAGTCTTGGCAGATCCACTGGACGTTCGCGTTCCGGATCCCGGGTCAATCGACCCACGGCAGTCGGCGCCACCGCCTTGACGACGATTTCGAGCATTTCAGCCATGCAACGGTCAACCTCTGCGCACACTGCGGACGTCCGCACTGTGCGCGCGCCCCCCGCCTTCAACCGCAATCACCACCGGCGCGACCGCTTTGGGCGCGACCCGCGCTGCAGACCAAATCGCGCAACCCGGGTGGCAAGTCAGGCCATCTGAAGCAAACGCCGGATCGGACGCCGCAGCCAAACGGCCAGGGCCAGAGCACCCCACCCAAGCATTCTTCCTTGTCGCAGGCAAAGCCGGAGCGTACCCTTCCGCCGCCTTTGGGCGCGCTGGTGCGCAGCCCAAGGTCCGGAGGCGTGCCATGGTCCTGAATCGCAAGCTCAAATTCCTTGCAGTCGCGCTCTTTGCCGCCGGTTGTTCGACGGCCGCGACGACGCCGGGTCTCGTGACGTCGCACCAGGATGTACAAGGTGCGGACGCGGCCGGGCTGGATGCCGCAGTGACACCCACCGATGCCGAGGCAGCGGACACGCAAACCAGCGACGTGCAAACCAGCGACGCGCAAGTCAGCGACGCGCAAACCAGCGACAGCGCGCCGCAACCGGACATCGCGCCGGGCGGCCCGTGCAAGACCGCCGACGACTGCCCCACGGCGACGCCCTAC
>Ga0172370_10008626_pt1 | contig 12177 bp, 11 predicted proteins | sample LakKiv5m_FD_114538 | JGI IMG/M metagenome (GOLD analysis project Ga0172370, IMG submission 114538) | Freshwater microbial communities from Kabuno Bay, South-Kivu, Congo - kab_022012_11.5m | ecosystem: Environmental > Aquatic > Freshwater > Lake | place: Democratic Republic of the Congo...
ACAACATCGCGCCACATTACCGTGGTCCCGGCCGGCGGGTCTCCGTCGGCCTCGTCAACGCCTTCCAGGGCGGTGGCACAAACATGCCGATCATGTATCAGATCACGGGACCGGACATGACCCGCATCGCCGCGTACTCCGAGGCGCTGCTGAAGTCCCTGTCCGAGATTCCGGGCGCGGTCGACCCGGACTCGTCGCTCATCCTGGGCAAACCCGAACTGCGCGCGCACATCGACCGCAAGAAGGCGGCGGATCTCGGCGTGAGCGTGGCTGAGATCTCCTCCATCCTGCGGCTGCTCGTCGGTGGTTACGAGGTCTCGACCTACAACGAGGCGGGTGAGCAATATGAAGTGCACATCCGCGCACAGGCGAACGCGCGCACGACAGCGGACGATCTGCGTAGGCTGACCGTGGCCTCGATGAAGGCCGGATCCGTCTCGCTCGATCAGCTGGTGGCGTTCACGGAGGGATCCGGCCCCGCGAAGATCGATCGCTACAACCGACGCCGGCAGGTCATGGTCATGTCGAACGTGGAGCAGGGCGCGTCCCAAGGCGCGATCGTCGATGGGCTCAACAAGGCGGCGGCGGACCTCAAGATGGACAGCGGCTACCTCGCGATGCCCGTCGGCATGTCGCGTGAACTCGGGCGCGCGGCGATGAACTTCGCGCTCGCGTTCCTGCTCTCCGGAATCTTCATGTACCTGACGCTCGCGGCGCAGTTCGAGTCATGGCTGCACCCGATCACGATCCTGATCTCGTTGCCATTGACGTTGCCGTTTGCGCTGATATCTCTCGTCGTCTTCGACCAGTCGCTAAACATCTTCTCCGTGCTCGGGATCCTGGTGCTCTTCGGCGTCGTCAAGAAGAACGCGATCCTCCAGATCGATCACACGATCAAGCTGCGCGCCGCGGGGATGCCCCGCTTCGAAGCCATGATGCTGGCGAACAAAGACCGCCTCCGGCCGATCCTCATGACCACGCTCGCCTTCGTGGCCGGCATGTGGCCGCTCGTGTTCTCGACGGGAGCGGGCGCCGGTACGAACCGCGCGACCGGCTTCGTCATCATCGGCGGCCAGACGCTCGCGCTGCTGCTGACGTTGCTCGCTACCCCTGTGGCGTACTCGCTCTTCGATGACCTGAGTACGTTCATTCGAAGGGTGCTGCGGCTCGCTCCCGCGCCGCTCATGCCGGAGGCGCTGCTGGACGAGAAGGCCTAGCCCTGCGCGCGAGTCCGCGTCGATCGGGTCGGTACGCGATGCACCTGCCGGATCGGCTCGATCCCTGCCTGAACGCGGCGATCCGCGCCCCGCGAGGTGCTTTCGGTTGACATCCTGCTGGGTTGAAACCTAGCTTACAGGGGACCCCAAGTCGGGCTACCCGGGACGCGCGTGAACGACGCCTGCCAGTTTTGCCGTCACTTTGAATCTCCGGGGCCCGACGCGTGCGGCGGGAAGAACGCCCTCGTCGACGGCACCATCATCGATCGCCGCTTCGAGATCCGCGAGGTCCTTGGGGTCGGCGGGATGTCGACCGTGTACCGCGCGGTGCAGCACTCCGTTCAGCGAGATGTCGCGCTGAAGGTGTTGCGATGCAGCCTCGTCGGCGACCAGCTCGGCGTCGAGCGCTTCATGCGTGAGGTCGTCGCCGCGAGCCGCCTGCGCAGCCCGCACACCGTCACCGTGCTCGACGTCGGTCAGTCGCGTGAGAAGCTGCTCTACATCGCGATGGAGCTGCTGCAAGGGCGCACGCTGGAGAAGGTGCTGCACGAGGCCGGTGGTGTGATGCCGCTGGTTCGCGCGGCGAAGATCATCGAGCAGGTGCTCATCTCGCTCGAGGAGGCCCACGGACAGGGGATCCTGCACCGCGACATCAAGCCGGAGAACATCTTCGTCATGGATCGCATCGGGTCGCGGGACTTCGTGAAGGTGCTCGACTTCGGCGTCGCGCGCGTGATGGAGATGCCGGAGACGAGCGCGACGATCAGCGGGCTGGCGGTTGGAACGCCGGTCTACATGAGCCTCGAACAGATGGACTGCGAGGGGCAGGATCCGCGCAGCGATCTCTACAGCCTCGCCATCGTCTTCTACGAGCTACTCGCCGGCGTGGTGCCCTTCGACGCCGATACGCCTACTCAGATCGCTTTCAAGAAGGTCGACGGCACCTTCCTGGACATCAACGTCGTCAACCCGCGGGCCGAGGTACCCAGGTCCATCGAGGAGCTCATCCGCAGCGCGCTGTCTCCCGACGCGGATCGCAGACCGCCCGACGCGAAGACGTTTCGGGATGGGCTGCTGGCGGCGTTGTCACAGGTGCGGCCAGCACAGCAGGGCCAATCGGCGTCCTTCCTGCCGCCGATGGTCGTCCCGGCGCATCGGCATTCGGCCCAGCATCGCGCGACGACGCCGTTGCAGCAGATGCCCATCGAACCGCTGAAGGTCAACGTGCCGCCCGCGCGCTTTTCGCTGCCTCGCGGGGCCATCTCGAGCACGTCGATGCCCGCGCCCGACGTCGTGCGGCAGACACCGAGACCCACGCCGGTCGCGCGGCCGGCGACACCGCCGCAAGTGCCCCCGGGGCAGGACGGCACCGCCGCGGCGACGCCCCGGCCCGTGCGGCAGCCGGTGCAGCAGCCGCCGCCGGTGCCGCACTCGCAACCGCGGCGTAGCGCGTCCAGCGCGCATCGGAAGACGCACGGCAGCACGGACCGTCGCCGCTCGGACCGCCGTCGCGCGCTCATCACGGCGCGACTGCGCTCCCGCTTCGGGGAGATCGCGGTGACGGTGATGGACCTGAGCCCGACCGGAGCGTTCTTGCATGCGGGTGGTGCGGAGATGCTCGAGACGGGAGAGCTGGTCGAGCTGCGCTTGCCAAGTCGTCGCACCGACGCCGAGGTGGTGATGGCCGCCGAGGTGGCGCGCAACGTCGACCAGCCGGTCGTCCGCGGAGAGGTGCGTGGCTTCGGTGTGCGGTGGATGGCCGTGAGGCAGCCCGTCGGGGTGACGCTCTTTACGGAGGCGCTGGCCGAGGTGCGGGGACTCACCTCTGCGCCGGCAGTGTCCAAGGGACCGCCTCGCCGCTAGCACCAACGCGCCGCCGATCGTGTCCGTGCGGCCCCGAGACGAACAGGACGGCACATGAACGAGCGGAGCAACGACGACGGGGGCGGGCGCCGGACACCGAGGCGCGTCGGGCGCGTCGCCGCAGCTGCGCGTGACGTGTCTCACGGCGGTGTTGACGCGGAGGCGTTGCGCGAGGCCTGGTGGTGTGAGCTCGCCGAGGTGCTCGAGAGTGGCTCGCAGCCTGCCCGGGTCGACCTGCGTGGGGGCCGCGTCGCGCCGCCGGTCGTGGTGATCAGAGAGGGCCTCGTCATCGCACACGACCTGGCAGGTCACGTGAGACGCTTGAGGTCGCGACACCGTGCGTTCTCCCAGGTCGCGGGCAGGTATGCGCTCCTCGCCGAGGGGGCGCGCGGCACGGGTGCGGAGCTCGTCGCGCGGTGGTGGGACCTGGAGGGCGACGGCGCGGACCTGGCGGAGCTCGCGTCCAGCGTGGCGACCTACCTCGGGGCGCGCGTCGAGGTGCGTTCCGCGGCGTCCATGTTGCAGGTCCACGCTGCCGCGCCGATCTCTGAGGCCGCGCGGGCGCTCGCGGATCACAACCTCGTCGCGTGGACCTGGCTGCTCTCACTGCGGGCGAAGGCCCGTTGACACCGGCGAGGGGCTCGCGTAGCAGCAGCGCATGGTCGGTCCTTCCACCCGAGCACAGCTCCGTGTCGCGGTCATCGGTTGCGGCGGCCTCGGTGTGCCTGCCGCGTGGACGCTCGCGCTCGACTGCGTCGGCCAAATCACGCTCGTCGATGCCGACGTGGTCGACGAATCGAACCTCCACCGGCAGGTGCTTTACAGCGTCGCGGACATCGGCAAGCCGAAGGTCCACGCGCTCGCGGCGAGGCTGCGCGCAATGGCACCCGCGCTGCGGATCCACGCGATCGAGCGTCACGCGGACGCATCACTACTCGACGATCTGGCGCGCGAACACGATGGACTGATGGAGGGGTCGGACGACGGAATGCTGAAGCTCGCTGCGTCGGACGCGGCCGTGCGAGGTGGGCGCGTGGCCTCCATTGCCGCCGCAATAGGTCGCATGGGACAGCTCTTCGTGGTCGACGCGCGTGCCGACTCGCGCGGTGCGTGCTACCGCTGTCTCTTCGAGGACGGGCCTGACCCGGCGCTGCTTCAGACCTGCGCGGTGGCCGGAGTGCTTGGTGCGGTGACGGGTCTCGTAGGCTCGCTCGCGGCGCGTTCGCTCGTCCGAGTGCTGGAGGGGCGCGAGGATCCTGCCCGCTCCGCGCTGTGCATCTACGAGGGCTACGTCCCGCGAATGCGGCGGGTGGGTGTAGAGCGGGACCCGCGCTGTTCCTGCTCGTTGGGGCACGGAGCATAGATGGACGCGCCGCGCCGATGGCGGAGGCTCGCCCGCCAGCTGCTGCTCCCGGGCACACGACGCGATGCGTCGGATCACCTCGCCGCTTTGACCGCGACGGTGGCGACGGACGGAGACGCGCTGGCCCGCGCGACGGCCTCCGCGATGGCTACCTACCTCGTCGCCGGGGGGATCGGCCGCATGCTCGTCCCGAGCGGGGACCACGCCGGGCTCCTCGCGCTCGACCCCGACGTGACGCTCGCCAGCGGGATGCGCGACTGCGCGCCGCCGCTCGTGCACGTCTATGTGTACGCGCGACCCTTCGGACTGGCTGCGGATCTCGTCTTCATCGACGCGGACCTGCGTTCGCGCCCGACCGTCACGCGCGTGAATGTTCACCTGGGGCACGACGATCGGTACGCCGACGCGGTCCTCGCCGGATCGCTCCTCGCCTCGAGCGTGCTGGAGCCGGAGTCGGGCCTCACGCCGCGCGCTGCGCGGCTGACGTGGTGGCTCGATCCCACGGCCGCGTGGCGAGTGGATCGTGCGACCGAGCTCGACCCGGATCGGATCCACGACACGCCCTCGGTGAGCGCCCTTCGCGAGCGGCTCGAGCGATCGCACGGCGCGCTCTCGGCACTGCTAGCCGACGCGGAGGACGCATACCCGCTCGAGGCATGCGGGCTGGTCGTGGAGCGCCCCGGCCACGGGCTCGTCGCGATCCCGTGCGCGAACCTGGAAGGCGATCGCCAGGGGGCGGACCCCGCCGACGTCGCGCGGACGTCGCGCACCGCGTTCGCGTTGGACACGCGCGAGCTGGCTCGTGCCTCCGGTCGCGGTGACAGGATCCTGGCCGTCTACCACTCGCACGTGGACACGGAGGCGCGGCCGTCGCGCGAGGACCGTGCCGGTGCGAGCCCGTTCGGCGAACCGGACCTCGCCCAGATCATCGTGCAGGTCCTCGGCGGACGCGCGATCGACTGGCGGGTCTTCGACGGAAGCGATCAGTAGACGAGCGACTTGCCCGGGTTCTCTCGGCCGCCCAATGACTGCAAGACCTGCATCACGGCCTTGTCGGCCTGGTTGATGTCCTCTTCCTTGCCGCCGAGCCAGATGCGCCCGAACGCGCCGAATGAGATCATCTCCAGAACCTTGATGTTGGCGGCCTTCTCGGCCTCGTTCGTGGCGATCGCCGCGTAGCCCGCCGGGTGCACCTCGAGCAGGTACATCGTCTCGTTCTCGTTGATCATGTCGCCGTGCCGCATCCGGTTGATGAGCATCGTGTGGTAGCCCTCGAGGCCCGTGATGATCTGCCTCGAGACGACGCGCGGCTTGAGGCGCGCAGACTCGTCGGTGCCGAGGTGATCCAGGATCGCCGCGCCGGCTGCCTTGACCTGACCTTGGTCGAAGCTGTGGACCTCGAGCAGGCCGTACGCGCGCTCCACGATCTGCATGCCAGGGATGACCGAGGTGTGCTTGAGCACCACGTCCGTCACGATGTTGATCGACATGCCCGGCGCGACCTCCACGAAGAGCGCAGCCTGGCGTTCGAGCGGCTGGAAGCCCGTCGCGACGGTGGCGATGAAGCCCGCCAGACCTGGCTGCAGCACATCGATGTAGCTGAAGGTCCGGAGGTCGATGCTGTCGCGTCCGCGTCCGCTCATCTTCGCCCGCCTGGCCCGTCTCGGGCCCTATTGGCGCCCCGCCGGGTGCGCACCGGAGCGCGCAACGACTCGCCGAGCGCGCACGTCCGGCGTACTTAGGCCACCAGCGCCCCGCCCGTCAAGGCCGAGCCGCGGGCCGGTCAGGCCCATGGTGCGAGTCGAACCGCTGGAAGGCGTTGCCCGTCGTCGCGGCAAGTGCAATCATACTTGTCCCCCCATGCGCGTGACTCGGTGGTCGCGGCGCGCGCCTCTGCGATTCTGGCGGCTCGATGGGCAACGACGACATCCACATCCGATTCGACACCGAGGGCCACTTCGTCCGGCTCGTGTGCGAGAGCGTCATCGCTGCACCACCGCGGATCGTCTTCGCGTTCTTCGAGCGACCCGAGGCGTTCGACCTGCTCGTGCCGCCCGACGCTGGAATCGACACGCTGGAGGCGCCGGACAGCCTGCGCATCGGGGCGCGCACGACCATCCGCGTCCAAGTGGGCCCGTTGCGCGTGCGCTGGGTGGCCGAGATCACGGCGCTCGAACCCGGGCGCTCCTTCGTCGACGAGCAGCGCGAGGGGCCTTTCCGAGCGTGGATCCACCGCCACGAGGTCATCGAGTGCCCGCAAGGTGCGACGCTGCGCGATGAGATCCGCTACCTGCCGCGCTTCGGCGTGTTCGGGCGCATCTTCGAGCCACACCTCGTGCGGCCACGCCTGAGCCGTATGCTCACGCACAGGCACGAGGTCACGCGCAGCGCGGTCGTGCAGATGTGGCGGCAGACTCCCATCCACATGCGCGCGGTCTCCGACGGAAACCTGCGTCCCTGGGGCGGTTGACGCGAAACGCGCGTGCGCCTCAGGGCAGCGCCTTGCCGATGTCCGTGCGGTAGTGCGCCCCTGAGAAGCGAATGCGCGCGACGCCTTCGTAGGCACGTTGGCGCGCTTCGCCGAGCGACGAGCCCGTCGCCGTCACGCTGAGCACTCGGCCGCCCGCCGTGACGATTTTGCCGTGGTGGATGGCGGTTCCCGCTTGGTGGACGACCACGCCGGGCACGCGCTCTGCGTCCTCGATGCCGTCGAGTTCGTCGCCAGTGCGCATGCCGCTCGGATAGCCGGCGGAGGCCATCACGACCGTGAGCGCGGCGTCCCGGCGGAAAGCGATCTCGGCGTCGCGCAGGCGTCCTTCCGCAGTCGCGAGGCAGAGCGCGGCGAAGTCGCAATCGAGGCGGGCCAGCAGGACCTGCGCCTCGGGGTCGCCCAATCGCACATTATACTCAAGCACGCGCGGGCCGAACTGCGTGACCATGAGCCCGGCATAGATGACGCCCCGGTACGTGATGCCTTCGCGCCGGAGCGCGCGCGCGGTCGGCTTCAGGATGCGTTCGACGATCTCCTCCTCGACCTCGTCGCTGACGACGTGGGACGGGCTGCACGCGCCCATGCCGCCGGTGTTCGGGCCGCGGTTTCCGTCGAGCAGTCGCTTGTGGTCGTGCGCGACGGGCAGAGGTACGAGCGCCCCACCGTCGATGAGCGCCATCGCCGAGACCTCGATGCCGCTCAGGTGATCCTCGATCACGACACGCCGTCCGGCTGGGCCGAGTTGGTCCACGACCATCATGTCGTCCACCGCGGCGTGCGCATCGCCGAGCGACTCCGCGATCACGACGCCCTTGCCGCCCGCGAGACCGTCGGCCTTGATTACCCACGGTCCACCGCGCTGATCGAGGTGCGCGTGCGCGGCGGCGGGATCGTCGAACGCGGCCCAGGCGGCGGTCGGAATCGCGTGCCGCGTGAGGAACGCCTTCGCGAAGCTCTTCGATCCCTCCAGGCGCGCGCCGCTCTCTCCAGGGCCAAAGACGGGCACGTTGATGGCTCGGATCGCGTCGGCCACACCCATCACGAGAGGCGCCTCCGGGCCAATCACGACAAGTTGGATACCCTCGTCGTCGACCACGCGCAGCAGCCCTTCCGTATCGGTCGGCGCTACATCGACGGCCTCCGCGTGCCGCCGGATCCCGGCGTTCGGGCGCGTCGCATAGAGTCGATGGACGAGCGGACTTCGTGCCATCGCCGTCGCCATCGCGTGCTCGCGGCCACCGTTTCCGACCAGCAGGACCCGCATCATCGCCTCCGTCGTCTAGTGTCTGAAGTGCCTCGCGCCGGTCATCCACATCGCGAGGCCCAGCGCATCCGCGGCGGCGACGACCTCGGCGTCCCGGACCGATCCGCCTGGCTGGACGATCGCCGTGACACCACCCGCCGCGAGCACCTCGATGCCGTCGGGGAAAGGAAAGAAGCCATCCGACGCGGCCGACGTCCCGGCGAGCGGCAGCGTGGCCTTGCCGATGGCGAGCCGCGCGGCGTCCACACGGCTCATCTGGCCCGCGCCGATCCCCACCGTGGCCTGCTCGTCGGCGATCACGATCGCGTTCGACTTCACGTGCTTCGAAACGCGCCACGCGAAGGCCATCGCCCGCCGTTCGGTCTCGGCCGGCTGGCGCCGCGTCGGACACGTCGCGAGCGTGAGATCGAGGGCACCCGCATCGGGCTCCTGCACCAGCACGCCGAACACGGTCGCCCGGAGGATACGCCTCGTCCCGGCAGGGACACCGTCGCGAATACACACGAGCCGCAGGTTCTTCTTCTCGCGCAGCACGTCGAGCGCGTCCGCTGCAAAGCGCGGCGCGACCACGACCTCCAGGAACGTCTCCGCGAGCACGCGGGCGAGCGCGAGATCGACCTCCTTGTTGACCGCCACGACGGCGCCGAACGCACTGACGGGATCGCACGCGCGCGCGCGCACCGCCGCCGCGACGTGGTCGACCGGGTGCGTAGCGGCACCGCATGGGTTGAGGTGCTTGACGTACACGCTCGCCGGATCCGGGCCGAGATCGCACACCATCGACCATGCCGCGTCCGCATCGAGAAGGTTGTTGTACGAGAGCGCCTTGCCCTGGAGCACTTCCCACGCGCGACCATGGCCGGCCTCTCCGTAGAGCGCGGCGCGCTGGTGCGGGTTTTCGCCGTAGCGGAGCGGGTGGGTCGCACCGAGATCCAAGAAGATCCGCTCCGGCGTCGGCTCGGGGCCGCGCTCCGTCTCGGCGAACCAGGTTGCGATCGCGATGTCGTAGCCCGCCGTGTGCTCGAAGGCCTTCTTCGCAAGCCGCGCGCGCGTCGTCTCCTGCGTACCGCCCTGCGACAGCTCCGCGAGCACCGCGCTGTAGTCGGCCGGGTCGACCACCACCGAGACGTGCGCGTGGTTCTTCGCGGCTGCCCGGAGCAGCGCGGGCCCGCCGATGTCGATCGACTCGAGGGCCTCGGCGCGCTCGACGTCAGGCCGCGCGACGGTCTCCCGAAACGCGTACAGGTTGACCACGACGAGGTCGATGGGACCGATCCCGTGGGTGGCGAGCGCGGCCATGTCCGCGGGCACGTCGCGCCGCGCCAGGATCCCCGCGTGCACGCACGGGTGCAGCGTCTTGACCCGCCCGCCGAGCAGCTCCGGGAAGCCGGTCAGCTCACTGACCCCGAGCACCTCGATGCCCGCCTCGCGCAGGTGCCGTGCCGTGCCGCCCGTGCTCACCAACTCCACGCCCAGCCGTCGCAGCCCCTCGCACAGGGGCACCAGGCCGCGCTTGTCCGTGACCGAGACGAGCGCGCGAGCGGGGGAGCGGGAGTTCATGGGGCCTCGCGAGATCGGGCGCCTTCCGGCCGACGACCACGCCTTCGGGCTCGCTGCGGTGTGCGCACGCCCCTCGCCGTCGCGCCGCGTGCGCACTCCTTAGCCGAACACCTTCTTGATGTCGACGGCGAACTCCGTGGTCTGGAGCTTCTGCAGGCCGCGTGCCTCGAGCTGTCGGATGCGCTCGCGCGTGAGGTTCATGATCACGCCGACTTCCTCGAGCGTCGTGCCGCCGCGGTCGGCCACATCCAGCGCACAACTTTCTTGCATTTCCCATACTTCTTGATCGGGGAAGTTGAGCTTGATGCTGCCGGTCGTGAGGCTGATGTCGAGGTAGAGGTGGTGTACGCAGGAGACGTACGGGCAGGGGCGCAGGCCGTCGATGCACTCGCCGCGCGTCTTCGGGCGATGGTACTCGAGGTCCTCGGACAGCTTGATGCCCTCGAGGATCTCGTCACGCGAGAGCCGCTTCATCGGGATGGTCTTCGACCGGCGCTTGCCCTTTCGGTGCTCCCCCGAACGATCCAAGTCGTCGTGGTCGTGCGGTGCCATCAGAGCCTCCGTCTTCCTGTCGTGCCTGAGCACTGGGCGCGTTGGGCCTATCTCCGAAGGTGACGTCATCGCTCGCAGAAGCTGATTCGACACGGTCAACTCCTCGTTTTTGGGCCCAAGCCGCGAGATCCCTTCCGGATTACCTGCAAACCGGCTAGGTGACCGTCGCTTATCGCGGTCCCGGAGGCGGCTGTCAAGAAAAACGCACGTCCGATTATCGGACGTTGACGTCCGGGGGCGCAAAATAGACGACACAGACCGTCTGGTCGAACTCTACTCTTCTTCGGGTTTTGGCGCGGGCTTCGGGGCAGCCTTGGAGGCGGGTTGCGTCGCGGACTTGGATGGCTGCGGCGTTCCGGCGGGCTTTGCCACGGGCTCGGCCGGCTTGCCGTGCGGCGGCGCAGCGCCGGGCGTGGGTTTGGCGGCCGGGGCGCCCTGGGGCAGAAGCGGTGGGACCCGGGGCTTGACGGGACCGGTCTCGCCCGCCCGCAGCGGCAGCACGGGGACCTGCTTGTCGTCGATCCGCAGGCCGACCACGCCCTCGACGGTCGCGCCGTCCGCGCCGGTGTAGCGCACGTGTGCGCACGAAGGGCGCCCGTCCGCCGCGTAGCCCACATGCAGCAGCTCCACGCGCGTGTCCTCGGCGGCGCGGATGAGCCCCAACTGCCGCTTGAGGCGGAAGCGGGCGTCGAAGTCGACCGGTTCGTCACGCGTGAGCCGGCCCTCGCGGATCTTGAGCGCGCCGAGCCCAGCGGCCTTCAGATCGAGACGTGCGTACCTGCCGGGACCGCGCGGCGGGAGCGACGCGACGCTCGGGGCGTCCTTTGTCGCCGCCTCGCCGGTCGCGACGGTGGGAACGAGCGGACCGTCCGGAGCCTGCGCCGCGGTCCCCTCGCCCGGTTTCGCGGTGGGTGCGATGGGCGCAACGGGCGCTAGCGCACTGCCCGGCTTGGACGCGGGCGCGGTCTGGGCCGCGGGTGCGGGCGGCGGCGCCACGGAGGGGGGCAGGGCCGGGGCTTCGAGGGAGGGCTCCTCCGAGGCGGGCGGAGGCAGCGCGCCCTGCCGAGCGAGCGCGAAATAGGACACACCGAGCCCGACGACGAAGCTCCCCACGAAGAGCAGCAGGGCCTGTACGCTGATTCGCTTCATGGTCACCGACACGCGCCCACGGGGCGGCGCGCACGCATTGTAGCCCCGCTCGGGCGGCCTCGCCAAAAAACGAGGCCTCGTCTACCGGTGTCCGAGCTTCTCGACCAGGCGCGCGTGCACCGAGGCGGGCACGTAGGGAGAGACGTCCCCGCCCAGGATCGCCACTTCCTTCACGAGGTTCGACGACAGGAAGAAGTTGCCCTCCTCCGTCATCATGAAGAGGGTCTCCACCTCGGGCGCGAGCGAATGGTTCATGCTCGCCATCTGGAACTCGAATTCGAAGTCGGAGACCGCGCGCAGGCCGCGCATGACGACGCGCGCGCCCCGTTCCTGGCAGTAATTTACGAGCAGCCCGTCGAACGTGTCGATCTGCACGCTCGGCTCGCCCGCGAAGACCTCGCGCACCATCTCCACGCGCTCGTCGATGCTGAAGAGCGGCGTCTTCCGGATGTTGCGCGCCATCGTCACGATGACACCATCGAAGAGGCTCAGACCGCGCCGGACGAGGTTGACATGGCCGTTCGTGAGGGGGTCGAAGCTGCCCGGATAGACGGCGATACGGCTGGAATTCATGGTCTCTCGCGCCACGAAGGGCCGCTGGAAGGGCGCGAACGCTAGCCGGAAGGGGCAGGACGGTCAAGTCGCGGTCCCCGGTTGACGCGGCGCGTCGCATCCAGGATACCACGTCGCGTGCTTCCGATCCGTCGAACCATCTCCA
>Ga0172370_10008627_pt1 | contig 12175 bp, 13 predicted proteins | sample LakKiv5m_FD_114538 | JGI IMG/M metagenome (GOLD analysis project Ga0172370, IMG submission 114538) | Freshwater microbial communities from Kabuno Bay, South-Kivu, Congo - kab_022012_11.5m | ecosystem: Environmental > Aquatic > Freshwater > Lake | place: Democratic Republic of the Congo...
ACATGATGCAAAGCGCGTTCAGTTCTTTAAAGATTATTTAGCCCAGGTGCTGAGGGCGAAAAATGAAGGGGTAAATGTGCACGGATATTTTGTATGGAGCCTGATGGACAACTTTGAATGGGCGGAAGGCTACAAAACCCGTTTCGGGCTGGTGCATGTTGATTTTAAAACTCAACAACGCATTCTGAAAGATTCAGGATTGTGGTTTAAGGAGCTTTTGGGGGATTAAGGGATTGCTGTCTGAGAAGCATCCATCTGCTACTGCCGCTGCCACCTGTTTTCTACTTCCTCCTCCCCCTCACCATCTCCTCAATTTCCCCCACCGTCATTCCTTTCAGCGCCTCAGTCAAATCTATGTGTTCTTTTTTGCGCATCGCCTGCAAAGGGTTTTCGGGATAATCATCTGCCGGTTCGTCCGGTGTCCATACAAACAGGTCGTTGGGAGTGCAGCGCAGTAATTTGCACAGCAGTTCAACATGTTTGATCACGATGGTGGTTTTTTTGTCCGCAAGATAATTATGCGCTATCGTTTTGCTGATGCCTGCCTTATACAGGCTGGTGAGCGGATGCCGGAATCCTCTTACACGGCAGAGTTCTTTTACGTTTAAGTGTATCATTGTATCGTTTAAGAGCAGCAAACTTACAAAAAAGTTTCTGGATGAAAACTATTCGTAGTTGGATGCCAAACTATGGTAGTTGGATACCAAACTATAGTAGTTGGATACTAAATTATGGTAGTTAGATGCCAAACTATGGTAGTTGGATGCCAAACTATAGTAGTTTAATTACAAACTATGATAGCTAATTAACAAACTATGGTAGTTAGATGACAAATCTATATATAAAAATGAGTATTTACAGGCTTATAATTTGATACATATCAAATTTTACTAATCTATGATTTTCGTCATATATCATTAGTTCTAATATATTTATCGAAAAAAATTTGCATTTTATCCTTGCAGTAAATCTTTTTATTGTTTTACTTTGCTGTCCTAAAACCAAAAACAAACAAATCATGGACTCAAAACAAGAAGACAAATTCGGTTCAGTTATAACAACTAACCTTTTTCTAACCGACCATGCAGCCGAACTTATGACCAACCCGGTGATAGGTATGATACAGGGCAGCATACAAACCAACATAGGCGACATTGTTCAGGCAGACAGCACCGCCACGCGCAACCTTTCCGGTTTCACCACCGCCAAAGGAAATAAGCGCAACGAATTAAACGGAAGCATACTTACCATAGCTGCGGCAGCCCGCGGATACCATACCTCCGTAGTGAAAGATGATACAAAAAAAGCATTGGTGCGCTTAGTTAAAACAGATGTGGAAGAAGCAAAAGATGGCGATATGATGACCATAGCCGACCGGGTACACGATGTTGCAGACCCCATTAAAATGTTGCTCCTGCCTTATGATGTTACGGATATGATGGTGGACAACCTGCCCGTATTGGCAAACGAATATCTCCAGGTATTGCAGCGCCCCTGGAAAGAAGAAATAACCAGCGAAATGGCAGGCGTGAATGTGGATAAGGAATTTGCCGACAATGAAAAATTGCTTGCCGAACTGGATGATAACATGGCAGTGAAGGAATACACCCAGCCCCTGCTTTTCCAGGAATATAAACTATGCCGCTCCATTGTTGACAGCGGAGGCAACAGCGGCAGCGAAGGTTATGATGTGCAGAATTATACCATCCCCGCAGGAGGCTCTGCAATAGTTGCCAACAATGTTCCCGCTCCCGGTGATTTTATTTACCTGCGCGTGGTAGGCGGCAATTCAGGCGTGGTAATCAGCACTTCAGATGATAACAACCCCGGAACACCCACTTATACCTTGCAGGCAAGCGTTACCTTTAAAGGCGCTTTCGGTGATTTAGCTTTAGACCCCTCAAAAACGCACCTTGTGGTATTTAACCCCGGCACCGCTTCGGTGGTAGTGAGAGGAGGACCAAAAGTAAACCCGTAATTAATTTTGAAGCATAAAAAAAGCCCCCTCGCCTTTGGCAAGGGGGCTTTTCATTTATTAACCTTATGAGTTTAAAATCCGTTCGGACTTCCCACCCTGGTCATCGCGCACCTGAATCCTAAGAAGTCGGTGCTTTGTTTTTCATCAAGGAACCTTCTGGTGCCGGGAACCATCCAATAAGCACGGTCTTTCCATGAGCCTCCTTTATAAACCCTTGCCTTATCATTAATCAGAGAAGTAACACCATAATCATACATACGCTTGTCGGTTTTGGTATCGTCTTTATATTCTTCATTATTATAGAAGATACTTGACTCATAATCTCCGTCCACATAATTGATATTATCAGATTTGTTGTAATTCCTTCTGTCAAGGCTTTCTTCTTCTGTAACGTTTCTCCAGATAACGCGTCCCAGGCTGTCTTTCTCAGCAATAGCGCCTTCTTCGTCTCTCAACTGCGTTTGGTAAACGTTACCCCTGAACGAACGGAAATCAGTTTCATCCTCAGGTTGCAGCGGACGGTAAACATCCATCACCCATTCGCTCACATTGCCCGCCATGTTATACAGCCCGTAATCATTGGGCCAGTATGAATCAACCGGGGCAGGAATATCAGCATTATCATTCAGGTTGCCTGCCACTCCCATGTTATCACCGCGACCTCTTTTAAAGTTGGCTAACATATCTCCTTTGCTTTTTTCATCAGGGTTACGCACGGTTTCCCCGTTCCAGGGATACAGTTTTCTTTCTGTCACCCTTTCAAAAACGGTGTTCCCTATCAAACCCAGCGCAGCAAACTCCCATTCAGCTTCAGTGGGCAGCCTGTATTCAGGAAGGAATATTCCGTCTTCAATACGCACTTTACGGGTGTCTTTATTGGGGTCAAGGTCATACAGGTCGCTTTTCACCAGACCTTCATATTGTCCCGCTAAATATGCTTCTGTATTAAAGTTATCATCGTCCACCTGGTTGGGATTTACGCGCAAAATACCTTCGCGGATAAGTATCATTTCGTTCACACGATCAGTTCTCCAGGCGCAATAGTCAGTTGCCTGCAACCAGTTTATACCCACCACAGGATAATACTGATAAGAAGGATGGCGCAAGTAAAGCTCCACATAAGGTTCGTTATAAGCTAACTTATCTCTCCATACCAAAGTGTCGGGTAAAGCTTTTTTATAAACCTCAGGATAGCTTTCGTAGAAAACACGTGAAAGCCAGTAAAGATACTCGCGGTAGTCAACGTTTTTCACTTCGGTTTCGTCCATATAAAAGGAAGAAACGGTAACCCTGCGGGGAACGTTGTTCCAATCATAACGGACATCCTGTTCAACGCGTCCCATGGAGAAGGTTCCACCTTCAATGAACACCAAGCCCGGTCCGGTTTCCTGTCCTTCATAGTCCACCACTTCAAAGCCTCCGTTTTTGGAATTGTTATAATCCCAACCCGTTGTGCCTGATTTTTCTTTTGAACAAGAAGTGATACCTGCAGTTATAAAAAATATAGCGGCAAGTTTATAAGTCATTCCTTTCATTAAATTTTTCATCTTTTTATTGAATTAGTTTTAATAGAATAACGCTGCGATTAAATTATTATTGTGTTTGTGTGAAAATATTTTTTTAGAACGAAGGGCAACTGATAGCTCTGAATTTTTTCTTTTTAGGTTTGCAGGGCAATTGCAGAGCCACTGAAAACTCGTGAGAACCGGCAGTTGCATTACTTAGTTTTGATACAGTTACATCATAGCTATAGCCAAATTTAAATCCCTGGTATTGAAATCCCGCAAGGGCTATAAACGCATCTGCGTTAAAAAAGTTCTGCCTGAACCATAATCCGCCAACAAAAACCCCTTTACTGATATAAAATCCGTAATTGATTTGCTGAAAATCCTGTTGTTGCTGATACAAAACGTTAAGTGACCAGTTTCCTTTTTCTTTTCTCTTTTTGTTGAAATAGGAAACAAAACCCACGTGTCCTGTAAACTTCATTGGGAGCTTGCTTACTCCAAGGAAACCTTCATCGGGCTGGGTAAGGTGATGCGCGGCAAAACCGGCATAAAAACGTTCACTGAAACCGAGTATTCCGGCAGAAAAATCAGGGAAAAGCCTGCTTTCTCTTCCGAATACCTCATTGGTATTATAAATAAAGCCGTAACGGGCATCAATCTGGTCGCCAAAAGTGAGTTTGCTCCAGTCTATTTTCTTTTGCATGATACTCGCCTGAAGCCCCAGTTTGAGTGAGAATTTTCTTGTTACTTCAAGCCGGTAAGAATACATAAGGCTTGCAGATAATGTATTTAATGTTCCTTCTCCTGCCCTGTCATTGGTAAATAATACCCCTACTCCGCCATGAAGCGCATCAAAATGCTGGTCATAAGAAGCGCTGTAAGTAACAAATGTTCCGGAAATGGCGGGCCACTGGTTACGGTAATTCATGATGATACGCGGACAGATTGCTGTTCCTGCAAAGGCAGGATTAAGATACAGCGGATTGGCGTAGAACTGCGTAAATTGGGGGTCCTGAGCCATCAGGCTTCCTGCAGTAACAGAGGAAAAGAGGATGAAAATAAGTAAACGCTTTACCATAATTTTGTTGTATTAAATGTTAATCAATCGCAGCCAGGTTCATCTATAAGGGTAACAAATATAGAGAATATTATTATAAAAATGAAAACGCATAAAAAAGATTTTTATTGTGCATCCTTAAGTTATGGGTGTTTAATACCTGAATCACCCCGATTATTCTCCTATCTTTGTTCCCCTTAATTTAAAGTCATGTCAAAATTTTTCAGACCGGGAAAACCGGGCGGTAGCAGCAATAACGATAAACGCAATCGTTTCAAATCTTCAGACGACAAACCCATTTCGAGCCGTAAGGAATTTGACGCCTGGAAAAGCCGTTCCGGTTCGGAAGCGCCAAAATCTTCTGATAAACCTAAGAGGGATAAACCGTATTCACCACGCAAAGAATCAGACCAGTGGAGAAAACGTAAACCACATGAAGTTACGGAGGACTTCGGTCAGGCAGACGACAAACCGAGATCCCCATCTTACGGAAGACCTTACGATCCTAAAAAGAAATTTTCAAAATATGCCGGAAAGAAAAGGTTCACAAAAGGCACCTTTGGTCAGCAAGCCGAAAAAGCGCCTTCTGATTTAATCCGCCTTAATAAATATCTTGCAAATGCCGGTGTATCATCCAGGCGCGAAGCAGACAAACTGATTGAAAGCGGTGTGGTAACTGTAAACGGAAAAGTGATTACTGAACTGGGTTACAAAATTTCTCCGGGCGATGAAGTAAAGTTCGGTGGAGCAATTCTGAGAAAAGAAAAACCTGTTTATATTTTGCTGAATAAACCCAAAGATTATATCACCACCAGTAAAGATCCGCAGGAACGCAAAACTGTGATGCATCTGATTGAGGGAGCCTGCAAGGAACGCGTTTACCCGGTTGGCAGGTTAGACCGCATGACAACCGGTTTATTGCTTTTCACCAACGATGGAGAAGTGGCAAAACGCCTCACACATCCTTCTCATGGCGCAAAAAAAATGTATCATGTTACCTTAGACCAGAACCTGAGCCTCGCAGATATGAAAAGCATACAGGAAGGGGTGGAACTGGAAGATGGAAAAGCCCAGGTGGATGCCATTGAATTTGTGGAAGGTGCCGGAAGAAAAGAAGTAGGCATTGAACTACACAGCGGCAGAAACCGAGTGGTGCGCAGAATTTTTGAAAGTCTTGGCTATAAAGTGGTAAAACTTGACCGTGTTGTTTTTGCAGGACTTACCAAAAAAGATTTGCAACGTGGTTACTGGCGTAAACTTTCTGAAAAAGAAGTTGGGATGCTGATGATGCGGAATTAAGTTTTTCAATCAGTCAATTTGTCTATAAAATGTTTGATGCATTAATACAAGGTCTTTTCCTTGGGCTTGTACTTACCGTTTTTGTAGGACCTGTTTTTTTTATGCTGGTTCAAACCAGTGTTTCACAAGGAATAAAAGCTGCGCTTATTCTTGATGCCGGAATTGTTTTAAGTGACATAAGCTGTATTGTGTTTTCATATTTTGGGATGGCGCAGGTATTAGAAAATCCCTCATACCGCATCCCTTTTGGCATTGCAGGAGGAGTTATTATGGTTGGGTACGGAGTTTACACCATGATTTCCAAAGCAAAGAAACCAACCGCAAGCTCTTTAAAGGGTATCAGCAAAGCACATGGAGTAAAATTATTTGTAAAGGGGTTTGTGTTTAACACCAGTGTTCCTTCGGTAATTTTTTTCTGGATAGGAACAGTAAGCCTTGCCATTGCACAATTTAAAAACGAAAAATTGAAAGTTATCATTTTTCTTTCCACGGTTGTCATGACCTACTTCGCCTTTGACATTCTCAAAATCTATCTTGCCTCAAAAGCAAAAAAGTTTTTTTCGGGAGAGAAACAACATGTTGTTAAAAGAATAGCCGGAATTGCGCTTATTATTTTCGGAGCTGTGATTATTTACAAAGTGATTATGAAATAATTTTCAGGCAAGACAACCGTCCAACCAGGTCACAATGTATTTCAATACTTCTTCTTTTTCAGGCTCATTGTGCGTTTCATGATAGAAACCATCCCACAACCGGAAGGTGCAATTCTCTTTAACTTTTTCTGCAAACTGTTGAGAGCCATCCGGTGAAGTTAGTCTGTCTTCAGTTCCGTGAAACAACAACAAAGGCAGTTTCATTTCTGAAGCATGATCAAGCGCCCAAAGTCCGGCAGCATAGGTTTCCACAAAAAAACGAGCCGAAATTTTATCATGAACAAGCGGATCGTTGTCATAAGCCTCCACCACTTTTTTATCGCGTGAAATAGCTGTGGAATCTAACTTGGTGCTTTGTGTAAAGCCCGGAAAAATATTGTTGACAAACCTGCCAAGTTTAACTTCGAATTTCGGTGGTTCAAAAGCTAATTTCAGCCAGGGCGATGAAGCGATAACGCCTGCAATCTCAGGTTTTCTTCTTAAAGCATAATTCAAAACAACATTCCCTCCCATACTGTGACCATAAATAAATTTCCTGCTTCCGGGAGCAATTTTTTCCGCCTGTTTTAAAACATCCGAAACGCCATCAAGTAATAAATCATAAGATGGGGTATGTCCCTTTTTTCCGCCCGATTTCCCATGTCCGCGATGGTCATAAGCTATTACCGAATATCCTGAATCAACAAGGTATTCGGCAACATGAGCATACCTTCCGCTGTGCTCTCCCATGCCATGAATAATACATACTACCGCTTTGGGCTTAGCATCACATAACCAACTCTGCCCGTAGATTTCTATTCCATCAGAAGTCTTCCATTTTAATTCCTGGTGTTTCATAGTCAATATTTTTTGGTGCGGCACAAAAGTAGGTCTTTCAGAATAGCATCGGAAATAAAATTTTACCTTTGAATCCCATCTTAAAAGAAAATAGCATGACCATACTGAAGAAAATACTGAAAATCGCTTTAATAATTTTTCTGCTTATCGCATTATGGATCGGAGGCAACTTAGTTTTCGGAACACTTACAGATTTCAAACCTGAAAAAGAAATTAGCCTTGATATCCGCGGGAATGCAACTGCGCAACCAGACAGCATTTTTACATTTCTTGACTGGAACATTGGTTATGGAGGGCTGGGAGAGAATGCTGATTTTTTTTATGATGGAGGGAAAATGGTTGTTTCAAAAGAAGAAGATGTTACTGCTTACTTAGAGGGGATTTACAACTTCGCAAAATCAAATGACAGCGTTGATTTTTTCTTTTTCCAGGAGGTGGACACTTTGGCGCGCAGAAGTTATCGCATCAATGAATTGGAGGGAATTTCAAAACAATTACCCAATCATGCCTATTCTTTTGCTGTGAATTATAATGTAAAATTTGTGCCTGTTCCTTATACTAACCCTATGGGGAATGTGGTTGCGGGACTTACCTCGTTTTCAAGATTTAAACCTGTTGATGCCATGCGTTATGGATATGATGCTAATTTTTCTTGGCCCCAAAGCATTTATTTTCTTGACCGTTGTTTTCTGGTTCACCACATTCCATTAGCAAACGGAAAAGAATTTATAGCCATCAATACACATAATTCGGCTTATGATAAATCAGGCGAACTGAAAAAGCGGGAACTTGAAATGCTGAAAAGCTTTGTGGTAAAGGAATACGAAGAGGGAAATTATGTGGTGGTGGGTGGCGATTGGAATCAATGTCCTCCGGGTTTTGATCCGAAAACCTTCAGGAAAACAGACAGGAACATTGCTGAAGATGCTAACATAGACGCAACGTTTATGCCTGAAGGATGGAAATGGGCTTATGATAACACGGTACCAACCAACCGCAGCCTTTTTACTATTTTAAATGAAAACACAGATAAAATTATTATTGATTATTATCTCGTATCACCTAATCTTGAAGTATTGCAGGTAAAGAATGTGGATATGCAGTTTAAATATTCTGACCATCAGCCGGTGTTTTTACGTGTAAAAGTGAAGTGAACATTAGTACTTTCGCAGCCCAATAATTATTCGTTGATAAAAACCTGATATGAACAAAAAATACATCCTCGCCTTAGACCAGGGCACCACCAGTTCAAGAGCCATCTTATTTGACAAAGACTGCAACATCAAAAATGTTGCGCAAAAAGAATTCCGCCAGATTTTTCCACAATCGGGTTGGGTGGAGCATGACCCGATGGAAATATGGCAGACACAGATGGAAACAGCACGGGAAGTGATAAAATCTTCCGGCATTTATATCAACGAAATTGCTGCGATAGGAATTACTAACCAGAGGGAAACAACTGTGGTTTGGGATAAAGCAACGGGTAAACCTGTTTATAATGCTATCGTGTGGCAGGACAGAAGAACAGCTTCCATCTGCGATGCATTGAAGAAAAAAGGTTTAGAGAAGTATGTGAAAGAAAATACCGGACTTGTTGTTGATGCCTATTTCTCAGGCACCAAAGTGAAATGGATTTTAGACAATGTTAAAGGTGCAAAACAAAAAGCTGAGAAAGGCGAATTACTTTTCGGGACCGTTGATACCTGGCTGCTCTGGAACCTGACAGGCGGCAAGGTTCATGTTACAGATTATTCCAATGCTTCGCGCACGTTGGTTTATAACATCGCGAAGAAAGAATGGGATAAAAAGTTATTGAAAGAATTAGGTATTTCCGAATCGATGTTGCCTAAAGTGAAGGATTCGTCCTGTGTTTATGGTGAAACAAAATTGTTTGACAATATTGCTGTTCCTGTTGCAGGGATAGCGGGCGACCAGCAGGCTGCGCTTTTCGGGCAAAGTTGTTTTGAACCCGGCATGGCAAAAAACACTTATGGAACAGGTTGTTTTATGCTCATGAATACGGGCGAAAAAATGGTGAAGTCGAAAAATGGTTTGCTCACTACCATTGCGTGGGGAGTAAACGGAAAAGTAGAGTACGCTTTGGAAGGCAGTATATTTATTGCAGGCGCAGCAATACAATGGCTGCGTGACGGACTGAAAATTTTAGATGCCGCACCCGATTCTGAATACTTTGCCATGAAAGTGAATGACACTGGCGGAGTGTATGTTGTTCCTGCGTTTGCGGGACTTGGCGCACCTTACTGGGATATGTATGCACGCGGAGCAATTTTCGGTTTGACAAGAGGAAGTTCAAAATCACACATCATACGCGCCACCTTGGAATCACTGGCATACCAGACACGAGATGTATTGAGCGCAATGGAAATTGATTCAAATGTAAAACTGAAAGAATTGAATGTGGATGGTGGCGCCTGCGCAAATAATCTGCTGATGCAGTTTCAGGCAGACATTCTTGGAGTAAAAGTAAATCGTCCGAAAGTGATTGAAACTACTGCGCTTGGAGCTGCGCTTCTTGCGGGGCTTGCCGTAGGTTTTTACCAGAAAGATAAGTTAGCGAAAAACAAAAAACCGGATGCGGTTTTCTCTCCTTCCATGGAAAAAACGAAACGCGAGAAACTTTACAAAGGATGGCAGAAAGCGGTGAAGAGGACGATGGATTGGGAAAGAGAGTAGGCAGTGGGCAGTAGGCAGTAGGCAGTTTACTCAAAAGTATATTCCACCTGCTCGCAGACAGAGAACGCTTTGTGTTGCTCCCAGTGAAGCGAATCAAGAAAAACTGAGCCTTCAAGTTTTGCCCCGAATGTGTGCGCTCCTGTTGTAACTTCCAGTGTTTCTTTAGTGAGTTCAATCATATCATACAGGTAAACTCCGTCAAAATAAAACTGTATGGGATGAATGGTTTGATTGGTGATGATAAGCGTGGCAGTCTGATTTTCTTCACAAACTCTTTTTTCACAGGATGAAAAAACTGCGAGAAAAAAAAGTATTAAGCTGACCGGGATAAACTGTTTCATATTATTCTTTTATTTCTCCTATACCTTGTTTATCTGCTGCAGAAACGGGATTTATCCTTGCGAGTTCATTGTTTGGGAAACGAACCTGGAAATTTGTCCAGCCGCTGTCGCCAGCCACACCGCGCGGGTCAGGACGATAATAATCGGTGGAAATAATTTGCGCCCCGCTTTCAAACGCGGCATTCATGCCTGAATAATCTCCTGTGCGGGCTTCATCTGTATTTGCATCAGAACGCGTACGCACCATATAACCCGCTGCAACAGTTTGCTGGATTTCGGCTTCATCTATTACAGCATCATTTAAAATTACAAAAGCTGTTTCAGGATTTCCGGCATCTGAATAAAGAAACACAGCACGGTTTTCCAACACGGGATGCCCTGCAAGATAGGGCTCAACAGCTTGTCCCTGCATCACAAAAATAATTTTGCCTCTTGCATCACCAAGCATGGGCCAGGCGCTATTTTCTGCTGCTTCGCTTAAAGTTGAATAACTGCCTCTTAGTTTATCGGGAGTAATTACTTTGTCTAAATTTTGTCCGAAAACGGATTTTATTTCTACATCAATAGCATCGGCTGCGGCTGCATCAAAATCGAGGGGGACGGTAAGAAGAAAACCAGGGAGGGAAACACCATCGTTTTTTGCTTCTATATGAATGATGATGGGGATGTGTCGCGGATGTGCGTCTGACCAGTTTTTAATGGCTGTAAGCGCGCTGACAAAGGTGTAGTAATTGGTCATGTAATCGAAATCGGGGACGTGGAGAATTTTCATTCCGGGGTTGAGTAATTCGGGGATACCGGAGGCGAGGGGTTCGTTGATTAATCCGTTTGCCCTGCGGGTATAAAATAATCCTCCGGCAGGGTCGTTGTAAATATCAAGTTCAACAGAACGGATACCGTAATCGCTGAACTGCTGGTCTAATGGCAGGTGTGTGTAGTCCCATCCGTTGGGATCATATTCGGGAGGAAGAAGACCGCTTATGTTTTGTACAAAATTGTACATGGGTTGGTAGGTATGAAGGCGGTAGCTGTTATGACTACCGATTACCTGGAGCTGATTGATCTTTAAAGAATCTGTTGATGTCCACTTGATTTCATTATTAAGCGGTGGATCTTTTTTACAGGAAGAGAAGGAGAAAAAGAAAATTCCGAAAATGAGCAGGAAGAAATAATTTTTTAGTGGAGGCATGGAGGAGGAAATAAATTCCGCTAAAAGTAATGAATATTTTATCTATTAACTTGAGTTCGGGATAAGAAAATCGGGTTAAACGAAACATTGGTCTTAAGTAATCATTCGGGCTTATCCCGAACTCAGGTAGATAACAATACGGAATAAAAAAGCCTCACGGTTTCTCTTCCCATGAGGCTATAAACTCCCCCCCATTCCTACCTAAAAGGGAGTTTTTGAGGCACTATTCCTCAACCAAATTACTTTATTCCATATTTATTCTTCATCATCATTCTCGGAATAGGAGTCGGGTTCTTCTTTCTTTTTGGCGGTTAGGACTCTATAGAAGAGGTATGCTGTTATGATGGTAACGCTGCCTGTCCATGTGAGCATCATTATAAGAGCGGGGGTTGACATATTATATTATACCTGCGAATTCTAATGTTACTATTATTAAGCCTATTGCTATTATAATACCTAAGCTTATGAGTGCATAGCGTGAGCTTTTCTTTTGTTGTTCTGTTTCTTCCTGGTAAGCCATGATTTTTTTATTTTTTGTTGTCAACTAAAATGAGTTCAATAATTTCAGCACTACCATTATGAGACCGGATAATATGATTAGGGTTAAGAAAACGATACC
>Ga0172370_10008631_pt1 | contig 12169 bp, 10 predicted proteins | sample LakKiv5m_FD_114538 | JGI IMG/M metagenome (GOLD analysis project Ga0172370, IMG submission 114538) | Freshwater microbial communities from Kabuno Bay, South-Kivu, Congo - kab_022012_11.5m | ecosystem: Environmental > Aquatic > Freshwater > Lake | place: Democratic Republic of the Congo...
CGGATCAAAATCCTGGAGGAGATGGCCCAGTCCCTCTACCGAGAGTGGTTTGTGAAGTTCCGCTTCCCCGGACATGAGAAGGTGCGGATGGTGGATTCGCCGTTGGGGAAGATACCGGAGGGGTGGGAGGTGAAAATGCTTGGCGAGCTGGCAGATCAAGTCAGAGATAGCGTAGACCCTGAGTCTGTTGACCCAGAGACGGCCTACTTCGGACTTGAGCATCTACCGAGGAAATCAATAACTCTCGCTGATTGGGGTCTTGCCAGAGAAGTTCAAAGTACAAAACTCTTATTCGATAAGGGCGATATTTTGTTCGGAAAGATCCGTCCATATTTCCACAAAGTGGGCGTAGCTCCTCTGCCGGGGATTTGTTCATCTGACACAATCGTTATTCGACCGAAAGCAGCAGATTGGTTTGGCTTAGTTCTTGGCTGCTCATCAAGTGAAGAGTTCGTAGAGCATGCAACTGCAACATCGCAGGGTACGAAGATGCCAAGGGCTAATTGGGATGTATTGGTGAAGTATCAAATCTACGTCTCACCTAACCCAGTCCTTGGCCGGTTCAATGAATTTGTGAGTGGAATTGTGAGCCAGCTTCATAACTTCGTTTTCCGCAACAAATTCCTCCGCCAAACCCGTGACCTTTTGCTCCCCAAACTCATCTCCGGCGAGCTGGACGTATCCGAACTGGACATTTCTATTCCCGAGGAGGCGGCATGAACCAAGTGTACAATGTTTACTGTGACGAATCTTGCCACCTGGAAAATGACCACCAAATGGCCATGGTCCTTGGAGCGGTCTGGTGTCCCTTAGAAAAAACTCGGGATATCTCCAAGAACATCCACGACATCAAACTGTTGCATGGGCTGAATCCGGGTTTTGAGATTAAATGGACCAAGGTGTCTCCAGGCAAAATCTCTTTTTATGAAGACCTGATGTCATACTTCTTTCGTGAAAAAGATCTCCATTTTAGGGCGCTCATCGTCCCAGAGAAATCAAAGCTTAATCATACCGAATTCCCTGAACAAGACCATGATGTCTGGTATTACAAGATGTATTTTGACATGCTTAAAGCCATCCTAACACCTCGATCCCATTATCGAATCTATCTTGACATAAAGGATACACACGGGGGGCCAAAGGTCAGTAAACTCCGTGAGGTTCTATCCAACAATATGTACGATTTCTCAAGAGAAATCATTGAACGCGTTCAATTGGTAGAATCGAGCCAAGCAGGACTGCTCCAGCTTGCAGACCTGCTCATTGGAACGGTTTCCTATGTGAACAGATCATGTAAGGGAAGCAAAGCCAAGCTTGCCTTAATTGAACTTATGAGGCAAAAATCAGGATATTCCTTGACCAGAACAACGCTGTTGAGAGAGGAGAAGGTCAATATTTTCCGTTGGCAGGCAACGGAGAGGCGACCATGACCGGACTGCCTGACTGGCTCCCACCAATGCTTAAGGTCGACCCATGGGGTCAATATACATTCGGTCTCCTTTATTCCGTTTTTGAACGGGACTTCAAACAAACCCCCCCACGGTTCAAGGGCGCCCCTATCTGGTTCTTCCCTGAAATGGACGACGAGAGAGAAAAGATCTTTTGGCACCTCACCCATAGAGAGGAGAGGGAAACAGGGGAAAGACTGCCCGACTTGAGGCGCTGTGAGAGGCTGCCCTGGATAAAGGCTATCATCGAGAATCATGACCAACAAGAGGTATTGAGCTGGGATTATAAGGAAGGGGATGGCTCGATAAAGACCTACGTATGGCTTGAGCATTTTGATTTTGTTGTAATAATGAAAAAATACCGTGACGGGGGGAGACGATTAGTTACCTCTTTTTATGTGGATTACGCCCATGAACGGAAGAAACTTAGAAAAAAATATGAGAAGAGAATCGAGTTGGAATTGGAAAGGCCGACGCTGAACGTCGGCCCAACTCCTTCTACGCGTGGCAGATGAGATGTGATCAATATAGCCAAGAGACCAAGCCAAGTCAAGAGATTTTTCATAAAAATCCTATCTGAAGGTTAATGGGATAGAAAGATGTCTGATTTTTCAGAAGACGCGCTGGTGGAGAAGCCGGCCATTGAGATGCTCAAGAGGATGGGGTGGGCGCATGTGGATGGGTTTCATGAGTTTGAGCGGGTCGGCGGGAGTCCGTTGGGCCGGGAGACCAAGGCGGAGGTGGTGCTCCTGTCGCGTCTCAGGCCGGCCCTGGAAAGGCTCAATCCGGCGTTGCCCGGTCAGGCCATTGATTTGGCTATCGAAGAGATCCTGCGGGACCGGTCCCGGATGAGCATGGCCGCGGCCAATCGGGAGGTGTATGGGCTGGTCAAAAACGGGATTCGGGTGCCGATCCCGGACCCGGACGGCGAGGAGGAGCGGATCGAGATGGTCCGGGTGATGGACTGGGACCATCCGGAGGCGAACGACTTTCTGGCATGCTCCCAGCTCTGGATCACCGGAGACATGTACACCCGGCGGCCGGACGTGGTGGGATTCGTTAACGGTATCCCCCTGGTGCTCATGGAGTTCAAGGCTGTGGACCAGCGGCTGGAGACCGCTTACCACAACAACCTGGAGGACTACAAGGATACCATCCCGGCCCTTTTCTGGTACAACGGCCTCATCATCCTGTCCAACGGCAGCGAGAGCAAGGTGGGAAGCGTCAGCGCCGGGTGGGAGCACTTTGGGGAATGGAAGCGGGTAGAAAGCGAGGATGAGCCCGAAGCCATCAGCCTGGATAAAATTCTCCGAGGCACCTGCGCCCCTGAAAGGCTCCTGGATCTCATGGAGAACTTCACCCTGTTCATGGAGGGCCGGGGCGGTCTCGTCAAGATTCTGGCCAAGAATCACCAATACCTGGGCGTCAACAATGCCATCGAGGCCATGACGGACATCAAGACCAGGCAGGGCCGTCTGGGCGTGTTCTGGCATACCCAGGGGAGCGGGAAGAGCGTCTCCATGATCTTTTTTTCCCAAAAGGTCCTTCGGAAGATGCCGGGGAATTGGACGTTTGTGATTGTGACCGACCGCAAGGAACTGGATGCCCAGATTTACAAGAACTTCAGCAGCTCAGGCGTGATCACCGAATCCAAGCCCCAGGCGGAATCCAGCCGGCACCTGAGGCAGCTTTTAAGCGAAGACCACCGCTATGTGTTCACCCTGATCCACAAATTCCGCACCGAGAATAACGAACTCCATCCGGTATTGACGGAGCGGGACGACATCATCGTGATCACCGATGAGGCCCATAGAAGCCAGTATGATCGACTGGCCATGAACATGCGGACCGCCCTGCCAAATGCCTCTTTCCTGGCCTTCACCGGTACGCCGTTGATCGCAGGGGAAGAGAAGACCCGGGAGGTGTTCGGCGATTATGTCAGCGTCTATGATTTCAAACAGTCGGTGGACGACGGAGCCACGGTCCCCCTCTACTATGAAAACCGGATACCGGAGCTGCAACTCACCAATGAAAACCTGAACGAAGACATGGAGCGGCTGCTGGAAGAGGCCGAGCTGGATGAAGAACAGGAAAAGCGGCTGGAACGGGAATTTGCCCGGGAATACCACCTGATCACCCGGGACGACCGCCTGGAGGCAGTGGCAGAGGACATTGTCCAGCATTTTACCGGCCGGGGGTTTCAGGGAAAAGCCATGGTGGTCTGTATTGACAAGGCCACGGCCCTCAAGATGTACAACAAGGTCCAAAAACACTGGCAGCGTACTATGGCCAATCTCATGGACGATGTGGCGTCGTCATACGGCGATAGGCAACAGGAGCTGAAGGCCAAGCTGGATTTCATGGATAGAACCGAGATGGCGGTGGTGGTATCCCAGTCCCAGAATGAGATCCGGGACATGAAGGAGAAGGGCCTTGACATCCGGCCACACCGAAAACGGATGGTGGATGAGGATCTGGACAAAAAATTTAAGGACCCGGATGATCCGTTCCGTCTGGTCTTCGTGTGCGCCATGTGGATGACCGGTTTTGATGCGCCCCCTTGCTCCACCATTTATCTGGACAAGCCCATGCGCAACCACACGTTGATGCAGGCCATTGCCCGGGCCAACCGGGTCTTCCGTGATAAGGTGAACGGCCTGATCGTGGATTATGTGGGCGTGTTCCGAAACCTTGAGAAGGCCCTGGCCATCTATGGATCAGGCGCCGGGGGAACCGCTGATGAAGGCGAGAAGCCGATCCAGGAAAAATCCGCCCTGGTGGATGAGCTCAAAAAGACCATGGCCGAGTGCTGGTTATTCTGCAGAGACAACGGGGTGGACGTGGAAACGGTGGAAGAGGCCGAGGCCGCGGATCGCATCCCCCTGATTGACGACGCAGTTGACGCCCTGGTGAGGAGCGACGATACCAGGAAAGGCTTTCTCAATGTGGCCGACCGGGTGGAGCGTCTCTACAAGGCGGTCTTGCCCGACCCGGAGGCAAACGTCTTTGCCGGGAAAAGAGAGCTGTTCAGGACGCTCGCCAAAAAGATCCGGTCCCTTTCTCCGCCGGTGGATATCTCTGAGATGAAGGACCGCGTGGAGAAACTGCTGGATGCGTCCGTCTCTACGAAAGGCTATGTGATCGAAGAGGCCCCTGCAGGATTTGACAAAGATCATTGGGTAGATTTGACCAAGATTGATTTTGAGGCCTTGAAGCGACGGTTTGAGACAGGACGAAAGAATACCGAGGCGGAGAAGGTGAAAAGCGCGGTTGCCCGCCGGTTGAAAGAGATGGTTCGTCTGAACCGGTCCCGCGTGAATTTTCTGGAGCGGTTTCAGGATATGGTCGATGCCTACAACGCCGGAAGCGTCAATATCGAAGAGTTTTTCCGTCGCCTGATGGCGTTTGCCGAGGAACTGGAGGATGAAGAAAAGCGCTCTATTTCTGAGCACATATCCGAAGAGGAACTGGCCGTCTTTGACCTCTTGACCCAGCCGGAGCCGAAATTGACGAAAAAGGAGCGAATGCAGGTGAAGAACACGGCCCGGGACCTCTTGGAGACCTTGAAACGGGAAAAGCTGATTCTGGACTGGCGAAAGCAGCAACAGGCCCGTGCCGACGTCCGGGTGACCATTGAGACCATTCTGGATCAAGGGCTTCCTGACATTTATACCCCAGAGCTTTTTGCGAAAAAATCGGCCGCGGTTTACCAGCACGTCTTTGATTCATATTATGGGGATATGAAGAGCGTGTATGGGGCAATGGCTTGAAGCCCGAAAGAAAGGATGCCTGACATGGCCAAGTTAAAACGGGACGAAGATCGTGAAGAGCGCATGGAATAGAAAAATCCATTATTGCCAGGGCTGGTTACTTTATGGCCCTGTGTGATCAACTCGAGGCCCAAGTGGCGAAATCACAAAGGGGCGATGATGCCCCGTTATCGGCCATTGTCAATCATATTGGGCAGGGAGGGACATTGTTTCTTTGTTGACTTTTGAGGGAGGATTGAACGTACAACCGGTACACCCGCCCGGTAACGTGACCGCTGTGTTATTATGCTTTGCCATGTATGGTATAACAAATTGACATCTTTCGCTTGTTTGAATTTTCAGGCATGTGCGCAGATCTGTGGTTGGCCAACGGAGAGAGCCGGGGAGTAGGTATTCGCTGCGTTGGTAAGTTGCTGGAAACGGAATTTGGGTGACAGAGTCATGGACGGATCTTGGAGTGCGAAATGTATGACGGCATTTTGAGGCAAATGCAGGAAAGAGTCAGAACTCGGAGATATGTGATGACCTTACACGCTGAAGAGGAGATGGACGATGAGGATTTGTCCATTTTCGATATTGAACGTGGTATTCTCACCGGCAAGATCATCGAGAGGCAAAGAGACCGTGATACTGCGGAATGGAAGTACCTGATTGAGGGTCAAACCCTTTCCGGAGACATGCTGAATGTGGTTGCCAAGGTAAGCATGACGGGAAAACTTGTTATTATCACCGTATATCTTGTGTGAGGCGAAGGGGAAAAAGTGATGATATGTGATAGTTGTGGGGCAGAAGGCGCACGCGTTCGCCATGTAACGCGGAGTTACGGCAAGGGCAAGCATCTCCTGATTATTGAGAACGTACCGGTCGTTAGTTGTCCGCAATGTGGGGAGAGCTATCTGACCGCTGAAACGCTGCACGAGATTGAACGTATTAAGCTCCATCGGAAGTCTTTCGCTCGAGAACGCCCTGTACCTGTCGCCGCCTTCGGTTGATTTGAGACGCTGCGGCCTCATCAGGAGGAAAATCCCATTGAAGAGTGAGGGCGGACTTGAACTGTCGACAAATTGTAGACAGTTGAAAAGGATGTCGGGATGTCATTACCCAATTGGAATGCGCACTATTCAAAAAGATCAAATGCGTGAACGGAAAAGGTCTTAAGCTGCTTTTCAGAATAGTCCCCTTTCCCGCGCCTTGATGAACGACGCGGGTTAGAAGTTCAAACATTGCGAAGATGCTAATCTGGTTTATGTGGGATCAACAAACACGAAGACGAGGACATTTCACATGGCCAAGGTGAAGCGGGACGAAGATCGTGAAGAGCGCATCAGCATGGAGATCGTTGTGGATGCATACGGGGCCGAAGAGCAGGCCATGGGGTGGTACTATTACCTCGAAGACCAGCTTGAGTTTCCGTTTACCGCTGAATGCATTCAGAAACGTGCCATATCACCTCTGCGGATAGGGGATCAGGTCGATGTCATCGGGATGGCGCCCGAGGAAGAGTGTGAGAGGGAAATGTTCGTAACCATCCGATGGGACAAGGGCAGACTGGTGGTTCCGCTCTCTCAGTTAAAGCCGATCGGCAAAACGCCTGAACAAACGAGGGAAGCGGTTGAGGATTGGCATTACTGGGTCGGGATGGGGTATGAGTATGGTTGATATATAGGGATGAACGGTGCCGATTTTGAGAGGAAAGGACATGCCGCAAAAGAAATCCAAAAAGCAACCCACGACATCCAAAAAGAAGCTGCGGCGCCAGGCCCGAAAAATGGAGCCTCGGGACCTCATGGACAAAATGCTAAAGGAGAAGCCCCAGTTGGCGGGCAAACTGATTCGGAATCCTCCGGGCAAAGAAAAGATGTCGGAAGTCATCCTGGACTACGCTGAACCGCTGATGGAGCATGCTGAGAACGTGGAGCAGCAACAGAAAGCGATCACTATGGCCATTATCTGCTGGAATGCTTCTTTGCTTAGCGGAGAAGACCGGGATCGGATACTCGCGGAGGCCTTTGCTGAAACGGGGGATATGGAGGACTCCGGCATTCAGGAAGTGCTGCAATTCATGCTGATCCGGAAGCAGGAATTGTTCGCTCATAATAAGAGTATGGTCGCGGACTGGATTGTGAAGGATAAGGGAGATCGATTAATTTTCGAAGTGGCAACGACCCTGCCAAAAGAAGACGCGAATCGGTGACCATAATCAGGCTACCGATAACTATGGGAGTTTCATGGGACTGCAATATTTGTTTCGGATGCCAACTTTTCCTGTGGCTTTAAGTACTAATGGGGTTTTCATTGGGGCTAAGACTCCTGAAGAATTGAGTATTGAGGTGGAAAAACTTCATCTCGACCAGGACACAAGTTACGATCTCGTTGATGTTACGGGAGAGGGTTGGAGCCTTTATGCCCTCAAAATGGTGATCTCTCCTCTTACCTTTAAAAAGCGATGGACCAAACGGGAAATAATAAAATTGTTTAATGAAAGAATAAATATCGAATTGCGGGAAGGGAGGAAATATTCGGAAAAATCTCTCTCGGCCAAGCGTCTTGACAAGATAATTCGTGATTTGGTGGAGATATCTTGAGAAGAGGAAGGGCAGGCTCTTAGATTACAGGTGACTCTGATTTATAACCGTAAGGATAGAAAATGAAAACTGATGATGCCGAGATACAAAAAATATGCCTCAACTGTGGGGCATTTTTCCCTGCAAGTTTTGAAATGCCGGACGATTTCGGGATCTGTCTCAATGACCCTGAATTCGATCCCCTTATCGATGAGATATTTGATCGTCAAGATTACGCATCATGTCAAGAGCTCGTAGATCGTAAGAAATTCAACGGAGAGCGCGAGGCATGCAGCGAGTTTGAGCCGATTGAAGAAATTGAGATTGAGGACGATAGCCCGCTGGGCAGGGACCTCAAGGGCCTTATGGATGCGGGTCAACTGAACGCTGATACATTTGAGCGGGCTTTGTTTGAAGATCAGGTTCGAAACGTCGCCTGGACCCAAATGCCGGTGGAGCGGCAGAAGAAAGAATTGAAACATCCTGATACCCAAGGCCGAGCCATTGAAAGTCTGGGGGGTATGATCTCGTTAGGAAACAGAGAAGCCTTCATGGTCTTATCCCAGTTTCTGAAGGAACTTCCCCCTCCCACCACAATTGAGCAAGTCCATTCCAGAAAGGATGTCTTAAAATATCTGCGTCGCTCAGAAGAAAGGGGGGCCTTGTTGCCATATTTGGTGGATGCCTTGTACCGTACCCCTTCAAACAATACGACACGCCAGTGGATTTCGGACATATTAGACTTCATGGAATATTTGCCTTTTGAACAGGTGTCCGAGCCGCTTGAGAAAATGTTGGAAGACAAGAGGTTCTCTTATAAGCTCAAGCAGAAGATGGAATATGTCTTGATCCGGGCAAGGAAGGATCGATAAAGGGCAGACGCATGGTGAACCAGGCAAAGCGTATCCTTAAACAGGTGTTCGGTTACGATGAATTCCGGCCGCTTCAGGCGGAAATCATTGCCAATGTATTGAACCGGCGAGACACACTGGTCATCATGCCCACAGGGGGCGGCAAGTCACTCTGTTATCAGATACCGGGGCTCCTCTTTCCAGGACTGACCATTGTAGCTTCCCCTCTCATCTCTCTGATGAAGGACCAGGTGGAGCAACTGAAACAGGCCGGTGCCCCTGCGGCATTTTTGAACAGTTCGTTGTCCCTTGAGGAATATCGCCGGACGGTTCAGGCCGTGAAGGACGGGCCCATCAAATTGCTCTATATGGCTCCAGAGGCCCTTCTGCGGCCCGACATGCTAACCCTTCTCTCGTCTCTGGGTGTCGCTTGCCTCACCATTGACGAGGCCCACTGCATCTCCGAGTGGGGCCATGACTTCCGGCCCGAGTACCGGCAAATCGCCGAGGTGAGGGGTCGTTTCCCGGATGCCGTGTGCATCGCCCTGACCGCCACGGCCACGCCACGGGTGCGGGAAGATATCAAGACCAGCCTCAGTTTCAGGGACTCCAATGAGTTTGTGGGCAGCTTCAACCGGGAAAACCTCTTCATCCGCGTGGCGCACAAGGTTGACCCCTTGACCCAGACCATCGAATTCATCGAAGAATTCCCGGAGCAGTCCGGGATTATCTACTGTTTTTCCCGCCGTCAGGTTGATGATCTTTCAGATGTGCTTGCCATCAGGGGCTACTCTGTCCGGCCCTACCACGGCGGCATGTCGGATGCGGACCGGAACGAGAACCAGGAGCGGTTCATCAAAGACGATGTCCAGATCATGGTAGCCACCATCGCCTTCGGCATGGGGATCGACAAGCCCAACGTCCGGTTCGTGGTCCACTACGACCTCCCCAAAAACATGGAGGGCTACTACCAGGAGATTGGCAGGGCTGGACGGGACGGGCTACCAGCCCACTGCCTCCTCCTTTTCAGTTACGCCGACATTCAAAAGATCAAACATTTCATCGACCAGAAAGACCCCCATGAGCAGCGCATTGCCAATATCCATCTCAATGCATTTTTGGGCTTTATCGAAACAGAGATGTGTCGGCGCATTCCCCTCATCGACTATTTCGGCGAAACCTATACGCAAAAGAACTGCGGGGCCTGCGACAACTGTCTGACCGATGAGGAGAAGGACCTGACCGACGTCACCATTTTGGCCCAGAAGTTTTTATCCTGCGTCAAGCGGACCGGGGAGCGTTTCGGGGCCGGGTACATCATCGATGTCCTGCGCGGCTCCAAAGCCAAGAGGTTGCACGGATTCGGTCATGACAAATTGTCTACCTACGGCATCGGCGAAGAGCATTCCAAAAAGGAGTGGTTTCATCTCTCGCGCCAGTTCATCCAGAAAAAGCTCCTGATTCAGGATATGGAGTTTGGTGGATTGAGCCTTACCGACAAGGGATGGAAGGTCATGTGGGGGGAGGAAAAGGTCCTGGGACGGCTGGAAGAGCGTCGGCCCAAGGGGAGTGTACAAGAAAGTGTGCAAAAAGATCGGGACTATGACAGGGCCCTCTTTAATCTTCTCAAAAAGGAGCGTAAACGGCTGGCCGATGCATCCAATGTCGCGCCCTACGTGGTTTTCCCCGACCGGACCCTGATGGAGATGGCCACCTTCTTTCCGCAGAGCAAGACGGGTTTCATGACCATCCATGGGGTCGGCGTGGTCAAGCTGGATACGTACGGCCCCTTTTTCTTGGATATTATTCGGGAATTCTGCATGGCACACGGGATTAAAGCGTCTGATAGGGATATTCCGGAACCACGGGTCGGCACGCCGATTTCAACAGCGAGAAAGCGCCACCATATGATCGTCGAGCTTTTTAATGCCGGCGCATCCGTCGCTCAGATGATGGAACGATTCAACATCAAACAGGAAACGGTCATTAACCATCTGTATGCCTGTGTGCAGGAAGGACACCAACTTATTGAAGCCGATGAGCTTCTTCCCTTGTCGAGGCTCTCTCCGGAGCTCAAAGAAGCGGTTTTGAACCGGTTTAGCGACCTTGGCGCCTATCGTCTCAAACCTGTGTTTGACGCCTTTGATGGGGCCGTTGATTACGAAGAACTCGCAATTCTCAGACTCCATCACGTCATTCAAAATGGCGTTTCAGGCGTCGATGCCAAGCCTTCGACAGGCCTGGCGCGTACCCGGGATATCATTTGCCTGGCCAACTCCCGGAAATTCTCAGGCCGGTGCATTGCAGGCAAGGCCTTTGACGACGGTTGGGTTGGGGGATGGATACGGCCGGTGGCCCGCAACGAAACCGGGGAACTGTCCGTAAAAGAGATCCAGTACAGGGACGGGAATGTCCCACGGCTTCTGGATATCATGACCCTGTCGCTGGGTCGGCGCCATCCCCATTCCTACCAGACCGAGAACTATCATGTGGACGGGAAAACGTGGCGGAGGAACGGTTTCTTCACGGTGTCAAGGCTCCATGAACTGTGCGACCCAGTGGATACCTTGTGGCTGAATGGGTACGCCAGCGCGGGCGGGGTGAACGACCGGATGCCCGAAGAAATGACCCGGAGGCAGATCCGCTCGTCTCTCCTTTTTATCCAGCCTGAGAGGGCCGAGATTATCGTGGATGAAGGGCCAAAACTCCTGAAACGGGTCCGGGCGCGATTCCTCCACAAAGGACTGGAATATTCCCTGCCGATCACCGATCCGGTGATTGAGGAGCGATATTTCAACCACGATATCGGCCGCTACCTGATTGAAGAAGCCCCTGTGTACTTCACCATCAGCATCGGCGAGCCCTATGAGGGTTTCTGTTACAAACTGGTGGCAGGGATCGTGGGCATCGAAGAAAAGCGGTAACGCATCATGAAAGACATCTACACCATCGGCCATTCGACACATCCCCTCGACGAATTCATTGGACTGCTCAAGACACATGGCATCACTGCGGTGGCCGATGTGCGATCCGATCCCTACAGCCGGTACAACCCGCAGTTCAACCGCGAGAACCTGCAGCCCGAACTGAAGCGGCATGGCATCGCCTATGTGTTTCTGGGAAAGGAACTGGGGCCGCGGAACGATGATCCGGCATGTTATGAAAATGGAAAGGTCAGCTACGGGCGGTTGGCCCGGACAGCGCTCTTTCAGGAGGGGCTCAACAGGGTCCGTCAGGGGATGGCGTCCTATCGCATCGCCCTCATGTGTTCGGAAAAGGACCCGATTTCCTGCCACCGGGCCATTCTGGTGTGTCGGCATTTGCCTTCAGATGGCATTCAGATCCGGCATATTCTGGAAGACGGCTCTGTCGAGGAGAACGATTCCCTGATCCAGAGGCTCATGGGACTCTTGAAGCTGTCCGACAAAGACCTCTTCACCACACCCGAGGAAATGGTGGAACGGGCCTACGATATCCAGGGCGAAAAGATCGCATTTGTTTCCAGGAACAACACGACATCGACCGAAAATGTCTGA
>Ga0172370_10008633_pt1 | contig 12168 bp, 10 predicted proteins | sample LakKiv5m_FD_114538 | JGI IMG/M metagenome (GOLD analysis project Ga0172370, IMG submission 114538) | Freshwater microbial communities from Kabuno Bay, South-Kivu, Congo - kab_022012_11.5m | ecosystem: Environmental > Aquatic > Freshwater > Lake | place: Democratic Republic of the Congo...
CTGCAGCATGCCCGCGGTTGCGATTATCACGCCGGGCCTTTTGAGCACCTTGCCGCGCTCGCGCGGATGGAGTATGGGCCTGCAGCTGTCCATGTCCTGCCTGAAGCGCTTGAAGTCCTTCACATAGTGCGAGTGGTGGGACAGCGCCTCGGAGACGCGCGCGCCCATGCCGTCCAGCCAGATGTCGCAGTCGCGGTTGATGGAGCGTATTATGCGGATGAGCTCCTGCGTCCTGCCTATTGCGAATGCGGGGAGGAGCACGGTGCCGCCCTGCCCTAGCGTCTCATCCACCAGCGCCTTCATCTGGATCTCGAGGTCCTTGCGCTTGGGGTGGTCGCGGTCTGCGTAAGTGCTTTCCATTATGAGCGCGTCCGGGTTGGCAGGCGGCGGCTCGGATGCGAACGTGGTCTTGGTTTCCTCGCCCTTGAAGTCGCCGGTGTACACTATGCGCGAGGAGCCCGTGTCCACTTCCACGAATGATGCGCCGGGAATGTGGCCGGCCTGGTGGAGAGTGACTTGGGAGTCGCCGATTTCGTACCATTTCTTGTAGGAGAGCAGCGTGGTGTTCTGGCGGAGCTGCTTTATCTGTGCGGGGCGGTAGGGGAACTCGCCGCGCTTTTCCATGAGGCGCATGGAGTCGTCGATTATTATCTCCGCCATTGCCGCGGTTGCGGGCGTGCATATCATCTCGGGGGCGTGGTGGCGGTAAAGCGCGGGCGTGAAGCCCGAGTGGTCAAGGTGCGCGTGCGAAAGTATCACGTAGCCGGGCTGCGCCGGCGGCTCCACCGGGTAGGGGGTTTCGGAATGGATTTTCAGGCCGCAGTCCAGCATTATCTCGTCTTTGGAGGACAGCAGCACGCTGCTCCTGCCAACTTCGCCTGCCGCGCCCAGGAATGTGAGCTTGTCTTTTGCCGCCATTTCATCACCGTGCAGGGGGGAATTGCGCGTGCATGTTTAAAGAGGGATGCCCGCCTTTTCCGGCTTGCAGGGGCACGGAGAGTATATAAAAGTTATCCGAGGATAGAGCCAGGGGGCAACATGAACGAACTAACTTTCCTGGACCTGGTCATCCTGAAGAAGATTGACGCCAACTCCTCCGTGGAGAACTTCGGCAGCGTGATAAACACCTCGTTTTTCGAGACTGCCAACCTGCTTGGCACGGTGAAAATCAAGGGGTATGTGAACATAGAGACGTCCATCGGCGGGATAAGCAAGGTGACGATTACCGACGCGGGCATGGGCATACTTGCCCTTGCCGAGAAGAAGGCGGCTGAGCCCATCGAGCCCCTGGATAATGCGCTCCTGCACGCGCTTGCGGGCGGGGCAAAGGATCCCGAGGCGCTGCAGTCCTCCCTCAACATCCGGAGCGGCGACCTGGCCTACCACATAAACAAGATGGTGGCGCAAAGCTTCATGGACTTCGAGGTGCGCTCGGCAAAGGTGAGCCTGATGCTTACCGAGCAGGGCTTCAACTCCACGGGGGGCGTGAAGGCGCAGGGCGTGGCTTCTGCCCAGATAGCCGCGCAGCCTGAGGCGAAGAAGGATGAGAAGCAAGAAAAGAAAGAGGAAAACAGGGAAGGGAAGAAGGGCAAGGAGGACATATTCCACATATTGCACGGCGGGGACAAGGAGGAGAAAAAGCCCGAGCACCATGCCCATGAGAAGGCTGCGGAAAGCCATCCGCACGAGCACCACAAGGGGCATGAGCACGAGAAAAAGCATGAGGAGGCGGCGCAAAAAAGCCCGGAGGAGGCCAAGAAGGACGAACGGGCGCGCAGGCTGCTTTCCAAGGCGCAGTATTACCTCTTCGAGTACTGGGCATGGATACTCCTGATAATAATCGCAGCGGTTATATTCGCAGGCGCAATCTATTCCATGGTCCTGAAGATGGCTTAGCCTGCGAAAAGTGATTACATGGATTTCCCCCTGCTTTCAAAATACGGCATAAGGTACCCCAAGACAGAGGTGGCGCGCACGCGCGTGCGCGCGGCTGCGGCGGCGGATGCGATGGGCTATCCCGTTGCGCTAAAGATATCGTCAAGCCAGGTGCTGCACAAGACGGACAGGGGCGGCGTGCTTCTGGGCCTGAAAAACAGCGACGAGGTGCAGAAGGGCTTCGACCTGCTGCTCGCTCGCTTCTCTCACGTGAAAATCGACGGCATCATCGTCCAGAGGATGGCGGGCAAGGAAAGCGTGGAGCTCATCATCGGCGGCAAGCGCGACGCGCAGTTCGGGCAGCTCATCATGCTTGGCATGGGAGGCATATTCGTGGAAGTCATGCGCGACGTGGTGTTCCGCGTGTGCCCCATCACCAGGAAGGACGCGCTTGAGATGATTGGGGAACTGCACGCCTACCCCATACTTGCAGGCGCGCGCGGCAGGAAGCCCGTCAACAAGGCCGCGCTTGTGGATGCGCTTGTCAGGGTATCCGGCTTGCTGCAGAAGGAAAACCCGGCGGAGTTTGACATCAACCCGCTCATGGCGGACGAGAAGGGCTGCGTTGCGGTGGACATGAGGATCCTGAAGTAGATGGATGGCAGAGGCTATGATGATGCTGAGGTAATTTTGATGGCGCTTTCAAGGAAAGTCAAGAACCTGGACGCGGTGTTCCACCCCAACAGCATTGCGGTGATAGGCGCCAGCCGCGAGCCGAACAAGATAGGGCACGTTATCGTCAAGAACTTCGTGGACGGGGGCTTTGGCGGCAAAGTGTATCCAATCAACCCCAATGCCGAGGAAATACTGGGGCTGAAAGCGTACAAGAGCGTGCTTAACATCAAGGAAAAGGTGGATTCGGCGGTCATCGCAGTGCCCGAGGCGGCGGCCGCAGGCGTGCTTGAGGAGTGCGGGAAGAAGGGCATAAAGGGAGTGGTGCTCATCACGGGCGGCTTTTCCGAAGTGGGAAAGGAGGACGAGGAGAGGAAGATTGCCGCGATTGCGGAGAAGTACGGCATTGCGCTCATAGGCCCCAACTGCATGGGCGTGCTCAACCCTGCCACGCGGGTGGACTCGGTGTTCCTGCCGATTTACAAGCTTGGAAGGCCGCGCGTGGGCAAGATTGCGTTCATCTCCCAGTCGGGCGCGGTGGGCGGCTGCATCGTGGACCTTGCGGCGCGCGCGGGCATCGGCATGAGCAAGTTCGTGTCATACGGCAACGCAGCGGTAATCGACGAGTGCGACCTGCTTGAGTACCTTGCGGACGACCCTGAAACAGAGATAATCGTGGTTTACCTGGAAGGAGTGAAGGACGGAAGGCGCCTGCTTGACGTTGCAAGGAGGATTACCCTGGGAAAGCCCGTCGTGGTGATAAAGGCGGGGAAGAGCGCGGCCGGCGCAGAGGCGGCAAAGTCGCACACGGGCTCGCTTGCAGGCGCCGCGGAGGCCTACAAGGCCGCGTTTTGCCAGGCGCGCATGATAGAGGCAGAAACCCTGGACGAGCTTTTCGACTTTGCGAAGATTTTCGACCAGCCGCTCCCGCGCGGAAAAAGGGTGGGCATAATAACCAACGGAGGCGGCATGGGCGTGCTGGCGACCGACTCGCTGGAGTACGAGAAGCTGCAGCTGGCAGGGCTTTCCAATGCCACAAGCGCGCTTTTGCGCCAGTCGCTCCCCTCCTATGCGAACGTGAGGAACCCGCTGGACATCATCGGCGATGCGGACTCGCACCGCTACGAGATTGCCATAAACGCCATGATGAAGGACGAAAATGTGGACATCATACTGCTCATCATACTTTTCCAGACCGCGGCAATCGACTCTGGCGTGGTGAACATCGCCATCCGCGCCTCCGACCTGAGGCAAAAGCCCATAATCGCGGTGTGCACCGGAGGGGAATACACCGACATGCACAAGAGGATAATGGAGAGCTACGGGGTGCCCACCTATGCCTCGCCATCCTCCGCAATGCGCGCGATTGCCAAGTTCGCGGAATATGCCGCGCACAAGACGGAGAACGGGAAGGAAAAGAAATAGCTGAAGACAAAAGAGAAAGGAATAACAATAAAAGCTTCTTCTCACTCGCAATAAGCATGTATTTGCGCGCGCAGGGAATCGGCAAGGACTTGATAATAAAGTGCCGCGAGCCGGTTTGAGCTGCTTGCAAGGACAAAGCTTCGCAAAGCTTTGTCCGCATTTGTAAATTATCAAATTTACAAATATAATTACAAACAAAAAAGAAAATAAGTGAAACTTTCGCCTACCTGCGCGCCTTGTTTTTCCTTGCCGCGGATTTCTTCCTGCTTTTCCCGCCAGCGCCTTTCCTTTTTTCCTGCGCGCGCTTTGTGCGGCGGTACTCGTAAAGCGAGTAGAAGTAGACGCAAAGCACGGTGAATACCATGGGCAGGAGCAGCACCCAGATGCGCATGTCGACCGGAGACACGAGCGAGATGAGCGTGAGCGCGCCGCATGCCCAGAACAGCTTGCCGCCCAGGCGGTTCGTCTTTTCCCACACGCGCTCGTCCGCAAGCGTCCACGGAGTGCGGATGCCTATGAAATAATTCCTGCGCGTGAAGGAGAGCATATGGCCCACGTAGAAGAATACGAGCGCTATTGCAGGCACTATTATGTATAATGGGTCGAAATTGCCCCAGATGCCAAGCGATGGGGCAAGGGTGGCTATGTAAATCGCCGCCATCATGAAGGCGAATATCACCTTGAAGCCCCAGAACTGGTCGGAAAAGTGCTCGATGTTCCTGGGGTAGACGTCGATTTTGGGGATGACGAGGAATATGGCGTAGAACAGCGCGGCGAGGCAGGGGATCAGGTAAAGCCCGAGCGCCTTGTCTATCCAGCCATCCGCCCTGCCGTCAGCGCCCCAGTGGCCCACCATCTGGCCGCTCGCGTTGGTGTGCACGTAGGGGCCTGCAAAAAAGCCGATTGCGAACATCAGGGCGATTATGGATACAGGAAGGAGTTCACGCGACACCGCATACCACCAAAGGGGATTCCGCAGCAAAAATTATAAAGCGGGGCTCCGAAACAGGGCATATGCGAGGCGCCTTTGTGTTTGCCGTGGCTGCGGCGCTCATTCTGCTTTTCGGATGCGCGTCAGAGCCCAAGCCGAGCGAGGGGGTGCAGGGCATCGTGGTGCAGAGCGCGGGTGGGCTGCTGGACGAGGTGCAGGCCCCCAAGGCCGAGCCGGCAGCGCCTGGGCAAGAGGCGGGGCAGGAGGTAAACTGCACGCTCGTGGTCAAGCAGGCCGCCATAGTGGCGGGGGAGCAGGCGGACATCGCCCTCAATGCGCGCTTTTCGGGCAGCGCGCAGTTTGACCTTGCGTGCGGGAACGATACCCGGCGATTGCTTTCGGAGAACACGCTGGCGCTTGAGACAAGGTGCAAGTTCGACTCGCCAGGCACGCAATCGATAACCGTGAAGGCGAACGGGCGCACGTGCGCGAATGCCTCCATAGACGTCAGGAAGAAGGCGGGCGGCGTGTGCAGCATTGACGGCGCAAGCATAGTGCGGGACCTGTCAGCATACAGCTATAGCTGGACAGTGTACTTCGACGGGTTTTCGGACGGGGACATGCTTACATGGGTGTGCGGCAACACGGTCGCGAAGAAAAGGCTGTCAAGCGACCCCATATGGGGCATGCCCCGCTTCGAGTCGCTGTCATGCGACTTCCCAGGCAGGCCTGCTGTTGATTACATGAACGTCTCGATAAGCGGCGTGCCGTGCGGCACTGTCCCGACAAGATAGCTGGGCAGAAGGATGGCGAGGGGTGGCAGGATGAAATTTGGCGAAAAGAACGTTGGCGAGATTGACAAGGCGGCGAGGGCTGCGCTGGGGATAGTTTTCCTGGGCGCGTATGCGGGCAACTACGTGCCGCAGCCATGGCCGTATGCTGTGCTCGCATTGGGGTTCATCATGATTGCCACCGCGGCATATGGGAGCTGCCCGGCTTACTCGCTTTTGGGGATGGGCACCGCGGCAAAAGGGAAAAAGAAGTGAGCGGCTGCGGGCTGAAGCCCCAGCTTCCGCGCACCCGCAGTCATCCAGTGAGCGGCATCTGCGCTGCGGGAGGGAAGAAAAAGCGGCTTCCCTCACCCTCTTTTAAGCGTTTTCTTCGTTACCACCAGCGTGGAGACCATGAAACGCAAGGGAGTGATGAAAGCGGCTGTGGAGCCCGAGTCGCTCATGCAGGGGCTAACTGGGCAGGAGGTTGCAGAGCGGCTTGAGAGCGAGGGCTACAACGAGCTTGCAGGCTCGAGGAAAAGGACCATATTTGACACCATACAAGACGTGATGCGCGAGCCCATGTTCCTTCTCCTGGTCGCATGCGGCATAATCTACCTTTTGGTTGGCGAGCTTTCGGACGCGCTCATGCTTTCAGCCTTTGTCGTAGTTGTTATCGGCATCACCGTTTACCAGGAAAGGAAGGTGGAGCGCGCGCTTGAGGCGCTGCGCGACCTGTCCTCCCCGCGCGCTTTAGTGATTCGCGAAGGGAAGCAGGTGAGGATACCCGGAAGGGAGGTGGTGCGCGGCGACATCCTTGTGCTTGCCGAGGGCGACCGCGTGCCTGCGGACGCGGTGGTGCTTTCGTGCAGCAACCTGCTCATCGACGAGTCATTGCTCACCGGCGAGCCCGTGCCTGTGAGGAAGATGGAGTGGGACGGGAAGCTGGAGAAATGCGCGCCGATGGGGGATTGTGCCGCCACGCAGGGCGGCGCCAGCTCGCCGCCTGTCCAGCCAGGTGGCGACGATTTGCCTTTTGTCTACTCAAGCACGCTCATCGTGCAGGGGCATGGCCTTGCGCGCGTGCTTTCCACGGGCATGAAGACGGAGATTGGGAAGATTGGCAGGTCGCTGCAGCAGATCGAGCCTGAGGAGACCGCGCTTTCGCGCGAGACCGGCGCGCTTGTGAAGAAGTTCGCAGCTGCGGGCGTGTTCCTCTGCGCGCTGGTGGTGGTTGCCTACGGCCTGTCGCACGCAGACTGGCTGGGAGGCTTCCTGGCGGGCCTGGCGCTTGCCATGGCAGTGCTTCCAGAGGAATTCCCCGTGGTGCTCACCATTTTCCTTGCGCTTGGCGCATGGCGCATGTCGCGCCACAATGTTCTCACGCGCAGCATGAACGCGATACAGAACCTTGGCGCGGCGACCGTGCTTTGCGTGGACAAGACAGGCACGCTCACCCTCAACAGCATGACTTTGAAAAAGCTGTCCGTGGCAGGGCAGCACCACTTGGCAGAGGCAAGGGAAATGCCCGAGAAATTCCACCAGCTCATGGAGTACGCCGTGCTTGCAAGCCAGAAGGACCCGTTCGACCCCATGGAAAAGGCGCTGAAAAGCGTGGGAAGGGAAAAGCTTGGCAGCACCGAGCACATCCACGAGAACTGGGGGCTGATGAAGGAGTACCCGCTTTCCAAAAAGCTCCTTGCGCTTTCGCACGTCTGGCGCTCGCCCTCGGGCAGGGACTTCGTGATTGCCGCCAAAGGCGCGCCCGAGGCCATAACCGACCTGTGCCACATGAAGCCAGGTGAGAGGAAGGCGGTGATGGCAGACGTGCTGAAGCTGAGCAACGAGGGGCTGCGCGTGCTTGGCGTGGCGAGGGCCACATTCAAGAAAAGCAGGCTGCCTTCCGACCAGCATGACTTTGACTTTGAGTTCGTGGGCCTGGTGGGCTTTGAGGACCCTGTGCGCGAGAGCATCTCGGCCTCGATTGCCGAGTGCTACAGCGCAGGCATGCGCGTGATAATGATAACCGGCGACTACCCGGGCACCGCGCTGCATATTGCAAGGCAGGCGGGGTTCGCGGCTGGGCAGGAAGTGATAACCGGCGCGGAGCTGGAGGCGATGAGCGATGCCGAGCTCCAGATGAGGATTGCAAAGGCATGCATTTTTGCGCGCGTGGTGCCGGAGCAGAAGCTGAGGATTGTAAGCGCGCTGAAAGCGAACGGGGAAGTGGTGGTGATGTCCGGCGACGGCGTGAACGACGCGCCCGCGCTCAAGGCCGCGCACGTGGGCATTGCAATGGGCGAGCGCGGCACGGACGTCGCGCGCGAGTCCGCCGCGCTGGTGCTCCTGGACGACAACTTCATCTCCATCGTGAAAGCCGTGAGGATGGGAAGGAAAATCTACGACAACATAAAGAAGGCGATGTCGTACATCATATCCATCCACGTGCCGCTTGCAGGCTCGGCAATAGTCCCTGTGCTTTTCGGCTGGCCCCTCATGCTCTTCCCGGTGCACATCGCGTTTTTGGAGCTTATCATCGACCCCGTGTGCTCCATTGTCTTCGAGGGGGAAGCGGAGGAGAAAAACATAATGAGGAGAAGGCCGCGCAGGAAGGACGAGCCGCTGTTTGACAGCCACACGCTTGCGTGGAGCGCGCTTCAGGGCATCTCGGCGCTCATAATAACCGTGGGCATGTTCTGGATGGCGCTTTCAGCCGGAAGGCCTGAGGGCGAGGCGCGCGCGCTTGCCTTCACCACGCTGGTGCTTGCGAACATTTTCATCATACTCTCCACGCGCTCGCAGACAAGAACCGCGCTTGAGATGCTGCGCGTGCCCAACAGCGCGCTCCTTTACGTTGGCGTGGCAGCGCTTGCCATGCTTGCCCTTGTGCTTTACGTGCCATTCCTGCAGGCGATGTTCGGCTTCGTCGCGCTCACGCCCGCAGAGATTGTGATGTGCCTTGCCGCAGGCGCGCTGTCCATTGCAGCGTTTGAGATTGTGAAGGCGAGCGGGCTTTGGAAGCAGGGCGCACAAGATGGCGCCTGAAGCGCGGCGGGAAGGATGAGGCGCAAGCCCTTGCCTAAAGATGCGGGAATGGGCTTGGAAGCGCTGCGGCTTACCTGAAAATCCTTTTTGCCCATCCGCGCGCAAGCGCGAAGAAGTCCTGGAACACCTGGAAGTGCGAAAGCCATTTTTGCGCCGCAAGCAGCGGGCGGCTTGAAACCGCCACTGCGGGCAGGATGAAGTCCGCCTCGGCAATGCGGAACGTCCCCTGGAGCGGGCGGAGGAGCCCTATGCCCTCTGCCGCGCGGAAGGAGCGGATGAACACGCCGACGGGCAGGATGGCGAGTATGGCAAGCCAGTTCTGCAGCAGGAACTCCTTCTTGTCAGGCGTGCGCCTGTAGCGCAGGCAAAGCTCGATTGCAAACACGAATATGGCGCAAAGCTCGATGAACTCCAGCAGGCTGGCATCGGCCTCGGAGAGGGGGGGAAGCGCGCCGAATTCCACGGAAAGCAGTATGACGGCAATCGCGAAGAAAGCCACCACGCATGCGGCAAGAAGCGCCCCCCAGAGCCTGCGCTGGAGGCGCGCATGTGCCCATAGCCTTTTCCCTTTTTTTCCCACGCAAAAGATATGGTGGGGTGGCTATAAAAAGTTTGCTAAATGATGCATACTGGAAAGGTGTTTTAATGGGAAAAAGCAAGAAGGACCTGGGAAAGCAGGTCCAGAACATGAAGCACAGGATTGTGGAGCTTGAAAAGCTGGCAAGGATGGACCCGCTGCACAAGCACCCGGACGTGCACGAGGAGCTGGACAAGCTGAAGAAGAAGCTTGCCGAGAACTAGCTGCTAATCGAACCTCGCCGCCCAGAGGGGCGCTGGATTTTGCCCCCATTGCCTGCAGTGCCCATTGAACGGAGAGGCTGCGCCAACATATGCTTGTTTTTGATTGTAGTGTAAATTGGATAATTTACACTGCTGAAAAATTTCCGCTGAAATTTTTCATTGGATTCGCAGGCAGGCACGCCTGAAAATGCCAGGAAACATATACTATGTTTTTTAACCCTTTGCCACATATTTGGAACCATGATTTTGCGCCAGAAGAGGCTATACCTTGCGCCTGAGCATGCAAAGAAGGCCTACAATCTCCTTTTCGACAGGCTTTACGCCAAGGAGGGATACAATTACATGCCCGAGCTTGGGAAAAAGGCTGAAAAGCTCGGGCTGCCCCCTGGCAAGCTGCTTGCGAAAGCGCGGGAGCAGCTTGAAAGCCCTTGCCTCAGGTTTGACAGGAAAGGGCGCATAAGGGGCGCGAAAAAGGCAGGGAATGAGCTTGCAGCGGTGCTTGGGTGCACTTATGAAAACATGAAGGTTTTCGTGGTTGCGGACGGCGCGCAGCTTTCAGGCGGCAACTCCCCGCTTCCCAAGGGATACTACGGCAAATTCGACGCGATAAACGGCATGGGGGATGCCACGGTGGTGGCATTCGCAAAGGCGCTGCCATCCAGCCTCCAATCCGAGGCGCGGGAAATCGGCAAGGAAAAGTTCCACTCGCTTTCATGGCTTGACAACCCATTGCTTTGGCACCATGCTGGAATGAGCGGGAACATGCTCAACTTCCTGCGCCATGACACTATTTGGGTGGGCTGCACAGGGACGGAGTGCAGGCTAGTGGCAATGCAGATGGACCGGGAGCTTGAGCAGCCGCACGGGTTCGAGAGGCAGTACATGAAAAGACTCGTGAGGGCAATGTCCGAGAAGGAAAAGGCGGACACGCTCTCCAGCGTGCTTCTGGTCTGCGGGGCAGTGGCGGGAATAATCGAGGGCCTCAAGCACATCTATCCTGTTGCCATGTACGTGGCGGGCGGCGCGCTCTCCGACGTTTTCGGCGCAATCATACCGGACGTTTCGCAGTCGGTAAGCCATGTCAAGGAGCAGTCGGCAAGCCATGCCAAAAGGTTCTGGAGCAAGGCAAAGGCGGGCTGGAAGGTGTTCCTTGGCGGCGCGGCCGGCTTGCCGTTCGCATTGGCAGCCGGCTGGCTGGCTTCATATCTTTATTCGCCTGCAGCGCCAATGGAAATAAGGGTGCTGGCAGGCGCGCTTTTCGGGCTTGCGTGCGCGGCAGGCACGGTGGGCACGTCGGTAGCCGCAACCATCGGGGCGTACAGGGCTTTTTCAAGCCTGGAGAAAGAGGGCATGAAAGCAAAAGCCAGCACAGGGAAAAGGGCATGGGAAGCCATGAACGAGGCAATACTGAAGGTCCCGTTCAGGATTGGGCACACTGTTTTGGGATTGCCGCTCCAGCTCGCATACGGCATGCTGGCAGGCGCGTTCCTTTTCTTCGACAAGAGCTGGTTCGTCATATCCGAGGGCGTGCTTGAGATAGTGCTTGGCGCGCTTTTTGCATTCACCTACACGAAAGGCGCGGACTTTCTTCTTGAGCGCAGGCTGAAAAAAGGGGACTGGAGCCAGGCGGAGCCGCAAAAGGCTAAAAGCTGATGCGGCTTGATATCGGCATGGCAGTGGGGATGGCGTCTGGCGCTGGAAGAAAAATAGTCGACGGGGCAGCAGGCGCAGGCAGGAAAATTGTTGTAGGCCTGTCCGGCGGGGTGGACTCCTCTGTCGCACTCCTTCTCCTCAAGCAGCAGGGCTGGCAGCCTGTGGGCGTTTCGCTCAAGATGGCAGTGTGGAAAAACAAGTGCAATGCGCTCCGCGAAAACGTGTGCTGCACTGACGAGTCGTTCGGCAATGCCGCGCGCGTTTGCAGGAAGCTTGGCGTCCCCCACCATATATATAATGTGGAGCGCGCGTTCGAACGCCGCGTGATGGGCTATTTCGTGGATGAGCTTGCGCGCGGCAGGACGCCGAACCCCTGCCTTGTGTGCAACCGCGACCTCAAGATCAGGATGCTTTTTGGGTGGGCGGGGAAGCACGGCATGAAATATGTTGCCACTGGGCATTACGCGAACATTGAAGGCGGCAAGCTTTCCCGCGCCATGGACATGAGAAAGGACCAGGCGTACGGGCTTTGCCTCATTCCCCGCAAGTGGCTGGGCAGGCTCGTGCTTCCGCTTGGGAAGCTTTCCAAGCAGGACGTGTACGGGATTGCGATAAAGGAGGGGTTGGGCTTTTATGCGGGCATTTCGCAGAGCCAGGACCTGTGCTTTGTCTCCGAGCATGCCATGAAGCCTTTCCTTTTCGAGAAGCTTGGCAAGCGGGAGGGGGATATCGTGGACGAGCAGGGAAAGAGGATTGGCACGCACTACGGGCTTTTCCTCTACACCATCGGGCAGAGGAAGGGCCTCGGCCTGCCGCTAGCGCATTTTGTGAAAGGGTTTGACGTGAAAAGGAATGCGCTCATTGTGACGATGGACAGGAGCAGGGTGCTGGGCAAGAAGTTCGTGGCTGAGAAATTCAACTGGCTTGCTGCGCCGCCTGCGCGAAAATTCCGCGCAATGGTGCAGATAAGGACGCACCAGCCGGAAGTGGCTGCCA
>Ga0172370_10008634_pt1 | contig 12166 bp, 8 predicted proteins | sample LakKiv5m_FD_114538 | JGI IMG/M metagenome (GOLD analysis project Ga0172370, IMG submission 114538) | Freshwater microbial communities from Kabuno Bay, South-Kivu, Congo - kab_022012_11.5m | ecosystem: Environmental > Aquatic > Freshwater > Lake | place: Democratic Republic of the Congo...
GGTTCTTTGATAGATTCATCCAAAACTGGTTTGGACTGGCAATTTCTAATAAACGATGCTAAAGACAATATTATTGATATTAGAGCTTATAATTCATAATGTATCTGATAAATGATGATTAGAATTCTGATCGAAAGCAATCAGAAATCCCGTAAAAATCTAAAAAAAATGGTACACTATCCAGGTCACAAAAATAATCGGAGATTTGGATAGTAAATGAAAAACAGATAAGTGCATTAAAGTAATTGACAATTAAGAATCCAGATGAAGAGTCTTTCAGCGGCGGCCTGCGCATGGTGGGTGAGAAGACGGCGCGGTAGAATTGAGGCGGAGTCACCACAGAAAATTTCCGCAAAAATACTTGACAATATCCTCAGAAATCATTATTATCTTTACGGTTCTTTGGGTAGTGGAACGCCCCCAAACTTGAAGAGGAATTTATCACCCACTCTCATTTAACAAATTTTAATAGACAACACCAAATCTGCATTTCGAAGCTTTCATTCTTTATGATTGAAACAGAAGCGGGTTCTGCTGGAGAGCAACCCGCCGAGGGATAGACCGATGACAACTCATCACTACAATGATTGGACTCTGGGGGAGTCAATTCCCCAGTCTTTATCTTTCAATCTGTCATCGGATGATGGAGTGTCCTATGCCTCAGAAAACTCAATTAACATTTTCACTAATTCATATGTTATTAACAATTATACTCACTTAACTTATATGGCCATTTGTCCAATTCCAGTTGAACCAGTACAACCGCTTGCTTCAGCTGGCATTGGTCGATCGGCTTGCCCGCTGGTTCGCTGGCTTCGACGCCGATTATGCACATCTGCCCCGCTTTAAGTTGCTGTGCTGCCTCCAGCGGCTGGTCGAAAATGGTCTGCGCATACTGGGCGATAAGCTGGGATTCGAATTCGCTGCAATTAGTGCCTTGATAGACTAAATTGAAAAAGAGCCCTTGAACGATTTTGCTGTGCAAACGATTCGACCGTTCAACTTTGATTTGTTGATAATCGTGAATCATGACCGTTTCCTTTGAAATATTTTCTAAGATAATCAATTTCTATGAAACGGTCAAATGATCTATTAGTAAGTGTTACAAAAGAGATTAAGATGTCAAAACTTTAATATTAGAGGTATCAATGATAAAATGGTTTTCACGAAATGTAATTCTTAAACGATTCTACCAAATTCAGCTTAGTAATGTAGAACGGGAAATGGCTAACAGTGCCGTCGAGAATAAGTATGTTCCTGCTTTGCGTCAGGCGGTAGTTTACTCTGTTTTCCTTATTCCATCTCTGCTCTTACTTGATACTCAAATAGTCATTTCAATTCTGATTCCGACAACAATGGTTGCGGGAACTGCATGGTTTGCCGTTTCTCTTGCCAGTTTGAAGAAAAAATTTGAGAAGTTTGGGCTTGAGCTAACGACTGACCTCTTTGTGGCATTCACTCTATCGCTAATTATGCTGTTTCTTTTGGCACTGACCTCTCTCACGACGGAAATGTGGAAGCCTGCCATTGAAGAATACAAAGACTTATTTTGGGTAAAAGGATTATCATCACTATTTGCCTTAATAGTTGTTGGGAAACTTCTTTTCGCCATTTTAGCTGGCTCGTTAAAGTACGATATTAATGATGCAATGTTGACAGGACAAAATGAAGCTGCAGAAAGGTTTTTCAAAAAATCGCTATCGTTACTTCATTCGACAGCTGAGTTGCTTAAAAGCGAGAAAAAGCTTGATGTAGCAAACTATTCTCTCGGTCTTGCTTTTTACGAAGTTTTCTCTCAATTGCGGGAGCGCGGTATTAAAGCTGTTGGAAATATTGATATTCTAATTGAGAAAGCAAATCAACTTATTTTTAATCCTTCGATGGCAGAAACTGAGGCTGACAATATCGCTATAGAGTTAGCTCAGAAGTTTATCGATGGATGCAAATCTGGAGTACCTGAAGTCATGAAAAACAAATCTTTCTTAGCAATTCAGGTTGAATTAGAATGTCTAAAGAAGAACGTAAGCGAAACCCAACGGATGAAAGACACTCGTTTATCAGTCGTTTTTGATGAAATGTCGAACCTACTTGAAGAATTTGGTCCAACGCTTTTCGAATCCGACACTTTATTTAAAGAGGGAATATAAGATATGAAGATCAAAGATCAATTCATTCCACTTATTGGATATTCTTTAATTCTTGCAACATCACTTGTTTGGCTTTATATCAAAGCTAAACTAGTTGCATCAAAAGTATCAATCGAAGAATTGATTATTTTGGTATGTGTAGCCTTACTTCTCTACATATTACTGCTATGGCTATTGACTTGGTTCCATATAAAACCCAAGCAAATACTTGCTGAACATACACAAGGATATGAGAATCTATATTTGAGGATTAAAGCAACTGTAGATAAACTAATTCAGAAACAGCGATTTATTGATCAGGATATACTCAATGTGATTGAACGCGAAGCTGACGATATATGGGTCATTACAACAAAACTTGAAAATGAGCTAAAAAATGAGGAATTGCGAAAGTCAGTTGAGGATAATCTTGCTGAAGGTAAGCACTATACCTACTTTCTTCCACATCCTAATGAGGTTTATTTTGAGAGCATTGAGAAAAATTTAAAAGCATTTAAAAGTTTGAATCTATATAAACACTACCAAGGTCAGATAGAGATTATTCGTCTTCCACTTGATACTCAGTTCTTATTAGACGAGGTTGTTATTTACAACCCCGATAAACCTGAGAATCCCAGCAACTCTGCACATGGTATCACTGGTTTTACCTATTATGAATGTCGGGATGATCCAGATGCTGTTGGTCCACTGCACATGAAGATAGAAGGACACCTTTTGATGTTCTTGAGCAATAAACTAACACGTGTTCGACAAAACATAGGATTAAAATCAGCAATTGATAGGATATTTATCGAATTTGCTGATAATCTTGAACAAATCGACAAAGCTTATTTAGTGGATATTTATAGGTTCAGAATAATAGATAAAAAGGATGCGTATGATGAGTTTATCAAACGAGTTTCAGCACGTTCAGGAGCAAAGGACAAGGCCAAAATCATCGATCAAATCCTTAGAAAATATCTTGAAATATAATGTTATTTCACAGCTTAACTTTATGGTTGTCTTTGTAAAACTGTGGGTCAATCTTTTCAAGATTATGATTTAATTATCTGAAAAATAAGGGGCAATTGCGGATTTTATAATTGTTGTTATATATTCACTAAATCCGCGAGACTCTTATTAAGATAGAAACTATAATAAGAAAGACCTTGCCCCTTAAAGGTTTCAAGCTTGGCAAAGATCAACTGCTATTTGATAAGCTTATTCATCTTACTATTTTTCCCCGAAAAAACTGCAGACCTATTTGTCCATTGTGCGGCAGAAAAGGTTCTACCTATGATAGCCAGAAACCGCCCAGTTGGCGGCATTTATCCTACTTCAATTTTCATATATTGATCGAATACGCCCCCCGCAGGATTCAATGTAAGCGCTGCCATACAATTGTGACTGAAGATATTCCCTGGAGCATCGGAAAATGCCAGCTTACTAAATCATTGTTTTACCAATTAGCATTATGGGCAAGGGAACTTTCATGGTCACAGGTTGCCAGGCTCTTCGAGGTCGATTGGAATCAGGTAAAAACTGCAGTTGCATTGGCGGTTCAATTTGGGTTAAAACAAAGAGATACCGATTCAGTTCTGTTTATGTATAGCGACTATTATTTCTCCCACTCAGCGACAATTATATTTCCTTTTTTGTCTTGTCATTCCAATAGGTGTTTATTCCTTGGGCTAATGGGATGAAGCCATAAGCTAAATGGAATTAGCCTGGCGCTTATATCTGGAAAAAGAGCAGATTTTTAAACTACTTCAAAATCCCGATAACGAATAATGCAGTGGAAGGAATGAACAACAAAGCCAAGGTCATAATGAGCAGAAGCTATGGGTTTCATACAACGTAAACCTGCATATTATCCCTGATGCACTGCATGGCGAATTTGGCACTGGCTAACTTTGACCCACAAATTCACAAATAGAACCAACTAATAATATAGGTTATAAATTGTATCAAGAGTCCGTCTCCGTTCTATCAAAGAGAAAAAAGAAAGAGATTATTGACAATCTCTTATTTACTTTCCCTAAATTAAAGCAACACAGGGCAGAACATAAGACACTTATGTCCATTCGCATAATCGACTTGAGTGAACCTGCATGGGTCCGCGTCAATCCTGGACCAAGCAGTAAAAAGAAGCAAAATTCTTATAGATTGTGCATCGGTTTCCAGAATATTGGGTGTAAATATCGCGAACGAGACTTAAAGGGACTTGGCTGTCTAATGTGTGGTTATTATGCCCGAACTGCCTTTAAAAATGTTGAAAAACATATGATAGTGGAGCAATTTAAATTTGGATTGATAAAAGGTTATAGGGAGGCTACGAAGTTTGATTCAATAGAGTTTCTTAATGATGGGTCGTTTTTAAATCCTGATGAATTTGACAAGGAGACACAACTAAATCTTCTGAATTTAGTTTCACGTATGCGATATATAAAGCGTGTATTAGTTGAATCAAGACCAGAGTACATCAAAGAATCCACACTCAAATTCGTTCTCAACCAGCTCAGGAAAGACCAGTTATTGGAAGTTGCAATTGGTATCGAGTCTGCAGACGATTTTATTAGGGATCATTGCATTAATAAGGGAATTACACGCAAGGATTTCGAGAATGCTATTTTGGAAATATCACATTTGGCTAAGGGATACCCAAAAAGGATTTCGGCTGTGGCATACTTACTTATCAAGCCTCCATTCCTTACACAACGTGAGAGCATTGACGACGCCGTCGCCACAATAAATTATCTTCGTCAGCTTAGTGTGAAGCATAAAATCCATATAACCGCTAAACTTGAACCTGCAGCAATTGCAAATGGGACTATACTTAGTTTATTATATCAAGATAATGACAACAAATTTAAATATGAACCGTTGAGTTATTGGGCCGTGTTGGAAATCCTTGCGAGAGTAGCTTGCGAGATTGGAACCGATGCAATTGAAATTCGTGTTGGTTCGCGAGAAGATATGGATGATATTCTTAAAATCCCGGCTATTTATAATAACGATGGCGAGACTTTTCATCCTGTCGACTTTGTTCTATACGAATCAATACAAAAGTTTAATCAGCACCAAGACCTCTGCAAGACCTTAGCTGTAATTTTAGAGGTTGTTAAACGTTCCTCCAATATTTCACTTGTTAACAATAATTCCTCGTTGATGCAATGGTATAAGCGAAATAAAATTGCTCAGCGTTCTATCATTCAATTCTTAAGTCGATATAAGAATATTATCGAAAAGAAGACTAATATCGAATCAATAAAATACGATATTGATTTAATGAGCATAATTTATGCTGTACTTGATATTATGGAAGGGTATTGCATGGAAGCTAACGACCTGAAGAAGAACATTGATAGTGCTTTAAAAAGAAAAGACAAAAAGAATTTAGGGTTGAGGATCGATGAATGCTTCAAGCGAATAGCACCCCAAGCCATCTTACAAAGTAGTGTTATCGATATTAATTTTAATACACAATATGGTGAAGTCTTTTTCGATGTGAAAGATTTGTTAGAGGATACTAAGGTCTCGATTTGGAGTCGATTTGCATTTCATTCAGGTACTCTGCCCTCTGTGTCATAGAATGTCAACTGCATACTAAATGTGAGCCATTTTTGCAATGTAAAAGTGAGCCATCCCTGTGGATGAGTTTTTAGGTTCATCTCCAATTTAGTTTCAGCCGTTGAATCGGGCTTTGGCTTTTGGATGAAGTATTCGGTATCTTGTGAAATCCATAATATTCTCTTTTCAAGACTTTTATGATGAACGACAATGTATAAGATTCTTTCGTAAGTCACGCGCAAGCGTGCATTTTCGACAGAATTAATTGAACTAAACCGCGTGTTTGATTGCCTATGGGGATTATATATGAGTTCCAGTTGTGGAAGTCGATAGTATAGTTGAACGGAAGTGAGTCGTGAGATAGTTTTCTGCCCGCATTGGATTAGAAAGAATGTTCTGCTCCGAGTGGAATTGGACAAATGGATTGATTAATTTAGTGCGTCAACTCATCACAAAGGTTCATTATGAAAAACCAGCGAAAGTATTATTCAGCTGAAGAAAAAGTGGCTATTTTGCGCCGTCATTTGCTGGACAAAGTACCGCTTTCCAAAATCTGTGAGGAATAAAAATCCAGCCCACAGTCTTTTACCGCTGGCAGAAAATGTTCTTTGAAAAGGGAGCTTTAGTATTCGGTCAGCTGCCGGATAAAAATCGGGAGATGCTGCTGAAGAGAGTCAATCAGGAAGAGCACATCGCTTTAAAAAAAAGCCTTGGGGAAGTCCAAAGGACAAATGGGTTGTTCCAACCATTCGGGACAAGGTTATTGATTTTGTGTTCAGCGACAATTATTTCTCTCTTTCGACGATAATTAGAACTCCCGGAAGAAGTAAATATGGAAACGAATTATAATAAACGACATTAATAATTGTTCTATAGAATTGGGTTCGACTACGGATTTATCTTTGGAGTTTTCGACCCTGAAAGGGTCGTATTTGAATAGCCGTAGGTGAAACCTACGGTATCGATTACCAAAGATATTACGACCCTGAAGGGGTCGACCAAAGAACTTGAATTATTGTCGCTCATTATAAAAAATTCAGTCTGTTCATTTGCCATTATCCACATAATTCTATATTCAATTAACCCACTCCGAACCCGCGGCTTTTCCGCCCTTTCTCAACCAAATACTTCAACCCATACTTTAACTTAAGCACGAAATATTCTTCTTTTCCTCTACTAAGCGGGCCCCCGCTACAGGTGAAAAAGAAGCCGACTCAGAAATGGGTCGGCTTGTTTTTTATGGAGTTATGGGAATAGCACGAAAAAGGCGAAAGATGGCATAACCCGATATGAGAGAAAAAGATGGATTTTCGGGAGTTTTTGATATACTAATGGGCAGTAGTATAAAATTGAGTAAAAAGATGGAAAAAGACCCGGGTTCGGAGCGGGTGATGCCGTGAAGAAAAAATTAGAAATTGGTAAAGATTTCTGTGATTTTTCTTGACAAAGTAGAAAAAATTTTGTATTATAAAAAACAGTCCAAACTAACGAGGGAAATTGGGCGGTGAAAACTCCGACAATCCGAATGCCTTTCCTTTTTGATTTATTCTCAATTAAAAGATGAATCGTATCTTCAAAGTTCTTTGATCAACATCCAAAATTTGGGGAACAAAATTGCCTTATCCCGGATAAATTGATAAAAGACACAATTTCAATTTACTCGTTTTAGGCAATTGAGTATTGAATTTCAAATAAAAGATCATCTTGACGCTTTAGCTGAAAATAGCCGGCTTAAAGCCCGCCTCACCGAATTGGAAGCTTTAATCAAGCGGTGAACCGGCGGAAATACCCCGTCAGGTTCTGGCGGCAACAAACCCGTGATCAAGCCTTCGAAGCGCAATGAAAAGCATAAGAAAAAGCTGGGCAAGAAACCCGGCAAACCCGGCGGCGGACGGAAAAAGCCCGTTCAGGCCGATGAAATAGTCGAGCAAACGCTGGAGCATTGCCCCGATTGCGGTCATCCGCTAACCATGGACAACCACATCAGTTCTTGGAACCACTTTCAGGAAGACATTATCCCCGCCCATCTCAAGGTTACCTGTTTCCGGCATTTCCGTTATCGCTGCCCCGGCTGCCACAAGATTCAGAATTCTCCGGCGCAGGGCGATGAAATTCCCCATTCCAAACTGGGGACAAGGGCTTTGTTAGCCGCGGTTCTTTTCAAATATCACTATGCGATGCCCTTCAACAAAATCGCTTCCATGTTGAAAAATACCTGCGGACTGGCGGTTACCGACAGCGCTTTATCGCAGGGAATTCTCCGGTTGAACCAGCGTTTTCAGGGTGAAATTGAAGCTCTTTTACAAGCCATTCGCGGCAGTCCCGCCTTAAATATCGACGAAACCGGCTGGCGGACCAGCGGCATCAACGATCATTTGTGGGTTTTCACCGACAAATTTCACACCTACTACCGCATCATTCACAGCCGGGCAGGTCAAGTCGCCAAAGATGCGCTGGGCGAAGATTATGACGGAGTTATCAATTCCGACTTCTACACCGCCTACAGCCCGCTGCCTTACAAGAAGCAGAAATGCCATACCCACTTGGGGCGGCTGTTTCACGAAGCCAGCGAACGGAATAACACCGCCGAATTTATATGGCTGAAGCGCAAGGTTGACCGGCTGCGGCATGACTCCGAACGCTTGAAAGCGAAGCGGGAAAAATACGCTCCGGAGGTTTTTCAAAAGCGTTTGCAGCGATTGAAACTGCGGGCTTTGGAACTGGGCGATATGGAATTTACCGACCCCGACAGCATCCGTTTGGCGGATTTGACAGCTTCACACGCTCAGGAACTTTTCACCTTTGTTGACCATCCGGAAGTCGATTGCACCAACAATTTGGCGGAGCGGAAAATCCGCCCCAATGTAGTGATACGGAAAATTTCCGGCGGCAATCGTTCCCGCAAAGGCGCGGATGCGCATGAAACTCTGATGAGCCTGGTCGTGACCAGTCAGCAGAAAGGGAAAGACTGGTTCGATTACGGAAAAAAAGTCTTGAATAACTTCCGGGATGATGTGAAAGAACCGGTGATTGTTACTGCTCAAATTAAGGCTTGATCAAAGAACTTTGTAGTTACTAAATAGCATTATCAGCATCACCGAATGCTTCGAAAGCTAACTGAATCGGAGTATTCCATTCAATATAATAATTATAATATTCGTCCATAGGTTCTCGATAATATTCTTCATCATCGGCAATCAATGTAAACCAGTCGCCGTAAGAAGTTCCTATTTGATATTCACACTCATTGTCAGGTGTTGGATCACCAGTAAAATTGCATTCTTTGATCCAATTCCAATCTTCACCAAGAGATGTATTATGATGATGCCCCGTAACATAGATTCTAAGTATCGGATTGCCCTCGTCTGCATAATAGTATTGAGTATGAACACGAATTTTTAGATTGAATCTTCTATAGGGTGAGGTGACACTTTGACCAAAATCCGGTTTAACTAAATAAGATTGCCATTTATCCATATTTGTGTCGCCGGTATTGGTATAATCACTTGCATAAGTCGAGGCGAAAAAATAGTTTGTAAGTTCATACTCTGCATAATCAGCGGGATTGGTAATAATTTCGCCTGTTGCACCAATCGTAAAAGGGTTGTTGCAATAGCCGCCTTGTATACCAAATTCAATAAAATAAGACGAATTTGTTGTATTTAATTGGTTGACAAAAGCTTGATTGTATGGCAAAATATTTCCTTCCCATTTTCCCGCCGGTCTACACAAGCTGATACCGTCGGTATACTTATTAAAAGTGTAGTTCAATTCATTATCCAAAAACATAGTACCTAACACTACATTAATACCCGGATTATTTGCTCCGAAAACTTCATACTGTGGAGTACTGCCGGCATCTATCCCGGAATATACTACATTAATACTTAGGTTATCTAATTCGTTATAATCTGATAGCATATTTAGTCCCTGATATGAAGAAGCTTTTACCATTGGATCTCTAGGCATGATTTTAAGAAATCTCAAGCAAGGATCAGTCCATTCAACAGCAAAAGCCGATTTGATCAAGATACTTAATATGAATGAAATACCAATCAAATCTCTTAACCTCTTTGTAAGATACTCAAACATTGGAATTCTCCTTTTTGATAATTTTTTGATAATTAAGCTGCATGCACAAGTCGGAAAGTCCCCAAATGTATCATTCTGAACGAAGTGAAGAATCTCTTGTTTATTAAACATTTAGACCACTCACTTCGTTCAGGGTGACAATTATGGTGGACTTTTGCAAGTCTCTCAATTTACGATAAAAACAACGAGGATTTCCTACCTCATTAACATCATTTTCCTCACCTCCTTTTTATTTCCGCTCTGAATTGTCAACAAATACACTCCCGATGATACAGTCTTTCCCCCTTTGTTTCTGCCGTCCCAAGCTGCGGTGTTTTTCCCTAATTTCCAAGCTCCAAGGTCTAAGGCTTTTATCTCCTGCCCCAAAATATCATATACATTTACTTTCACTTCGCATTCGTTGAGAAGATTGAAACTTATTGTCGTTTCCGAATTAAAAGGATTGGGATATATTTCCAGCGAAGTGAAGTTATTGATCTCTTTTTCAGGCGGGTCCGCTTCCGACACCGGATAATTATCATAATTGTAAATATAAACTTCACCCGGTATTGGGGATTGAGGGTATTGTATCTGCGGCCAGCCGACGGTAGAACAAATAAATTCATCGCAGCCGTCGCCGTTAATGTCGCCGGCATAACCCAAAGTATAACCGAATCCGGTATGTAAAATATATTCGTCTTCATCGTTGTAAGCAGACATTCCCGGATGCAGAAAAAAGATGTCCAAACGCCCGGAACTGCCAATTATAACATCGTCATACCCGTCGTTGTTTATATCCCCAACCGGCGCATTGAAGGTTATATATCCGTGGTCGGATATTAATACCACATTAGGAGTCGCGCTTATAGTAGTTCCTCCGTAATAGATTATGCCACGGGCATCTGCCATTTGGTAATTAGTACCAGCAAATATCTCATCGTACCCGTCATTATTAATATCCGGAATTATATAGCATGGACTGCTTAAAGTATAATATTGATAATATGGCTGAACCATCCAATTCGGAATGCTGTCAAGAAAACAGGAACCATTAAACAGAAAAAGATTATTGGCATCACCTGCAACCAGAATATCGTTTATCCCATCGCTGTTGACATCACCTCGCAGGGATATTGACGCACCCATTTCGCTTGTTGTCGTTTGATTTCCTGTTAGTGTAAAATCAGGAATATCATCCATAACAGGATCACCGTAATAAATTTGAAGAAGTCCGTGGTGACCGCCACTATAAGGGACATAATATTGAGGGTCGCCGATTGCCAAATCGTTATCGCCATCACCGTTGACATCGCCCATTGACATTACTTTCCCATAATATGCACTCGCTACAAAATCATCAGGGCGTAATACCAAATCAGCCTGTGTATCTAATAATACTCCACCAAAATATACATAGACTAGACAGTTGTCCCCTCCCGATGTCCAATCCGCGCCGATAGTAAAATCAGCATACCCATCTCCGTTTAAATCCCTGCATTCAAACGGCAGAATACCATACTTCTCAATACACGGTTCGCAGAAGACCATATCCGGGATGGTGTCCATCGGATTACCGCCGTAATATAGATAGACCTGCCTAGTGCCAAAGTTGGACACAAGGATGTCATCATACCCGTCGTCGTTTTGGTCGCCGACAGCCGTTAAATACATCCCCAGATTGCTATTGGAATCAGCGCCGGTGGTGTGCCAGATCAGCTGTAAATCTTCCGGCTGACCTTCCGCCGCCGCTGCGCTTATCAATATTAACAGCGAAATAATATGAATTTTTCGGCAGGACATATTTTATCTCCTTTTTTGCTTAATATATCTCAGGAAAGCGGAAATGGCAAATTAGCATTTTACAATCCAAGTGAAACAGGCAGGATTTTACAATAAAATTGTTGGTCGATTTTAGGGAGACAAGTGAGGTGAATTCGGATTGGTCGGATACTTCCGTGTTCCCATTCCCCGAAAAGAGTATTATCTTTGAGGAGAAATATAGGACAAAAATATTTTATTGTCAAGAAAAATCACAGAATTTTTTTTATTTATTCATTAGCAAATCCTCCCCTCCTCCCTGCCCCTAATCTTCATCTACCCTCCTCCAACTCCAATCGCTCTCATCGTTGATAAACAATATAATCTCTTCCCCCACATATTCCTCCAAAATCGAGGTCATCCGCCTGTCGCCATACAGGACGAACCTGTCGCTGTCGCTTTCGAAGGTTGCGATTGCTATCGAGCCGTGGTAGCGCAACGCGACTAATCTTGCACAAAACTCGGTCATTTGTTCTCCTTTGGTGAGGATTGATTTTTCGTGCTGTAACCTAAGGTTCTTGGGGGAGAAATGCAAGCGGGGGCGGGGGAAAAGTTGACAAATTGGCGAGGATTTCGTATAA
>Ga0172370_10008640_pt1 | contig 12160 bp, 11 predicted proteins | sample LakKiv5m_FD_114538 | JGI IMG/M metagenome (GOLD analysis project Ga0172370, IMG submission 114538) | Freshwater microbial communities from Kabuno Bay, South-Kivu, Congo - kab_022012_11.5m | ecosystem: Environmental > Aquatic > Freshwater > Lake | place: Democratic Republic of the Congo...
GCAGTCGTCATCCGGACGCTCTCGGTCGCAAATCAGCGGCCACACGGCTACCGGGAAGTCCCATGAAGCCTTCGAGGGCGAGTGAGCCGGGGTTTTCGGGGGGGACCGGTGGATTCGGGCTAAAGCGGCGCTCCACAGCGGACATATCGGCCCTGCCGGCCTCGGTGATCGATACACGGAATGCTGCGCGCCGTCCGATGGCTCGATAGAGCGCCCAACCTTGGAGTCGGCCAAGAGCGGACGCCGCCGCTTGACGAGGCACATGCCACAGGATTTGCAGCCGCATCAACGAGCCGCTCCTGCTAAGTCCGGCGATCCAGACGCCCTCAGCCCCATGACCCAACCGAACGTCGCGCCCATCGCGCTCCACGCGCACCACGCGCCCCAACAGCTCGTCGAGCGACACGACGCCATCCGCCTCTAGGCAGTTGTCCCCACGAATCAGCCACCCCACCCCTACCCGCGCGACCACGCGATGCACCGCCATGCGCCCGGTCTCCGAAAGCCGTACAGCGACGACCTCGCCTACCCGCGGCTGTCTGTCGCCGATGGGTGCAATGGTAAGTACGTCCCGGTCGCGGATGAACGGCACCATGCTCGACCCCCGAACCGTAGTGCGCAACGACGCTCCATGCCCGACCACTCCCCGCAGCAGCTCCAGCTGCCATTGATCCGAGGGGCGCAGTTCCCGCCAGCACGATCCGAGTGAGGGAGAATCTGGAGAAACGGCTGGCGCTCCTTAGTCCCCGGCTGTCAGCAGGCCACGCTGCAGAAGTTCGCCGACGAACCCGAGGAGTTCGGCCTCCAACTCAGCTGAGGGAGCGTCGAAATTCTTGGCCAGAACCGCGACCACCTGCCCAAGTGCGCGGCTCCCATCGAGCAACTGCCAGATGGCCTGTCCGCTCTCGTTCAGCGTGTAGAGTTCGTCGTCAGCATCGCCGATGCCGGCCACGAGGGGGACGATGATAATCTCACCTTCAATCTCGCGGGCCACGACATCCTCGGAAGGCGAGCAGACCGATTCCAGTGTGAGGTTCGGGGGCATGCGCATCTCCAGTACTCGTAAACGGCATCCGTGTCGCCGGCGATGCGCGGGCGATCTACTCATCATCGAGCGGCGGAGTGAGCCAATGGGGAAGGGACAGTAGTCAGGGGCTGGGTCGATTCGCTGCTGCAATGGGGAATGGGGCAGACAAGAGCAGTGGCGACACCAGTCGAGCATCTATGCGTCGCACCCAATTCCCTTGCTTGCGTACGAGTATCCACCGCCAGAAGCGCAGCCTTAAAAGCTCAGGGTCATGCCCAAACTGAATCACCAGGCTGCGCAGAACCCTCAGAGTCCAATGACATAATCGGCGGGACACCAAGGAATCCAAGCACAGAGAGGCGCGAGCTCAGGAGGTGACGATGGTTTTGCACCGCTCGCTTTCGCACGTTCCTTTCTCGGGCTTGGAGGTACATTGAGTGACAATAACAGAGGGACCGCCAGCAGTTGATGTCTTGCAAGTGGTCAGTACTGACTCCTCGGGTTCAGTTCGCACGAGAACGACTAGCTCTGGTCGAGTCCATGTTCGCCTGTTTTCCATCGACGCTTTCTCCTATGGATGCCAGCGACACGCGCCCAAGCCGCAGCTTCATGCGCATCTACCTGGTACGTAGCATATCACCTGTGTCGGTCGACTCGCGAGTCAACAAATGGAGGTGTCGACGTTCGGTGACAGTCCAGCTAGTTCCGGACGGCATATGGCTCCTCGTGCGCCAAACGTGTCGCAGGGCAGGCGGCCCGAAGATAGACCGTCCCTGCCTTGAGATCTGGACTGCCGTCACGGGACCCCCTGCGAAGCTCAGATGCGCTTCACTCTCTCCCCCCAGTCATCCAGCTGCCACGCTCGTTCCCCCGCGTCCAACAGCCCCAGGTCATACGCCTGTGTGTGCGCGACGTTGCACAGATACTCCACCGGTGTGTCGAGCGTGCCGTTTTCAGCCCACGACCTGGCCGGACATTGCTCGCACAGACCCTTGAGGAAGCAGCGCGCGCAGCGCGAGAGGTACGCAGGGTTCGTCGCCCGTATCTGCCGCAGTCGCGGGAAGACGTCGCTGAGGGCGTGGCGTAGGCCGGTCGCATCGAAAGCAGCTGAGCCGCCGTCTGACCCGGCGCGCAAGTTGACTACCGTGTCGGGGTGGCGCAACAGTAGACAGGGCTGGACAACGCCGTACGCATCTATGCAGGCTCCGTGCCCGGCTCCGCACGAGAACAGCTCGGCTCCAGATGGGCACATAAACTTGCTGCAGAACTGGCGCATCTCTGCGACATAGCGCCCGCGATCGCGGGCGAGGAAGCGGACTCCTTCTTCGGGCGAGAGGCGCAGGGCGCGGATGATTTCGTTCCGCTGCTCTGAGTCGCGTCGGCCGCGTAGGTCGAAGAACACCGAGAAGCTTGGCGGACCGTTCATGGCCGGCAGGGTGGCCGCCCAAGTCTCGAATTGGTTGATCTCATGGGCCAACCCCGGCAGCAACGCGCCCTTGACCACGAAGCCGATAGCGCGTTCTCGGAGAAGCTCGACGCCCCGGCGGAACTCGGCGTAGGCTCCGCGCCGGCGCGTCACAGTCTCGTAGCTCGCTGCACTCATGCCGTACGCTGAGACTTCGATGAGACCCAACGGGGGAATGCGCGCGAGCAGTTCGACCACCTCGGGCGTAAGAAGGCGGGCATTGGTGAACAGAACGACCCTGAGGCCGAGGCGACGGGCAAAGACGTAAAGTTCTTCGAAGTCCTCGCGCAAGAGCGGCTCGCCGCCGGTAAATCGCACGGAGAGCGCGCCGAGTGCGGCGGCCTCCGTGAGCACGGCCTCCACCTCTGTGGTCGTCATCTCCCGACGACGTGCCACCTCATCGTTTTGAGGTAGGCGGATGAAGCAGTGCACGCAGTCGTTATTGCAACGCTCGGTGAGTTCGATGTCAAGGTGCTCGAGTACGGGCGTGGCATGGCGAAAGAGTGGCTGCTCGCCCAGCCTGCGACGGATAACGTAGGCGGTGCCGGCACTGGGGGGCGAGGCGCTCATTGTCGCGCCGACAGCCCCTCGATGAGCGGCACGATCGGTCCGGTAGTGTCGAAGAGCATCTCGTAGCAGGGCACTTCATCGGCGATGCGCTCGATCACATCCAATGACTTATGCCACCACTCGGCGGTGACAAGCGGCTTGATGATGGTGCCAAGCAGCTCTCGATGCACTGCGGAACGGTCGGCGACGGCGTCGATGCGGTTCTGATCCGACTTCCGCAAGAAGAGGATGCCAACGAGCGGCGCATCGGCCGCTGACACAACGGGTACCTCGCCGTGGCTCCATGTGCCGTACACGCGGAAGCCACCGCCGGGTTCGCGGCGTACGATATTGCGATCGTCGCAGAGCACCTCGCCATGGCCTCGCAGCAGTTTCATCGTGGTCGACTTACCGGCTCCGGAGTGGCCCACGAAGAGGAGGCCGCGGCCTGACAACACCATGCCGCCAGAGTGCAGGCAGCAACCCTCTCTGTCGGCGAGCACCCGCGAAAGCATGATCAAGTCGGTGGGCAACATAGTCAGCGAGTGGATACCCCCATCCATCCAGCGTTCTGCGCCAGACTCGCCATGGTACACGCGCAGGCGTGTGTGGTCGTCGCTGAACACCGCCACCTGGTCAACTGAGAGGTCGTCATCTCCGGACGAGATGCCCAGATACACCCAGGAGCGACCCTTGCGGTAGATGGCCCACGGCGCCTTGCGGTAAACAAGCTCGCCGAGGTCCCTACTGTCGATGTTCGGCAGTTCGAAGTGGTGACGGATCGTGAGGTTGTCGGCGCCCGGACCGGCGGTCTCGAACAGCGCGAATTTCTCGGAGAAGGTGTTCGCATCGATGGGCAGATCGGAATCGACGCACACGGTCATGCCCCCGATGGCATAGTAGCGTCGTCGCTTGCGCTTCTGGCTAGCTCTGGACGAACGGCTCTCGCGCGCCACTTCGCACAAGTACTCTACCTTCGCCCCGTGGCGTCCATGCTCCAGGTAGCCGTACACGCCACACCAGTTGCAGTCGGCCTGCCGGCCGCACACGGCGCACCCCTCGAGATACTCGCGGCCGCCGTGTATGCGGTCGGCGAGCACGGGGATGAACTCATGCCAGGCAGCGGTCACGGCATCGGGCGCGATGCCGGGCCCTTCCGGTGCCCGATCGGGTGCGCCCACGAGGGCGGCAACGGGTGCATCCACCCGCAGGTCATATCGCAACTCCCGGTCTTTGACGAAGCCGCACCAGGACATGTGGCCGTAAGGGTCCACGTGAAAGCCGCGGCGCTCGGCGATGCACCTGGCGAAGACCCTGTCGTCGCTCTGCCCTTCGAAGACGTCTCCCACGCAGAAGGAGCCGCCGAGTCCCTCGTCGTCCTCCGGGTTGAGCGATGAATCCAGCTCCTCATCCCACACGTCGGGCTCATCGAGGGCCACAACGTCCACCGGGTAGAGCCGCTGCCGTTCGATCTCAGCGTTGCGTTGCGGGTCGCCGCAGGCCGACTTATGGAGCCACGGCGCCCCCACGCGCCAGTGCCTGCTCCACGACCGCGCGAACGCAAGCATCTCGTCCCACTGGTGCCAGTTGTCCCGCATAGGGATGAGTTGCACTATGAAGCCGGCGTCGGCCTCCTTGAGATACGCGAGGCCTTGCAGCAATGCCTCGAAACCGCCGGGGTTGCGGGTCACGTGATCATAGACCTCAGCGGTGGCCCCATACACTGCCACCATCTTGCTGCCCTTGCGCCGCAGCAACCGCGCGATGGCGGGAGTGATCAGCGTGCCATTGGTATTCAGTGAGTAGCCCACGGCTTTGCTCGTGGCATGTTCGAAGATGTCGGCGAAATCGGGCCGCAGCATGGGCTCGCCACCGGAAATAGCCCACCGCTGCGTACCCAGAGCACGCGCCTGATCGATGACCTCGCGCCACTCGTCGAACGTGAGTTCGTCGGTCTGTTCGGGGGCTTTCTCGGCCAGCCACAACCAGCAATGCCTGCAGGTGTTGTTACACCGGTAGGTCAGGTCGATGCTGCCCTCGAGCGGCAGGCGCGGCACACGGTTCTCTCGTCGAAGCTCAGCGCTGATAGTGGCCTCCGTTCGGAGTCGGGCGCCGCGCCGTCGAGCGCCCTGTTTCGTCCACCATGACGCCCGCCCTACTTCTCCCCAGAAGACGCCTCCGCCGGTTCCTGCACCCCGTAGCCGTACCCATACCCGTACGAGCGGTACCCCTTGTAGTAGCCGCGGCGGTAGTAACTCCCCGAGACCCTGCCCCCCAGGGCCACAGCGCCGATGACGTGCGCGCCCACGCGGTTGAGCAGCTCTCGGGCGGCCTGGGCCTCGTCTCGCGTCGTCGCGTAGAGCCGGCCGGTAAGCAGCACCCCGTCGACCAGGGGCGCAAGACTCAACGGGTCTGAGGCTGCCAACAGCGGCGGAGCATCCACGATCACGTAATCCGCAGTCTCGACGGCCGCCCGCAACAGCTGCTGCATCTTGGCGGAGCCCATCAGTTCCGACGGGTTCGGGGGAAGAGGCCCCGAGGTTATGCAATACAGGTTCTTCTGCAGGAGCAGGTCTTCGGCGCCGGAGGGGACCTGCTTGCGGGTGTCCTCCGGCATGTAGTCGTCCACCCGTACCAACTGCATGGCCTCGGTGAACGTGTGCGTGCCCGCGAGCGCGTTCGACACCCCGATCTCGTTGCCGAGCTTCAGATAGGTGTGCAGCATCGGGCGGCGCAGATCGGCCTCCAGCAGGATCACCCGGGCGCCGGACAGGGCCAGTCCCAGCCCCAGGTTGATGCTGACGGTGGTCTTGCTTTCCCGGGGTAGCGCGCTCGTGACCAGGATGGAGCGTATCTCCTTATCCACGCCGAAGTACTGCAGGTTGGAGCGCAGAGTACGGAACGATTCGATCAAGGGCGAGTGCTTGTCGGCAAAACCAATGGGCAGATCGGAGCGGCCCTTGCGCCACCTGCCGCCCACCATAGGCACGGTGGCGAGAACGGGCAGACCGAATTCCTTCTCCATGGTCGCTTCATCTTTGATGCGCCGATCCAGGTACTCGAGGAGGAAGACGAGGCCCACGCCCAGGACCAGCCCGACCACCAGCGCCAGCGCCGCGTCGCGGACCGGCTGCGGCGCGAACGGCGACCCCGGGGCCACCGCCCGCTGCGACACGGAGTAGCCGCCGGTCTGGATCTCCTCGATGATGCCCAGTTCCTCCAGACGCTGGATCAAGTAGCGGCCTCGGTCTGAATCGAGATCGGCCTTGCTCATGCTATCGATCTGTTTGCCGAGCACCCGTTTGGCGATCTCCAACAGGTTCTTGTCGGTGGTCTGCCGGTAGACGATGGCGTTCTGGGCGAAGGCGTTGGCGATGTCGGCGGCCTCCCCCGGATCTTCGCTGACCGCGCTGATGGAGATGACGTCCGACTTGCTGTCGGGCGTGGCCGTGACCATGTCGGCCAGCTCGCCCGGGCTACGCGAGGAAGCGAGGTCCTTCTGGACCTGGGTGGCTACTTCTTCCACGGTCACCAACCCGGCGGCCGTCGCCATCTCGCGCACCGGGTCCTGCCACTGCAGGAACTGGGTGCCGAAGAGCGTCGCTTCCAGCGAACCCTGTTGGCGCACGATCTTGGCCGTGGCCCGATACTGGGCCGTCTGACCTGTGCTCCGATAGACCGCCACCCCGAAGACCACTGCCACACACAAGACGATGACCCACCAGCGGGCCTTGATGACGTCGAAGTAGTGGTTCAGGTCGACCGGATCGGTCTCGTCGTATGCGAAGGTGTCTTGCCTATCCATGGGTTGACTAGTCTACGTCACGCCGCGGGTTCGCGACAAGGGCGGACGGTACGTAGCCGCGGCCAACGCCACTAGAGTAGCCGGAATCAGCGTTCCCGCACTTCGGTGGCCGTGATGAGCCACCGGCCGGAACGGGGTTGAGGAGCCAAAACTCCGTTCAGGAACACCGTCACCAGGTCGGGGCGACCGACGGTAGCCTTCAACGGACCTATGACCTTGACCGTGAGATCGTCGCCCGAACCCCTCACCCCCCTGAAGAGCACGGTGCCGCCCGATGCGCTGGTGAGTTCCAGCCAGACGTCTCCCGTGGGGACGATGCGCACGGTGTGCTTCCCAGGCTTGGTGGTGGTCGGCGGGGTCGCGCCGACTGCGGATTTCCTCACCGTGGTGGACGATGTCGGGGCAGTCGTTGTAAACGTCGTCGTCACTCCAGCAGGCACGGCCGCGGTGGTTGTCGTGATGTCGGGCCGGATATCGGTGGTTGCCACCGCCACATAGGCGGTACCGCCGCCGGCAGGCCGGTTGGGCTGAAGGGCGCCCACGATCGCCACGGCGAGCGCGCCCACGGTAAGGAGCCCAAGTAGCCCATACCGCAGCCACTTCCGTTCGGATCTGCGCCGGGGCCCGTGAGAACGGCCCCCGGGCCCTCGATCGAGAGACGGATCGGGCGACTGCCCGGAGGCATCGGTGTCATTCCGGCCGGGGGAGCCGACCGTGGCCTCGTAGGTGTTCAGCAGGACGTCGGGATCGAGGCCCAGATACGACCCATAGTGTACGAGTATGCTGCGTACATAGGCGCCCGATACCATGCTCTCCAGCCTGCCCTGCTCCAGAGCCTCCAGATAGGCGGGCCTCAGTCCGGTCGCTTGGGAGATCTCGTCGTGGGTAGACCGCGACAACACCCGCGCATCGATCAGCAGCGCGCGATAGTCGGCGGCGGTTTGTTCAGGGGGCAGTTGCTCGCTCACGGCCCGGCTTCCTCGATGCGGTTCTCTCCTCTACACAGAATCGACGTCCAACTATACACCGGGGGGCAGGGGAGTCCTTCCGCATCCAGCAGGCTGAGGCGAGTGACGGCGCCCAATGCGGCATTCTTCCAAGGGGCAGCTGCGCTACGCGAGCGGCACCAGAATGAGGTCGGTCTGTGCGAAGTCTCGTCCTAGGCAGAGCAAGGGCTGGTCGGCCAACTTGGCCACGGCGTAGCTCATGCAGTCCCCGTACATCGCCCTCCAAGCAGTCCAGCACGGCTTGGAAGCCGGGCTCGCGCAGGACAACCGCGACCATGGACTATACACCAAGCAGTACGTTCTCTGGTCTTAGCACAGCGGCGATTCCCAAGTCAGACGGTGGCGGCGTCCGGTTTAGGGAGGGCACTCAGGTCGCGTCCGGCGCCGGCGGCCGGCGCGGCCGTGCCCGCCGCGGGATGCGCCGCGGTAACCTCTTCCACTCCGGCCTTGGAGTGCCCGTTGGTGCGCGTCTCTGCTCCGGGAAAATCTCCCACCTGGCTCCAGTCGAACGGTTCATAGGTGGGAAGGCACGCCTGCAGCGCGGCGAGTATCTCGCCGGGCTCGCCGTGCCCTCGGGCGACCGATAGCAGTCGTTCGAGGTCGGCCTCGAAGTGGGCGGGGATGGCGCTGGGGTTGGGTGCCGCGCCGCCTATCTCGCCACCCGCCACGTCTGCCACCTGCGCCAGGCGGATCATCTTGTGGCGGGTAGGGACCTCGATCTCGCCGTGGCCTATCAAGGTTTCGGTGAGCTTCTCGCCGGGGCGGAGGCCGGTGTACTCGACGACCGGCAGCGGCCCGGTGGTCGGCGCCAGCAGCTCGATCATCTTGTGCGCCAGGTCGACGATGCGCACGGGCGCGCCCATCTCCAGCACGAAGGCGCCGTAGGTGCCGCCTTGCTCCGCCCCGGCGCCGGGAGTAGACCCGTTGCCGGGCACCGTCCCGCCAACCCGAGATTCCGCGGGCATCTCTTCCACGAGGGCCGCGGCCTGCAAGACCAGCTGCGCCGCCTCCTCGATCATCATGAAGTAGCGGGTCATGCCGGGATGGGTGACCGTCACAGGACCGCCGCCCGCGATCTGCTCTCGGAAGACGGGGAATACGCTCCCCCGGCTGCCCAGGACGTTCCCGAAGCGCACCGAGCAGTAGCGGGTGCCCGGATAGCGACCGCTCAGCAGGCGGATGAATTGCTCGTTCACCCGCTTGGTCGCCCCCATCACATTCACCGGGTCGACGGCCTTGTCGGTGGAGATGTTCACGAACCGCTCCACGCCGTGACGCCCGGCGGCTTCGGCCACGACCCGAGTTCCGCCCACATTGTTGATCACCGCCTCGTCGGGGTGCAGCTCCATCAGGGGCACGTGCTTGTAGGCCGCGGCGTGGAACACTACATGGGGCCGCAGGCCGGCGAAGAGATTGTCCACCTTGACCTCCTGCAGCATGCAGACGGGCACGACTTCGTAGCGCCCGGCTCCCCGGGCCCGGAGATCTTCATGCAGGCGGTAGAGGGCCGACTCGTCCCGGTCGAGTAACACCAGCTCGGCAGGAGAGAAGGCGGCGACCTGACGGGCGATCTCGCTCCCGATAGAGCCGCCGGCGCCCGTGATCAGCACACGCCTGCCCTGCAGATAACCGCCGATAGCCGCCAGGTCGGTCTCGATCCTGGGGCGGCCGAGCAGGTCTTGGATCTCGAGGGCGCGGGCGTGGGCCAGGCTCACGCGACCGTCGATGAGCTCGCTCAGGCGGGGGAGGGTGTGGATGGGCAGGCCGGCCACGCGGCAGCGCGCCACGATCTCGGTCAGCTCGTCCGGCGTAGCCGAGGGGATGGCGATCAGGATCTCGGAGGCGTCGGCCCTCTCGGCGGCCTCGGCCACCTGGTCCAGAGTCCCGAGCACGGGGTGATTGTGCAGGCGCATGTTACGGAGGCCGGGGTCGTCGTCGACCAGCCCGACGATGGTCGTGTCGAGAGAGGGGTTGCGGTGGGTCTCGCGCAGGAGCATGTCGGCCGCTTGGCCCGCTCCCACGAGCAACACCCGGCGGGAACCAGTGCCCACATTGGAGAGGCTGCGCTCGTAGAAGATGCGCGCGTAGAAGCGCACCCCGATCATGGCCCCGGTCGCCGTGAGCCCCCCGACCAACACCACCGTCAAAGGCAGCAAATGCCCTTGACCCGGCCAGAAGCCGGCCACGGCCAGCAGGATCCCGGTGGCGGCGAGGCCCGCCTGCGCTAGCCGTGTCGCCTGCGAGAGCCCCACGTAGCGGCTGACGATGGTGTAGACGGCAGCCAGGGTGTTGGCGGTGACATGCACTGCGAGGGCGAGGACCGCGAACACCAGGAAATCGCGACCGTGGAACTGCATGCTCTCAGGGATGTTCCCGGCAAAGCGGAACGCGAGTGCCAGATAGTAGGCGGTCAGGATCATGACCGTGTCCACGGCCATGGCCAGAGCCCGGCGCCTCGTCATGCGGGCGACGACCCTATCCACTCCCGTCCCTTGAAAGACGCATGTCTGTCCTCTCGGTGCAGCCCGCCCGCGCTCCCTTTCCAAGGGTGCCGAGCTTTGGGGACACCACCATATACCGTACGGCGTACAGACTCAAGGTATCGACGTCAGTGGAGGTGCCTTGGGGGAGGCCGGTCTGCGACCCGCGGCACACGACCCGCCGATCAGGGGATAGTCACCCAGTCCTCCACGCGCACATCAGGATACCCGGCGAAATCTGCTTGGTTGTTGTGACGAGCACCACATCGAGGGCAACGGCGTGGGCCGCGATCAGCTTGTCCAGGGCGTCCCTCGTCGTATCATGGGTGGCCAGGCGAATGGGACCATGTGCCCAAGGTGGACCAACCGGTCAGCGCTCTGCATGGATAAGCCCCCCGATCCCTCCGGTTAGTGCGATCTGCGGAACGGCGGTGCCACTACGCAGCAAACGGATGGATCTCCCGTTCCAGCACGCCGCCGATCTCCCGTCGGGTCCGCTCGAGGTCGTAATCCGCCTGAAGGCTCATCCAGAAGCCCTCGCTTGTTCCGAAGAAGCGCGCCAACCGTAGGGCGGTGTCGGCCGTTATCGCCCGCTTCTCCAGGACGATCTCGTTGATGCGGCGGGGGGGCACTCCGAGTTCCCTCGCGAGACGATTCTGACTCAGCCCAAGCGGCACGAGGAACTCCTCCCGGAGCACCTCCCCTGGATGGATGTTGGGAAGCACGTTCGTCGGTTCCATATCGGCGCCTCCGGGGCGATTGTTTCGTGGCGACCCGTCTGAGTGGCGGGTCACCGGCGGCTCTTCAATGGTAGTCGGTTATCTCCACTTCGTAGGCGTCCCCCCCATCCCAGCGGAAGCAGAGCCGCCATTGATCGTTGATGCGGATACTGAACGCGCCCGCACGGTCTCCCTTGAGCGCCTCAAGCGCGTTCCCCGGAGGTATCCTCAAATCCTCGAGTGAGCGCGCGCCGTTGAGCATCCGGAGCTTTCGTCGGGCCACCCGCTGGATGTGCTGGGGAAGCCTGGTGGAGACTCGGCCACCCCAGATCTTCTCCGCTTCCCGCCCTCGGAAGCTCTTGATCATGAAACGACTATAACGTATGGCGTCATGGCAGGCAATACCTTCCGTGCGGAGTCCGAGAGCCCACGGGGGGGAGAGTACCTCGACGCAGGGATCGTGCACATCCACCCTTGGGTGGAGCTCGCTGGGAGACGTATTGGAAGGCGAGCCGGGCCGACCCCCGATCGTCCCAGATCCGATCTGCCGGCACCTTCTGCGGGTATCAGGAGTGGGCGCGGTATGTCGACGTTCTATCGACATGCTGTGTAAGTTAAGGGCGGAGTAGAGAGGCTGGGACCAGAGATGGCGCCCGCGGCGAACCGAGACCCCCCAGTCCGAGCTGCACCACCACCGCCCGCTCCACGCGGTGCAGCTCGGAAGGCGAGAGGCGGCCGGCCAGATCGACAAGCCGAGCCTTGCCGACGGTCGTCACCTGATCAGCCACCCGGAAGCGTTCAGCAACTCGATGCCCACCACGTTGCCGTCGGAATCGTAGTCGAGGACCAGGCCGGGCCGCTCCTCATCGCTCTCCTCGATAGGCCTGGTATTGAAGAGAACGAGGAGAACGTCGACCTCAGGATCGTAGGAGATCTTCATCTTCTCTCCGGTATTTGTCTACCTTGCTGGTCCGATACACGGTAACCACGGCCACCGGCCCGATCATTTCATCACAGGCAACACCGTCGAACACGGAGGCGCGTCGTCTTCACCGCCGTCCGGGCATACGATCCCCAGTACCACTCCCCCCATCAAGGTCGGCCAGCA
>Ga0172370_10008641_pt1 | contig 12160 bp, 8 predicted proteins | sample LakKiv5m_FD_114538 | JGI IMG/M metagenome (GOLD analysis project Ga0172370, IMG submission 114538) | Freshwater microbial communities from Kabuno Bay, South-Kivu, Congo - kab_022012_11.5m | ecosystem: Environmental > Aquatic > Freshwater > Lake | place: Democratic Republic of the Congo...
AGATGTTCCAGGGGACTGTAGAGGTCATCATCCTGGCACCCGGGGCGGGGCAGTTGCAACCGGCCCCCGGTCTCTACATGGTCGGCGTACCGGATCAGCAATCCGGCCTGCCGAGGGGTCAGCCCCTGTTTCCGCATTCGAAAACCGCACGTCGCCACCAGCCGGTAAAGGCATCCCACAAGTCTTGAGTCATCCGTCTCTTCCTGGGGAAGGGTGATTTCTTCGGCGATCACGGGGGCACTGGATAAAGGATACACCGGCGTGGGATCGATTCCCAGCGCCCTCTCATGGATCACCTGGGCCTGCCGGCCGAAGATGAGGGTCAGACGGTCCAGGTCCAGGGCCGCCAACTGCCGGATGCGGACGATGTTCAGATCTTCCGTGAGGAGCTTCCGGCGCACAGGACCGATGCCGGGCATCAGCCCGACCTTCAGGGGGGCCATGAAGCCGGCCTCCCGACCATGATCCACATTCAGCACCCCCTCGGAGGAAATGGCCCGGGAGGCGATGCTGGAGACCATTTTATTGCCGGCAACCCCGGCAGCCCCCACGAGACCCAGTCGCTCCCGGATCTCGTTCCTGAAACGACAGGCCGCGTCCCTGGCCTCTCCCCAGAGCCGCTGCGTACCGGTGAGATCCAGATAGAGGTGTCCCGGCCGGGCAGGCTCGTAGCAAGGCGTATACCACGCCGCGACCCGGGCAAGCCCCCGGCAGGCCTTTTCCGCGGCCTTCGAGTCCGGGGGGAGAACCGTCAGACCCGGACAGCGTGTCCTGGCCTTTTGAAGGGGCATCCCCTTGAACACCCCCTCGCTGCGGGCCTCCCGGGAGACAGAGAGGACCAGGGAGCGCTCCGACCGGGCCGCGGCAACGGCCACAGGCCGATCCCTCAGGTCCGGCCGGGAGATCCGTGCCACGGCAATGGGCAGTGCCGGCACGTGGAAATGGATGATGTGGCGATTATAAATACCTCATCACCCCCACCACCTTTCCTTCGATGCGGAGGTCGCCCTTGTTGACCCGGATGGATTCCATCCCTGCATGGGCAGGCCGGAGTTCGATATGACCTTTTCCCCGGTAATACCGCTTGACCGTCGCCTCGTTGTCGATGAGCGCCACCACGATATCGCCGTTCTGCGCCACGGGTTGTCGCCTCACCACCACGAAATCGCCGTCCAGTATCCCGTCCTCTTCCATGGAATCCCCTGCCACCTGAAGGACAAAACACTCCCCGCCGCCGGCCATGGACGGCGGGACCTCCACCACGCGCCGGTCTTCGATGGCCTCGATCGGCCGCCCGGCCGCCACTCGGCCCAAGAGGGGGAACTCGAACCGCCTGTTTTCCACCGGGCTGATAACCTCGATGGCCCTTTTTTGGTTCTTTTCCTTTGGCAGCCGGATGTAGCCCTTCCGCTCCAGGATCTTGAGATAGGTGGTGACCGTGTTATACGATGCAAAACCGAAATGGGCGCAGATTTCGTCAAAGGAAGGGGCCGTCCCCCACGATTCCACATACCGGGAGATATAGCCCAAAAAGCCCTTCTGTTTATCCGTCAATTTCATGGTGTCCTCCCCCGCAGGGCCAGGGGGGTAATGCCCAGGTTCTCATCAAAACCGGGATCCCTTTTTGAGCGCCTGCGCTGGCAGAATACTGTAAATTATGCTGAAAGTCAATAAAAAAATGATCCCCTGTAAAGGGTCCCGCAATTCGGAACAGGGGAAGAGACTAAGGAGTTACCAACACATATCGAAGAAGCTGCGGCATGAGGAGCCGGTGGGTCGGCGGTTCGAGGAATGAGAGATAACCGGATGATCGGCCGCCCGAAAGAGGCATGCAGATGTGACGTTCTTTTGTCTTCGTGGGAGAGATCTGGATGGTGGCTGAGCCGTACTCACTCCAGAAGGACCTTGTTGAAACTGACCTCCATGGCGCGGGCCGGGCAGGCAGACACACACCATTCGCAGGCGCTGCACCGCTCATTGTCAAATACAACCTCCATCTCCGGCCGCTTGATATGCAGGGCTCCCGTAGGGCATACGGCCGTGCAGGCCCCGCACTGAAGGCATTTCTTCTCGTTGCGCCGAATATCCTGTCCGATGCTCTCTACCTTTACCCCGATGCTTTTCAGATAATGGACACCTTTTTGAAAATTCTTACGGTGCCCGCTCAGCTCAAGCACCATCAAACCTTCCTTTCTGGGATAGATGACGGCCTTGTGGATATTGAAAGAGAGATCGAATTTCTTGACAAGGTTGACCGCGATCGGTTCATCCACAATCTTTTTGGGAAACCTAAGGGACAGCATCTTTGAATACATGGGTTTCTTCTCCGTGGCGATTGAAGAACCCCGCAGCAAGCTGCGGGGAATGCGCTCGCTGTAAATTCTCAATATTTCTTGATGACCCTCTCGAACCCTGGCAGGGCCCCTTCGATGACCTGGTCCGAGACGCAATAGGCAATCCGGAAGTGACCGGGACCGCCGAAACCGGTACCCGGAACGGTCAAGATATTCTCATCCTGGAGCGCGGCCACAAAGGCCACGTCGTCGACTATGGGCGTTTTGGGAAACAGGTAGAAGGCCCCTTCCGGCTTCATGATGTCGTAGCCAAACGATGTTAGGGCCTCGCACAGCCGGTCCCGTTTCCGCTGATAGATGGAGATGTCCACACTCTCCTTCAGGAGACGCGCAATGGCCCGCTGCATCATGGCCGGGGCGTTCACATACCCGAGGACCCGGTTGCAGAGGACCATGCCAGCAACGACCATGGCCTTGTCCGAGATCTCCGGATGGACCGCGGCATATCCAATCCGTTCGCCTGGAAGCGAGAGATCCTTTGAGAAGGAGGTCACCACAAAGGTCTCAGGGTACGCATCAAAGACGCTCGGCACCGAAATGCCGTCATAGACGATCTTCCGGTAGGGTTCGTCGGAGATGAGGTAGATCGGCTGCCCGAACTTTCCGCTGTAATGGGTCATGAGTCGGCCCAGTTCTTTCAACTCCTCCGCCCGGTAGACCTTGCCCGTCGGGTTATTGGGGGAATTGATGAGAACAGCCCGCGTCTTTTCATTAATGGCCGCTTCCATCGCATCAAAATTAAATGAGAAATCGGGTTGGGTCTCGACGAGCCTCGGGACGCCCTGATGATTGTCCAGATAGAAGTTGTATTCCACGAAATAGGGCTTCGGGATCACGACCTCCTCTTCGGGATTCAGGATCGTCTTCAACACCACGTTGAGGGCCCCTCCGGCCCCCACAGTCATGACGATGTCGTCGGCCGAAAACCGGGGCTCGTTGAAGGTGCTCAGATAGTCGGCAACGGCCTGTCGAGTCTCCACCAGGCCGGCATTGGACATGTAGGCATGCTGACCCTCCCTCGGATCCCTTACCAGGTCCTCAAAGACCGCCTTGACCTTGGAAGGCGGTTCCAGGTTCGGGTTCCCCAGACTGAAGTCAAAGACCTTATCCGCGCCGTATTGGGCCTTCCTTCGGGCGCCTTCTTCAAACATCTTTCTGATCCAGGACGATTTTTCGATGGCCCCGCGGATCTTATTGGATACGGACATGCGTTTTTCTCCTTGCTGATGGGCAACGGTTCAAAGGTTCAAAGGTTCAGGGGTTCAAAGGTTCGAGGTTCCCGCTGTACAGCGGGATTCAGGGGTTCTTGCCCGCTGTTTGCCGCCCTCGCTTTCCTTGCGCCCTACGCCTTGCTCCTCGCTCCCTGCTCCTCGCCCCCTGCTCCCTGCTCCCTGCTCGTTTAAAGCATAACCTATTGCACAGACTTGTCAACATAAAATACCGGTTTAGGGCCCGTGCCGTCCATCGTGCCGACGCTGAAATCATCTTGACACGGTTTCACGGTTCTTCTATAGCTCTACAGAACCGATCGGATGTCCCACGCACTCGGGAGAGACGGGATCAGAAGACCATTTTGAAGGCCATGGCAGGCCCAATCCGCGCAGCACCGGCCTGCTGACACCAACAGGGGGAATTCCATGAAAAAAAACACTAAGAGAAAACCAACCATTGCTATCTTGACCGGCGGCGGGGATGTCCCTGGCCTGAATCCCTGCATCAAAACCCTGGTGTATCGGGCCGCCGGCGAGGGGATTCGAGTCCTCGGGATTCGACGCGGATGGGCCGGGCTCCTCAACTACAATCCGGATGATCCCAAGGCCTCGAAAACCTGGGCTGAGGAACTTCTCCCCCCAGAGGTTCGGACCATTGACCGCTCAGGAGGGACCTACCTCCACACCTCCAGGACCAACCCGAGCGCAATCAAAGCAAAAGATGTCCCTGAGTTCCTTAAAGGGGAGTTCAAAGAAGGAGAGACCACCCATGATTTCACCGCCCACTGCATCAAGGGCCTCCAACATCTCGGGGTGGACGCCGTCATCCCGATCGGCGGAGACGACACCTTGAGTTTTGCAGAACGGCTTCATAAACAAGGCTTCCCGATTATCGCCATCCCCAAGACCATGGACAACGATGTCTTCGGCACCGACTACTGCATCGGTTTTTCCACGGCCGTAACCCGTGGGGTCGGCTTCATCCATGCCCTTCGGACCTGCACCGGTTCCCATGAGCGGATAGCGGTGATCGAACTCTTCGGACGCTACTGCGGGGAGACATCCCTCATATCAGCATACCTGGCCGGGGTCGACCGGGCCATCATCTCTGAGATCCCCTTTGAACCGGAGAAACTGGCCCGGCTGATCATGAAAGACAAGAAGGCCAACCCCAAGAATTATGCCATGATCACCATCTCAGAGGGCGCCCAGATCATCGGCGGCGACATGTTCCTCTCCGGTGAATGCGATGCCTTTGGGCACAGGCGTCTCGGCGGCATCGGCGAAGAGACAGGCGCCATCCTCAAGAAACTGACCGGTCAGGACGTGCTCAATCAGCGGCTGTCTTACCTCATGAGGAGCGGATCTCCCGACTCCCTGGATCTCATGGTCGCGGTCAACTTCGCCAATATGTCCATTGACCTATTCCTGAAAAAAACCTTCGGCCGGCTCGTGGCCCTGACCAATGGGAACTACGCCGACATCCCCCTGAGCACCATCACCACAGGCCAGAAGCGGGTGGATGTGCGCGAACTCTACGATATCGAGGAATACCGTCCCAAGGTAAGGCACGTGAGCGGGAAACCCATGTTTTTGTATTGAGAAGTGACTAAAGTGAGCTAAAGTGTGGAGTTGGGAGTTGAGAGTGCCTCATCACGCCTTGGCGTGATAAAAAAACCCCGATCTGAACTTTTAACTTCACACTCCACACTGTTTTGCGGATTGGAGCAAGACCTCATGCCTTTCGATAAAGAACGAAAAAAGACCTGTCAGATCCATGTGGGCGATATCCCGATAGGGGGGGATGCGCCCATAGCGGTGCAGTCCATGACCAACACCGATACCCGGAATGTCTCTGCCACGGTCCGCCAGATCGAGGGTCTGTCAGAAGCCGGATGCGAGATTGTCCGTCTGGCCATTCCCGATGAGGAGGCCGTAACGGCCTTCGCCCTGATCCGGCAAAAGGTAAAAATCCCACTTATTGCCGACATCCACTTCGATCACCGGCTGGCCCTGGGCGCCCTTCGGGCCGGGGCAGACGGCTTGAGGATCAATCCGGGCAATATCGGGAGCCGAAAGGGAGTGGAGCGAGTGGCCCGGGCAGCCCGGGAACGGGAAGTCCCGATACGGATCGGGGTCAACGGAGGGTCGCTTCACAGGGACATCCTCGCCAGATACGGCGGCCCTACGCCCGAGGCCATGGTGGAAAGCGCCATGGAACATATCCGATTCCTGGAGTCGATGGACTTCGGCCTGATGAAGATATCCTTGAAATCGTCCCATGTGAAGAATACCATTCGGGCCTATGAGCTGCTCAGCGAGCGGGTCGATTATCCGCTCCACTTAGGGGTTACAGAGGCCGGCGGTCTGATCGCCGGCACGGTGAAGAGCGCCATCGGGATCGGATATCTCCTGACAGAGGGGATCGGCGATACCTTCCGCGTCTCCCTGACCCTCGACCCGGTGGAAGAGGTCCGGGTCGCCTATGAAATTTTGAGGTGCCTCCAACTCCGGTCCCGGGGGCCTGAAATTATATCCTGCCCCACCTGCGGCCGCTGCGAGATCGACCTCTTTTCCTTGGTGGAACAGGTGGAAAAGGCCCTTTCAGGCATGACGGCCTCGCCCAAAATCGCCATCATGGGCTGCGTGGTCAACGGCCCGGGCGAGGCCAGGGAGGCCGACGTAGGCATTGCGGGGGGGAGGGGCCAGGGAATCCTGTTCAAAAAGGGACAAGTAGTCCGGAAGATTCCGGAAAACCAGTTAGCCGAGGTCCTCATTAAGGAAGTCCGGCAACTGACAGGATAACCCACAAGAAAAACCAATAATCACACAAAGCCGAGCAAAGCACACAAAGTAAGGCAACCCGCGATAAGCCGTTAAAAAACTTCGTGGCTTTGTGTCTCCGTGTGAGAAATTTTTGTTTCCGGTTCATCCGGTTCAGGAGGAAATTCATAGAGCATCATGCGATATACCAGCTATTTCATACCGACGCACAAAGAAGTCCCGTCGGACGCAGAGGTCGTCAGTCATCAGCTCATGGTCCGGGCCGGCATGATCCGCAAACTGACCTCCGGAACCTACACCTACCTCCCGGCAGGCCTCCGCGCCATCAGAAAAGTGGAGGCCATCATTCGGGAAGAGATGAACCGGGCGGGCGCCATCGAGATCCTCATGCCCGCTGTCCAGCCGGCAGAGCTGTGGCAGGAGAGCGGCAGGTGGGAACACTACGGCCGGGAGCTGTTGCGATTCAGGGACCGCCACGACCGGGAGGCCTGTTTCGGTCCCACCCACGAAGAGGTCATTACCGACCTGGTGCGGAAGGAGATCCACTCCTACAAACAGATGCCAATCAACCTCTACCAGATCCAGACCAAGTTCAGGGATGAGATACGGCCCAGGTTCGGGATCATGAGGGCCCGTGAATTCATCATGAAAGACGCCTACAGTTTTGATGTAGATGAAGAAGGGGCCAACCGGAGTTATGAGGTGATGTATGAGGCCTACTCACGAATATTTCGCCGGTGCGGTCTGAGATTCAGGGCCGTAGAGGCGGATACCGGCACCATCGGCGGGCGTTATTCCCATGAATTCATGGTCTTGGCAGAGACGGGCGAGGACCAGATTGTCAACTGCACCGCATGCAGTTATGCGGCCAATCTCGAGAGGGCCGAGGTTCGGCCGAATGACGCCCCGCCCGTTCCGGGATCAGACCCGCTGGGCCCGCTCACAGCGGCAGCGACCCCCGGCATGCGGACGGTGGAAGAGGTCGCCGCCTTTCTCTCTGTTTCCCCGAATCAGATCGTAAAGACCCTTGTCCTTGTGGCGGACGACCATCCGGTTGCCGTCCTGATCCGGGGCGACCATGACCTCAACGAGGCCAAGCTGAGAAACCTCCTGGGGGCCCAGACCGTTGAACTGGCATCGGAACGGGTGGTCGAGGAAACCACAGCCGCACCCATGGGGTTTGCCGGACCGGTCGGTCTGAAGGCAAAAATAGTGGCCGATAACGCCATCAAGACCATGAGAAATTTCGTCACGGGCGGCAACCAAAAGGATCTTCACCATGTCAACGTCAACCTGGAACGGGACTTCCGGGTGGACCAATTCGGGGACCTGCGGGTCATCACGCCGGCGGACCGCTGCCCCAGGTGCGGCAGGCCCATCGAATTTGGAAGGGGGATCGAGGTGGGGCACATCTTTAAATTGGGGACCAAATACAGTCAGGCATTGAATGCCGTTTTTTTGAACCGTGAGGGGAAGGAATCGCCCATCATCATGGGCTGCTACGGCATTGGCGTCGGAAGGACGGTGGCAGCGGCCATCGAGCAAAACCATGACGCAGACGGCATCGTCTTTCCCATTCCCATTGCACCGTTTGAAGTGACAATCCTCCCCCTTCAGATGCACGACTTAGAGGTGATGGAAGCAGCCGACACGATCCATGAAGGGCTGACCGGCGCGGGGATCGACACCCTCCTGGATGACAGGGATGAGCGACCCGGGTTCAAATTCAACGACGCTGACCTGCTCGGGATCCCGATACGGGTGACCGTAGGGGCCAAGGGGCTTAAAAACGGCCAGGTTGAGATAAAACTACGATCGGAAACCGAAACCCGTTTCGTGCCCCTTGACCATGCTGCGTCCTTTGTCAAGGATAAGGTCGAAACCCTCTATGATTCGATTGAATGACATCACCTCTCTGGTTCAAAACTACCATCCCAAAGCGGATATCGAACTGATCGAAAAGGCCTATGTGTTTTCAGCCAAGGTCCATCAGGGCCAGATCCGCCTTTCGGGTGAACCCTATCTCTCCCATCCGTTAGAGGCAGCCTACATCCTTGCTCAACTTAAGATGGACGTCGTCTGCATTGCGGCCGGCCTCCTGCACGATGCCGTCGAAGACAGCGACGCCAGTCTGGAAGAGATCAGGGGACTCTTTGGCGAGGAGACCGCCACGATTGTGGACGGCGTCACCAAGATCAGCAAGATGCAGTTTGTGAGCAAAGAACAGCGCCAGGCCGAGAATGTGCGCAAGATGATCCTTGCCATGTCCACAGACATCCGCGTCATACTGGTCAAACTGGCCGATCGTCTCCACAACATGCGGACCCTGGGGTTTCAGCCCGAGGCCAAACAGATCCGGATTGCCACTGAAACCCTCGACATCTACGCCCCTTTGGCAGGGAGGATGGGAATCAACTGGATCAAGTCGAGTCTGGAAGACCTTTGTCTCTTTTATCTCGAGCCTGAGATCTACGCCAAGATCAAGGATGAGACCGCCCAGAGACGGGGGGAGATGGAAAAATTCATGACCGAGGTCAAGGGAATCCTCTCCGCCAAATTGGAGGAATCGAATATCCAGGCCGTCATCAAGGCCAGACAAAAACATTTCTACAGCATCTACCGAAAGATGTTGGACCAGGACCTCAACGTCAATCAGGTCTACGACATCCTCGCATTTCGGGTCATCGTCAATTCCATCAAGGAATGCTATGAGATCCTGGGTCATATCCACTCCATCTGGAAGCCGGTGCCGGGGAGATTCAAGGATTACATCTCCGTTCCCAAGGCCAATATGTATCAGTCTCTCCATACCACAGTGATCGGGCCCCTGGGTCAGCGGATGGAGATTCAGATCAGAACATGGGAGATGAACCGGGTCGCCGAATCGGGGATTGCCGCCCATTGGAAGTATAAGGAGGGGTCCATTGCGACCCAGGCCGACCACAAGCAGTTTACCTGGCTGCAGCAGCTCCTGGACTGGCAGAAAAATCTGAAAGACCCGCAGGAGTTCCTTGAATCCGTCAAGATGGACCTCTTCCCGGATGACGTGTACGTCTTTACCCCGAGGGGCGAGGTAAAATCCTTTCCCAAAGGGGCGACCATCATCGATTTTGCCTACAGCATCCACTCCGAGATTGGTGAAAAATGCGTGGGGGCGAGGGTCAACGGCAAGATGGTGCCCCTCCGCTACCAGCTCAAAAACGGCAACATCGTCGAGATCACGACATCTGCCAAACAGCACCCCAACAAAGACTGGCTCAAGTTCGTCAAGACATCGAGGGCGAAAACCAAGATCCGGCAATGGATCCGGACCGAGGAGAGGGAGGAGAGCATCAACTTCGGCAGGACCATTCTCGAAAAGGCCCTTCAACAGGAGGGTCTGGGCCAGATCAATGTCCTTAAGAGCGAACAGATTGCAGCCGTTGCCAAAGAGCTTTCGTTCCATTCGGTCGAGGACCTGATTGCCCAGATCGGTTTCGGCAAGACCTCCCCGAGGCAGGTGGTGGGCCGGATCAAGCCCAGGCTTGACATAAAGGCCGATAGGTCACAAGGTCTTGTCAGCAAGATGGTCAATCGGTTCAGAAAACCCAGGCCAGAGCACGGCATCAAGGTAAATGGGGTGAGCGACATGCTCATCCATTTTGCCAAGTGTTGTTCTCCCCTTCCAGGTGAGCGGGTAGTGGGGTTCATCACACGGGGAAGAGGGATCACGATCCACCTGGAGTCCTGCGCGCATATTCAGAATGCCGACCCTGACAGGCTGGTTCCCATATCGTGGGACCCAACGACAAAAGAGTCTTATTCTGCCAGTCTGAGAGTAACCAGCGTGGAGAGAAAGGGAATCCTGGCTGACATCAGCACGATTATCAGTCAGAAGGATGCCAATATCATCCATGCGGAGGTGAAAACGACCGTGGACAATAAGGGCATCTCATTTTTTACGCTTGAGGTGGAAAGCTACAAACAGTTGCAGGATATTGTGAGCGCCATCAAAAAGGTAAAAAACGTGTTGATCGTAGAGAGGCTCTAAGCCGGTGCAATCCTGCTCCTGGACGGTTTCACCACCCGTCCGGACCGAATGCAGCTCGTACATGCCCTTATCTTGACAGGCTGACCGTTCACGACACATCGAACGCTCTGAAGGTTGGGGTTCCAGCGTTTTTTGGTCTTGTTGTGGGCGTGACTGACACTATATCCTAAAATGGGCTTTTTGCCGCAGATTTCACATACTCTTGACATGTGGCCATCTCCTTGCTGTCTCAGAATTTTTAGAATTTTGGAATATAATGGATGCTGGAATGAATATCAAGCATTTTTTCGTCTAACCTGAAGTTCGAAATAAACAACATTACATCATCTTTTGGAGGGCACGCTGCGTTGACCACCTCTCGAGAAGCAACTGAATGCGTTCTGCTGTCGCCTGATCTCAACCGTCTGCCCGATACCCTGCGCCATATCCACCTCATGGGCATCTGCGGGACGGGGATGGCATCCCTGGCCGGCATGCTCAAAGAAAAGGGCTATCGAATCACAGGGTCAGATAAAAATGTCTATCCCCCTATGAGCCTCTTTCTGGAATCGCTTCATATCCCGGTGTGCAATGGTTACCGTGCGGAGAACCTCCATCCCGAGCCGGACCTGGTCATCGTGGGCAACGTGATCACCCGGAAGAACCCGGAGGCCGTCGCCCTTGCCTCCCTCCGTCTCCCCTATCTCTCCTTTCCCCAGGCTATCGGGCACTTCGCATTAGAGGGCCGGCGATCCATTGTCGTCAGCGGGACCCACGGAAAGACCACCACCTCTGCCCTCATCGCGTGGATCCTGGAGCAGGCCGGCATCGATCCCGGATTCATGATTGGGGGGATCCCTGTAAACTTTGGGAAGAATTACAAGACAGGCAACGGCCCCTATTTTGTGATAGAAGGGGATGAATACGACACCGCTTTTTTCGATAAAGGGCCGAAGTTTCTACATTATCGACCATGGATCACCATCCTGACCAGCATCGAGTTCGACCACGCAGACATCTATCGCGACCTGGATCATGTGATCGACAGCTTTCGCAGACTGATCGCCCTGATCCCGTCCAAAGGACTTCTGATTGCAAACGGAGACGATGCGATCGTCAGACGGGAAATCAGCAAGGCCCTATGCCGAACAGAGACCTACGGATATGCCGATGACAACTACTGGCGGGCTGAAGATGTCTCAATCCGGGAGGCCTTCACTCGACTGACCCTCCTGAAAGAAAGGGAAGTAATCCCCTTTTCCACATCCCTGTATGGACGGCATAATATGTCCAATCTCCTGGCGTCCGTGGTCCTCGGCCGCACCCTGGATATACCCTGGACAACCATTGAGGAAGCAGCCAGGACTTTCTTAGGGGTGAAGCGGCGGCAGGAGATCATCGGGGAACGAAACGGGGTCCTGGTATTGGATGATTTTGCCCATCACCCCACTGCGGTGAGGGAGACCCTCCGCGCCGTCAGAGACAAATACAGGGATCGGCGTCTGATCGCTGTCTTTGAACCCCGATCCAATTCCAGCAGGCGGAAGATCTTTCAGCGCCAATACGCCCTCTCATTTGACGCGGCAGACCGGACCTTCATCCCCGAGCCCCCCCTGATGGAGGGCATCCCGGTTGACGAACGCTTCTCGTCGCGCCAACTGGTAATGGATCTCAACCGGCGGGGGCTTGAAGCGTCCTACCATGAAACCACAGACCTCCTGTTAGAGTCCCTGGTGCAGGAGACCTGTCCTGGAGACGTGGTCCTCATCATGTCCAACGGCGGCTTCGATCGCCTCCATCAG
>Ga0172370_10008642_pt1 | contig 12158 bp, 10 predicted proteins | sample LakKiv5m_FD_114538 | JGI IMG/M metagenome (GOLD analysis project Ga0172370, IMG submission 114538) | Freshwater microbial communities from Kabuno Bay, South-Kivu, Congo - kab_022012_11.5m | ecosystem: Environmental > Aquatic > Freshwater > Lake | place: Democratic Republic of the Congo...
CACCTCCACGTCGGCGCCGCCGGCCTGTCCGGGGGGCGTCGACCCGGTCAGGCTCTTCCCGTCGGCGGCCACGACCACGCCGGTCGCCTCGCGTCCGCCCACGAGCACGAGCGCGCCGGCGGAGAATCCGCCGCCCACCACCGAAATCGGCTCGCCCCCGCGGGTGGAGCCCTGCGCCGGCTGCACGGAGGCGACAGTCACGACTTCGTAGAAACGGAAGCATTTCGCGCACGTGGCGGTGCCGTTGGGGTTCGTCACGACGATGTCCGTGTCGCCGGCCTGTCCCGGGGGCGTGCGGATCTCGATGCGGTTGTCGTCGATGACCATGGGGTCGATGACGGAGTTTCCGCCGACGGCGACGGTGGTCTGCAGGCTCGCCTGGCTGCCGCCGAACGCGGCGAATCCGTCGACGAAGCGCTTGCCGTAGAGCAGCACGACGGTGCCGCCCGCGACCGGTCCGCGCGGAGGCGTGGCCATGGTTACCTGCGGCGCTGCCGGAGAGCCTCCGTCGGCGCCTGCGCCTCCGTCCGTCCGCCCGCCGTCGACCGCGACGGGTCCGCCGTCTGTCGCCGCGGGGCGACCCGCGTCGGTCTCGACCGGCACCCAGTCGTCGCCCGCGTCCTGGTCGGTAGCGGCCGAAGGACCGCAGGCGGCGAGTGCCGCGGCACACGGAAACAGCGCAAAAGCAGGGAGGAAACGAGTTCGCTTCGGGGCCGCCGAATACCGCGTCGTCATGGCGGACCTCCCCTGCGCGACCCTACGGATCGCGCAGATAGACGTGCAGGTCGTAGCTGCTCTGGACCCAGTCGGTGGCGCCCGACACCTTCAGGTACACGCGCGTCCCCGTGAACGCGGTGCTCGACACGGTCTCGGTCTCGGCGGAGGCGGCGTTGCGGTCCAGCACCCGCGCGCCGTCGCCGTCCAGGAGCACGATGTCGATCTGCCCGTCGGCGGGAGCGCTGTCGAGCTGCGCCACGACGCGCTTGCCGCGCGTGACGGCCACCTGGTACCAGTCGGCGTCGCCGGGGCACAGGCTCGTGCCGAACTGGTCCCCGGGCGGCGTGGGCGTGGCGTGCATGGCGTCGTCGTTGGGCTCGTTCGCATCCGGATCGCAGGGGATTCCGCGGCTCACCGTGATGCGCAGCCCGTAGCGCACGTACGCGTCGCGGCTGCTCGTACGTACGTAGTAGTCGCCCGCGAGCGCCACGGTGCCGTCCACCGCGTAGCTGCCCTGCGCCACCACGTCGCCGGTGCCGGTGAGCAGCGAGATGTCGAAGTTCAGCAGAGGGTCCACGTCCACCAGCGCCTGCACGCGATCACCTCGCGCGAGCGCCAGTTTCAGGTGGTCCACGTCGCCGCCGCACAGCGTCAGGTTGGGGACCGCACCCGGCACCACCGCGTGCGCCGTCGCCACGGTGTCGTCCGGCTCGAAGCGGTCCGGCACGCACGAGGCCGGCATGCACCGCCCCGTCGAGAGCTGGCAGTCCTCGTCCGGCGCGCAGTCCTCGCTGCTCAGGCAGGGGCCGGGATCCACCGTGCACTGGCGGGTGAGCCGGTTGCACAGCAGCGGCACCTCGCAGTCGCGGTTGCTGGAGCACGTCGTCTTGCTCTCGCACGTGTGCCTGGCGACGTTGCAGTAGAGCCCCGAGCCGCAGTCGGCGTCCGCCGTGCAGTCCACGCAGGTGCCGTCGAGGCAGTAGCGCTTCACGCCGCACACGGTCGGGGCGGTTTCGGGAGTGCAGGCCGCTTCACACCGACCCGCCGCGACGTTGCAGCGCTGGTCCGAGCCGCAGTCCACGTCCGACTGGCACCCGTAGTACTCCTCGCACACCAGGCGCTGCGGCTCGCAGCGCTTGCCCTGCGGGCACGTCTCGCCGTCCGCGCAGCTCTCGACGCTGCAGCCCTCGGGCGTCGTCGTGTCGGGCTGCAGGCAGAGCCCCTGCACGCAGAAGCGCCCGAGCGGGCAGTCGTCGTGGCGCGCGCACTCGGTGCCGTGGCAGGGCCGCGGCTCGCACCGGCGGCGGATGGGATGGCAGAACTGTTCGGCAGCGCACTGGTTGTCCAGCCGGCACGCGACGCACGCGCCGTTCTGGCACACTAGCCCCTGAGCACAGGGCTTCACGTCGGTACACTGCGGGTTGGGCTTCGCCGGCGGCGGCGGGTCGCAGCTTCCGCCGGAGGCCGCCAGCGCCGCGAGCACGCATGCCAGGGCGCGCGCGCTCACGGCATGCCTCCCGTCACGACGCCCGAGGGCCACTCCACGCGGCACGCCTCCCAGGTCTCGCCCGGCTGCGAGAACGCGAACTGGCGCTCGGCGACGACGACGCCGTACTCGTGTACGCGCACCGTCGCGGGCACCGCGAGATCCGCGGACCCGTTGGCGGAAACGTACTTCACGATCACCTGGTAGCGCCCGTCGGCGGGCTTTTCGTACACGACCCACTCCGGTCCGAATCCGGCCAGTTTGTCGGCGGAATGATGCGGATCGTCGTCCGGGTACCCCTGCAGTCCGAAGTCGGGGTCGGGCCTCTCGCCCGTCGCGTCGCGCGACCCGTCCAGAGGCGTGTTCTCCTCGAGGAAGTGCAGATCGAGGTCCGCCAGCGGGTGATTCCACACGAGCTCGACCACGAGTTTGTCCGACGTGACCGCGTTGACCTTCGCGCGCGCGGGTTTCGACTCCAGGCCCGCCGCGTCCGTCACCACGAGCTCCACGACGTAGCTGCCGGGCAGATCCGGCGTGATGGAGGGGGCAGGAGTGCGCAGATCCAGCAGCGCCGCCTGGCTCGCCTGCGGCGTCTGCACGAGCTTCCAACTGAACGTCAGCGGCAGATCGCCGTCGGGATCGCTCGATCTGGAGCCGTCCAGCACGACGCGCGTGGCGGGCGCGACGATGCGATCGCCGCCCGGAACCGCCAGCGGCTGCAGGTTGATTCCCGCCGTGAGGGGCACGTTCACGAGCGCGTTCTCGGGGTCTGTCGTCTCCAGCACCAGCGTTCCAGCCATGCCGTCCTGCGCGGATGTGGGGGCGAACTTCACCGTCACCTCGGCGTACTCGTCGGCGCGCCCGTCCCTGTGGGCGCCGAGCGTCTGCGGCGTGCGCACCGAGCCGATGAACCCGTACGCGGGGCTCGTGCCGCCGGCGAGCGAAATCGCCTTGACTTTCAGGTCCGCCGTGCCGGTGGACGTGATGCGCAGCCGCCGCACCGCCGCGCGGTTCTCCCCCACCCGCCCGAAGTCCAGCGCCCGGGGCTCGATGACTGCGGTCGCGGCGGTGCTTCCCACGCCCGCGAGGGCAATCTCGACGTGCGGGTGCTCCGGATCGTTGCTGTCCAGCACCAGCTTGCCCGAGTACGCCTTCTTTGCACGTGCCGTGAACGTGACCTTCAGCGTCGCCGACTCCCCGCGGTTCAGCGTCGACACGGGCTCTTTCAGGACGAAGGCGTCATCGCCCTGGACGGCGGTGCGCGAGAACTCCAGCGGCGCGCCGCCGAGGTTGGCGAGGTCCACGTCGAGCGTCAGGTCGTCCAGCACCGGGCGCTCGCCGAAGTCCAGCGCCTGCGGGCTCCAGGTCAGCGCGGGGTTCACCTTCGCGAGCTGCTCGGGGCCGCACGCGGCGAAGGTTATCAGCAACGCCGCGGCTGAGCGGCATCGAATCCGGTATGCGCTCACGGCTGCGGCGCCTCGCCCGGCAGGTAGTAGGTCGCCTCGATGGCAGCCCCCTTGGGCGGCACCGCGGCTCCGTGGAAGACCACGGTGTTGCTGGACGACTCGAACGTCCACCCGTCGGCGCCGTTCTCGGGCAGCGGCCGTCCGCGGCAGTTCATGGTGCCGGCGGCGCCGGAGCACTGGTTCTGCGTCGCCGTGCAGGACGCCTGCAGCTCGGCGGCGGGCGTGTCGCACGGGTAGCGCACCGTCACCTCGAGCGTCGGGGGATCGGGTGCGCGCGAGAGGTTGAACTTGCGCTTGAGCCCCGCGGCGTCGATGCCGAGCTGGTTGAGCATGGGCTCGAAGCTCGCGGCGCAGATGGACCCGAACTGCCCGCCCATCTGGTCGACCACGGCCTTGTAGCGGCTGGCCGGATTCGCGGCGCCGGCGGGGCTGTCGCAGCCGTCGGGAACGTCGCCCCCGATGGCCGCCGCCGAGATGGTGCCCTCGAACCCCTTGCCTTTCAGGCCCTTGAAGTAGCGGTAGTAGTACTTGGGCAGCCCCGGCTCGCTGTGGTCGTCCTCGTCGCTGACGAAGATGACGTACAGGTACGCGTCGGTGCGCATGAACCCGGGCGGGTTCAGCTCGAACGTGCGACGCGCCGCGTCGAGCCCCTTTTCCAGCGCCGCCCCGCCGACGCCCACGTGGACGTTGCGGTCGAACGCGCCGGCCGGATCGGGCGTGGACGTCGTGATGACCGCCGGGTCGCCGACCAGCTTGCCGCCGTTGCCCGCCACGTCGGTCGTGGTCACGCCGATGTGGAAGTCCGTGCGGGCGCGCGTCAGAAAACCCAGGAATTTCGAGAAGTTGGCCGCGATGTTGTCCTGTTCCTGGACCATGGACGGCGAGTTGTCGACGACCCAGAGCACGTCGATTTTCGAGGCGGCGACCTGCTGGAATGTGTCGACGTACATGCCGGGCGGGAGCACGCGCCGGGTCTGATCCTCGGTGCAGGCCGCCAGCGCCAGTCCCAGCGCGATCGTTCCTGCGACGCGGACGGTCCCCCGCGTCCGGGCATTTCCGGTTTTCATGCGCATCCAGCGGCCCCCGGCCGGAGAAAGCTTTCGTCCGGGCATCGGAGGGACCATGCTAGCGTCCTGCCGGGCGGGGGTCAAACGCTTCGCCCGGGGCTTCCTGCCGGTTTCCCGGCGGTTTTCCGTCGTGGCGCGCGGCACGCGCCGGCGCGGCGGCAGCCTTTCGCGGACACTCGGACGAGGCGGGCCGCCCGGATGGTGTCAGCAAGGAGCGTGCCGGCGCGGCGAAAGGCCGCCTCACCCCCCCGGCCCCCCTTCTCATTTCGGACAAGAACAAGAGCGTCCGAAACGAGGGGGGTGTCCGGAAGCGCGGACACCGTCTGCCATGCCCGTGGCCGCTTTTCTCCCCCGTTTCGCGGAGAATCGCTCATGGTGAGCCTGTCGAACCACGCTCTTGTTTTTGTCGGGATTCGCAGCGAAATGAGAGGGCCGGGGGGTGAGGACTTTTCGGCGACGGCGCGGCTATGATCGACCCGCCGCGCCCCGGCGTGGCCTTTTTCCACGATGCGACGCTTCCTGCCGATCCTTTTCGCGGCTGCCTGCACCCACCAGGTGCGGCCGGACCCCGCTGCGCTGCCGCCGGCCCCGCTGCCGCTGCGGACGGCGGCGTCGGGGACGGTCGGACTGACCGGGGAGGACATCGCGCGGGCGCTGGAGGAGAGCGGCGTCGAGCACGAGACACTCGAGCCGGGAAGGCGCTGGATGGCGGCGTTCGCGGGCCGCCGGCTGCCGCGGGTGGTGCTGTACGTCGTGCGGGGCGACGACTTCACAGTGATCATGGGCAAGCTCTTCACGGTGTCGGACAAGACCTCCACCGCGTTCTACCGGGCTCTGGCCCGGCGCAACTTCGACTACGACCAGATGAAGTTCAGCCTGGACGCGGGCGGAGGCGTGTTCGCGTCGTTCGAGGTTCCGACGCGCCTGCTGGACCGGCGCGAGCTGCTGGAGAACCTCTTCGGCCTGGCGGTGGCCATCGACACGATGCTGCCCGAGCTCCTGCGCGACGCGGGCTTCGGCGACGCCCCGGACGCCCCTGCGCCCGAGCCCGCCCCGCGCACCGAGCCGCCCTCGCACCTGGAAGCGGCCCTGCCGTGAACGAGTTCGCGCGAATCGAGGCTTTTCTCAGGGCATTCCGCGAAGCGGGAGGCGCCGTGCAGGGGCCCGCCGTCCCGCTGGGACCGGGCGACGACTGCGCGGTCGTCGACGTGCGGGCTCCGATGGCGGTCACCACGGACGCGATCTTCGAGAACGTGCACTTCCGGCGCACGCACGCGACGCCGGAGCAGATTGGCCACAAGGCGCTGGCGGTGAACCTGAGCGACCTTGCGGCGGCGGGCGCGCGGCCCGTGGCGTTCCTGTGCGCGGCGGCGCTGCCTCCCGACTATCCGGAACAGGACGTATCGGGCCTCGCGCGGGGCATGGGGCGGCTGGCGGCGCGCACGGGCGCGATTCTGGCGGGCGGCAACCTGACGCGTGCCGACGCGCTGTCGCTGACCATCACGGCAATGGGAACGCTGGAGGGCGAGGGTCTGCGCCGCGATCGCGCGCGTCCGGGCGACCGGATTCTGCTGGTCGGACCGGTGGGCGAGGCGGCGGCGGAGCTGAGGCTGCTGGAAGCGGGCGGGCGTCTTCCGCCGGGCCGTTCGGTGCTCCTGGAGCCCGAGCCGAGGCTGCGCGAAGGACTCGCCGCGACCGGACGTGCGCGCTGTGCCATCGACGTGTCCGACGGGTTGGTACAAGACCTCTCGCACGTCGCCGAGGCCTCGGGCGTGGGCGTGCGCGTCGACTTCACCGCGCTGCCGCGGTCGGTGCGCTTCACCGAGCTGACACGCGGACTGGCGCCGCACGAGGCGGCCACGTTGCAGCTTTCCGGCGGCGAGGACTACGCTCTGGTCGTCGTGGCGCCTCCTGCGCAAGCGTCCGAACTTGCTGGAGAAATTGGCGCCGTGGACATCGGATGCATCGAGCCCGGGGCGGGCGTGGTCGTCGATGGCGCGCCCGACGGGGCCTGTCTGGCGGGATGGGATCACTTCGACAGCCCAAGTTGACTTCCTCGTACCGGTTGTGCAACTTGTACAATCGGAGGTGCGGCCATGGGCGATCCGGTGGTGACGACGAGCGAGTTCCGGCAGGGCATCGCAGACTACGTGAACCGAGCCGCGTTCGGGTTGGAGCGGATTCTCATCGTGCGGCGCGGGAAGGAACTTGCGGCGCTCGTCCCGATAGCCGACCTGCGGCTCCTGGAGCGTCTCGAAGACGAGGCCGACGCGCGGGAGGCCGACGAGGCGCTCGGCGAAATGCAGCGCACCGGCGCCAAGCCGATTCCCTGGGAGCAAGTGAAGAAGGATCTGCAACGCGCGCGGCGCCGCAAGACGGCACGGTAGTCCCGAGCCGACGTACGCCGTCCAGATCCTGCCGGCAGCGGAGAAGCAGCTCGCCGCGGTTCTCGATCCCGTCCGCCCCCGCGTTCAGCGGGGCATCGAGGCCTTGGCGCCTGATCCTCGTCCGCCAGGCTGCAAGGCACTTCGAGGACGCTGGGCGGGAACCATGCGGATTCGCGTCGGGCGATACCGCGTCCTCTACCAGGTCAGGGACGAGACGCTGATTGTGCTCGTCGTGAAGATTGCTCCACGCAAGGACGCATACCGCTAGCCCGCCGCGGTTCGTTCGTCCGTCACGGCAGCTCCACTCCCGTGAAACGATTCCCGCGAAGCCACGAAGACCGGATCGACTTGCCCACGGGGCGATTCGGAGATCGATGAAACGAAACGTGAAACGGTTTCCGAAACGATTTCCGCGTCAGCCGCGCTGCGCGTCCGGCTCGCGGCACATCCGCGCGCACAGGCGCAGGGCTGCGAGCGTGGGCCGGTGGTCGGCCGTGCCGCGCCCGGCGAGGTCGTACGCGACGCCGTGATCCGGGCTCGTGCGCGGCTTGGGCAGTCCTAGCGTCACGTTCACGCCGGCCGCGAACTCGGCCATCTTGAACGGGACGAGCCCCTGGTCGTGGTACATCGCGACGACCGCGTCGAAGCCCGCCTGCACCGCGCGGGGAAACAGCCCGTCCGCGGCGAACGGCCCGTCCACGCGCACGCCGCGCGCGCGCGCCGCCTCGATCGCCGGCACGACGACGCGCTTCTCCTCGTCGCCGAAGCGCCCCTCCTCGCCCGCGTGCGGATTGAGCCCGCACACCGCGAGCCTCGGGTGCGCCACGCCCAGCCGCCGCTCCAGCTCCGAAGCCGTGAGGAGAATCGTTTCCGCAACGCCCCCGGCGTCCAGCGCCGCCGGCACGTCCCGCAGCGCCAGGTGCGTGGTCGCCAGCGCCACGCGCAGCCGCTCGCCCGCCATCATCATGACGACGCGCGCCGCGCCGAAGCGCCGCTGCAGGTACTCGGTGTGGCCCGGGAACTCGAAGCCGGCCCGCGCCAGCGATGCCTTGTTCACGGGCGCGGTCACCAGTCCGTCGGCTGCGCCCGAGAGCACTTCGTCGACGGCACGCGCGAGAAAACGCGCCTGGGCAAGACCGCCGCGCGGGGTCGCGACGCCCGCAGGCACCTCCCCGGGGCGCACGTCGTCGCATTCGACGAGCGAGGGACCGGTCGCGTCGCGCGCCGAGCGCACCGTGGAAAGCCGATCCGGGACTCCGGCAGCCTCGCACCCGCGCGCCCACAGGGAGCGCGCGCCGTACACGACCGGAAAGGCGTCGGGCGCACCGGGATCCGCCAGCGCGCGGGCGAGCGTTTCGGGACCGATGCCGGCCGGATCTCCCAGTGAAATCGCGAGGATGGGAGCTCGGCCCATGCGCGCCCCGCTACGGCAGGTGGAACTCGACGTCCGCGGCGCGCCGCAGTTCCTGCACGTACTCCTCGGTCGCGCGCGACAGGCGCTCGGCCAGAATCTGCTGGCGCAGCTCCTCGCGGGCCTCGCTCAGGGGCCGGGCCCCGCCGGTCCTGCGGCGATCCTCGACCTTGACCACGTGGAAGCCCGCATCGCTCTCGACGACGCCGGAAACGGCTCCCGTGGCCAGCGTCGCCGCAGCCTTGTCGATCTCGGGGATCATGGCGCCGCGTTTCAGCCATCCGAGATCGCCGCCGTCGTCGGCCAGCGGCCCGCCGGTCTCGCGCGCCACCATCTCGAAGTCCTCGCCGGCCGCCACGCGCTTGCGCGCCGCCTCGGCCTTGGCCTTCGCGGCTGCGCGGTCGTCGCCCGCCGGCACGAACACGTCGCGCACGTGCAGTTCCTCGTCCGGCTTCAGGTCGGCGGACATCTGCGTGTAGCGCACCTTCACGTCGTCGTCGGTCACCTGCACGCGGGCGCGCACTTTGCCCTCCACGAGCTTCATGCGCCCGAGCTGGCGCACCAGCATCTGGCGGTAGGTCGAGCGCGTGAGCCCCTGCTGCGCCAGCGCGGCGTCGAGCCCCTTGTCGTCGATGCGGTTGTTGTGCTTGACCTCGTCGACCGCGGCGTCGATCTCCGCTGCCGTCGGCTCCAGTCCCTCGGCGGCGACCTGCTTCGACACGAGCTTCTCCGACACAAGTTCGTCGGCCGCCTCGCGCAGGGCCGCGTGCCGCCGCTTCTCGTCGCCGCCGCGCGGCAGCGAATACCCGGCGCGATCCTCCACCTCCGAGAGCAGAATCGCGTCGCCGTCCACGACGACCGCCACGCGGTCCACGACTTCCGCCCTCGCCGTCGAAGCCGGCGCCGCCAGCGCCGCCACGGCGCAAGCGAGCAGGCGTCCTGCCCATACCGGAATGCTCATGCGGTCCCTCCCTTGCTTGATAGTGTTGCCGACCCGCGACCGAGGCCCTCACCCCCCGGCCCCCTCTCCACACGGGCCACGACGGCAGTGCTCGTTACACCGCAGTGCGGCCCGGTGGAGAGGGGGAGAATGGCTCGAGGCCCGCGTCCAACGCCGATTCCAGGCGCGGCAGCCCTCCCCTCTCCACCGGGCCGCACTGCCATCGGCGATGCTGTGCGGTTGTGGCCCGTGTGGAGAGGGGTCGGGGGTGAGGGCCGCAGCGTCACGGCGCCACCTTCTCCAGTTCCATGTCGAACACTTCCACCTTCGCGTGCTCGCGCAGCCGCTGCACGTAGGCCACCTGCGCCTTCTCGATCGCGTCGCGCCGCAGCCTCAGCTCGATGCCGGCCTCGGCCTTCGCGAACGGGACGACCGACGCCTCGCGCCGGTCCGTCAGCTTGAACAGATGGAAGCCGTAGTCCGTTTTCACAACGTCGCTCACCTGGCCTCGTCCCAGGCGGAAACACGCCTCGTCGAACTCCGGCGGCATGCGCCCGCGCTCGAAGAACCCCAGGTCGCCTCCCTGGCGCGCATCCGGCGAGGTCGAGTGCTCGCGTGCCACCCGCGAGAAATCCGTCCCGCGCGTCAGCTCGCGCCGCAGCGCCTCGGCGTCCTCGCGGCGCGGCACCACCAGGTGCAGCACGCGCACCTGATCGCCCCGCCGGAACTCGTCGGGGTGCGCCTTGTAGTAGTCCCGCGCCTCGTCCGGCCCCAGCGCCGTGCGCGCCACGACCTCGCGCAGCAACAGCCGATCGACCAGCAGTTGGTCGCGCGTGCGGGCCCGCAGCGCCGCAGCGCCGTCCGCGGCATCCGTCGCGCCGTCGCTCGACCCGTCGGGCGGCGACGCTGCCGCAAGCTCCTCCGCGCGCCCGTTGCGCCGGCGGGCGAGCGCTTCCTCGACCTCTCGGTCGGCCACCTGCACGCCGCGCCGCTGCGCCTCGGCCAGCAGCAGCCTCCGCTCGATCACCTGCTCCATCACCGCGCGCCGCAGCACGGCGAACCCGGCCGGCTCCGGCACGGTCCGATCCTCGGATTCCGCACGGACACGGGCGATTTCGGTCCGCAGATCCTCGGCGGCCACGGGCTCGCCGTCGACGCGCGCCACCGCCGGCGGAGTCGCGGGCGGGCGCCGGCAGGAGAAAACGACCGCCCCCAGCACGGCGGCGGTGACGATGCGCGCGTGCCGGGGGCGGAACGGGAGCATGGACTTTCCCGGACGGCGCCGGCTACTTGCCCGGAGCCGCGGCCGGCTTGACCGGGGCGGGCGCGGGCGGAGCCACCGCGGGCGCCGCCGGAGCCTGTCCCGGCACCTCGATGGCGCCCAGCACCGCGTCGTCGATGGTGACGTTCGCTTCCTTCTTGAGCTTCTCCACGTACTCGTCGAAGGAGCGCGTCTTGGTCTCGCGGAACATGCGGCCCTTGATGGTGTCCTTGACCTGCTGGTCCTCGAACTGCCGGTTCAGGGCCGCCTGGCGCGCGGTCATCTTCGCGACGTGGAAGCCGGTCGACGTCTCGATGACGCCCGACAGGTCGTTCGGATTCGCCAGCGCGAACACGGCCTTGGCGAACTCGGGGGTGTACTGCTTGGAGATGTCGTCCAGCGAAAGGTAGCGCAGGTCGCCGCCGATGACCTTGGTGCCCTCGTCGTTGGTGAACTCGCGCGCCAGGTCGGAGAAGAGCGTCGCCGAGTACTGGGCGTGCTTCGGGTGCGCGGCGGGCGCCAGCGCGTCGTTCGCCTTGATCTTGCCGAGCAGCTCCTGCGCCTTCGCCTTGGCCTTGGCGCGCTCGGCCTTCTTGCCGGCGGGCGCCGCGAGGAAGATGTGCTGCGCGCGCACGCGCTCGGGCTTGACGAACTCGTCGATGCGCTTGTCGTAGTAGGCCTTCAGCTCGCTCTCGGGGTAGCTCGCCTGCTTCTCGTCGAACTCGCGCCGGATGAGCTCCTGGACGAGGATCTTCTTGATGGTGTTCTGCACCTCGGGCAGCACGTCGAGGCCGCGCCGGTGCGCCTCCTGCGAGAGGATTTCCGAGCGCACGAGGTTCTGGACGAACTCGCGCCGGTGCACGAGGTCCTTGTAGCGCGCCTGGAGGAAGGGCGACTGCTCGGCCAGGCGCGCCTTCACCTCGTCGGCCGTGATGACGTCGGCGCCCACGCGGGCCACGACGGGGCCGCTCTTCGCGGGGCCCTTGGCCTGTTCCTTGTCGCCGCTCTTGGTGGAGCAGGCGCCGAGCGCCAGCGCCATGGACAGAACCGTCGATGCCGTTCGCAGTGCCATGCCGGAATCCTTCGGGCGTCCGCCCCGGACGGACGCGGGTCGTGGAAACGGGAGACGGCCCCATGCCGATCCCGCCGCCGACCCCGGGGCCGGCCGGGCGGGAAGGATAACGACGAGCCTCGCCTTCCGATTCCGGCCCCCGGGGCGGCGGCGTTCTACCCCCGGGCGCCGGCGAGATCAACCACCCGGGCGACCGCATCGGGAGCGCGGTGGAATCCATGGGGCGGAATGCCCTCTCGCCGGGTAGGATGGGCAGACCGCCCCGCGCTGCACTGCCGGCGGATCGAGCACAGCCATGGCCGCGCGGGGCGGCTGCCCGTCCGCCGGCAGCGCCCGATCAAGCGATCCGGG
>Ga0172370_10008645_pt1 | contig 12153 bp, 9 predicted proteins | sample LakKiv5m_FD_114538 | JGI IMG/M metagenome (GOLD analysis project Ga0172370, IMG submission 114538) | Freshwater microbial communities from Kabuno Bay, South-Kivu, Congo - kab_022012_11.5m | ecosystem: Environmental > Aquatic > Freshwater > Lake | place: Democratic Republic of the Congo...
TAATTGTCAGGTTTTAAAATTCAAGAAAAATTTGATTTATTTTTTCACCTCAACCCTTCTCCTGGTCACCCCGGCGAACGTCGGGGTGACCATGGTTAATAAGCAAGAAAAATGATTTTAAAATAAATAAATTAAGTTCCAGCTAACTCTGGATACCGGCATGCGCCGGTATGACAAACTAACTCTGGATACCGGCATGCGCCGGTATGACAAAAGCAAAAGATGGCTATCGGAGGGCGCGCAATTTTTATTATCTCGGGCCTTAGCCGTCGTAAACGGCAAACTGAATCCCCCCAGCGTTTTAGCTAGGGGGATTCAGTTTGATGATATTTTTTAAGGGTCTTATTTAGCAAATAACATAACTTTGTCATACCGGCCCCGTATCAAGCGCGGGGTAAACTCCTGCCGGCATCCGGGAGTTAAAATAAATTAACACGACAATAAAGTCATTTTTTATTTAACATCCTTAAACCCTGGACCCCGGCAGTAGCCGGGGTGACGCAAAAACTTTTAATTTTAAAAACAACGGCTTGAAAAGCGCCAGGCCCGCGGCGACGGGTATTCAGATTCCGGTATGACCTTGGATATTTGACCTTGATTTGGTATTGGCAATCTGGATTTTAAAATTTACTGCGTGTTATTTGCTGTTTGCTGTTCGTTGTTTTATAATAAAATAACAAAATATTTTTTAGCCATGTTTAATTTATTGCACACCTTTGAACCGTCGTCGGTGTTGATCGACTGGGGACCGATCACCGTCCATTGGTATGGTTTTTTGATGGCCCTGGCCATGCTCTCGGGCGTGGCCGTGGCGACGCGCTTGGCCAAAGCGGCGCATTGGCGCGCCGATCTGATCGTTGATCTGGCTTTTTGGCTGATCATCGGCGGTCTAGCGGGCGCGCGACTTTACTATATCGGTTTGGAGTGGCCGCATTTTAGCCGGCATTGGCTGGATATGCCGAAGATTTGGCAGGGCGGTCTGGCCATTCACGGCGCCGTGCTGGGCGGCGGTTTGGCCCTATGGCTCTTTGCCAAAAAACGGCGGTTGGATTTTTGGTTGTTGGCGGCCGTGGTGACACCGGCCTTGGCTTTGGGCCAGGCCATTGGTCGCTGGGGCAACTATTTTAATCAGGAACTTTTCGGCACACCGACTTCTTTGCCCTGGGGCATTCCTATCGCCGCGGCCAATCGTCCGGCGGCTTATGTCAACCTGACTTATTTTCACCCCATGTTTCTTTATGAGTCGCTGGTCACTTTTATTTTGTTTTTTTTATTTTACGCGGCGGCGCGGCAGATTATCAGGCAAGGCGAAAACGGTTCGGCGGCGCGGCCCGGAATTTTGCTCGGTTACCTGATGTTCTATTCCGCCCTGCGTTTGGTTTTGGAAGAGTGGCGCACCGATCCCGCGCTCATGATCGGCGACTGGCGTTGGCCGCAAATCATGAGCGCCGCTCTGGCCCTTGTCTGTTTTGTCGTTTTAATCTATGATGCCGCTAAACATCGGCGCGAAGCAAAAAACAGGCCGATAACGTTAAGATAGTTACTATGTCCGGACATTCCAAGTGGGCGACCACCAAACGACAAAAAGCCGTGGTTGACGCCAAACGCGGCGCTATTTTTACCAAGCTGGGCAACGCCATCACCGTGGCGGCCAAAAACGGCGGCGACCCCGACGGCAATTTCAGTTTACGCATGGCCATTGACAAAGCCAGGGCCGCCAACATGCCCAAAGAAAACATTGATCGAGCCGTCAAGCGGGGCACCGGTGAAGGCGGCGGCGTTTTGCTGGAGGAATTGGTTTACGAGGCCATGGGTCCGGCTCAATCGCAGTTTGTGGTGAAGTGTCTGACCGACAATAAAAACCGAACCGCGGCCGCCATCCGCCATTTGTTTGACAAACACGGCGGCTCTTTGGGCGCGGTGATGTGGAACTTCGAATTAAAGGGCGTGGTTGTTGTCAGTCGCGAGGCCTTGGGGACCGCGGCCGATGACGAATTGGAGTTGGAACTGATCGATTTGGGCGCGGAAGACATAGTCAGGGAAGACGAGGGCCTGATCATCTACACCGCGTCGGCCGATTTGCAAAAAGTCAAGAAGTTTTTGGAAAATAAAAATATCGCCACCGAGTCGGCGGCCATTGAGTATGTGGCTAAAGACAAAAAAGAACTCTCGGGCCAAGATAAAGATAAATTTGACAGTCTGGCGGAAGAGCTGGAAGACAATGAAGAAGTCGGGGAATACTACTCCAATGTTGTTTGAGATGATTCTTAATAACTTGAAAATTGAGAATTGAAAATTATAAACTATGTTAATTCTTGGCCTTGACCCCGGGTTGGCCGACACCGGCTGGGGAGTGGTGGAGGCCGGCGATCGGTTGGTCGCCGTGGACTACGGCTCGCTGAAAACCGCGCCTCACGAGTCATTGGCTGAGCGGTTGGAAATTTTGTATCGGCAACTGACCGCCTTGATTAAAAAACATCAACCAGTTAAGGCAGCCGTAGAACAGCTGTTTTTTTGTAACAATGTCAAAACCGCTTTGGCTGTCGGTCAGGCGCGAGGCGTAGTTTTGTTGGCTTGTCAGCAGGCCGGTTTGGAGATAGTGGAGTTTACGCCTTTGCAGATTAAGCAGGGCGTGACGGCTTATGGCGGGGCTGATAAGCGTCAGGTGCAAAAAATGGTGCAGATGATTTTGGGGTTGAAGGAATTGCCGCGTCCCGACGATGCCGCCGACGCTCTGGCGGCCGCTATCTGCGCCGCCAACAGCCGGGTTTTTGGCGGTTAAACATGGCTGTTGGCGTTTGACAAAGCCGCCTTTTTGCTCTATATTTAACAAAGTTGAAGATAACGTTCCCTTGGGGAATTTTTGATTTTTTAATTTTATGTATTTAACCTGGTTGGGACACTCCTGTTTTAAATTGCAGGATAAAACCGGCAGCGAGGCGACCGTGGTTGTGACCGATCCCTTTGATCCCCAATTCACCGGTCTGAAAATGCCGAGCTTGGAAGCCGATATCGTCACCGTCAGTCATAATCATCAGGACCACAATTATTTGAAGGCCATTCGCCGGCCGCCTTTTGTCATCAGAGCCGCCGGCGAATACGAAGTGCGCGGCGTGGCGGTGGAGGGCGTGGATTCTTATCATGACGATCAAGAAGGCGCCAAGCGCGGCGGCAATGTTATTTATCGCCTGGACATCGATGATATCACGGTAACGCATCTCGGCGATCTGGGCGCGTCCCTCTCCGCCAAACAATTGGAGCATCTGGAAGGTACTGATATTTTATTGGTGCCGGTGGGCGGCCATTATACTTTGGACGCCAAACAGGCCGTGGAAGTAGTTAATCAGATCGAACCGAAAATCATCATCCCCATGCATTATGCCGTGTCCGGTTTAAAAATTTCTTTGGATGAAGTGGATAAATTTATTAAAGAATTGGGTCTGTCGCCGGTTAAGGAAGACAAATTAAAAATCAGTCGACGCGATCTGCCGACTGAAGATATGGAATTGGTGCTGTTATCGTGCGGCGCGTAACACGACATTTTGAATTATTTTTTATTTGACTATGCCGAGGAGGAAAAAATTAAATGAAGAGGTGGCGCGTCTGGACCCGGAAGAACTTGAACATTTGCGGGGGTTAATTGCCAAAGAAGAAGAACTGGAAGCCGAGATGAAACAAGATTTGGCCGAGGCCATCAGCGCTCGTGACAAAAAATTGTTGCGGGAATTGCGGCGACTCAATAATAAAAACCGTCGTTTGCTGATGTGGGTTGGCGTGGTGGCGTTGATGTTGATTATCGTCGGTTTTTGGTTGTCGCGTTTGGAAACGGTGGTGACGGCGCCCATGTCTGAGAGCGAGACTAATCAAGTTGACTTGAATTCGGCCAGAGAAAATTTGCAAACCACGGTGCAACAAGTTATAAAAAGCATTGAAGATATCAAACGGCAGGCCAAAGAATTGGACGCGGAAAGCGCCACGGCCACGCCGCCAGTCAGGTCGGAAAAATTGCCTTAGTAACATCATCTATGCCCAAAAAAATAAAAACCGCCAAACCCGTTCCGGTGGAAAAAGATTTGCCAAAAGCGCCGGCGCAAGCGGTTGTCAGCCAGCCCCTGGTTAAGGAAATGCGGACGGCTTATTTGGATTACGCTATGAGCGTGATTGTTTCCCGCGCTTTGCCTGACGCGCGCGATGGCTTGAAACCGGTACATCGGCGGATTTTGTTCGCCATGTGGAACTTGGGTTTGCGCGCCAACGCCAAATTTCGTAAGTCGGCTACAGTGGTCGGTGAAGTTTTGGGCAAATATCATCCGCACGGTGACAGCGCGGTTTATGACGCCATGGTGCGTTTGGCCCAGGATTTTGCCATGCGTTACCCCCTGGTGAAAGGTCAGGGCAACCTGGGTTCGGTTGACGGCGATAACCCGGCGGCCATGCGTTACACCGAAGCCAAATTGGCGGCCATGGCCGAAGAGATGCTTTTGGATATCGATAAAGAAACGGTTGATTTTATTCCCAACTTTGACGGCACTTTGGATGAGCCGCGCGTTTTGCCGTCCAAGCTGCCCAATCTTTTGTTAAACGGTTCCATGGGCATTGCCGTGGGCATGGCCACCAATATCCCGCCGCACAACCTACGGGAACTGGTGACGGCCGTGGAGCATTTGATCGATCATCCGACGGCCACGATCGAGGACTTGCTGACCATGGTGCCCGGTCCGGATTTTCCGACCGGCGGCGTTATTTACAATGCCAAAGATATCGCTCAGGCCTACACCACCGGTCGCGGCGGCATTGTGATGCGGGGTAGCGCCGAGATTGTGGAACGCAAACAGGGCGACTGGCAGATTGTCATTTCGGAAATTCCGTATCAGGTCAACAAGTCGTCTTTGGTGGAAAAAATCGCCGATTTGATTAAAGAAAAGAAAATCGACGGCGTCCGCGATTTGCGCGACGAATCGGACAAGGACGGCGTGCGCGTCGTTTTGGATCTGAAAAAAGAGGCCTATCCCAAAAAGATTTTAAATTCTTTGTATAAACGAACGCAGTTGCAGGAAACTTTTCATGTCAACATGATCGCTTTGGTGGATGGTTTGCAACCCAGGGTTTTGAATTTGAAGTCGGCTTTGGAAGAATATATCAAGCATCGGGCCGCGGTGGTCCGTCGTCGCACCGCCTTTGAACTGGCTCGGGCCGAGGCGCGTGCTCATATTTTGGAGGGCTTGATGATCGCTCTGGCGCACATTGATGAGGTGATTAAGGTGATCAAGGCGTCCCGCGATCGCGAACAGGCCAAGGAGAATTTGATGAAGAAATTCAAATTGTCAGCAGCGCAGGCCGGCGCCATCGTGGAAATGAGGTTGGGGTCTTTGGCCAACCTGGAACGTTTGAAAATTGAAACCGAATTGAAAGAGAAGCAAAACCTGATCAAAGATTTAAAAAGTATTCTGGCTTCGGAAAGCAAAATTTTGGGTTTGGTTAAAAGCGAGGTTCGGGCCTTGGCCGATAAGTTTGGCGATGACCGGCGCACCAAGCTGGTGGCCAGAGGCGCCAAGGAATTCAACACCGAGGATTTAGTGCCCAATGAAGAGGCGGTGGTGATGATGACCCGCGACGGCTATATCAAACGGCTGACGCCGGAAACCTTCAAGGTGCAAACGCGCGGCGGCAAAGGCGTTATCGGCCTGACCACCAAAGAAGAGGATTCGGTGGAGTTTATGTTCAGCACCATGACTCATGACGACATCTTGTTTTTTACCAGCCGCGGCCGCGTTTTTCAGCTGAAGGCCTATGAAATTCCGGTGGCTCAGCGCACAGCCAAGGGTCAGGCCATTGTTAATTTTTTGCAATTGCCCAGTCAGGAAAAAATCACCAGTGTTTTGCCTTTGGGTAAAATCGCCGCCGCCAAATATTTATTTTTCGCCACGGAAAAAGGTTTGGTGAAAAAAGTTAAACTTGATGAATTCTCCAACGTGCGTCGCAATGGTTTGATTGCCATCAAGATTAAAGAAGACGATAAGCTGATTTGGACCAAGCCCACCTCCGGCAACGACTCGGTGCTTTTGGTGACCGCCCGGGGTCAGGCCATTCATTTTAAGGAGGCCGATGTCAGGGATATGGGCCGTTCGGCCGCCGGTGTCATCGGTATCCGGTTGCATCGCGGCGATCAGGTGGTGGGCATGGGCGTGGTGGCCGAAGGTAAGGGTAGACAGGTTTTGTCGGTTATGTCCGGCGGTTATGGTAAGCGCACCGATTTGAATCTGTATAAAATTCAGGGTCGCGGCGGCAGCGGCATCAAGACGGCCAAAATCACCGTCAAAACCGGAGCCCTGACCAACGCTTTCGTGGTTGATAAAAGCAAGATGCAGGATCGGGATTTGATTATTATTTCGCAGAATGGTCAGGTGATTCGTTTGCCTTTTAAATCCATCAGTGAGTTGGGACGCGACACGCAGGGCGTGCGTCTGATGCGCTTTAAAGTTGAAGGCGATCAGGTGGTCGGAGTGACTTGGATTTAAGAGTTAACAATTAAAAACATTCATCAAGTTTCCGGCTGTCGCCATTTTTGTATAAAGCCAGTCGGTTTGACTAAAAAAGAGCGATAGCGTAAAATTTCTTTGATAATTAATTTTGTTAAATTCCCCAAGGAGGTTTAACATAAAAACGCATATGACCGAAAAAAAACGACAGAACACCAAAAATTTGGCGATTTTTGGGGGAGTTATTCTCTTGATTATCGTCGGCTTGGTTTTAAGTTCCAACAAGAATTTGTTGGGCGCCAAAGCATTGACGCCGGATGAAGCCAAAGCCGCGGCGGAAAAATTCATTAAAGGTTATCTGGTCAGCGCCGATACGCAATTTACGGTCGGTCAGCCCAAGGCCTATAATGCCGGCTTGTATGAGATGGACATCACCTTGCAGGACAATCCGCAGCCGATCAAATCCTACTTGACCAAGGATGGCAAGTTGTTTATTCCGCAGGCCATGGATATCGCCGAAGTCAGCGGCCAGGGCTCAAACAAAACTACAGCCGATTCCGCTTCCGGCGGGCAAACGCCAGCGGCGGTCGTCGCCACCAAAAGCGACAAACCCAAGGTGGAATTGTTTGTCATGAGTTATTGCCCTTACGGCACTCAGATGGAAAAGGGTATTTTGCCGGTGGCTCAGACCCTGGGCAATAAAATTGATTTTCAGGTTAAGTTTGTCAATTACGCCATGCACGGCGAAAAAGAAATAACGGAAAATTTGCGCCAATACTGCATCAGTAAAGATCAGGGCGCGAAATACAATCCTTATCTGACTTGCTTCTTAAAGGCCGGCGATGCTGCCGCCTGTCTGAAAGAAACCGGCATCAACGAAGCCAAGGTCAACTCCTGCGTGACCGGCGTGGACAAGCAGTATAAGATTATGGAAACCTTTAACAAGGGCGAGTCGGCTTGGGGTTCCAGTTACCCACCTTTCCCGATTAACGACGCCGATAATAAAAAATACGGCGTGCAGGGTTCCCCGACTCTGGTGATTAACGGCCAGGAAATCAGTTCTGGTCGCGATAGCGCTTCTTTGGCCGCGACTATTTGCGGCGCTTTCACCGACGGCAAGAAGCCGGCCGAGTGCGACAAAACTTTTGCCAGCGCCGCGCCCACTCCGGGCTTTGGCGAAGGCACCACCGACTCCAGTAACAACGCCGCCAATTGCGCCCCCGCCAATTAAAATTTGATAAACGAACACGCCCCCGGTTTTTATGGGGGCGTGTTTTATTTTTGGCAAACATTATGTTGGCAACTTTTTATTTTTTATCTTTGGCGGGCGATTGGAAGTTTTTCCATAATTATTTTAGCCAACATTAAATAAAAATATTTTAAAATAAAGAACTTGACAACAATTGCCAGTAGTATATAATGTAAATAACTTTAAAGCATACTTATTTATGGGGAATTTCAAGCAAGATAACACCAATCAAAAGAGCGGTTAATTTAGCCGGATTTTCCTCGCTGACTTTAACCGCTGCCAAGCGGTTTTTTGTTTAAAAAAACGATTAGTGAATGCCAGTTTTTCTGCTAAGGAAAATTGACATTCACCAGTCAAGACGGAACTTTGACAACACAATAAAAGCAAGAAAATAAAATCGTGGAAAAATCTCGTAAGGGTACACGGTGGATGCCTTGACTCAAAAAGACGATGAAGGACGTAGCAGCCTGCGATAAGCTCCGGGGAGGTGGCAAGCAACCTTTGATCCGAAGATATCCGAATGGGGCAACCCGCTCCGATGAAGTCGGAGAGCCCGCCAACTGAATCCATAGGTTGGCGAGGCGACAACCCGGCGAACTGAAACATCTTAGTAGCCGGAGGAAAAGAGAACAAATATATGCGCTTCGCTTACGCTCAGCGCTAAATTAAAAATTACAAACTTCAAATTATTGAAAATTGAAATTTGAAAATTTAGCGGCGCGTAAGCGACGCGTGTTTGATTCCCCAAGTAGTGGCGAGCGAACGGGGACAAGTCTAAACCTATCTGACCGCGGTCTGATTTCAGTTTACTGGAGTCGGGCTAGAAGGTGTTAGTGCCACATGTCAGGTGGGTGTTGCAAGAAGTTGTTGCCGCTGATTAACCAAGGCGGGGCCAATTGATTATTGATTAGTTGAAGCGAGCTGGAAAGCTCAGCCACAGACGGTGATAGCCCGGTAAACGAAAATCATTAGTTGATTGGCGACAACTTTCTTAAGTAGCGCGGGACTCGAGAAATCCCGTGTGAAGCCGGGTCGACTATGACCCAAGACTAAATACTTTTTGAGATCGATAGTGAACAAGTACCGTGAGGGAAAGGTGAAAAGCATCCCGGTGAGGGAGGTGAAATAGTCCCTGAAACCGTATACCTACAAGCAGTCGGAGCCCACTCAGGCGCAAGCATTGAGCGGGTGACGGCGTGCCTATTGAAGAATGAGCCAACGAGTTTGTTGTTTGCGGCGTAGGTTAACCCGCTCAATTTTTACTAAGTAATGCTGTTAAAAAAGATAGCTGTAAGTTTATCATAGCTTGTTTAAGAGCATGGATTTGGTGAAAGCTGAGCGGGGGAGCCATAGTGAAAGCGAGGGTTAAGAGCCCGTTTGTCGCAAGCACAAGACCCGAAGCCGGGTGATCTAGCCATGACCAGGTTGAACCCCGTCGAAAGACGGGGGGAGGACCGAACCCATAAGCTGTGCAAAACTTTGGGATGAGTTGTGGCTCGCGCAGAAATTGCAATCGAACTCGGCAATAGCTGGTTCTCCTCGAAATAGCTTTTGGGCTAGCCTCGAGTGTTTATCTTAGGGGGTAGAGCACTGAATGAGGGCGGGTTTACCGTCCTTAACCAAACTCCGAATACCTAAGAACATAACTCGGGAGTCAGACTGTGGGCGCTAAGGTTCATGAGTCAAAAGGGAAACAGCCCTGATCGCCAGCTAAGGTCCCTAAATCTATGCTAAGTGTCAAAGGTGGTGTCGCGACCACGACAACCAGGAGGTTGGCTTAGAAGCAGCCATCCTTTAAAGATAGCGTAACAGCTCACTGGTCAAGTTGTTTCGCGCCGAAAATTTACCGGGGCTAAGCATAGTACCGAAGCTGCGGGCTTTACGTGCCTCACTTTCGTTTGGCGCTTGAATTTTGAAGTTTGAATTTCGAATTTTGAATTAAGGCATTCGCTTCGCTCATATTTTTAACTAAATATGCCGCGCAGCGACTCCAAAATTAAAAATTAAAAATCTTAAATTAAAAATTTGAGCGATGAGCGTAAGCGAGTCGCGTAGAGCGGTAGAGGAGCATTCTCTGCGGCGTTGAAGCCAAGTTGTGAAGCTTGGTGGAGCGCAGAGAAGAGAGAATGTTGGCATGAGTAGCACAAAGGCGGGTGAAAACCCCGCCCACCGAAAATCCAAGGTTTCCTGGGCAACGCAAATCGTCCCAGGGTTAGTCGGTCCTAAGGCGAGGCGTCTGTAGTGGGCGCGTAGCCGATGGCAGAGCTGGTTAATATTCCAGCACTACCGCAACTTTCCGACGGGGTGACGAAGTTTTGATGTTGGAGCGCGTATTGGTTTGCGCGTTGCTGACTTTGATCCGCCGTTTTGGCAAATCCGGACGGCATCAAGGGTTGGAGTCGGCAGAAGATGAAACCTTCGGGTGGAATCAATTTCAGCGGATAGATTTCCCAGAAAAACCTCTAGGGCTAAGGTTGCGGTAACCGTACCGTAAACCGACACAGGTAGATGAGGCGAGGAGCCTCAGGTGAACGAGAGAACCTTCGTTAAGGAACTAGGCAAACAAGCGGTCGTAAGTTAGCGATAAGACCTCCCGCTCAGGCGCAAGCATTGAGCGGGCGCAGCGAAAGACTTTCAAGTGACTGTTTACCAAAAACACAGCTCCCTGCTAACTCGAAAGAGGATGTATAGGGGGTGATGCCTGGCCAGTGTCCGAACGTTAAGAGGAGAGGTCATCCGATTTATCGGGGCAGCCTTGAATTGAAGCGCGGATGAACGCCGGCCGTAACTATAACGGTCCTAAGGTAGCGAAATTCCTTGTCAGGTAAGTTCTGACCTGCACGAATGGCATAACAACTTGAAAACTGTCTCAACGAAGGACTCGGCGAAATTACAAGACCCGTGAAGATGCGGGTTAACCATAGCTGGACGAAAAGACCCCGTGAAGCTTTACTATAGCTTGATATTGACTTAGGGCTAGCCATGTTCAGTATAGGTGGGAGGTCGGATGTTGGATCTTGGACGTTAGATGTTTGATGTTTTTTCATCGATCTAATTTCCAGCATCCAATGTCCGGCCGACAGTGAGATACCACCCTTGGCTAGTTTTAATTCTCACTTCCTCCCTTGAATCAGGGAGAAGGACAGTATCTGGTGGGTAGTTTGTCTGGGGCGGATGCCTCACAAAGAGTAACTGAGGCGTTTACCAAGGTCGGCTATTCCGGGATGGAAATCCGGAAGATAGTGTAAAGGCATAAGCCGGCTTTACTGCAAGACCAGCAAGTCGCGCAGTTGCGAAAGCAGAACTTAGTGATCCGACCGTGCGAAATAGAACGGCGGAAGCTCATCGGATAAAAGCTACTCCGGGGATACGCTTGTGTCCCTGCCGATTGGCAACAATCGGCATAGTACGCGGCTAATAACGGTGAAACCCTTAATACGACAGACTTGGAGTGTCTGTTAAGAGGTGTAACATTAAGGGCGATACCGTGGGAAGTTGGAAGCGCTTAACTGAAAAGTATGAAGTTAAGTAAAAAGCAAAAAATGATCATTTACGGTTTAATCCTGGGTGACGGTTTTTTGCAAAAAACTGGCAAACAAAACGCGCGCTTGCGCGTTGAACACTCCGCTAAACAGCGGGTGTATGTGGATTGGATTTATCAATCTCTGTCTAATCTTTTTACGGATAAACCGAAACAGATTAGTCGTCAGCATCCAAAAACCAAACAAGTTTACCATTATATCAGATTGCAGAGTTGTTCCGCTCTGATTTTTGGCAAATTGCAAAGTCAATTTTATTCCGGCAACAAGAAAATTATTCCGGTTACCGTGGATAAGTTGTTGCGATACAGACTGACTTTGGCGGTCTGGTATATGGATGACGGCTATTATTATAGCCGGGATAAATCGGCCCATATTTATTTATCATCATTAGACAAAGACAGCCGTCAAAGATTGCTGGCTTGTCTGAAAAACAACTTCGGACTAAACGCTAAAATTTATTGCCGACCCGATAGACGGGCCTGCCAACTGAATTTTACCGGTAGCGATAAGGATAAATTATTTGCTTTGATTCGTCCTTATGTTATTCCGACGTTTGATTATAAATTGCCTGCCAACCCCGTATCGACTGAAAGCGAGAAATATGGAAGCTGTTAGCGTCATTGGCTAACAGGCGTTTTGAGCTGGAGATATTGATTTTAAGATCAGTATCATATGCCGCGCTCCGCCCGCCGGGCGGATGAAGATATAGTCAGTGCTTAAGGTAACTTAAGAAGTAGTTTTTTAGGAAACGAAAATAATGAACAGGCTAGTCACGCCCAAGCGTCCACAGCGACGGCGTGGTTCGGCACCTCGATGTCGGCTCGTCGCATCCTGGGGGTGGAGAAGCTCCCAAGGGTTGGGCTGTTCGCCCATTAAAGCGGCA
>Ga0172370_10008647_pt1 | contig 12153 bp, 9 predicted proteins | sample LakKiv5m_FD_114538 | JGI IMG/M metagenome (GOLD analysis project Ga0172370, IMG submission 114538) | Freshwater microbial communities from Kabuno Bay, South-Kivu, Congo - kab_022012_11.5m | ecosystem: Environmental > Aquatic > Freshwater > Lake | place: Democratic Republic of the Congo...
GCGCATCGCCTGCTGCGGACGTATCATCGCAAGGTCGACTTGTATCTTTCGCCGAGCAAGTTTTTGCGCTCCAAGATGATTCAATATGGCTTCCCGGAAGAAAAGGTGGAGTGGCTGCCGTACACGATTCCCATTGACTTGTACGAGCCGCAATACAGTCATCAGGGTTATTTTGTCTATGTCGGCCGTTTATCGCACGAAAAAGGCATCGCCCCGCTGGTGCATGCCATGAAGCGCATTCCGCACGCCCGGCTGAAAGTACTGGGCACCGGGAGATTGGGAGAGCCGCTGCAAGCGTTCGTTCGCCAAGAGGGATTGAAAAACGTTGAGTTCTTGGGTCACCAAAGCGGTCAGGCCTTGCGCGAGACGGTAAAAAACGCTATGTTTGTGGTGGTGCCGTCGGTGGTGTACGACAATTCGCCGCTGACGATTTACGAGGCCTTTGCGCACGGCAAGCCGGTGGTGGGCGCAGAAATCGGCGGCATCCCGGAGCTGATCGATCCGGGCAAAGACGGCTTTTTGTTCAAGGCCGGCGATGAGGACAGCATGGTCGCGGTCCTCAACCAAATGTTAGAATGTCAGGCGGGCTATCCGGCTATGGGAAAGCATGGCCGCGAAAAAGCGGTGTCGTTGTTTGGCCCGGAGGCGCACGTTAAAAAAATTCAAGAAATCTACCAAAGATTCGTGTAAGGTCGAAACTTAAGCTGCAAGTCGCAGGTCGCAAGATGCAAAACTTTGGAACCCATCAACAACTCTTGTAAAGTTGATGCTGATAATACCTTCCGCGCTATGATCGCTACAGAAAAAGAAATCTTCATTCTTTCGATTTTGTAGTACTCTATTAAGAAGTGACGAGGTCTTGGAACAGCGTATCTACATTCTTCGCATGAAAGGGTGAATCATGTATCAACAAATTACGAAAGATATCACTCAGGAATACTACCAGCAAAATTTCCCAAACGATGGTCAGCGGTTCGTCGCTTGGTATCTTCGTAATGTTCATCTGCGCGATCCAATTCAAGCACGCGATGACATTACGGATGGTCCAGACGATAAGCAAATTGATGCTGTTTTCGTTGACGACGATAAGTCTACTGTCTTTGTTGTCCAAGGGAAGTTCCTCGTTTCTGAATCGGTGGATGCAGAGCCCCTTCGCGAGGTTTTATCGGCATGGATACAAATGCGGGACTTGCTTAGGTTGCAAGAAGTCGCAAACCAAAAACTGAAGCGCAAACTCTCTGAGATAGCACGAGCACTCGAAGACGAGTACGAGGTAAGTTTCGAGTTGCTCACAACTGGCGTGCTTACAGACGCGGCAAAGCAAGACTTGGCGACATTTCAAGAACAACTGGCAGACTTATCGGCACATGAGGATTTCCCAGCAACAATACGATTGATCGACGAAGATGAGATTCGCCGCCGCTACGATATGGCGCTTGAAAGAGAGAATCCATCGCTTACCCATGTGCTGGACTTGAGTAAGTGCAGCGTCCTTCCCGCCAAGATTGCGGGAACACAAGTGGTTATTGCTGTGGTTCCACTCTCCGAATGCATAAGATTTCCTGGAATTAAAGATGGAACACTTTTTCAAAAAAACGTTCGGCAAAGTCTTGGCCTCAGCAACGTTGTAAACAAGGGAATTCGCAACACGATATACAGCGACAGACATCGAGACTTTTTCTTTTTCCATAATGGAGTTACCGCAATTTGCAACCGTCTCGAAATGAAGGACTCCCGTCTTCATCTTCACGGGCTAAGTGTAGTCAACGGCTGCCAGTCATTAAACACTATTCTTAGTTGCAGCGAGCGCGTCAAAACACTTGAAGACACAAGCGTACTGTTTCGTTTTTATGAAATTCCTCAAAGAGATCGCGCGGACAAAATAAGTATAAACACAAATTCACAAAGCGCCGTCAAGCCTCGAGACCTTCGGAGCAACGACAAGCGGGTCTTGAATATGAAGCGTGCGTATGAACAAAAATATCCCCGTGGTTACTTCGCAACCAAGCGAGGAGAGCAACCGCCAGCCGATAAGGACAAGCTGCAAGTTATTGACTTAGCGGAATTCGGTAAACTTCTCATTGCTTGGCACTCTCAGCGTCCAAACGTGGCGTACAGCGAGACTAAGATTTTTGACAAATACTTCGAACAACTCTTCCGACGAGAGTATAGACCAGAGAATATTCATGCGCTGAATCATTGGATGCAGGCAGTCATGCGTACGTGGAGCAAGGAGAATCCTCTCAGTCTTAATGAGACTTTACTCGTAATGCGCGCTTATGCGCCTTATCATCACTTATACGCTGTGTCAATGTGCTTTGCTATCTCCAGCAATCAAGCAGACCGTGTACCTAGTCCGGAGGCATGCCTTAGTATGGCCGAAGGTGCAAGGATGGTTAATGACATAGTAAAAATAGCTGGTATGAGCTTAAATATGGCACTAGAAGCTGCCGCGAACGAGCCGCAGCCAGCAAACAGAGTTTTCAGTCCACAAAACTGGATCAAGGCAAAAACATGTCTTGCGGGGATTAACTTCGCCATTCGCAACTATTTCAACATGCTGCCATTAATGCCTGGTGGGCAAGAGATGAAGGCGCAACTGAACCATGCACTCGTCCTTGATACAGAGGCGTTTGAGTATAGATGGGCAGCAGATTGAGCATGACAACACGTTGCACTAATGGATGGCAATTCCACTGCAACTTCTAGCTATCGGTGACCTAATCATTGGAGTATCAATTTTATTAAAATAAAAAAAGCCAACCTCCTTCAAGTCATTTACGGTTTTGGCGTCGGCGGAGGCGAGCTAAAATTACTGGAATTGATTTCCCGGCTGAATCGGGAAAAGTACAACATCACGGTCGTGAGCGTCGGTTTGGGTGGGCCGCTGGAAGAACGATTTCGCGCGCTCGGATTTCCGACTTTTATCATTCCAAAGAAGTCTCGATTCGATTTCCGGCTGCCGTTCAAACTGGCCAAGCTCATGCGCCAAACCCAAGCCGACTTGGTGATGAGCACGCTCTTTTACGCGGACATAATGGCGGCATTGGCCAGCTACATGTACAAGCCAAAAGCGCTGGTCTCCTGGGAAGTGATCACCGGCCGGCTCAAATGGCATCAAATCGCCATGTACAAGCTGCTTTCCGGGCGATTCGATATGGTGGCCGCGGTGTCCAACTCGATTCATCCGTTCATCATCAACCAGCGTGGTCAAGGTCAGGAGAAAATTCGCACCATTTATTATGGAGTCGATCTTTCGAAATACGCCGCCACAGTGACCATTTCCCCCAACTGCAAAATCGTCTTTGGTACGGTGGCACGTTTGGTCTATCAGAAAGGCCATACCCATCTGCTGGATGCCATCCCGATGGTCGTGCAGCGATGCCCGCAGGCCGTTTGGCAATTCGTCGGCTATGGAGAAAAAGAAGCCGAGCTAAAAGAAAAAGCAAAACGACTGGGCATCGAACAATACGTCGAATTCTTGGGCAAGCGTGATGACGTTCCGGAGCTGTTGAGGCAATTTGATATTTTCGTTCTGCCCTCATTATGGGAAGGATTTCCTAACGTCGTGCTGGAAGCCATGGCCTGCATCAAGCCGGTGATTGCGACTGCTGTGGAAGGCACCGTAGAATTGGTCATGGACGGCGTGACCGGATTGTTGGTGCCGAAAGAGGATCCGGTCGCTTTAGCGGCAGCGATGATCAAGATCATCGAAAATCCGCACTTGATCGCCGAGTTCGGCAGCGGCGGGCGGCGGCGCGTGGAGGAACATTTTTCTTTAGAAAAACAGATCAGAGAATTTGAAGAGCTGTATGACGAATTGATAGGCTATTAGGCTGTAGACTGTTAGGCTGTTAGAGAGATAGGCTATTAGGCTGTAGGCTGTTAGGCTGTTAGCCTACAGCCTAATAGCCTACAGCCTATCGTCCTAACAGTCTTCAGCCTGTCTCCCTAACAGTCTAACAGTCTAATAGTCTAACAGCCTATTTAAATTTTGGAGTACTTCATTTTATGATTCATGGCAAAAAAGTGGTGGTCGTTCTGCCGGCGTACAACGCTTCTTCGACGCTGGAGATGACCTATTTGGAAATACCTTTCGACATTGTGGATGAAGTGATCATGGTCGATGACGCCAGCACCGACGGTACGGTGGCCGTCGCCAAAAAGCTGGGCATCCGGACGTTTGTACATGAGAAAAATCTCGGCTACGGCGGCAATCAAAAGACCTGCTACCGCGAGGCGTTAAGCCTGGGCGCGGATGTGGTGATCATGCTGCATCCGGACTATCAATACACTCCCAAATTGATCGGGGCCATGGCATCTTTAGTCGCAATCGGCCAGTATGATTTGGTGTTGGGTTCTCGAATTATCTCCGGCGGTGCCGTTGCCGGCGGCATGCCGATCTACAAGTACATTGCTAATAGATTTTTGACCTGGGCAGAAAATATTTTACTCGGCAAAAAGATCTCCGAGTACCATACCGGTTACCGTGCTTTCTCCCGCCGGCTGCTGCAGACTCTGCCGCTGCACCAAAACTCCGATGATTTTGTCTTTGATAATGAGATGATCGCGCAGACAATCTATTTCGGCTTTTCTTTAGGCGAGATTTCCTGTCCGACGAAATACTTTGCCGAGGCTTCCTCCATCAATTTCAGACGCAGTGTCACCTACGGCTTGGCGGTGTTGAAAACGGCACTGGCGTTCCGGCTACAAGCATGGCATTTGCTCAACTATCGCATCTTCTGCAATGGCGCAGAATTTCCGCAGCGAGCGGAAACCGAAAAGATTTTACACCTGTCAGAGACTTAACTTGCCGGATTCTGATCAAAAATATCCTCCACGCGTATTGGTGATCATTCCCGCCTACAATGAGGAAAAATCGGTTGTAAGCGTGGCAGAACAAGCCAAGGCGTCTTACCCAAACGTCGATGTCCTGGTGATCAACGACAAATCCACCGACCGCACGGAGCAGGTTTTACGCGAGCATCGGATCAATCACATCTCTTTGCCGACCAATCTGGGAATCGGCGGCGCAGTGCAAACGGGCTTTATGTACGCCCGCGATCATGGTTACGATATCGCCATTCAGGTTGACGGCGACGGCCAGCATCCGCCGCAACAAATCCCAACTTTGATCGACGCCCTACTGGAAAAGCAGGATGATTTCGTGATCGGCTCGCGCTATTTGCACAAGCAGCAAATCGTTTCTTCAAGGGCGCGATGGATCGGCGGCGGCGTCTTATCCGGCTCGATCTTTCTACTAACCAGAAAGCTAGTTACAGATCCGACCTCCGGCTTTCGGGCGTACAGCCGAAAAGTTATTGAGTACACGAGTTGGTCATATCCGCAGGAGTATCCCGAGCCGATTAGCGTGATCGAGCTTTTAGAAAATGGTTTCACCATGGTGGAGGTGCCGGTACAAATGAAAGAGCGAGAATTCGGCAAATCCTCCATAACCGGACTCAAGACGATGTTCTACATGATCAAAGTCATCTTTGCCATCTTCATTGCTAAACTAAGACGAGGCAGGGTATGATGCCTGAAACGACTGCTATGCCGCATTACGGCAACAGAATTTTGTACATTTCCATTTTGGTCAGCTTTCTCTTCCTGCTGCTGATTGTGAACATGGTGCGCAAGCGGCAATTGTCCGAACGCTTCGCATTGGCATGGATGCTCATTCCGGTCTTGTTGATCGTCTTTTCTTCCAATCGCGGACTGTTAGAACGGCTGGCTGCCTTGGTGGGCATTTACTACGCGCCGGCGATCATGATACCCATCATCTTCGGCTTGTTCATTTTAGTCAGTCTTTATTTCTCGGTCAAGGTTAGCAAGGCCGAGCAGCGGATCAAGACGTTGGCGCAGGAATTGGCTTTGCTGAAACAGCGCTTGGAGGTGTTGAGCAATGAGCAGACCGCCCCGGACCGGTCACAGTAGTGAAGAGGTAAGGCGCTGGGATGCCGAAAAAGCACCAACTGAAGTTGGGTGCTAATAAGAAACGGTTCTCATTAACACCGCGTTTGAACGGGGTGGATCGACGGCAGGCACCAAACCGAACATCAAATTCCGTAGCCGTTTCGACGGTTTGACCAAATCTTGCTCAGTGAGCAAAGATCACCACTGTGATTATTTACAAAAGGAATTCATAAAAGTCATGTTGTTCAACTCGATGCAATTCGTTCTCTTTTTTATTATTGTCGTGCTGGTTTATTATGCCTTGCCGCACAAATACCGATGGATTTTACTGATCGCGGCGAGCTACTACTTCTACATGTGTTGGAGGGTGAAATACATCCTTCTCCTCTTAACGACGACACTGATAGACTATTCCTGCGCCTTCCTGATGAGCAAGCATGAAGACAAGAAAAAGAGACGGCCATTTCTCTACATCTCGCTCATTTCCAATTTTGCCGTCCTGTTCACGTTCAAGTATTTTAACTTTTTCACAGACTCTTTTAACGCACTCTTTGGGTTATTCCACATTCCTTGGCAGATTCCGTTCATTCATGTTCTATTGCCCGTCGGCATTTCCTTCTACACCTTCCAAAGCGTGGCCTATGTGTTGGAAGTTTACTGGGGCCGTTGGAAGGCGGAAAAGCGAATTAATATTTTCTGCGTCTATACTTCCTTTTTCCCGCAGTTGGTCGCCGGCCCCATCGAGCGACCTTATCATCTCCTGCCCCAGCTCGATGAGGTACAAAAATTCGACGCGGATCGGATCGCCTCCGGCTTGCGCCTGATGCTGTGGGGCTTTTTCAAAAAGTTGGTCGTGGCCGATCGCTTGGCACTTTACGTCAATGCAGTCTATAATAACGCCGACCTGCATTCCGGCTTTTCTCTGCTGATCGCCACCTATTTCTTTGCCTTTCAAATCTATTGCGATTTTTCCGGCTATACGGATATTGCTATCGGCGCAGCCCGGGTGTTAGGAATAAATTTGATGCGGAATTTCAATCGCCCCTACTTCTCTTTGTCCATTCCGGAGTTTTGGCGGCGATGGCACATCTCGCTGTCCTCGTGGTTTCGCGATTATGTTTACATACCTTTGGGCGGAAATAGAATCTCGGTGCCGCGAATGTACCTCAATCTCTTTATTGTATTCTTGGTGAGCGGTTTGTGGCACGGGGCTAACTGGACTTTTGTCATTTGGGGTTCGCTGCACGGCATGTACGCAGTGGTATCCAAGTTGACTTTAGCATTTCGAGATCGAGTCGTCAAGAAATGTAAGATTCCCCTGGGCATGGTCAAGTCCTCACGAATGTTGCTAACTTTTCACTTGGTTTGTTTGTCGTGGGTCTATTTCCGCGCTGAAACATTTGCCAAGGCGAACTCTATCGTTGCCAAAATCGTCACCATGGATGGAACGAGCCTATTCGTTCCGGCCATGGATCAGTTCATTTACGGCATCATCGGAATCATTATTCTGCTTTTGGTCGATGCTTTTCAGGAAAATAGCTCCGTCGCTGTCAAGCTGGATGCACAGCCTTTGGTCATTCGCTGGGGGGCATACGTCGCCGCTACGGTTGTCATTTTACTCATAGGTGTTTTTAATGGCAGTCAGTTTATCTACTTTCAATTCTAATCAAGTGAGAAGATTCACCCTTAAAGTCATCTTGTTTTTGTGCGTGCTTTGGCTGGCCGATTTCGCCATAGGTCACATCATCGATTTCTTTTTCAAAAAAACCCTCTATGGCGAAAACTGGCCGAAAGAAAATTGGGTGCTAAGCCGGCAGTACGACGTAGTCATTCTGGGATCATCACGAGCCTTTCGACATTACGTGCCGTCCATACTCACAGACAAGATTTCCTACTCTGTCTTTAATGCGGGCGCTAACGGCCAATATATGTTGTATGCCTACGCCCTTGAGCAGCTCATCTTAGACAAGTACAAACCGAAGATTATTGTTTTGGATTTGCTGCCCAGCTATATCACCAAAGCAGACGGCGTCGATCAAGAGACCGAGCGACTATCTTCACTGCTCCCTTATGCTAATAACAGAGAAGTTCGATGGCTCTTGACGCGCAACAGTCTCTTGGACCGCTTGAAGCTCGTCTCCATCCTCTATCGCTACAATTCCCGGCTCCTGAATATTGCAGATAATTATTTCAATAGCGCCAAGCAGTTCGATAATGGCTATGTCTCGGTTGGCAAAACCAAATTCCGCACCGTCAATCAGTTTAGCGATGATCTTTTGCATGATCAACAAGTTCAATTCGACGATTTCAAAATAGAACTGCTGAAAAAATTCATTAGCTCTGCCAAAGCCAGGAATATTAAAGTCATTATGAGCTTCTCCCCCACGGTCGAGCCGCTGTCGGCAAAGTGCCGACAGATTCTTGCCTATTATGACCGCCTATTCACCGAAATGCAAGTGCCTTTCATCAAAGTGCTGACCGAGGATTTTCCGCAGTTCACGAACTCGCAAATGTTCATGGATTATATTCACATGAACGACTTGGGCGCCAACGCTTTTACTCCCATTTTTGCGGACAAGCTGCATTCGCTGTTGCAGGAGACCAATCTTCTTGGCAATCTAGATGCTGACGAAACAAGCGCTCCGCGGGGAGCCAGTCAGCAGGCTCATAGCGCCAATACTCACCACAGGAATCTATGAACATCCGTTTCAAAAACATCTTCTCCCTCTCTGCCTTGGCTCTCGGCTTTATTCTGCTATTAGGCTTCATCCTTCGCATCATCGGCATCAAGTTTGGTCTGCCGCAGGCTTACCACAACGACGAATGGGTGCTGGTCTTGGCTACCAAGCAATTCTTTACCGGCGACTATAATCCGCACAATTTTCTCTACCCTTCTTTGCTCATGTACATCATGTACGGCTTTGAGAGGATATATTATTTGTTCTCCAGCCAATCCGTCGACGTGTCCACTCTTTATGTCCTCTGCCGGATGACCGTGCTTCTGTTCGGCATGGGCTCGATCTACTTGACCTATCATTTGGGTGGCCGACTGTATAACAAAGCCACGGGAATGATAGCTGCATTAGTTTTGTGCTTGAGTCCGCTGCACGTCATTAACAGCCATTTTGCCACCACCGATGTGCCTCTGACTTTATTTATTCTCTTGGCGCTGATATTCACGCTACGTTTGGCCGAACGAGGAGATATAGGTTCTTATGCTCTGACCGGAATCCTTTTCGGACTTACGGTTTCCATAAAAATTCCAGGAGCCATCATCTTTTTTCCAATCGTAATTGCCCATTTGTACTCTACTGCTAAAGCGCAGAATTTGCATTACGCATCATTGTTGAAAAGCGAATTGCGGGCGTGGCCCAAGCACGTTCGAAATGTGATGGTAGCCGCTCTGACAGGATTTTTGGTTTTTTCCATTTTTAAGAACTTCCAGTTTTTTGCCCAGAGAATATTAGGGATCATAAAAGTAGAACTGTGGATAAAATACTACGATGAAATTATTCTTCGCACAAACAGCCTTGCTCCCAAGCTGGCGTTGCTAACAACCATCACAGTGCTCGTCCTTCTTTACACTGTAAAGATATGGCTTCCCAACGTCCGAAAGCTATTGTTGCTGATTGCCATCGCAATAGGGACTTTCTTCATAACCACCCCTTATGCCATATTGGATTACAGAGCCTTTCTGCATGATTTTCTTTTTCAGATGGTGGTAAGTCAAACCAGTTGGAGCGGCATGTTTGCCAATAAAGCTTCCGGCTATGTAACGAATTTCTTGTATCTGAAAGAGAACTTCGGCCTTGTCCTGATGGCCTTCGCCGCCTTGGGCCTTGCTTTTTCTTTGGCAAGGCTGACCATTCAGCGTTGCCTCATTCTAGTATTTGGCGTTTGCTATTATCTATACATCGGCTCGTGGAAGCTCATGTTCGACCGTTACATGGTTCCGCTACTGCCTCTTATAGCAGTCTTGGGAGCGTTTGGACTGGCGAAGGCAATCCAGTTTCTCAAGCAAAGAATCGGTTCAGAAAATCGCGCACAAAAAATTGCCGTTTCCGTCGCCTCCTCCTTCATCTTGATTGGAATCCCGTCCTCGCTGCTATTCAGAGATGCTGTAAGTTTCGACCGTTATCTGCTCAAGACGAATACCAAGGAGATCGCTTACAAATGGGCACAGAATAACCTGTCCAAAGATGCCAAGATATTGCGCGAACAATACGCCCCGGAGTTGGAGCTGGCCGGTTTTTGGGTCAAGAACATCAATTTCGTTTTCAACGACTCTGTCGACGCGGCTTATGTGCGAAATCATCGTTTCGACTATATCATCGTTACCGACAAGTTATGGAAAAGGCCGGCCAAGGAAAACGGCGTCATCATGCAGCGCGAAGCCTACGCTAAAATCCCACAGTATGCTGACTTGATCTATGATGTCAAGCCGACTCGAGAGAATCCTGGACCGGAGATAAGGATTTATAAAGTGCAGCCGGATTCTTTACTCATCCCGTTTGCCGAAAAAAAATGTCGCTATTGATTCCTACACATTGGAGGTTAGAAAGCGGTTGATAGCGGCGTTACATGCTTTGCCCCCAAAAAAGCAGCAGCAGGCGATAGCTTTCTTAATGCTCATCGCCTTTGTGGTGGTGGGCTTGCTTAGCATTCCTTCTTATCGCTACCAAATCAATCCCGATGGCATCGCCCATATCACCATCGCCAAACTCTATCTTCTGGGCGATTTTCATTCGGCGGTCAACGGCATGCGCAGCCCGCTTTTGTCCTGGCTTTTGGTGCCGTTCTTAGCCTGCGGGGTTGAACCACTCTTAGCGGTGAAGCTTCTGCAATTTGCCCTAAGCCTGATAGGATTTTGGCTGCTTTGTCAGCACATGCAGGGGCTAACTCTGGATAATTGGCTTTTTGCAACTGCCCTGTTGGTGCTGATCCCGATTCTTCTATGGATGGCCTACGGCATTACCAGCCCTGATTTCCTGTTAGCGCTCCTGCTGTGGGTATATTTGCAGATGCTTTGGCGCAGTGATCGGACGCCGGGAGTCGGATATGCCGTACTTGCCGGTGCTTTAGCCGGTGTTGCTTATTGGGCTAAGCACTATGCTTTTCCCTTCGTGATGGTGCACTATACGGCGCACCATCTTTGGCAATGGCTGGAAGGTCGCCGTGATCCACAACTGAGAAGACAGGCTATCAAAAAGTATGTAAGCGGCATGCTGTTCTTTGGACTGGTGTCGGGTGCATGGATGTTGGCCGTGCAGCAAAAGTACGGCTTGTTCAAAGTCAGTCATACCGGGGATTATAATTTTGCCCTGATGGCGCCCGATCATCCCGGTCATCCGGTCGAGTGGAAAGGCTTGATCGCCCCGCCTCATCCGTATGCGGTGAGCATCTGGGACGACCCGTTTAGCCTGATCATTGCACCTTGGCGTCCATGGAATTCTCTATCCAGTACGGTGCAATATCTCAAAATTATCCGCCAGTCATTTTCGCGGACATTAGAGATTTGGCTCCATTTTTCGCCCTTCTCTTACGCTATCGTTTTAGCTGCGTTCTGGTTCGCCTTCAGCCTTTTGGGATATCACCCACGTCTAACACCATTTAGTCGTCAAATGCTGTTGCCGACGGTAATATTCGCCTCTGGTTACCTTATGATAGGACTGGAGGAGCGCTACATATGGTTTGTGCATCTCCTTCTCTTTTGCATGGCCTTAGGCTTAGCAGCGGAATACGGTTTGACTTTCAAAAAGGATAGAGTTGCTTGGGCAGTGCTTTTTATAGTGTTGCTCTCTTTTGGCTATTTCCCGCTGCAAAACCTTTTCCACCATCGCAACACGGGCAAGACTTTTTATGAGCAAGCCCAAATCATCCGCGGTAAAACCGAATTCGGACATACGCGTGTCGCTTCCAACAAATATTGGAACGAGAGCCTATACTTGAGTTATCATCTGCAAGGAAAATACTATGGTACCTGTGCGCCTTATCTCACCAGCCATCAAGTCCGCGAAGCCTTGCAGGTGCACCAGATCCATTATTTCTTAATCTGGGATGGTTGCGATGAGGAACGATTTGGCTTCTTGCAAGCTTACCCAGAGGTGACGGCCAGCTTGATACCGAATTTGCGAATTTATGATTTGAAAAAACTCACAGCCAATGAGAAACCACCCGAAGGAGTAGAGGATTTTGACAATATTCCAAAATAGCACATCGACGCATTCATGGTACGAA
>Ga0172370_10008655_pt1 | contig 12146 bp, 6 predicted proteins | sample LakKiv5m_FD_114538 | JGI IMG/M metagenome (GOLD analysis project Ga0172370, IMG submission 114538) | Freshwater microbial communities from Kabuno Bay, South-Kivu, Congo - kab_022012_11.5m | ecosystem: Environmental > Aquatic > Freshwater > Lake | place: Democratic Republic of the Congo...
CCCGGATTAGAATCCTTGCCGGAAAGGGAGACGAAGAATTCGATCTTATCGTTGCCGGGAATTGCGGCCGGCTGAAAAACGAATACCGCTAAAATGAGGACGATCATAATGGACCATCTCATGGATTTTCTCCTGAATAGAGAATTTTGTTTTTGAACGGCAAAAAACTTTGCTAATTTCACTGTCCACCAAGCGGAGCGTCGATAGCTTGTGCTATGAAGGCCAGTTCCACAGGGAGGAATTCACTGCGAAAGCAGCGGAGCCACACCTGCGATGTTTCCAAAACCTCACAGGGGTGGACCTGATTACAACTATATTTTCTATGAAAATCAGAATCACGACCTATACAGAATTGATCCTTGCTGCAAAAAACTCTATTATCTTTCTGCTATGCCTTTTCAGCTTTTCGGCCAATGGCCAGGAAGAAAAACAGTACCAGGGCTTCACCGGTATCGGCCTGCCCGGCTTGGCTTATCGCGAAGGCGAAGGCTTTGAGTATGGAGCGGCGGCTTTTCTTTTTCAGTACGGCAAGGGCGACTTGCAGCCGTACATTTGGAATTTGAGCATCAACGGCAGCCGGACCACCAAGGATCGAATTGACCTCTCCTTGCAGTTCGATTCTCCGCATTTCTTACGCCGTTCGTCGCGTTTCGATTTGCTGATCGAATACAAGCGCTTCATCTATGACGACTTTTACAGCCTCGGCAATCAGCCGGACTATCAAGCCGAATTCACGGAAAAGCAAAGCAGCAATTTCAGAAACCAATTCTACTATACCTTTCGCCATGATTGGCTTGCCTTCCTGATCAACTGGCAAAAGCCATTTTGGAAAGAGCGTATGAAAGTGCTGGTCGGTATTGGCCTTTATGATACGAAAGTCAGGCGGCAGATCGGCGAGACGGCTTTTGCCAGAAAGAATCCGTTCGGGAGCGGAGGTGGCAGGACCAACTTTATTCGCTGCGGAATCATCTACGATCGCCGCGACCAAGAAGCGACGCCCAGCCAGGGCTTTTGGACCGACCTCCTCATTGAGCAAGCACACCCTGTTTTGCAAAGCGACTATTCTTTCGCTCGCGTCACCTTGACGGATCGGCGCTATTGGTCGCTGCATCCTCGCTTGGTATTTGCACAGCGCCTTTTGTTCGAGACCATGCTCGGTCGCCCGCCTTTCTACGAGATGGCGGTGATCGGCAGCTCCTATCAGCGATTTCTCGGACTAGGCGGCGCAAAAACCTTGCGCGGTATGCCACGACTTTTTCTCATCGGCCAATCCAAGCTGTTAGGCAATCTGGAGCTGCGTTGGCGAGTTATATCCATGACCATTCTGAGACAACCGCTGACTTTTTATTTGCAGCCGTTTGTGGACGTAGGTCGTGTTTGGCTGGCTGAGGACCCGCTTAGTCTAAAGCATCTGCATTTCGCCGAAGGACTCGGCATCCACGTCCGTTGGAAAAAGGACTTTGTGGCAGCCTTGGACATCGGCCGCTCGCGCTATCTGGACTATGCCATCTATGCGACGTTCGGAAACCTTTTCTAAGGGCCATTCGATTGCTGGCGCTTGGCAACGATTTTCTTTCAGAAGACTTTAAAGATCAAAAATCAAAACGCAAAATGACAAATGAAAATGCAAAAGTGACCGATCACAGAAGTCGACCTCGAAAACTCACCTCGTTCAAACGAGGTGTTAATGAGAGCCGTCTTATTAACACCCAACTTCAGTTGGGTAGCAACACTCACGCAATGCCCGCCATGCACGCAAAGGAACATACTCCGAGCTTGGCGCGCTTTGCATGAGGAATTTAATTTTCGCGGCGGAAAATGACAAATGAAAATGCAAAATCTTGCAGTCACTGAATCCGTTACTCAACGATCTCAAACTCGCCGATGATGCCTTCCGCAGAATTGGTTCCCACCCAGACTTTGAAAACGCCCGGCTCCACGACATACTGCATGCTTTCATCATAGAATCCCAGCTCACTTGCCACGAGGGTGAACTCCACAGTCTTGGTCTCGCCGGGCTGAAAGGTGATGCGGCGAAAGCCCTTCAGCTCCTTCACCGGTCTGCTCATGCTGGCAACCACGTCTTGAACATAAAGCTGCACCACTTCGTCGCCGGCGTGTTGGCTGAGGTTCTTCACGTCGATGCTCACATTTACGGATTCAGTGGATTTGATCTTTGTCGGCCTTATGACGAGGTTGTCATAATCAAACTTGCTGTAGCTCAGGCCGAAACCAAAGGGGAATTGCGGCGTGATCGGTGCGTCAATATATTTTGAGGTGAAATTGTTGCTATCCGAGGCTGGGCGACCGGTGCTTTTGTGATTGTAATAGATTGGCACCTGACCGACGGCACGCGGAAAGGTGGCCGGCAACTTGCCACCGGGATTGACGTCGCCGAACAGGACGTCGGCAATGGCATTGCCGCTTTGGATGCCCAGATGCCAGGCTTCCACAATAGCCGGAACGTTCTCAGACACCCAAGGAATCGCCAACGGACGACCGTTCATCAAAACCGCCACCACCGGCGTTTTCGTTGCGCAAATGGCTTTGAGCAAATCCTCTTGCACGCCGGGCAAGTCGAGATAAGCGCGGCTGGCGGCCTCTCCGCTCATCGGCGCACTTTCTCCCACGACTACGACCGCTACTTTTGCTTCCTGGGCGAATCTTACTGCTTCGGCAAAGCCCTTGGTATCCTTCCCGGAAATCTCGCATCCCCGGCTATAATGAATTTTGCCGGGATCGACTTTTGCTTTCAGACCTTCCAAAACGGTTACCACGTCTTCGGCGCGTCCTTCGCAAGCCCAAGTTCCCAGAGGATCGGCCTTGTTGTCCGCCAGCGGCCCGATGAGGGCGATGGATTCGATCTCTTTGCTAAGGGGCAATAGGTCGCCTGCGTTTTTCAACAACACAATGGATTTGCCGGCCACTTCGCGGGCAAGCTGAAGGTGATCCATGTGCAGGAGGACGGAGCTTTCGCGCTTAGCATCGATGAACGGCTTGTCGAACAAGCCAAGAGCAAACTTGATTCTGAGGATGCGTCGCACCGCCTCGTCGATGGTTCGCTGCGTAACCTTGCCATCCGCCAGCAGCTTTGGCAGATGCTCGGTGTAGATGCCGCTTTCCATGTCCATGTCCACCCCGGCGTTCACGGCTTTCATTCCCGCTTCTGCCGGCGTTCCGGCGATTCCATGACTGACGAGCTCATTGATCGAGGTCCAATCGCTGATCACGAATCCTTGAAATTTCCATTCGCCGCGCAGAATATCTGTGAGGGTAAAGCGGTTTGCGGAAGTGGACATGCCGTTGAGATCGTTGAAGGCGCTCATGATGGTTCCGGCGCCGGCATCAATGGCTGCTTTGAAGGGAGGCAGATAGATTTCCCGCAGGGTATTGATGGAAATATCCACAGTATTGTAATCCCTGCCGCCTTCGGCCGCGCCATAGGCGACATAATGCTTTGGACAAGCGACGACCTTGATTGGGTTGGCAAGATTGTCGCCCTGAAATCCTTTCACCTGCGCGCGGGCCATGGCAGCGCCCAAGTAGGGATCCTCGCCTGCTCCTTCGGCGGTCCGGCCCCATCGCGGGTCGCGAGCGATGTCCACCATCGGAGCAAACGTCCAATGGGTACCGGCGGCGCGTGCTTCTTTCGCGGCCACGGCTGCCGCTTTTTCCACCAAATCCGGATCCCAGCTGGCGGCTTGAGCCAAAGGAATCGGAAAGATCGTGCGATAGCCGTGAATGACGTCATTGCCGATGATCAGGGGAATCTTTAATCGCGATTGCTCCACGGCAATTTTTTGAATGGCATTATACTTTGCCGCGCCGCGCACGTTCAGCAAAGAGCCGAGCCGCCCCTCTTTAGCTAAAGCAGTGGACCGCTGCGTCATATCACTATATTGGGCCATCTGGCCGATTTTTTCGTCGAGAGTCATCTTTCTCAAAAGCGCATTGATTTTCGTCTCGATATCGGAATTACTGTTCGGCAACTGAGCGATCACCAATGTCTGATGCAAGAGAAACAAAATAGTAACGGTCAGATACCTAATAATATTCATGTGGAATTTCCTTTAGCTCAAGTTCATTAGTACACACTTCTTTAGCGTGCCCCAAATGTTTTATCTCTCATCAAAACTCCCCTAGCGCCTTGGCCAATGCCGAATGGCTGACAATTTGATATACTTCTTCCAACCAGACGGACATGTTCTTTCGTTTTGCAGCAAATGGGGCATTGCCCAGGCGTTTGAGTAGCGCGCAATCCACCTCCGGGAGAACGGGATTAGCTGAAAAGGATTTTAGCTCTGCCCCGGCACGCCAAAATGAGTCCAAGCATTCCGCCAGCGGAGCGGCCATTGGCATCGGCTCAAGCTCATTTTCACTTCCAAAATCTTGCGGCGCGGCGCTCACGTCCCCGCGTTTTTGCCGCAGCTCTTCAATCAACCGGCCTTTGTCTTTGCCCCGCAGCTTGAAGATCAGAAACGGGTCTTCATCGAACTGCTCCGCCAAGATGAAGTATACGGCGGCAATGTGCTTGCATGGGTTCGCCCAATCCGGACAAGAGCAATCGGTCGCAAGCTCTTTTACCGATTTTGGGAAAAGAGCAATCTTTGCTTCATGAAACGCCGCCTCGATGTCTTGCGGCATCTCTCCGGCTAACAGCTTGGCGGCAAAAATGGCCTGCTCCGCCATGGCATCTGTGACCTTATTCCAATCAGTCGCGGACAGCGGCTTGATTTCTATTGTGATCTTGTACGGGGTGGATCGCGTGCCTTGCACTCTTGCCTTGACAATGCCTTCTGCAATATCAATCGAGACCACCTGACCTTGACGGGCATAGCTGCGGCCTCGCCCAAGGCGAGCACCCATGCCGAATGCTTCCAGCACCTCGATCCAGCGTTTCGACCACCAGGTTTTGCCTATATTCCCGCGTTGGCTCTTGGCCTTGATCCCGTCTTTAACCGGTTTTGGCGGTTTGGGCGTGTAATAATTCCAATAATAATCCCAACGCGACATGACTCATTCCTCCGCAATGGCTTGCCGGCTTAGCGAGAACAACTCCCGCAATTCTTCTGTGGTAAGCTCCGTGAGCCAACTTTCGCCGGTGCCAATGACATTTTCTACCAGCTCTTTCTTCATTTCAATCATTTGATCGATCCGTTCCTCCATGGTGCCGAGACATAAAAATTTATAGACCTGGACGTTTTTCCGTTGGCCGATGCGAAAAGCGCGATCAGTAGCCTGATTTTCTACCGCGGGATTCCACCATCGGTCAAAATGAAACACATGGTTTGCAGCCGTCAAGTTCAAGCCGACACCGCCAGCTTTTAGCGAAAGAATGAACAGCGGCGGCCCATCCGCACTGTGAAACCGCTGCACCATTTCATCGCGTTGCTTTTGCGGCGTGCCGCCATGCAAAAACAGCGCCTCGGTTCCTAACGTCCGCTGCAAATCATGGCGTAGCAACGAACCCATTTCTTTGAACTGAGTAAAGACGAGTGCTCGATCATTTTCGGCTAACACTTCCTCTAACATTTCTCGCAAGCGAATCAATTTGCCGGAACGGTCCGCCAGCTCGCTGCCGTCTTGTAAAAAATGCGCCGGATGATTACAGATCTGTTTCAGCTTGCTCAAAGTGGCCAGCACCAATCCTTTGCGGGTGATGCCCTCGGAATGGGCGATTTTTTCCAACATCTCCTTGACCACTGCTTCGTATAAAGATGCCTGTTCCGCCGTGAGACTACAGTACATCTTCATCTCATTCTTTTCCGGCAGGTCTTGAATAATGGCGGTATCGGTTTTTAATCGGCGCAGCACAAAGGGACGAATCAAGCTTTTTAGCGCTTGAGCGCGCTCGCTGTTGCGGTACCTTTCAATCGGAATGGCAAACTTGCTGCGGAAATCCGTCGCCGAGCCTAAATAGCCGGGATTCAAAAACTCCATAATTGACCAAAGCTCAGAAAGCCTATTCTCCACCGGCGTGCCCGTTAATGCCACCCGAAAGTCAGCATTCAACTGCCGGACGGCTTGCGTTTGTTTGGCGGCGCTGTTCTTGATGTTTTGCGCTTCATCAAGAACTAAACAACTCCAGGCAAATTGCGACAATGACCATTGATCTCGGTGCACCAGCGCATAAGTGCTAATGACCATGTCGTGGCGCTGCGCTTGCTTTGCAAATGATTTACCGGACAATCGTTCGGCGCCATGGTGGATCATGACTCTTAATGAAGGAGCAAAACGCTGGATTTCTTTCTGCCAGTTGCCGACCACCGATGTGGGGCAGATGATCAAAGAGGGACGCTGCTTTTTGCGACCCTTACCGGCGTGGAGGATGAGGGCGATGAATTGAATGGTTTTGCCTAATCCCATATCGTCTGCAAGACAAGCGCCAAGACCGAACTGTTTCAAAAAGGCCAGCCAGGAAAAACCCGTAAGTTGGTAAGGCCGAAGCTGGCCGCAAAAGTTAGGGGGCGACGCCAACAGCTCGATTTTCGTTTCATTCTGAAATTGGTTAAGCACGTCACTGATCCAGCCTGCTGCTTCCACGCCCGTGACTTTCAGTCCGGTTTCAGTAGCGTCACCCCCTAAGCCGATCCGCAGCGCCTCACCTAAGGACATCTCACCATCGGCGTGCTGTTTTTTGAAGAAAGCAATTGCTTTTTCGATTTCTTCCGGCCGCAGTTCCACCCATTGACCACGCACTTTGACGAGCGGAACTTTTAAGTTGGCCAGCTTTTCGAATTCCGCCGCGCTCAACGTTTCTTCACCCAGTGCAACTTGCCAATTGTAGCTTAAGATGCCGTCTAGCCCCAAAATACTTTCACCTGTACTGCTGGTGGTGGATTTGGGATGTACCTGCAATTTGACGCCCAGCCTTATGACCGGTTTTTGCCACCAGGCCGGCAATAACACGCCAAATCCACTTTGTTCAAGCAAAGCGGCGGCTTGGCGTAAGAAATGATATGCTTGCTGGGTGTCCAGATGCAGGCCAGAGGGGCGCGCCGTCCGCAGACTGGTCTCGATGGTGGGGAACAAGCGAGCTGCCTTCGCCAAGTCTGCTAATAGCCGCTCTTGCGGATTCTCGAATTTGCGCTGCAGAAATGTGAGCGTATCCGAAGCGCGCGCCCACACTTTTGCTGCGGGAATTAGCAGACTGCGATCATCGTTTGCTTGCAGATAATAGCGAATAGTCCAAGGCTCATTCTTGGGCTTTTCCGCATCAGGCGGCTCCAGCCGAAAGCAAACGCGAAACGGCGCCACCGTCGGACTCGGACGAATTTGCTGCAGCCAGGAGTCGAGCTTTTGCGCAAAAGCATCCGCTTCCTTTGTCGATATGTGCAAAATGGAATCTTCTGAGGATAACGCCCTGAGCCACTCTTCGGCGGCGGATTGTTTTTGCTGCCGATTTTTGGCGCTTTGCCAACGCAAGTCTGCTGACTGCAACTGACCACGAATATAATGATCGATGACGCGATTAAGAAAATCCATCAACAATTTCATTGGTGCCGGTGGCGTATCCGAGTCGTCAGACTTGGCGGCTCGACACACGGGAGGCAAGGCTTTGGCTAATAGCTCCAGTCGGTCGAAATCTGATTCGGATAAATAAGCGGTCCAGCTCGCTCGATAGCTCACCTGATTAGCCTTTTCCTGCAAAAGCCAAGGAAAGAAGCGCTGTTGCACGATCAATTCGATAGCAAATTTTGCCGTTTCAGCCCAAAAACGAATCGAATCACCAAGCGCAATATCCGGCGCCGACTCATTGGATAGCGACAGCAAAAAATCCAACGCCAATCCTGGTTCGAGCTTGGCTGTGGGAACCTCCCAGAGCTTTAGTTCTTTAGCCATTTTCGGCGACTCGTCCTGGTCGCGAATAAGCTGCGGCGAGGAAGCAGGAAATTCGCCAATCGAGGGCAAATGGAGCTTCAGCTTGCCGCTCTTGCCGCTTTCAGCGATTAAGCTGCCGGCGACCGCAGCAATGGCATTTTTCAACTCTGCGCCTTCGAGGGCAAAAGGGTGCAAACGTGACTGTAGCGCTTTTGCCGAGCGACGTTTTAATTTTTTTGCTGCGGCTGGCGTTTCCGAAGTTTCGCCCCAGAGATGAAGGTTACCAGCGGCGTTGGTATTCCAGTTAGCGTGTAGGACGTTCATTCGTTAATGATGCTATACTTGTTTACTGGTAAATTTTGGCGATAAAAGAGGGAGTGTCATACAGAAAGAATCCGACCACGGCCGATCCGCCAAAGCTGATGGCTTGACATAATTGAACTCGTGTCTGCAATTTACAGATAATCCGTTGTTAAACAAAGATTCCTTGAATGACGTCCTCCTCTCAGATATTGACCCTCAATATTCCTTTGCGTGCTTGGCGCGCTTTGCACGATATTTTCTTTCAGTTCTTTTTGCTTATTTTGACTTGGTCGCTTCATCGCCAATCAGCTTGTCTGCCAACCAATTACTCAGCTTTTCCATCTGTTCGGGAAATGACCAATGAGCCGTTTCCAGCGCTAGTGCGAGCTCCTTGGGCGCCGTGATGACGTTGTATGCAGCATACATTGAAGTCGGCGGACAGACGACGTCGTTAAAGCCCCAGGTGTAGTAACCCGGCACCTTGATCTGGCGGGCAAAATTCACCACGTCGTAATACTTGGAGGTCTCGATTTTGTCCGGCTTGACGTTGAAGGCTTTGTTGTTGTCATCGAACATGTGCGGCCAGCCGCCGGCCCGTCCGTGGAGATAGCCGACCAAGTCGCACAACGCGGGGTGGACCGCGGCCAACCATTTCACGCGAGAATCTAAACCGGCGGTGATGATGGACAATGCTCCGCCTTGGCTACCGCCAGTGACCGCCAGCTTTTCACCATCGAATTCCGGCATGCTAAAGATGTAATCAATGGCGCGCACGCAGCCGAGATAGACGCGCTTGTAATAATACCGGTCACGGTCATCCAAGTTGTAGGCCCAATAGCCGTTCAGAGCGGAGCTGCCCAAATCGGTATAGACTTTAGCGTCCATGTTCAAGGGAATGCCGTGAATGCCGACTTCGAGGGTGATCATTCCTCTTTCCGCCATGCCGATGTCGCCGTTATAGCCGCGCACACCGGCGCCGGGAACCCGCAGCAAGGCCGGATATTTTCCCGGCGCTTTTGGAACGCAAAGGATGCCGTAGAATCGGCTGCCGACGCGGAAATTTTGCAGATTCACCTGATAGACGTTGACCTTTTCCGTGCAACGTTCGGGCAGCAAGGTGACTCGGGCATCCATGGGAATCTTGGCTGCTTCGGCCTTGGCATTCTCCCAAAAGGCGACAAAATCTTTGGGAAGATCGGTGGTGGGCTGTATTTTCAGCGGCTCGACGCCCGCAGTGCCCATGCCGGAGTACTCTTTGCCCTCCAATTCGGCGTACACCCAGCACTGCAAAAATCCGGGAACGCTCATGGCGTTGCCATCGATGGTTGTTCGACCATCTTTCAAGCCCAGCGGCCCGGATTTGACGGCCTTCATTTTCTCCGGCATGACTTCATATCGGACCTTGGCATCCGGCACCGGATTGCCATGTAATAGGACGGAAACTTGAAACTTGATTTTTTCGCCTACTTGATACTGCCAGTCAGGACGCTCCGGGGATATGGTAATCTTGAGGTATTTTTCCGGCGGCTGGGCAATGGCCGAAATGGATGCTAGCAGTACGAATAAGACCAAGCCCAACATGCAAACGCGAGCGAATAGCTTTGTCATTGGATCCTCCTTCTAACGCTTTTTTTCTGAGTTTTTCAAGAGGCAAAACGATTTTGGGCAGAACGATTAGAAGATCGACATCCGAACATGCGAAAATCGCTACCAGAAAAGGCCTGACTCAACGGCCTCGAAAATGGGCTTTTTCACTGCCGTTTTTTGTTGTCAATTGTTTTGCCCTTAATGATTTTGCCTATCATTTGTGCCAGTGAATAGATGCTTTATCCGGTCGCGATAGTAATACAACAGTCCGGTGGAAGTCAACGCGATCCCCAACAAGGATGGCAGAAAAGCCGTGATGAGTGTAGTGATCATAAACCAAATTTGAATGGCCAGCACGATGATCAGCGTGACCGGATAGCCCCAGGTGCGATAGGGTCGCGGGGCATTAGGGTATTTCTTTCGCAGCACCCACACGGCGACAAAAGTGGAAATGTTGAAAATGGACGATGTGAAAGAAAAGAAATCGATGATGGTTTCGTAGGCGTGTTCGGCAAATGCTGCGCCCATCAAAAGAATCGATGCCCAAAATCCCTGTACCAAAAGCGCGCGGTTGGGAGTTTTGTACACCGGATGAATCTGGCTAAGAGCGCCGATGAACAGGCCGTCCCGCGCCATGGCGTACCAGGTGCGGGCTTTGACCATCACTTGCGAGCTAACGTTGCCGAAGGTGTTGATCATCACAGCGATGGAAATCAGCACTCCGCCGGTGGTGCCAACTGCCGCGCGCATGGCATCATCGGCTACGGTTTTGCTGGCCTTGATTTCGCCGGGAGAAAGCTGGAACAAATAGGCGCTGTTGGCGGCAAAATACAGCAACATCACCCCGGAGATGCCAAGGATGATGGAAAAGGGCAAATTGCGCCGGGGATTGCGCACTTCCTCGGCCACGTAAGTAGCGCCTTCCCAGCCGCTGTAAGCGAAAAATCCGTAACGCATGGCAGCGCCGAAGGCCAGCAGCGACGACCAGCCGAATGACTCCGGCCAAAAGGGCGCCGAATAATTGCCAATATTTCCCGCTTTGCTGAAGCAGGTCGCAATGACGGCACCCACTGCGAATAATTTCAAAAAGCTGAAAATGTCCTGCAGCACTCCGCTCAGAAAGACGCCGAAACAGTTCACCGAGGTCATGGTCCAGATGATGACCAAAGCGATGACAACTTCAGTTTGTCTGGGATAGGGTTGGCCGAAAAAGGTGGCGAACAGGGTATTGCTGTACTCGGCAAAGACCAGCGCCACCGCGGCGATGGAAGCCGTCTCGGAGACGAAAAACATAGCCCAGCCGCGCAGAAAGGTCCAGACCGGCGGGTAGGCTGCTTTCAGGTAGGCATAAGGTCCGCCGGATTTGGGCATCATGGCCACCAGCTCGCCGTAGAGAAAAGCGCCCAGCAGGGTGGCGATGCCGCCGACGATCCAGACGCCGTAGAACATGCTGACCGAAGCGACCAACATCATGATCGGGCCGGGCGTGCGGAAAATGCCGGAGCCGATGATGCGGCCAATGACGATGGAAAAAGCCTCGGTAACGCCCAGGCGCCGGCTGAGCTCGGTTTCTTCGGAGAACAAATCAGAGTTGGTCATAGTGGCTTTGCGATAGTCTCCCGTGCGTGTCTGCTCAATTTTTGGTTACCCTTGCTCTCGCGAAGAATCTGTCATTCTCGAAACAGCAAAAGTCAAAAAGCAAAATGACAGATGAAAAAGAAAAATGCGGCTTCCTCATTCATTGTCTTTTTTCGGATGGCGCCTAATTCCTGGCCGGCGATAATATATCAAATCGGCGACGCTTGGGCAAGGGAAAATTTGATAAGCACGCTCAGCTTTTGAGATAGCGAACATCGCCGACGCGCTCTGTGAGCTTTATCTGGTCGAAATGATGCAAGAGCGCCATCGCATATTTGCGCGAGGTGCTTAAGAGCTCGCGGAATTGACTGACGGAAATCTCTTCATGGGCATGCATCCAATCCAACAACCGGCGCTTGGCTTCCTCGACTGCTTCCGCATGGAAGTAAATGTCTCCTTCCAGACGTAATACCTTGCCCATGCCTTGCATCGCACCAAGCACTCGCTGAACTTCGATAGAAGATCGGCCGAGCTGCCGCGCTAACTCTTCCGCTGAGGGCGTGGCGTATTTGTTTTGCAGCAAACCTTTGAGAATCGCGTCTCCAATCTCTTTATCCTTGGAAGACAACTGAATGTGATGTTCCGCCAGTTTGACCCATTGCGGCTGTTCTTCGATGATTCCGTTTTGGATGAGATGCTCTAAGGCCAATTCAAAAAGCAGGGGAGAGGCATTCTCCGCCGCCTGACTTTTCAGCTCGGCCTTGCTCATACCCGGGCGCAAAGGCTCTTTGCTGTGGAAGGATTGCAGGGTCTCTCGCAGACGCTCGAGCAGGCGGGCATAATTGGTTCTGTGGAAG
>Ga0172370_10008659_pt1 | contig 12143 bp, 16 predicted proteins | sample LakKiv5m_FD_114538 | JGI IMG/M metagenome (GOLD analysis project Ga0172370, IMG submission 114538) | Freshwater microbial communities from Kabuno Bay, South-Kivu, Congo - kab_022012_11.5m | ecosystem: Environmental > Aquatic > Freshwater > Lake | place: Democratic Republic of the Congo...
ATAAGATAAATTATAAATAAAAACAAATAAATTAGGTTCCATAGAGGATATACTTATATTTTTTATTATATAAGTTATTTTTTTATAAAAATAAAAATTTGTTGTAAGTGAGGAATTAATTTTGAATAAAATAAAATATATTGATTTTGTTTTTGAAGATATACTCAAAACAGAAGATACAAATAACTTAGAATCTATATTTCTGGAATTAGGATTTAAACAAGTTTATTTTGTTAGGGAAATAAAAACTAAAAAAGATTTAGAAGCTGAATTTATTCTTCCACCAACAACCTCAAAGTACATAACTTACAAGAAAGCTTATTTATTTTATGATATTTCATTATTACCTAAGTTTAAAAATAAAGATAAGGAAATGATTTTAGGTTATGGGGGTAATCTTAAAAATAACTCAAATATATTAAGTAAAGAAAGAGGGATATCTATTCTTTTAAACCCATTATCTGAAAAACTTGCTTTTGATACAGCATCTTGCAGTTTATGTAAGGAAAACAAAATCAAAGTTGGTTTTGATCTTAATTATATTAGAAATAAACCTACTTCATCAATTAAGCAATTACTGTTTATTCTTCCATTATTAATTAAAGAAAAAATTGATCTTGTAATTGGTTCATTTGCAAGAAAAAAAGAAGATCTAGTTGATCCATTAATTACAAAATCATTTTTATTAAATTTTGGAATTGAAGAACAAACTTCAAGAAGATTTCTAGAGGAGGAAAAATAAATGATTAAAAATAGATTGAATGTTATTCCCCCAACACTGCGAATGAAAAAAAGATATGTTGTTCTTAAATGTTCTAAATTGGATACAATAAATCAATCTGAAGTTATTAAAAAAATATTAAATAATTATGAAAGTATTTTTGGAGTGTTTAATTTAATTAATGCAAGTATTATTCTGGTTTCTTTTTCTTTTGAGAAGAAAGAAATCACATTAAGAGTAAATAAAGAGAATATAGATAATTTATTAACAAGCTTATTGTTTCTTGAAAAAGACTTTGGTTTAATTTCAATAAAGATCTCGCAAACTATTAAAAAATCAAAATTATAGGGTTAGGTAAGCTTTTTAATGATTATCTCTCATATATATTATATATGTACTATTTTATTTAGTTAATAGTTTATTTTAAAGGTTTTAAGAAGGTGTAATTTATGTTTCCAGTTTCTCAAAGTAATAACATGGCTCAAGCATATGATAGGTCAATTACAGTATTTAGTCCAGAAGGGCACTTATATCAAGTTGATTATGCATCAAAAATTATTGAAAAGGGCTCTCCAGCTGTTGCAATAACATATAAGGATGGAATTATTGTTGTTGCTGACAAAAAAATATTTTCTACATTAATTATTCCAGAATCTGTAGAAAAAGTATTTAAAGTTGATCAACATGCTTGGATTGCTTGTTCAGGATTAATTGGAGATGGAAGGCGTCTTGTTGATTTTGCTCGTCAAATTGCACAAGAGAATAAAACATATTATGATGATCCTATTGAGATTGAAACATTAGTTAAAAAAGTTGCCTCTATTGTTCAATATTATACACAATATGGTGGAGCAAGACCATTTGGAGTATCAATTATTACTGCTGGAATTGATTCACTTGGCAAGCATATTTATGAAACAGAACCAAGTGGAGCAACAACTGCATATAAAGCTGTTGCAATTGGGCAGAATAGAGCAAAATTAATGGCACACCTAGAAAAGAATTATAAAGTTAATCTAAGTTACGATGATGCATTAAAGCTTGCTATTAAAACCATTGAATTAAACTTAGAACCAAAACAAAAGCTTGAGGCAAATAATTTAGAGGTTTTAAATATTACTGAAAAGGGGCAAGATGCAATTGTTACACAAGATAAGTTTTCAAAATTATTATAAATAAGATATTGGCTGGATTCTAGAGGTGATGTTATGCCAGAAATAAAAAACAGGTATAAAATCGAAGCAAGAAATAAAATGAAAAAAGATCTTATATTTAAAGCAGAAGCCCGTAAAAATAAATTATTTTCAAAAAGATTAAATGGCAAAGATGTTCACATTGAAGTAAAAAATAACTTGAATATAATGATTGGAAAACATATTTTATTCCAAAAATTTAAAAGTAATCCAGAAATGTTAAAGAAAATAAACTCAGAATTAGAACAATATTATGCAAATAAGTTATATTTTATGAGAATTTCAGAATCAGAAAAAAGTAAGATGATTACAAATGTATTAAAAGAAATCAATAAATTAAATGATAGTGAGCTATTAAATTATTTAAAAAAACTTAATAAAAAAAATTAATTGTTGTTTTTATTGTTTATAATTTGTGGGGGTGTGATTTATGTTTTATAAGGGCGAAAAAAATAATGGAAATCTTGAAAACACAGTTGTTGCTAAACTTAAAAAAGATGGGCATGATTTTGAAATATTAGTTTATCCTTTTATTGCTTGGGATTATAGACATAATTATCCTGGTATTACAATTGAACAAGTAATTGCTTTTGAAGAAATCTATTCTGATGTTCAAAAAGCAAACATTGCTTCAAAGGAATTATTAATTGAATGTTTTAATACAGATAATATTTATAAGATTGCAGATAAAATATTAAAAGACGGAGAAGTTCAATTAACCACCTCTCAAAAACAACAATTAGCAGAAAAAAGAGAAAAAGAAATAATTGATTATATTGCAAAAAATGCACATGATCCAAAAGCAAAAACTCCAATTCCTGTTCAAAGATTAGTGAATGCTTTTGAAGAATTAAAAATTAAAATAAATATAACTAAGCAAAAAGAAAAAGAAATAGAAGAAATTATTGATAAGTTAAAAAGAATAATGCCGATTTCTGTTGAAAAAATTATTATTGATGTAGAGGTTCCAGCAAGCTATACAGGAAAGGCATCAGCAGTAATATACAAGTATGAAGTTGTTGACCAAAATTGGTTAGCATCAGGAGATTTATTTTGTAAAATAAAAATTCCTGCAGGAGTAAAACCACAATTGGTTTCAGATTTAAATAATGTTACTCATGGTAATATTGTTATTAGAGTTGAAGATGCTGATTAAAACAATTTGTAGTTAAAAATTAAATTATATTTAAAAAAGAAAAGAGACACAAAAGAAATAGAAGGTTTTAATATGGACAAAAAAATTGTAATTCCAGGGGATTTATTAAGCATTGAGAAAAAAAAGTTAGGTCAAAATACATATCTTGAAGATGGAAAAATATATAGTTCAGTTATTGGACTTGTTAGTGAAAATCCAGAATATATCTCTGTTATTGCATTAAATGGGTCATATACCTCAACAATTGGAGATGGTATAATTGCGGTTGTTAAGTCAGAAATTGTAAATGGATATTTTTTGGATTTTAATTCTCCTGGAGAGATTTATTTACAAAAATCTGTTTTATCAAAAGAATTAAAATTAGGTTCAGTTATATTTGCTAGAATAAAAAACATAAATGAATCAAATTCAATAGAACTTGATAATATAAATGTTCTTCCTCAAGGATATATTTATTCAACATCTCCAGTTAAAGTTCCAAGACTCATTGGTAAAAATGATTCTATGTTAAATTTATTTAAAATATATACAGAATCAAGCATAGTTATTGGAAAAAATGGATGGGTTTGGTATATTTCAAAGAAACCTCTATTGCTTGAAAAAGCATTAAACTTAGTTGTTAATAATTCTCAAAAATCAAATCTTACAAATACAGTAAAGGCTTATTTAGAGAAGAATAATAGTTAAAATTGTCTTGAGACAAAAGTATAAAATAAATAAAAGTGATATATTATGAGTGAAAGAATTGACGGTAGAAAAAAAGATGAACTACGTCCTATTAAGATAAAGCTTGGTGTTGTTAAATCAGCAGATGGGTCTTGTTATCTTGAATGGGGAAAGAATACAGTTATTGCAACAGTGCATGGGCCAAGACCAATTTTTCCAAAGCACTTAGCAGATTCTGAAAAAGCAGTTATTGATTATAAGTATAGGATGGCACCTTTTTCAGTAAGTGATAGAAAATCACCAGTCCCAGCTAAAAGAGATAAAGAAATTTCTTTAGTTTCAGGTAATGCCTTAGAGTCAGTAATCTTAATTGAAAAATTTCCAAATACAGTTATTGATATTGATACATTAATTTTATCTGCTAATGCAGGAACAAGAGTTGCTGCATTAACTGCGGCTTCACTTGCTTGTGCAGATGCAGGTTTACCAATGAGAGGGCTTGTTTCTGCAGTTGCTGCTGGTAGAGCAAATAAAGATTTAATTTTAGATTTAACAAAAGAAGAAGAAGATGCTCCTGATGCAGTTGATACTGCAATTGCTGTATTAATGCCACAAAAAGAAATTGTTCTTCTTCAAATGGATGGAAATGTTGAAACTGAAGATTGGAAAAAAATAATTAAAATGGGGATTTCTGGTGCAGAAAAAGTTTATGAACTTCAAAAGAGAGCACTTCTTGAAAAATACCCTATAGATGGTGATATTAATGAGTGAAACATTAAAAATTGTAAATTCAGAAAATGTATTAAGTAAGATCAAAGAAGGAAAAAGATTAGATAATAGAGATTTACTTGAATATAGAAATTTAGAAATAAAGGTTGGAAATATTAAATCTGCTGATGGTTCTTCTTGGGTTAAACTTGGTAATACTGAAGTTGTTTGTGGTATTAAGTTTACAATAGGAGCACCATATCCAGATTCACCAGATCAAGGAAGCATGAGTTTAAACTTAGAGTTAACAGGTATATCTTCTCCTGATTTTAATACAGGCCCACCTCAACTTGATGCTCTAGAGTATGGGAGAGTAGCAGATCGAGCAATAAGACATTCTGAGGCAATTGATTTTAAGGAGCTTTGTATTGTGCCTGGAGAGAAAGTATTTACTATGTTTCTTGATTGTTATGCGATAAATGCTGATGGAAATTTAATTGATGCTACAGAAATTGCTGCACTTGTTGCGTTAGAAAATGTAAAGATACCAAAATTAGATGAAAATAATATGATTATACCTTATGAATATGAGAAAAATCTTAAATTAAATACCTTCCCATTATCTTTTACATTTGAAAAAATTGGAGATAAGATTGTTCTTGATGCAACAGATGTTGAAGAATTTAGTTCTAGTACAAGATTTTCATTAGGGATATATAAAAATAATATTTTATCTTGTCATAAAAGCAAAGGGGGAGTATTTACTGAAGATGAAATTAATAAAATGATTGATATTGCAAAAAGTAAATATAATGATCTTGAAAAAAAAATAAAAAGTGCAATTAAAGAAAATTAATTTGGTGATAAATAATGGTTACAAAGAAAGTAAAAGTTACTGGAAAGCACGGAGTTAGAGCAGGTGTTGGAATAAGAAAGAAATATCTTCTTGCAACAACAACCGATGATTCAAAATATGTTTGCCCAAAGTGTGGCTATATTGGAAAAATAAATAGAAAGGTAAAAGGAATATTTGCCTGCTCAAAATGCAAAACACAAATTGCTGGTGGAGCATATAAGCTTAAAACAAAATAATATTAAAGGTGACAAATAAATGTATTCATGTGCAAGATGTAAAGAAACCTATGAAGAAATGCCAGAAAACAACAAATGTAGGTCTTGTGGATCAAGGATATTTTTTAAAAAAAGAGAAGCAATCTTAAAGAAAGTAAAGGCATACTAAGGTTAATAGATAACAAGAAAATAAGATTTTTGATGACTGAGATGTATATTACAGTATCTAGAAAATCAAACAATTTTATAAAAAGATTTTCTAAATATATGTCTTTGTTTCTCCCAGGTATAAAAAGCATACCTAGAGGAAATACACCTTTATCCAAAATCTTTAAAGACGCTATATTTCTTGGACACGCTTACTTTCTTGTTTGCTTGTCAGGTACCAAGAATGAAGTTTCTCTTTTAATATATAAAAAGAAAGGTGATGATTTTATTCCTGATAAACAAATAGAATTACAAGTTATTGAAATGAAAAAACAACTTTCAATTAAAGAAATAGAAAAAATAAAAGAACAAGAAGATTTTGTTGATAGCAATAAATTATTTTATTTTTTATTAAGTAAGAAGAAAGGAAATTATGGAGTATATTTAGAAGATAATTCAAAATGCAAGTATTCTTTTAAGTATATGAATCAAGAAGTTGGTTTTTGTTTTAATGTTATTACAGTTAAAAAAATAAAGTAAAAGAAGAGTGCAATAAATATGATAGATTCAATTATATCTAATGTTATTGTTATTAAAACAAAGGATGCAAAAAACCTAAAAAAGCTTTTAGATATTGAGTTTGATAGAAAGAAATACAATAGATCTGAAACTAAAACAATAATAGTTAAAGATGGTTTGAAGATTGAAATAAATGCAAAAGATATTACTGCATTTAAAGCAACAGTAAATAATTATATTAATCTTTTAGAATTAATTAAGAAAACTTATGAGGTGGAATTATGAATCCAGTAGCTACACAAAAAGATAATGCAGGAGTAGTTAATGCATATAAGCAACAATTAATGTTTATAACTCAGCAAAAACAACAAATGCAATTTCAAGCAAACGTTTTTGAATCAACAATTAAAGAGCTTGAAAAAACAAAAGAAAAGAAAGTTTTCAAAGGTGTTGGTAATATTTTTATTCAAAAGGATGTTTCTGATGTTTTAGTTGAAACAAAAGACACAATTCAAACAATTAACCAAAGAATAAAATCTCTTGAAAAGCAAGAAAGTGAAGTTTTAAAGAAATTAAATGAATTAACAAGAAAAGATGATAAGTCAAGCAAGAAAGGAAAAGAAGAAAACGAAGAGGATGTAGAAGGAATTGCTTAAAATCTAAATTTTTAAGCAAATCTTAAACTTATTTTAAATAAATGATTTTGTTTCCATCTTTAATTTTTTTTTTCTTTGATTTTTTGATTAAATAATGTATAGTTGATTTAGGCACCCCTAGTTTGTCTGCTAAATCCCTGTAAGAAAAATCCTTGTGCATCTCAACTATTTTTTGCATTTTTTCAATTGGGATATCAATTGGTCTGCCTTGTTCTGTTTTAATTGTGAGGTTTATTCCTTTTGATTTTATTATTTTTTTTGTAGTTTCAGATATTCTATCTTTTGTTGATTTTGAGGTTGTTATTGTTTTTAATCTTTTGCAAGAAAGCAATATTTTCTGCATATCCTTTTTTGAAACTGCAATTGTTAAGTGCAATTCATCGCAATCTTTATTTATTGATTTTATTTTATTAATTGAGTTTAAGCAATCTTTCATAAAAGTAATCACGCTCTCCAAATCTTTTTTGTGTCCAAGATTAATATCTATTTATTATCTAACTACAATATATTTATAAATTATATTGTTTTCTATTTAATTAGAATAGATATTATATATAGGAACAAGATAAATAATGGATTTCTTAATTTCATTGTGTATTATAATTTTAGTCGCAACTGTATTTACATATATATTTAATAGACTAAAGCAGCCATCAATACTTGCATTCATTATTACTGGTATTGTTGTTGGGCCACTAGTTTTTGGGTGGGTATCAAATACAAATGAAATTAAATTATTGTCTGAAATTGGAATTGCTTTTTTGTTATTTAGTGTTGGGATATCAACAGATATTAATCATTTAAAAAAATTGAATTTAAGTGTTTTTATTTTGCCAATTTTAAATGTAATCTTTACTTTTTTGTTTTTTATATTGTTTAAAAATTTACTTGCAATAAACTTTATTCAAGCATTATATTTAAGTTTTATTGTGTCCTTTAGTTCCACAATTCTTGTTGCAAAGTTAATCTTAGATAATTTTGAGATGGGTGCACTTTATGCAAAATTAAGTATAGGTATTCTTTTGGTTGAAGATTTAATTGCAATACTTGCTATTCCTATTCTAAAAAATATAGATACAATTTCTTATTTATTTGTGTTAAAGATTATTGGAGAAATAGTTATTCTTGCGCTTTTTGCATTTTTATTAAAGAAGTTTGTTTATCCATATATAATAAAAACAACTTATAGTTCATCACAAGGTTTTTTTCTTCTAACGATTGGTAGTTGTTTTTTATTTGTGTTTATTTCTCAATTAATGAATTTTGATATTGCTGTTGGTGCTTTTATTGGAGGGTTATCAATTGCAATTTATCCTTATAATTTTGAAATGTTGCATCGTATCTCAAGTGTTAGAAACTTATTGTCTATGATCTTTTTTGTATCTCTTGGTTTACAATTGTCTTTTAATTTTACAGGAGGTTATTTATTATTAATCTTCTTGTTTATTGGGGTTTATGTATTAAAACCCTTAATTCATTTTTTTGTTCTAATGTTTTCCGGGTATGGTGCAAGAGTGTCTTCTAAATCTACAATTTATTTAACTCAAGTTTCTGAGTTTTCTTTAATACTTGCAATGCAGGCCTTTGCTCTTTCCCAAATAACTTCAGCTCAATATTCTGCAATAATTATAATTACTTCTGTTTCAATGTTATCCACACCTTATCTTTCAAGATATACTAATGAGTTATATATATTTTTTGCACCTGCATTTCAAACTTTTAGATATAAATTTTTTAAAAGGAAGATTGAATATATTTCTGAAGTTAAGGAGAATTTAAAGGATCATATTGTTCTTGTTGGTTGTGATACTATTGGAGAAGGTATTACAAAAGTTTTAAAGGATAATAATATTCCTTTAATTGTTGTGGATATTAGTCCTGATAAAATTGAGCATCTTAAAAAAAAGAATATAAATGCAATTTGTGGAGATATTAATAATGAAGAAATACTTCACCAAATTAATTTAGAAGGTGCAAAGTTAATTGTTTCTACACTTCCTAGATTTGATACTACAATGCAATTTATAAAAACCATTAAAAAAATAAATAAGAAGGTTCCTATTTTTACTGTTGCAAATAGAAAAGAACAAGTTATTGAACTATATAATGAGGGCGCGGACCTAGTAATTACGCCGAAAGTGCTTGAAGCAAACTTGTTGCTTGAAAAGATAGGGGATTATATGTTTTTAAAAAAAGATGTATTAAATTATAAGTTTGAATATTTAGCTTATTTAAAAAGAGAAGCAGAACTTGAAAAGAAAAAAAAGAAATTATGAGCTCTACTATTATATACATTCGTGGTTAAAATTAGAAATAGGTTAAGACCAAAGAATAGACAAATAGATTACACTCCAAAAAGAGTATGATAAGTTTTGACTTATCTTATTTTTTCCCTTTTTATTAATTTTTTCTAATTTGTGTTATATTTTCTATAATATATATTATAATTTGGATAATTTATAAGAAAAGGATATACTATAATAAGGGTTATTTAGATTTTATTTTAAACAAACCTATTTGCTTTAATGGCTTATGTTATAATTGCAATTTAATGGACAACAGTATATTACATATCTTTTTAAACTTTTCTTATAACATATAATTATTACAATCTTATTTTATATTTGAATTTGATATTATGATGTATACAGGATTAAGTACAGATGATGCAAAAAATAATTTAGTTACTTTTGGGCATAATGAAATTATTGATGTTAATAAGGTTTTTTGGTATACAATCCTTTTAAGGCAAGTAAAAAATAATTTTATAATATATCTTTTATTTTTTTCAAGTATTCTTTCTTTTATTGTTGGTAAATCAATTACTGGGTATGTAATTATTGGGGTAATTTTACTTGTAATTGGTTCTGGTTTTATTCAAGAATATAAAGCAGAAAAAGCAGTATCTGCATTAAAAAAAATGTTGGTTCCAGTAACTTTAGTGATTAGAGATTCAAAAGAACAAGAGGTTTTATCTTCTGAAATTGTTCCTGGAGATATATTAATTTTAAGAACTGGAGAAAGAATACCTGCTGATGGAGTCATCTTATTTGAAAATAATTTGCTTGTTAATGAATCAATTTTAACTGGCGAAGCAAAAGAAGTTAGTAAATCAGTTTTAGTTGGTAAAGATTATAAAGAAGAAAACAAAGTTTATATGGGTACTTTTATTGTTAGTGGAAAGTGCATAATAAAAGTACAGCACACAGGAATGAATACAAAATTTGGTAAGATTGCAAGTTTAATTTCATCTACTGAAAAAGAATTGCCTTTACAAATAAAAATAAACAAGATTACAAAAATATTAGCTTTTATTGGAGTATCTGTTGCATTATTAACTGGAATATTGGTTTTATTACAAAGTCAAATAATATCTGCAGAAGCAATAGTTGATGTAATTATATTGGTTATTGCAATATCTGTTTCTGCTTTTCCTGAAGGCCTACCTGTTGTTTTAATTACTACGCTCTCTTCAGGGGTTTATAGAATGGCAAAGAAAAATGCAATTGTTAATCGCGTATCAATTATTGAAACACTTGGAGAGACAACAGTTATTTGCACAGATAAGACAGGCACAATAACTAAAGGAGAAATGACTGTTAAAAAAATTTATACAAATAACAAATATTTTGAGGTTACAGGAATTGGTTTTGAAAAACATGGGCAAATACTATATAATAATACACCTATAACTAAGAATTATGATTCTGATTTAGATTTACTTTTAAAAACAGCAATAATCTGTAACGATTCCATTATCAAAGAAGTGGAGAATGATATAACATATAAGATTACTGGTACACCAACAGAAGCAGCGCTACTTGTTATGGCTTCTAAATTGGATTTATTTAAAGATGATTACAAAGTATTTAGAGAAAATGAGATTCCCTTTACTTCTGAAAAGAAAAAAATGAGTGTTTTAGTTTTAGAGTCCAAAAGTAGATATGTATATGCTAAAGGGGCTATTGAGTTTTTATTGAAAGATTGTGAATATATATTAAAAGATGGGAAAATAAAGAGATTAACTGAAAAAAATAAAGAAGAGATATTAAATATTAATTCTAGTTTTACAAAAAACGCATTAAGAACACTTGGGTTTGCGTATAAGATTTACGATAATAATCTTGAATCTAATCTTGTATTTATTGGGCTTGTTGGAATGGAAGACCCCCCAAGAGATGAAGTCAAAGAAACAATTGAACTATGTAAACATTCTGGAATTAAAGTTAAAATGATTACAGGAGATAATAAAGAAACTGCAATTGCAATAGCTAAAGAAATAGGTATCTTCAATGGAGAAGTAATCGAAGGTCATCAAATAGATGCAATAACTGATGATGAATTATTTAAAATAATAAATAATATTGTTGTATTTGCAAGAGTAAGGCCAGAACATAAACTAAGAATTGTAAAGGCATTAAAAGCACATGGTGAAATTGTAATGATGACAGGAGATGGAGTAAATGATGCTCCAGCTCTTAAGGAAGCACACATAGGTGTTGCAATGGGTAAAACAGGAACTGATGTTTCAAGATCTGTTGCCGATTTAACTTTAAAAGATGATAATTTTGCAACAATTGTAACTGCAATTAAAGAAGGGCGAACCATTTTTTCAAATTTAAGAAAATTTATTACTTATCAGCTTTCTTGTAATTTTGCTCAATTGTTTATTATTTTGTTTGGGGTTATTTTTGCAAGCAAATTTGGATGGGTAATACCAATTTTATTGCCTTTACAGATTTTATTTATGAATATAGTTACAGATGATTTGCCTGCAATTGCTCTTGGATTTAATCCCTATTCAAGAGATATAATGGATGAGAAACCAAAAAAGAAAGCAATTATTACTAAAAATTTAATTATTTTGTTTTTATTTTCAGGTATATTTATTGCTGGGTTTACTTTATTTACTTATTATTTTGTTTTTAATATACTTGGTATGAGTTCAATTTATGCATCAACAACTGCTCTATTAACTTTAATTATACTAGAAATATTTGGTGCTTTTATATACAGGTCATTTAGAAAAGGGGTTTTAACAAGATCCTTATTAACAAACAAATATTTATTCTTTGCATCTGTAATTTCAATTATTGCAACATTACTTATAATTTATACTCCATTAAATATTGTTTTTAATACAATTCCATTGAATTTTCATGACTGGTTAATTGCTCTTGGGGTTGGTATTTTGTTTATATTTATTTTTGACATTTTAAAAATAATAAATGCAAGAAGAAGATTTTGGTCTGTTGAATAATTAGATTGGTTTTTATTTGTTTAGTTTAATTGAAAATAATTAAGGA
>Ga0172370_10008668_pt1 | contig 12136 bp, 10 predicted proteins | sample LakKiv5m_FD_114538 | JGI IMG/M metagenome (GOLD analysis project Ga0172370, IMG submission 114538) | Freshwater microbial communities from Kabuno Bay, South-Kivu, Congo - kab_022012_11.5m | ecosystem: Environmental > Aquatic > Freshwater > Lake | place: Democratic Republic of the Congo...
CAAGATTTTATAAGTAATTCGGTATTGTCCTATCTCGGATACGTAAAAAGGAGCCCCAAATTTTAAATGTCTTTGAGATTTTGGACACTCTGATAAAAAGCGGATTTTTTTGATTACGCAGATCTTTATATCCTCAGGAAGTACAGAAAAGTATTTTTCCCAGTATGAATGATATTCAATACTGTACACAATATAATTTAATTAATTCTCATATAAATATTTTTCGTATTCTCCTAATGCTTCTTTAGAAGTAAGTACTTTAGCTTTACCTGATTTAATATCTTCATCCATTTGTTGCATTTTCTTTACAACTAATTCATCTTCTAGTTTTTGTTTAGCTAATTTATCTTTAAAACTTATCAATGCTAATCTTATTGCTTCTGTTTTACTAGTAGCATAGCCATATTTTATTGTTTCTTCAATAACTTCTACTGGAACACCAGTTAATTTTAAGTTCATATTCATAATCTCACACTCGTAAATATACATTTAATATACATATAGTCTACAGTAAAGATTAAAAAGGTATTGTTTAAATAGACTAATTTCATGTAAATAGAAAATAAATTATAAAAAAAGATTGCAAATTAAATTAAAGCATGAGGAATGTAGATTGATAATATATAACTTGGTTTAGTAACCTGATTTTTTAAGGATCTGCTACCACAATTAGTATTAGTAAGCTGAACTAGTCGCCGAAGCTTCTAGCTTACACTTCTAACCTATTAAACCTGTCTTCTACAGGAGTAGTAGTCTCTCTTCTTGCGATTCGAGAATAACTGTCTCTTTTCAGGGATCGCTTCGTGCTTAGATGCTTTCAGCACTTATCGACTATGGCGTGGCTACCCTGCGATGCCTTGTCAGACAACAGGTACACTAGAGGCCACGACCCACGGTTCCTTTCGTACTAAGTGGATCTTCCCTTCAGACAATCAACAATCCCAACAGATATCATACAAACTGGCTCGCACCGTTCTTAACCCAGCTAATGTACGGCTTTAATGAGTTAACCCCTCCACCCTTGGCCGCTTGTGCACGACCAGGATGCCATAAGCCGACAGCGAGGTATCAAACCGCGAGGTCGATATGTACTCTTGCTCGCGACAAATCAGTTACCCCCAGGATAGCTTCACTGTCAGACTAGACACTCAACAACAGTGTACTAACGCTCGCTAAATCCTACTTTCGTATCGGCGATTCGTGCTGTGAGAATCACCGTCAAGCATGCTTTTGCTTTTGCACTCTTAAGAGTGTTTCTAACACTCCTGAGCATACCATTGAGCTCCCCTGATACATTTTCAGGGGAGTACCGCCCCAGTCCAACCACCAACTCTAATAATGTCCCGCTTTCGAGGTAAGTCTTGTAATCTTCTCAGGATAGGATTTCATTGACGTCTCCACAGTTCCTAGCGAAACTGCTTCGAAGACTACTATCTATACTGCACAGAGAAGATCACAAAACAATATCAGATTGTGGTAAAGTTCCGTGGGGTCTTAGCCTCCCGTTGGGATTTGGTGGCATATTCACCACCCAGTGTGTTCGTCGGGTATCAGTTAGGGACAGTGGAAATCTCGTTACTCCATTGGTGCAAGCCGGCATTTAACCGGCAAGGTATTACGCTACCTTAAGAACCTCAGAGTTAGGTCCGCTCTTTACCAGCGCTTAGGACCGTTGAACCGGTGTTTCACGTACTGGCAGTGGGCAGGAGTCAACCTCCATACTAATCATTACTGACTTGCGGAGATCTACGTTTTTGATAAACAGTCGGAATTCCCTTGTTATTGCAACCTACGAATTACTCATTCATAGGCACCCCTTATACCAAAGATACAGGGCTAATTTGCCGAGTTCCCTTAACTGACGTTTCCCGTTACGCCTTGGTCTTTTCAACCAGGGGCACAATTCCTAGATATCGGTACGAACACTCAAAATTTTTTATGCCACCCTTTTCATGGACACCTAACCTCAAGAAAACCTTTCGGCTCGTAACAACTTTTAAGCACTTCTCGTCATTATAACACTCCATGCTTCTATGTTGCTTAAATGCTCAGACAAGAGCATATTCTTTAGTTAGATATGTGAGATGGCATACTATTGTTGCCAAAAGCATATTTGAATGGTACAGGAATATGAACCTGTTTCCCTTTCGTTACAATCGGATTACGACTGAACTTAGGATCGACTAACCCTTAGCTGATGATCAGCGCTAAGGAACCCTGGCCCTTTCGGCGGAAAGGATTCTCACCTTTCATTATTACTACTACCGCGAGGATCCATATTCCATAGAGGTCCATAGGATCTTACGACCCTACTTCTATCCTCTACGGACACCTGTCTACAAATAACAGCTATTGCTGTTTTATGAGGTATCGGCAGTTGGCTTTAGCCCCGTATATTTTCGGCGCTCTTTATCTAGAAGGGTGAGCTGTTACGCACTCTTTAAAGGATGGCTGCTTCTAAGCCTACGTTCCCTTTGTATACGATAAAGAACCTCCTTTGATACACTTAGCCAACATTTAAGGGCCTTAACCACATTCTGGGTTGTTCCCCTTTTGGAGCAGAAGCTTACCCCCCACCCCCGACTTACAGACTTCTACGACGTTTAGCGATTCGGAGTTTAACAAGAGTGCCGGGAATTTCTTCCCATTACACTCTGATCAGTGCTCTACCCACTAAACTATCTCAGTCCATGCTAGTCTAAGGACTATTTCGACAGGAGCCTGCTATCACCAGGTTCGAATAGTTTATCTCTGCTACTCTCAAGTCACCCGAACCAACAGTAGAGAACCGGATGCGGACTTCCATCCCTTTGGAAAAGGACTTCATCCTGCTAAAGAGTAGGTCACCTGGTTTCAGGTCTAAATCCAGTGACTAAAGGCCGATTAGGACCTATTTCCCTCATTACTTGCGGAAATTCGGTTTCCCTACGCATCCAGGGTTTGAACCCTTTATGCTTGCCACTGAAAGTAATTCCCTCGCCCGTGCTTCGTGACGGACGACACGACTACGAAATTCAACTTCACGGATGTCGTTGCCAACACCAATTTAGGCTGAATCAATCTTAATAGCCGTGCCCACATGTCGCCATTTGGTTTCAGGTGCTTTTTACTCCCTGCCAAGGGTGCTTTTCAACTTTCCCTCACGGTACTTGTTCACTATCGGTCTCGAGTTATGTTTAGAATTAGGGATTATTGATCCCTGTATTTCTACGCCAATATCAAAGCGCAGTACTCGCTACTCAAAAAATCACCTTTATTTACTATGCTACGAGGCTATCACTCTCTCTGGCATATCTTTCCAGATATCTTCACTTCGTAAAATCAAGGTGTAAATTGGTAGACACTCCACATGTCCCTTACATTGCTATAAGGGATTCGGATTGTTCTCTGCCTAGTTCGTTCGCCACTACTACAGGCATCGCTATTGCTTTCTTTTCCTCCCAGTACTAAGATGCTTCAGTTCCCAGGGTACTACTTCCTTTCGGAATAATTCGGATATCTTAGGTTCAATGAATGCATGCTTCTCGCCTAAGCTTTTCGCAGCTTGCCGCGTCCTTCTTCTGTTCTCGAGCCGAGTCATCCACCAAATGGCTTATTAGATCATTTTCTTAAAATTTTTGAAATCAAATTCTTGTAAACAAGAACTTGCCCAAGGTTTTAGACCAAGCTATATTAATTATCAAATCTACATTCCTCAACGCAATAAATATATTGCTCAGAAACTAATGAGAAAAACCTCACTAATTCATCATTGTTTTTAGTATCTTTCAATACTATCATCCGCAAATTACTTTGCGTATGGACTCATCGGGAATTGAACCCGAAACCTCTCGCTTGCAAAGCGAGCGCTCTACCAATTGAGCCATGAGCCCAAGATTGGGGCAGATTAACAATAAATCTCAATAAACATATATTTCCAATGACGTAGTAACAATATCATCTTTTGATTTTGTTTTTGTTTGACTTTTTGAATGTAAAAAGAGGGCTCCGTAGAGCCCTCTAAACCACATTATGTGATTTTATTGAAGGAGGTGATCCGTCCGCAGGTTCACCTACGGACACCTTGTTACAACTTAGCCCTCCTCGCGAAATTAAGAATCGACTTAATCCTAAAACTAAGCCTCATCCCAACCTCACTCGGATGGCTTGATGGGCGGTGTGTGTAAGAAGCAGGGACGTATTCACCGCGCGATAATGACACGCGATTACTGGGGATTTCAACTTCATGAGGGCGAGTTACAGCCCTCAATCTGAACTGGGATCTAGTTTGACAGATTACCTTCCCCTTTCGGGTTCGAAACTCATTGTCTAGACCATTGTATGCCGCGTGTTGCCCAGGAAATTCGGCTCATACAGACCTATCGTCGACCACCCCTTCCTCTGATTTGCATCAGCAGTCTCACTATAGTGCCTTACTCCGAAAAATAAGTTGCAAATAGTGACGTGGGTCTCGCCCGTTACCTAAGTTAATAGGACACTTCACAGCACGAGCTGGCGATGGCCATACAGGACCTCTCAGCGCGTCAGGTAACCCCTTCAGAGTGACCATCATTCTGCTGTCTTCCCTGGTAAGTTTATCAGGCGTTGCATCCAATTAAACCGCAGCATCCACCCCTTGTAGTGCTTCCCCGCCAAATCCTTTAAGTTTCATCTTTGCAGACATACTCCTCAGGCGGCTGACTTAACGGTTTCCCTGCGACACAGCGAAAACTCGTAGTTATCGCCACATCTAGTCAGCATCGTTTACGGCTGGGACTAACCGGGTATCTAATCCGGGTCGCTCCCCCAGCTTTCATCTCTCACCGTCAGGTTAGTTCTCGTTTGACGCCTTCGCTACTGGTAGTCCTTCTTGGATTATCCCATTTCACCGGTACCCAAGAAATACTTCAAACGTCTCCCTTCCTCTAGTCAAATAGTATCTTCTGCAGCCAACCAGTTAGGCTGGTTGATTTAACAAAAGACTTGTTCAACCGGCTACAGATTCTTTAAGCCCAATAATCGCGAGCACCACTTGTGGAGTACGTATTACCGCGGCGGCTGGCACGTATCTTACCCACCACTTATTCCTGGAGCTATTTACACTCCATAAAAGCTAGCTAGGCTAGCACTGGGAATTACCCTATCGCGCTTGCGCACAGTGTAAAGGTTTCGCGCCTGCTGCACCCCGTAGGGCTAGGAGCCTTTTCTCAGTCTCCTTCTCCGGGCTCTCTCTTACAAGACCCGTACAGATCGTAGGCTTGGTGGGCAGTTACCCCGCCAACAACCTAATCTGCCGCAGACTCATCCTAAAGCGACTGCACCAAGATGATGGCCGTCCTTTTGAAAAACAAACATTCCAGTTTCGTTATTCTATAGTGCATTACCCTCAGTTTCCCGAGTTTAACACTTCTTTAGGGTAGATTGTCCACGTGTTACTGAGCCGTCTGCCGAGATCGTTCATGCTTAAATCTCAGACTTGCATGGCTTAGTCTAATTCCCATAGCAGTACTCTCCAGCGGGATCAGCTGGAACCTATCTTTTTCTTTTGTTAAAGAAAAACCTAAGTTTGCTAAAAGAAAACCCGTACCGTAAAGGTACAATATCTTCGCATACCTAGTGATTAATTATAATCTGCAATGATTTTGGCTTAAATTTTAAGTAGGATTTGGTTTCACATATATGTATTACTTACACATTTACTGTTAACCTGCATCATGCCAAAAAAATCTTGGGCACTCATTATTTTGACAAAAGTATTACATGCATCTGATTTTGTAAAAAAATACAAATCGTCATTTTGCAAACTTTTATCTAAATTTTTGTTTTAATTTTTAGATTTAAATAATGCGACAAATTATTGATTAAATAATCTGTAATATTATATGGCTAAGGAAAGGTTTATAAAGTGATCTCTTAACCATAACCCTTTTTGAGGGAAATAGTTATATATAAATTCCAAACTATATACCTTTAAATAGTTTCCATTTCTATATCTTTATTAATTTTTGTAAGGTTTGTGTAAATATGACAACAAGTGTAATTGAAAAAGATAATCCTACTTTTGTATCCAAAATTAAATTAATTGACAAGTTTATAATACTATTAATATTTGTATTTATTATATTATTTGTATACTTTTTTTCAAAAACAGAAAACCTGATTATTTTGGGAATAGTTCTATTTATTTTATTTATTTATATGACTATATTAGTATTAACCATTTACTGGAAATATCCTCATAAAAATGAGCGAGCTCTTTTTCCTAAGCGAGTACCAACTGTTGCTGTAGTAACTTATGCATTCAATAATTTCAAAGGTGTAGAAAAAACAGTTGAAAGGCTTTGTGAATTAGAATATCCTATCCCATATAATGTTTATGTTATCAATGATGGCACAATGGGTTATTTGAAAAAATACAAACAGGTTAAATTTATTACTTTAGATAAAAAATATTTCACAAAAGGTCAAAACATAAAAGCAACAGTTATGAATTTAGGATTTAAACAATTAAAAGAAGAAAATATTTTATGTACAGATGGAGATTCAATACCAAATAAAGATTGTTTAATGAGCTTAACCGGAATATTAACTAAAGATACTGGCGCAGTAATTGGGTTTGTTAAACCATCAAATACAAAAAATCTTTTAGAAAAATTGCAAATGTTTGAATACAACATGTATTTTGCTCTTTTAAATTATGGCTTTTCTTTAATGAATTCTCTTTTTGTTGTTTGCGGGCCATTAAACTTAATTAACAGAAAAAAGTTTGAAGAAGTAGGCGGTTTTGATGTTAATAATATTACTGAAGATGCAGATATTGCATTTGCTTTCAGAAAATCAAATTATAAAATAAAACATTCTTTAGATGCGGTTGCAGAAACAGATGTTCCTAGCACAGTAAAGGGTTTTTTAAGGCAAAGAATAAGATGGTATAGAGGCGGATTTTACACTTGGTTAAAATACAAAAAGATGTTCTTCAGAAAAGAATCGGGAATATTTGGGATGTTTTTATTTCCTTATGTTACATTTTTAAATATAATTGGAATGGCATTTTTAGCACAGGTTATTTGGAATGGCGGAAAAATGTTATTTACATATACAATCCCTTATTTATATGAATTTATCAAATTTGGAGGCTTGTCAAAATTATTAACCTATTTGCAGAATTTTAGTTTTAGTGATATAAACTTATATATTTATTTACCTCCAACAACAACTTTAGTATTTTTTACTTTTTGTGCAGCATTACTATTAGGAATTGTTGCATATTCATTTGCTAATTTCAAGGTTAAAATTAAAGATGCATTTGCATATATCTTATTTATTTTGATTTATCCGGGGTTATTTACAATAATTTATTTATATTCGTTGATATTAGAATTTATTAGTTACAAATATAGGTGGTAGAATGGAAAATGCTTTCAGCAAAAATATTTTTTTAAGTACTTTTTTTATTGTAATTATAGTATGTATAATTGCATTCTCTATAATGTTGGTTTATGAAAACTATCAAAAAAGCAATATCTTTGATGATTATCTGCAGTTAGAACAGCAAATTGTTTTAGACGATGTTTACTCACAATACATGTCAAACATTAAGGATACTAATATTTACTGTTCTGTTTTACAAAGTCAAATAGCAAGTCAATTTAAAATAAGTGAAGAATTATTAAATAAATTGAAATCTTCAAACAAAACAGGAATAGTAACTAGTGACAACAAAGTAAAGTATACTTATATTCTTACTAATATTAAATTATGGTTGCATTACCAAGATCTGAAAGAAAAATGTAATATTGACAAGCCAATTGTTGTGTATTTTTATCCTGAAACAACAAATTTATCTGGAATAAAAGCAGCAACATTAGATGCTAAAACTCAAGCATTTGAATATGATTTAAAAAACTTGCAATCAAAAACTGATTTAGGAGTATTAGCTTTGCCATATCAAACAAGCATTCCTATATTAGCACAAATAATACAAGATTATAATATTAATGATGCTCCAAGCATAATATATGAAAACAAAACATATTATGATTTGAATGCATTAAATAATGCAAAGTAGATTAGGTTATCTTTATAAATCTAATCTACAATATTATATATAAATCTAATTTATACTATTTATGTATTTGAAGGGTGAATTTAATGACAAATAAGAAACCAGTAGGTAAAAGAGCAAACACAAGACATTTATTTAAAGGAACAAAATTATCAGTTGAAACTTTATTAAAAGATTATAAAGTTGGAGATAAAGTAGTAATTAAACCAAATGGAAGATATCATTCAGGATTACCATTCAGAAGATTTGCTGGTTTAGTTGGAACAATTATTGAAAAAAGAGGGAGAGCATTTTTAGTACAATTAGTAAAAGAAAAAAAACAAATAGTCGTAGGTAAAGCACATATAAAATCAATTTCTAATGTTGCTAAAAAATAGGTGAATATATGATTGCAAAAAAAATTACTAGTCAAAAAGCAATTACAAATTCAGAAGCAAATGATTATTTACAAGATATAGAGTCTGAATTTACAAAAAAGGAAAAAGAATTACCTTTTGAAATACAACAAACAAAAGAATACTTATCAAAAGTTACAAAACACGGAAAGAAAAATGAAAAAGAAATTGCAAATAAATTAGCAGATTTGAATTTGCCAGAAACTGCAGTTATAGAATTATTAAACTCTATGCCAAAAAATGATGAAATAATAAAAACAATATTGTATAAGAAATTAGAGTTTAATGATAATTTAGTAAAGCAGATTAAAGAAATTTTATCTTAATGTTACGAGAGGAATATGGCTACGTAATATATAAAATTGAGCATAAAAGTAGCATATTTGTTTTAGGCAATCAGAAATTTACTCCTTTGGAACTAATGCTAAAAAATGACAAAAATGCAGAACTTTCTGAGAAAGTTTATTTTGGAGATTGTAGAAGAGATAAAATAGAAAATGTTAATAGATGGATATCTGAAAATGAATTTTTACAAGCTAGTAGAAATATAGTTTTAGATGCAATCCAAAAAATAATCTTAGATAATAAAAGCTATTATTTATCTATAATAAATGAAAATGTTTTGAAAGAGGAATACCATACATATTTAATGCGAGCATTGTGTGTAGGTCCAAAAACATTACAAAAAATTATTAATGCAAGAAAAATAAATCAATTTGAATCATTTAATGATTTAGAAAGTAGAGCTAATACCAAAGTGGTATTAAAAAATATTTGTGAGAAAGTATATGATGAAATATCTGGTAAAGACAGATTTAGAATATTTTCAAACAAAGCAAAACACATAGATTAAAACACTAAAAGTGATTTTATGAATATCTCCCCCATTAATTATAGTATTAATACTAATTCTAAAAAACCTAATATGAATATCAATCTAATTTGTTGTGAAGAACAAATTCTTTTTGGATTAATGCGTTTAAATGATTTAGATTATCATATACGTGATAACAACAAAAGATTAATTGATTTTATTTATGGTAGACATGTTCATGAACGAATTAAAGATTTCAATGCAGAACTGATTTCTGGCAAGAGATCACAGGCAAGATTTGATTTTGAAAAGAACTTCAAAGAACACAAAGAAGAAATCTGCAAATTCTACAATGTTGCAAATAATCTAAGCGATAATCAAATTAAAAGTACAGTATTGGAAAAGATTAATTTAAGCTTTTTGAGATGATTGAATGAGTAAAATAGTTGTTCTAGATAAAGAAATAAGATATCAAAAGAGAAATGAAGATTATTATATTTGTATTACAGATATCGCTAGAAAAAAAAATCCTATTGAACCAAAGGACGTAGTTAAAAATTGGATGCGAAATAAAAATACCGTTGCATTTCTGGGATTATGGGAGAAATTGAATAATCCTAACTTCAAAGGGGTCGAATTCGACACCTTTCTACAAGAAGCTGGATTTAATGCCTTTGTATTACCGCCTCAAAAATGGATAGAAAAAACAAATGCTATTGGATTAGTTTCAAAATCAGGAAACAATGGCGGTACATTTGCTCACAAAGATATTGCTTTTGAATTTGCATCTTGGATATCTGTTGAATTTAAACTATATTTGATAAAAGAATTCCAAAGATTAAAAACAAGTGAGAAAGAACAATTAGGATGGGATATTAGACGAAATCTAGCAAAAATAAATTATGTAGTTCATACTGACGCAATAAAAGAAAATTTAATTCCTACAGAAATAACAAAAAAACAAGCTGAAATTATTTATGCTTCGGAAGCAGATGTTTTAAATATGGCTTTATTTGGTATTACTGCAAAAGATTGGAGAGATCAAAATAAAGACAAAAAAGGAAATATTAGAGATTATGCAGATATTTCTCAATTAGTTTGTCTATCTAATTTAGAAAATCTTAATGCTTTATTTATTAAGGAAAAACTATCTCAATCAGAAAGATTATTAAAGTTGAATAAGATTGCAATAGATCAAATGAAATTATTTGTTGAAAACAAAAGAATAAATAACTTAGAAATTAAAGAGCAAAAGTGATTTTATGTCTGAAGAATATATTAATGCTCAAACAAAAGTGGAAAACATTAAAGTAAGACGAAAGATCTACAAAGAAGTGTTTGATGATAGAACTGAGAAGGCTTTGCAAGCAATAGAAAGACGAGGTAATATAGATTATATTATTGGCCCAATATCAAAAGGTAAAGAAGCAAATTTATTTGTGGGTAAAAAAGGAAAAGATTTTGTTTGTGTAAAAATATATAGAATTGAAACAACAAATTTTCATCATAGACGAGATTATATTGATGATGAAGAGTTATCTAAGATTGCAAAAAACCCAATTAAAAGAATTTATGCTTGGGCAGAAAGAGAATTATTTAATATGAAATATTGTAATGAGAATAAAATAACTGTTCCAAAAGCAATTGATCAACAAAACAATGTTTTGGTTATGCAATTAATTGGAGATAAAGATAAACCTTGGCCCACTTTAAAATATGATACTACTGTAAAAGATCATATTGATGAGATTTACAAACAATATGTTGAAAATCTTCATAAATTGATTTACAAAGCAAAATTGGTGCATGCTGATTTATCAGAATACAATATGATATTTTACAAGAAAAAACTTTATTTTATTGATCTGGGACAAGCATTCGGAACAAAAGCACCAAATGCAAAAGTGTTTTTGGAACGAGATCTGAAAACTATTGTAAAATTCTTTGATCATAATGGATTGAAAGTAACATTAGAGAAACTTAAAGAAGATATTAAAAAGGGGAATTATATTGTATAGAGGGATATTATGAATTCATTATTATTAAAAGTGCCTAAACAAAGAATCGGTGCAGTTATTGGTAAACAAGGACAAACAAGAAAAGAATTAGAAGAAATGTGTGATTGTAAAATACATGTTGATAGTGCAAATGGTGATGTTGAAATAAATTCAGAGAATGGTAATGCAGTAACTCTTTACAAATTAGAAACTGTAATAAAAGCTATTGGTCGAGGATTTGCACCAGATCATGCAAAACTTCTTTTAGATGATAACACAACATTGAATATAATTAATTTAAAAGATCTAGGAATACATACTGACAAGACATTGGAAACACGAAGAGGAAGAGTTATTGGTTCTCAAGGTATGATTAGAAAATTCTTAGAAGATACTTTAGATTGTTATGTATCAGTACAAGGTAAAACAATAGGTATTATTGGCGAAGTTGCAAATATAAGAATTGCTCATGAAGCAATTATGCGTTTGTTAAAAGGAGCAAATATTGAAAGTGTAAAAAAGTTTATTGATAGTTCAAGAAAGAATATAGATCATGTATCTAATACTGAAAGTAACTATATTGACTATGATTTAGATGAGAATGATAAAGAGAAGGATATTCTGGATGATTAATTATGGAAAAACTTGAATGCATAAGCCCAATTGATGGTCGTTATAGAAGATCTACTGAACCACTAGCTGAATTCTTCTCAGAATCAGCATTAAGCAAATACAGAACAATAGTTGAAATTGAATACTTTATTTTTTTATCAAAACAGAACTTAGGTTTAAGACAATTAACTCAAGAAGAAACAAATGAATTAAAAGCATTAGAAAAATTATCTTTAGAAGATTGTCAGATAATAAAAGATATCGAAGTCAAAGG
>Ga0172370_10008670_pt1 | contig 12131 bp, 11 predicted proteins | sample LakKiv5m_FD_114538 | JGI IMG/M metagenome (GOLD analysis project Ga0172370, IMG submission 114538) | Freshwater microbial communities from Kabuno Bay, South-Kivu, Congo - kab_022012_11.5m | ecosystem: Environmental > Aquatic > Freshwater > Lake | place: Democratic Republic of the Congo...
GGGCTGGCCGCGCCGCAGGTCGGCATACTGCGCCGCCTGGTGGTTATAGACGTAGGGGACGGCCTGCTTGAACTGATTAATCCTGAAATAATAAAAGAAGAAGGCCAGCAGAGGGAAGAGGAGGGCTGCCTGTCCCTTCCCGACCAGCAGGGTTTTGTAATCAGGCCCGCCAAGGTGGAGATCAAGGCGCAAAACAGGGAAGGAAAAGAAGTAAAGCTGTCCGGGGAAGGCGTTCTCGCCCGTGCATTCAGCCATGAGATCGACCATCTGGACGGTATTTTATTCATAGATAAAATGGTTGAAAGAACAGAACATACAGATGAAAAAATCTGATCTGAAAATCGTATTTATGGGAACGCCTTCCTTTGCGCTTCCCAGTTTAAAAATGCTTGTTGGGGACGGTTTTTGCGTAAAGGCGGTGTTTACCCAGCCGGACAGGCAGTCGGGCCGCGGCCACAAACAACTGCCGCCCCCCGTTAAAATATTCGCGCAGTCATTGTCACTGCCCGTATACCAGTTTGAAAAAGTCCGTATGCCGGAAGGCGTTAGCGCGCTTTCAAGCATCGGGCCGGACGTACTGATCACCGCTGCCTACGGCCAGATCCTGACCCAGGAAATCCTTGATATCCCCAAAACCGGATGTATAAACGTACATGCGTCCCTGCTGCCCAAATACCGCGGCGCGGCACCGGTACAATGGGCGATCATCAACGGCGAGGAAAAAACGGGGGTCACAACAATGATGACCGCGCTCGCTCTCGATGCGGGCGATATATTGGAGAAGGACGAAATTTCCATCCCGCCGGACATGAACGCGGGCGAACTGTACGATCAATTAAGCCATTTAGGCGCAGAAACCATGCGGCGTACCCTTCATAAAATTCTTGACGGCTCTCTGGTGCGCATTCCCCAGAAAGAAGAGGAAGCCACCTATTTCCCGATGTTCAAAAGAGGGTTCGGGGAAATAGATTTCTCTATGGAATGCAAACGAATTCGTGATTTTGTACGGGGAACCAATCCGCAGCCCGGCGCTTTCATCCTCTACGGAGAACATAAGATAAAAGTATTCAAGGTCGAATGCGGTGCACAGGATATATCCGCCAGGCCCGGACAGGTTCTTTCTTCCGACACAAAATCCGGACTCATCATTGCGGCGGGAAAAGGGTCTGTTATCATCAAGGAGCTCCAGTGGCCGGGCAAATCCAAGACCACGGACAGGGAATTCCTCTGCGGGCATTCCATTCCAGTTGGGTTTAAGTTCGGGAGCGCGTTATGAGCATACAGGCCAGAAAAACCGCCCTTTCCATACTGTCTGAAGTTGCGGACGAGGGTTCTTATTTAAACCTTTCCTTAAAACGGCGCCTGCCGCAGATAAACGATTTGGAGAACCGCCGGTTTGCAGCAGCGCTCGCGTCCACCGCAATACAGAACATGATACGTATCGATTACGTAATCGACAGGTTTGTCCAGACGAGACGCGTGCACAAGGTCATCCGCAACATCCTGCGGCTCGGCGTTTGCCAGCTGATGTTCTTTGAATCCGTTCCGGCAAGCGCCGCCGTAAACGAAAGCGTAAAGCTGGCCGCAGCATCGGGTAAATCCGATCTGAAAGGTTTTGTGAACGGCGTGCTCCGCAATATTTCCGGCAGTCTGGGCAGCGTCGAATACCCGGACCGGGAAAGCCAGCCGTCCGATTACCTTTCCGTACTCTACAGCTATCCAAAATGGCTTTGTGAAAAATATATTTCCGAATACGGGTTCGATTTCGCATCGGAGATGCTCTCTTATAACGGGGACACCTCCCTTACGTGCGTGAGGGTTTTGGCGCCCGGTATAACCCAGGCAGAAGGTGACGATTCTTTTATGCCGGGCACTTATTTTAATAATGCGCGCTATATCAAGAACGCATCCTCTATTGACCGGATGCCCCTTTTTTTATCGGGCGGCATTACGCCGCAGGGAGAAGCATCCATGCTGTGCGTACACGCTGCGGGAATACTTTCCGCAGACGAGGTGCTGGACGTATGTGCAGCCCCCGGCGGCAAAGCATCCTATGCGGCGGAAATGTGCAGCCGCCTTACGGCAATGGACATCCATCCGCACCGTGTCGATCTGATCCGCGCCGCATTTGAGCGCCTTCATGTAAAAAACGCGCTGGCGTTTCAGGGGGACGGAACGGTATTTAATCCCGAATACAAAGAGAGGTTCGGCGTCGTTATGATTGACGCCCCCTGCAGCGCGCTGGGCCTTCTGCACAGAAAACCGGATATAAAGATCCATAAGAATAAGGATGATTTGCCGGAACTCGTTCTTCTGCAGCGTGCGCTTCTTTCAAACTGCGCAGGCTATGTTAAGCCAGGGGGAATACTTCTCTATACGACCTGCACGATCAACGGGGAAGAAAACGGCGGAAATATCCAATGGTTCTTGCAGAACAACCCCGGTTTTATCCCGGACGATTTTTCCAAAGACGTTCCCACCGCCTTTTCACAGAAGGCGGGCAGCGGAGCGATGCAGCTTTTTCCGCATATTGACAGGATTGACGGATTTTTCATTGCGCGGATGAGGAAAGTAAAATGATGCTTCTTGACCTTGATCTGAATGAATTGCAGGATGAATTAAAGAAAATGGGGGAGCCGCCTTTCAGGGCGGCGCAGATTCGCAAATGGCTTTCCGCCGGCGCTTATTTCGGCCAGATGACAAATCTGCCCGTAACCCTCCGTGAAAAGCTGCAGGCGTCCTTTTTTGAAGGGTACGCAACAGAAAAAAAAGTCCTGCGCGCATCGGACGGCACAAAAAAATATTTATTTTCCCTGGCCGACGAAAACACGGTGGAAAGCGTTTTTATGGCGAACAATTACGGAAACAGCGTCTGCCTTTCCACGCAGGTCGGCTGCAGGATGGGATGTGTTTTTTGCGCTTCCTGCAAAAACGGCCTTGTAAGAAACCTTTCAGCAGGGGAAATCTTATCCCAGTATATAGCCATGAACCAAAACGAGGGGCAGGGCAGGAATATAGCGAATATCGTTTTGATGGGAATGGGAGAACCCCTTGATAATTACGACAATGTGATCAAATTTTTAAAGATGGTGCACGATGCCGATACCTTCGGCGTCAGTTACCGCAATATATCCATATCCACCTGCGGTCTTGTTCCTGAGATATTGCGCCTGTCCGATTCAGGCATTCCGGTCACGCTGTCCATTTCCCTGCACGCACCTTTTGACGACAAACGCCGGCAGATACTTCCCGTTGCAAACAAATGGGGCGTGAAGGAAGTGATTGCCGCGGCAAAAACCTACTTTGAAAAAACGAAGAGACGGTTTATAATAGAATATGCACTGATTGAGGGTTTCAATGACACAAAGGAAGACGCGGAAGAATTAAAGAACCTTCTCCGTGGCACCAGCTGCCACATCAACCTGATTCCCTTAAATGATATCGAGGACTGCAACCTTCATGCACCGTCAAAAAAGCAGATATACACATTCTTGGCCCTTCTTGAAAAACTGGGCCTGAGTGCGACCGTCCGCCGTTCCCTGGGCGCCGAAATTCTGGGGGCATGCGGACAGCTGAGAAGCGCCGAGATTGGAAAAACATAATGGATATTGTATCAAAAACACATATCGGCTATGTTCGAAAGAAAAACGAAGATTTTATCTGGGTAAGCTGTAATACCGAACCGCGCTATATGCTGGTTGCGGATGGGATGGGCGGCGCGGTAGCGGGTGAGATTGCAAGCAAGATCGCCGCATTTTCCGTTCGGCAGTATATTGAAGATTTGGGGTTAAACAAACTTTCCCCGGGAGACCTTGCCGCAGCGGTGGAATATGCCAATATTCAGATTGTACAGGAAACGGAATACAACGAAAAACTCAAGGGAATGGGTACGACCCTCACGCTGGCGTATGTTGACGACTGCCATATTCATATTGCGCAGGTAGGCGATTCCTGCGCCTATTTATATTCTTCCGGAAAGCTGCTTAAGATAACGAAAGACCATACGTATGTACAAAGGCTTATCGACAGCGGGATCATTCAAAAATCCCAGGCGGAAGACAACCCCTATAAAAATATTATTACCCGTGTCGTGGGAATGAACGGATTGAAGGTGGACACTTTTGATATCACATGGGGAGAAGGCGATATCCTTTTCCTTTGCACGGACGGACTGACGACCTACCTGCCCGACGAAGAACTGACCTCACTGTTCCAGCAAAAAAGCACCATCTACGCAACGGCGGATGAAATGATCGCGCTGGCCCTTGCGCGCGGCGGAAGAGACAATATTTCCGTCATCATTGCGCAAAACACGGAATTGCAGGAGGAAATACAATGTTAGAAGGGGTTTTGCTCGCCAACCGGTACAACCTTACGGAACTTGTTGACACGGGCGGGAGTTCCTTTATCTATAAAGCGGTTGATACAAAGAATAATTCGGTTGTCGCAGCTAAAATTCTAAAACCGGAACTTAACGACAACCCGGAATTCACCGAACGGTTCAAGAAAGAAGCACAGGTTGCGCTTCGCTTAAAGCACGCCAACATCATACGTGCATTTGACTCCGGACTGGATTTTGATAAATATTACATCATCATGGATTATATAGACGGAAAGACATTGAAGCATATCATCAACATCAACCATGCCCTGCCCGTCAAATTTGTCGTGAGTGTCGTTAAAAAACTATGCCTGGCACTCGAATACGCCCATCAGAAAGGTTTTATTCACCGTGATATCAAACCGCACAATATCATGATAGATATGGAAGGGGAGCCTTATATCGCGGATTTCGGTATTGCCAAAAAGATATCTCCGGCAATCAGCGAAATAGAAATTAAGGAAGAAGAAAACGTAATGGGCTCCGTCCATTATTTTTCTCCGGAACAGGCGCGCGGGGAAAAGGTGGATAAAAGGTCCGACATTTATTCCCTTGGTATCGTTCTCTATGAGATGCTGACCGGCCAGGTGCCTTTCGACGGGGAAACATCGGTTGAAATAGCGCTTAAGCATTTGAACCAGCCCATGCCGGATATTGTGGATAAAACGGGCGAAATCCCGGAAAGCGTCAACAGGATCATACAGAAAGCCACGCAAAAGGACAAGGAAATGCGGTATAAATCCGTTTTCTCCATGTATGAAGACCTGACGCGCTGCCTGACCGAGAAGGACGGCGGATATGTAAAACTGCAGAAGACTGAAAAGGAGGCGGCGAATCCCACTTCCGGCCACGTAAGCAAAAGGCATCAGGCGGGCCTCCGCAGCATCGTCCTGGGCGCATTGGGGGTGCTGGCCACCATCATCATCTTCCTTCTTATTTTCAATATGAATTTTGGTGAATATTCGCAGAATATCACTGTTCCGAATATCGTAAACGCCACCGAACAGGCCGCGGAAGATGAAGTGGTATCCCTCGGCCTTACGCCGAACATTTTGTACGATTTCAGCAACGAAATCGGAATGGGCCTGGTTATACGCCAGGAGCCCGCGCCAGGTTCCGAATTGAAAGAAGGCCAGGCCGTCACATTCTATGTGAGCGCCGGTCCCAACCTGCCGGTAATGCCCAGCGTTATCGGGATGCCGGTGGAAGACGCAATCGATTATCTGAATAAAGAAGATATAACGAATATTGAAGTGATCGAACAGACGGAAGGGGACTATATCGACGGCACGGTGATCAGCCAGGTGCCCGAAGAAAATGATAAAATTAAGGATACCGACACGGTCACCCTTACGGTTAAAACCGCACCTGACACCCTTTCAAAAAAGGCTCCCAACCTGATCAGCCAGCCGCTGACCGCAGCGCTCCAGATGCTTGAATCATCCGGATTTACAAAGTTTTATATTTACGAGGAAGAAAGTGACCAGCCGAGCGGTACCGTAACAAACCAGACGCCGGCGCTCAACGTAAGCCAGGAAGTTAACCTGCCATTCACATTGTGGATTTCTGAATATAAAAATACATATACGGCTGTTAAACCGCTGGACATCAAGATAGAAGACGATAACACCTACGTGACAATCGCACTTAAAACGAATGTTTACGGATCGGATGTGTTTTTCATCCTACGCGAATCCTTGGAAGACGCAGGAGACCTGCATCTCGATATCTCATCCAACGTAGGCCTTCCGTATGAAGATTCAGTAATCAGCGCACAATTGGTTGTATTTTTAAATGATGTTGCGGAGGAGACGTTCGATATTTATTTAAGCATTGGAGGCGGAGCGCGATAGAAGGAACCATCATTAAGGGAATCGGCGGATTTTATACGGTTCAGATGAAAGAAGGCAGCCTTTTTGAATGCCGTGCCCGAGGGTTGTTCCGTCTGCAAAATATTACGCCCCTGGTGGGGGACCATGTCGTTTTTACCCCTCATGCGGGACAGGACGGATTTATAGAAGAAATCCTCAGCCGAAAAAATGAAATGATACGCCCGCAGGTATCAAATATAGACAACCTGGTCATCGTCCTTGCGGCCTCCAAGCCAAAACCCGACCTTCTGTTGACAGACAAATTGATCCTTCAGGCGGAAAAAAACGCGGCCAACCCCGTAATCTGCCTGAATAAAACGGATATTTCCGGACCGGATACGGAAGAAGAACTGAAAAAACAGTACAGTTACTATGATTTTGCCGCTGTATCCGCCCGGACCGGCAGCGGAATGGAAGACCTAATAAGCATCATGAGGGATAAAACCAGCGCATTCGCAGGCCAGTCGGCCGTCGGAAAATCATCCCTGCTGAATCTGCTGGACGGCAGCGACCGCCTGCAAACCGGATCATTAAGCAAAAAAATAAACCGCGGGATGCATACAACCCGCCAGACGGAACTGTTATATTTTAAAGACATGAACGCATTTGCCATGGATACGCCCGGCTTCAGTGTTTTTGATGCGGTTGAGATAGAGGAGGCTGAACTGGCGGCCCTGTACAGGGAATTTGCCCCTTATATAGGCAAATGCAGGTTTTTATCATGCCTGCATCAGCATGAGCCCGAATGCGCGGTCAAAGAGGCCGTATGGAAAGGGCAGATCCATAAAGCGCGGTACGACCGGTACCTTACGTTATTGAATATTTTTAAGGAAAAAAAGGAGAAGAAATATGATTAAAGTTGCACCATCCATACTTTCGGCTGATTTTGCGGACATGAAGAGCGCGCTTCGCATGCTGGAAAATATTAAGGCGGATATGGTTCATTGCGATGTGATGGATGGCATGTTCGTTCCCAATATCACTTTTGGCATGAAAATGGTGGCGGATTTAAGGAAACTGACCGATCTTCCTCTGGACGTTCATCTGATGATCGTGCAGCCCGAACGCTATATTGAAGAATTCTGCGCCGCAGGGGCGGATATCGTTACGCTGCACGCGGAAGCGACGTATCACCTTCACCGCGCCGTTCAAAAAGTAAAGGCATGCGGGGCGCGGCCGGGCGTTGTCTTAAACCCAGCGACGCCAGTGGAAACCCTTAAATATGTGCTTGATGATATTGATTTTGTTCTTTTAATGTCCGTGAATCCGGGCTACGGCGGGCAGGAATTCATTCCGCAGACCCTTTTCAAGATAAAAGAACTGCGCAGCCTTGCAGAATCTATGGGCAGGAAAATAGAAATCGAGATCGACGGCGGCATTAACGAGGAAACATCAAAATTGGTCAGGGAAGCGGGAGCGGACATTTTGGTTGCGGGCCACGCGATTTTCACGGCACAGGACCCGTCAAGGCTAATTAAAATATTCAGGGGAGAAGAATGAAAGCCCTCATTATTGCGGACGGAAGCGCGCCCATAAAAGATCTGATTCAAAAACACAGCGACGCACCGCTTGTAATCGCTGCGGACGGCGGTCTGAAGGCCGCAGGCCTTTTTAATATAACGCCCGATTATCTGATCGGCGATTTTGATTCGGCTGATCCGGATGAAATAAACCGTTTGCCCGCTCATACAAAACTTGTGCGGCTGAACAAGGAAAAGAACGAAACCGACTCAATGGTCGCGCTGGATACGGCCATCAAGGAAGGCGCAGACGATATCGTTATGCTGGGCGCCCTCGGGAAGAGGACCGACCATGCACTTGCAAATCTTATGCTTTTAAAACAGGCATGGGATAAAGGCACCAGGCTTGTTTTGGAGGACGAATACTGCGAGGTATGCCTGGCTACCGGAAAAACCACGATCAGCGGGAAAAAGGGCCAGACGGTCTCAGTCCTGCCTTTCGGCGGCAGCGCTACCGTTTCATCGGACGACGCGCTCCATTATCCCATGGACAATCTGTATATGAGCGAAGAAGACCCCGTGGGCATCAGCAATATACTGGAAAAGCCTGCGGCTGAGATTCATATAAAAGGATTCGCCCTTGTTTTTAAGATTAAATAATAAAGAACAACATAAAAACGCGGCAGGCAGCCTGCCGCGTTTTATTGCGATTCAGAAAAAGCGACTATACGTAACGCTCAACCTTGCCCGAACGGAGGCAGCGCGTGCAAACGTATTTTCTTTGGGGAGCGCCGTTTTCCACAACACGAACCCGCTGGACATTGGGAGCCCAAATCCGCTTGGTTTTCCTGTTGGAATGGCTGACCTTGTTGCCTGAAGAAACGCCTTTGTTGCATATCTCGCAGAATTTTGCCATCGATTTCACACCTCCTCTTAGAGTGTCGCAGTTCAAACAGAAATATATTATCATTATTAAAATCAAATTGCAAGGTATATTTTTTATTATTGCGCCAGAAGCGTTTCATGCCGATTTGCAAATACACGACTTAAATAAAAATATACCGTTCATATAAAAATTGATTGTATTCTTTTTTTGTAGTATAATAATTTGGTATCAAAAGTGGGAGGTTCATTTCATGAGTGCGGTTTTAAAAACATCGATCGGAAAGATAACCTACAGCGATGATTTTATCGGCAAGATTGCCGGCATCAACGCAATAGAATGTTACGGCATTGTGGGAATGGCAAACAGGAACGCCACGGACGGCATTGTGAACCTGCTTAAGATAGACAGTCTTAAGCGGGGTGTCCGCGTTGCAACCGATGAAACGGAAAACGTATCGGTAGAGCTTTTTATCGTCGTCAAATACGGCGTTTCCATATCAGCCGTTGCCGCAAACATCATAGAAACAGTAAAATTCGGCCTTGAAAACATGACGGGGCTCAACGTTGTAAACGTAGACGTTGTCGTTCAGGGCATCAAAATCTAGGAGGCATCGGTCAGTTGGTAAAAAGTATTAACGGAGAACGCCTCAAAGATATGATTGTGGGCGCGGCTACGCTGCTGGACAATCATAAAGAGACGCTGAATGCTTTGAACGTTTTTCCCGTTCCTGACGGCGATACGGGCACAAATATGTCGCTTACAATGATTTCCGCCGCAAAAGAAGTCATGGCCGCCGGCAAAACGGGCCATAAGGATATCGTTAGCGCGCTTTCCGTGGGTTCACTGAAGGGCGCACGGGGAAATTCCGGCGTTATTCTTTCCCAGATATGGCGCGGTTTTTCCAATGTTCTGGGTGACCTTAACGGCGAGATATCCGCACGCGATATTGCACAGGCCATGCTGCAGGGAACGGAAAGCGCTTACCGCGCTATCATGAAACCCAAGGAAGGCACAATCCTTACGGTAATCCGGACAATGGCGGAAGCGGCGGACGAATATACAAAAGAAAACGACGATATCGATGAGCTGATACGCCATATCCTGTCCGAAGGGGAAACCGTCCTGAAAAAAACGCCGGACATGCTTCCCGTTTTGAAGGAAGCGGGCGTTGTCGACGCGGGCGGAGCGGGGCTTATTATCATTTTCAAGGGTTTTATGCAGGCGCTGGACGGAGAAGGGTTTGACGGCGCCGCGCCGCTGGATCTTGAAATGGAGATTGAACCGCAGGCCGAAGTCTTTCAATCCGAAACGTCGGATATCGAGTTTTCCTACTGTACTGAATTTTTCATAAAAAATATATACGGCCATATTCTTGAGCGCGATATCGATTCTTTCAGGCAGAAACTCGCAAAACTGGGCGATTGCGTACTGGTGGTGGGCGATCTGAAACTGGTCAAGGTGCATGTGCACACGAACGATCCGGGCATCGTCCTGCAGACGGCGCTTACCCTCGGCGAACTGAGCCAGATTAAAATAGACAATATGCGCGAGCAGCACCGCCACATCATCGTAAAAGAAGAGGAAGAATCCCGGGATTCAAAACCAATGTCCATCGTTTCTGTTGTTTCGGGCGAGGGCCTGAAAGAAATCTTTATGGATTCTCTGATCGACCAGTTTGTGGAAGGCGGGCAGACGATGAACCCTTCCACGCAGGACATCCTTTCCGCCGTTGAAAAAGCCCCCTCCAAAAACGTTATTATTCTTCCCAATAATAAAAACATCATTCTGGCGGCCCAGCAGGCTGCTGAGATGTCCAAAAAGAACGTAGTGGTGATTCCGACTAAGACGCTTCCGCAGGGCATCAGCGCGGCCCTGTCCTTTAATTGCGAGGAAGACTTTGACACAAATGTCGCGCGTATGCAAAAAGCAAAGAACAACGTCAAAACGGGACAGGTAACGGTTGCCGTCCGGGATTCGGGAATCAACGGCGGCAAAATTAAACGCGGGGAATGGATCGGCATCGGGGAAGGAGATATTGTCTCCAACGGAAGCGATATCATGGATGTATCCTTGCGGCTCCTGGATAAATTGGTTGACGAAGATACCGGCGTAATTGCCGTATACTACGGCGAGGGCGTTGAGGAAACCCAGGCAGATCAAATGATAGATGAGATAACCCAGAAATACGAGGACTGCGACATAGAGCTTCACTGGGGAGGCCAGTCCGTCTATAGTTATCTGTTCGCAGTGGAATAAAAAGTTTATAACCTTTCAGATACCGGCCGTAAAAGCCGGTATTTGACTTTCAGGCCTGAAAAAGGACGGTTTTAAGCCGCATGGAAATCGATTCTTCCATCCGCAGCCTGCCCGGCGTAGGCGAAAAAACCGAAAAAAACCTTTTAAAACTAGGCATATCGAACATCTGCGATCTGCTTACTTTCCTGCCCCGGCGCTACAGGGATTTCAGCGAGATCAAAAAAATATCGCAGCTTAAGATCGGCGAACCGGCTCTGCTGCAAATGAAAGTGCTTTCAAATCCATCCACATCCGCCATTAAAAAGGGCCTTTCACGCTCATCTTTTTTCGCAGGGGACGGTACCGGCATCCTGAACCTGATACTGTTTAACCAGCCTTTTACCGTTCAAAAAATAAAAAAAGATTCGGCCATATACGTTTATGGAAAGATGGAGCAGCGGTATTCGCGCATACAGATGGTTTCTCCCGAAATATTTTTTGAGAGACCGGGCGCTTTTATGCCCGTTTATCCGCTTACGCAGGGTTTACGCCAGGCTTTTATACGCCGTATTATAAAAGCGGCGCTTCAAGCCTGCCGCTACCCGGAACGGTATTCGCCGCAGTTCCTGGAAAGGTTTGATATTACCGAAATCAACGCGGCGCTCCGGCACCTGCACTATCCAAAAAGCCTGGACGATGCAAGAAAAGCACACGACCGCCTTGTTTTTGACGAGCTGATTGTATTTTCCAAGACCCTGGAATACCTGGAAGAAGAAACAACGGCGCAAAACAGCGAGGGAATGGATACGAACGGTCTTTTGGACAGCTTTTGTGCGCTCCTGCCTTTTCAACCGACCCGATCCCAGATAAAAGTAATGGAGGAGATTGCCGCCGACCTTTCGGCCGGCAAGTTCATGAACCGGCTGATCCAGGGGGATGTGGGCTCCGGCAAGACCGTTCTCGCATTCTTCGCCATGTTCTGCGCCGCTAAAAACGGATACCAGAGCATCATGATGGCCCCTACCGAGATCCTTGCCAAACAGCATTTTATATCGGCAGGCAGGCTTTTCGGACAAGAAAACGTAGAACTGCTCACCGGGTCACAAACCGCCGCCCAGCGCAGGGAAGCGATAAAAAGAATAACCGGCCATGAAGCCGGCATGATCATAGGCACGCATGCCGTCATCTGCCAGAAATCCGGCTATCCCAAACTGGGGCTTGTTATCACGGACGAACAGCACAGGTTTGGCGTCCGGCAGCGCGCAGCCCTTTCGGGAGGGCAGGGGGTCCATTCCATA
>Ga0172370_10008673_pt1 | contig 12126 bp, 8 predicted proteins | sample LakKiv5m_FD_114538 | JGI IMG/M metagenome (GOLD analysis project Ga0172370, IMG submission 114538) | Freshwater microbial communities from Kabuno Bay, South-Kivu, Congo - kab_022012_11.5m | ecosystem: Environmental > Aquatic > Freshwater > Lake | place: Democratic Republic of the Congo...
CGAGATGCCGGTTTCGGTCTCGGCCGCGGTTGCCTTCATAGTGCTGCTCGGAATCGCGGTGCAGAACGGCGTCGTGCTGGTGGCGTTCTTCGGCCAGCTTCGCGAGCAGGGTGAATCTGTCGCCGACGCCGTCACCAAAGGCTGCGACCTGCGTTTCCGGCCGTTGCTGGTTACTGCCCTGACCAGTTTCATCGGCCACCTGCCGATGCTCTACGCCAGCGGTTCGGGCGCCGACATCCAGAAGCCGCTGGCGGTCGTGGTGATGGGCGGGCTCGTCACCTCGACGTTGCTCACGCTGATCGTGTTGCCGACGATCTACGTGCTCGCGGACCGGGTGAGCGGCCGGCTGGATTCAGCGGCGCAAAATCCTTGCGAACAGAGAACGGCGTGAGTGTCTCTTCTCGCGACCGCGACCGCGTTGTAGCGGCTATCGCGTGCTGTTCAGCGCTACGAGTTCCGCAATGATCTGGTCGATCTTTCCGGTCACGCGCGCATCGGCATAGCGGCCGCGGAGCTCGCGCAACGAGTCTGCAGCATGATCGAAGCGCACGATTGCCTGAGCGATCAAACGCGCGTCGGTTGCGAGAAAAGCCCGCAACTGGCGAGGGGCCGTTCCGATGCGTGTGGCGAGCACCGCCAGAGCCGCTTCCTTTTCGGCCGGATCACGTTCGCGCGCGCCGAGTGCGGTCTGCAGCAAGAGCGCAGGCACCTGCAATAGCGGACGGGACGCGGGGTCGAAGCCGGCAGCACGGCGCGTGGTGGCGATGGCTGGGTCGCCGAGCACACGGATCCAGAGCAAGTACTCGGTCTGATTCGCCGGATCGGTAGTGGTGCCCAGCATGTAGCTTTCCTGCCGGAGCAGGCGCCGAATCAGTTCTGGCAACGGTACCTCGCGATACCTCCCGCCGACCGGCCGATCTACTGCGTCGAAGAACTGCAGCGTTGCACCTGAGCGCCAGCACAACTCCTCGATCAACGTGCGAAGTGAGTCGCCATGGCCGACGACGGTAGTACGTTGACTGGCGTCGACGTGAATTCCCAGCACTTGGGCACGAACGAAACGCGAATAGCAGAGCGTCAACGTGGATGCCAAGAACAACGCGATGCAGCCTGGCCGCGATCTCACGACGTGAGACGGCTGAGTCGAGCGAGCACCTGACGGGTAATCCAACGTCGTGACGCGACGGGTTCCGGTTGGAGCGTGCGCGCCTACACCCAGGGCCGCGCATGAGGTAATCGACCCGTATAGTGGAGCCTTCGGCGCGTTCGGCAAGCTCTCTCGGGCGGCGAACCAGGTTGGCCTGGGCGCTGGCCACCGTGCTGGCCTGCGTAGCGTCCGGAGCCTGGCAGCGGCCGCTGACCGGCGACAACCAGGTCTACTTTTACGTCGCCGAGCGCGCCGCTTCGGGGGTACCGCCTCACGTCTCGGCCATCGACTCCAAGAGCGCGCTCAGCAGTCTGCTCTCGGCAGTCGGGATCGTGCTGGGCCGCGAGGTCGGGCTCGACGACGTGCGTGCTGCGCGCGTCGTCAGCATTGCAGCCGCGGCCGCTGCTGTGGCGCTGATCGCCGAACTGGGTCTGGTGGTCAGCGGCGGCGAGGCCGGCGCACACCTGGCCGCTCTGGCCTTGCTCGGTAGCCGCGGTTTCGTTGCCCACGCGGCGATCGGCACCAATCCCAAGATTTTTCTGATCACCTTCGTGGTGCTGGCCCACCTGCTGTGCGCCCGGCGCCGTTGGTGGGGCGCGGGGCTTGCGGCCTGCGCCGCGTTCCTGTGCTGGCAGCCCGGTCTGGCCGTGGTCGCCGCGGTCGGCGCCGAGGCGTTGGTGGTTGCCGGCGGCGGGTCGCTCGCCGCGCTTGCGGTGGCCGCCGCAGCGCTCGCCGGCTTCTTCGTGTATCAGATCTACTTTGCCGTCTATGGGGCTGTGATCGAACAGCTACGTCAGTGCTATCTGATGACGCTCGGCAGCTTGCACGAGGTGCGGTCGTTGAGATCGGCGTTGTGGTTCGTCGCGAGTCAGGCCGGGCGCCGTCACGGCTCGCTGGGGCTGGCACCGGTGGCTTGGTTCGCGTCGCTGGGCGTGGGGGTGTGGTGGATGCTGGCCAGGCCGGCGGCTTCGCTACGCGCGGTGCGCGCTCGGCCCGGCGCGGTCTCGCTGGTGCTCGCGTCGGTGGTGGTGACGGCGTTCACGCTCTACGACCACCAAGGCCTGCCCGACCTCTTCCTGACGGCCCCGTACTTCGCGCTGGCTAGCGCGTGGCTCGGCGTGGCGGCGGCTCGCGAGGCCGCCGCTGTTACCGGGCTGCCGCGCCCGATGGTGGTCGTCCCGGCGCTGATGGCCGCGCTGCTGTGTGCCCAGGGGCTGCGCGCCACGGTGGGCGCCGGCAAGTTCTCGCGAACGCTCGACGATCAATACGAACTCGCTGCCGAGACGAGGCGTTACGTCGAACAATATGATGGAGTTTGGGCGTATCGCTGCATGTACCTGCTGGGCCTCGCCCACGCCGACAACTGGGTGCCGTACGGGATGCTCTACGACGACGTCGCGACGCGTTTTGCGATCCGCAGTTTTCGCCCGCTGCGCGACGGCCGCATGCCTGAGGTCATCCTGCGAAAGAAGGGTCGGGTGCCGGGCGCGCGCGCCTACCTTCGCAGCGAGTACCGGGAGGTCGCCGCGCCGCGTTTCGCACGCGAGGGCGTGCAGGTGTATGTCCGCAGATCTGAAGTTCGCTGAAGAACGCGCGACCCGAGCGGCCAACCCCGATGACAGCGGCGCAGAAACCGATAGAATGACTCCGATGCCCGCACTACAGTTTGTGTCACGCGGGGCGCTGGTTGCCCGGCAGCTGCGGGTGGTCGCGATCGTGCAAGCACTGGCGCTTGCTGGGCTGCTCGCGAGCGCCGCGCCGTGCCGGGCGGTGGGCGCTACGACGGCCGTGGACTCCGAGGCTCCCGCCAGAATCGCTCCGAAGATCATCGAGGTCGCGGCCGTAGCGACCCACCCGCCGGTTCCGCCGCGCCCAGATCGAGCGATGCTGATGCGTGAGCTTTCTTCAGAGGTTACGCAGGAACGTTGGATTGAAGACTTCAGTGATCTGGAGCGTGCCTATTACGAGGGCACGTTGGTGGACGTTCCGAACGACCCGGCGGCTCTCGGCTTCGAACTGAGGCTGGTCGGTGCCTCGCGCATCGGCGAACTCGAGGACGACCCGGTGCGCCAGTCGATGCTGTGCCGGGTGTCCAAACCGGCCGCCGGCCTGCTCTACCACTTCGCCGACCGGCTCAGGCTGGTCGAGGGCGCCGACTACACGCCGCTGGTGATAACCAGCTTGGTGCGTCCCTGGGAGTACCAACAGCGCCTGGCCGAAGTGAATCCGAACGCCGATTCCACTCGCGACGGGGTCCCGCCTACCCACGTCCTCGGGCTGGCCTTCGACATCGCGCGTTCGGGTATGAGCTCCGAGAGGGAAGAGCGCATCGAAGCGCTGCTCGGCGAACTGGCCCGCGACGGTGAACTGGCGTTCTACAAGGAGGGCGCGGGCAGCGAGACCTACCACGTGATCGCGCTGCCGAGCGCCGGCGAACAGCTCGCGGGCTACTGGCAGCGTGGCGGTGGGCAAGGCGTGCAGCGACACGAGGCGGTGGTGGGCCGCGCCTCCGCGCCCGACTGGCCCGATGACGAGCAGATGAAGGACGAGCTCGCCGCCGACGGAGCGCGCGAGCGACACAACTACGCGCCGATATCACCCTGCGTCCGTTTCGGGATGGGCCTCGAACCCTACAGCGCGATCTGTTCGTGCGAGATGCCGCTGACACCGCAGCCTTCGACGGCGGTGGCGTACGGAGGATGAAGAGAATTAGCGAGGGGCACCGCGCTTGCGCTTCCTGATAAGTCTGCTCGCATTTCGTCCCGGCTCTATCGGCGGCACCGAAACCTATCTTCGGGAACTCCTGCGCGCGATTGCGCGCTGCGCCGAACCTGACACGGTCGCGGTATTGCTCGAATGCAACCTTGCGCGCGCGTTGCCGACCCCAGGGCTCGAACGCGTGGTGGTCGATGCTTCGGCTTCGCGCGTAGTTGCCGAGCGATGTCTGGAGGCTTTCACGCCTTACAGAGCGCGGCGCGTGGAGACAGCGATCGATCGATTCGCGCCCGACGCGATGCTGTTCCCGCAGATCTCGTTGTTTCCGAAAAGTTTGGCGGTTCCCGCAGTGGTGACCGTCGGCGACATGCAGCACCTGTTGCTGCCGGGAAACTTCTCAGTGTTCGAGCGCCGCTTTCGCGCAGCGATCTATCCCTACAGCCTCGCGCGTGCCGCGGTGGTGTTGGCGATGTCGGGTTTTACCAAACGTACGCTGATCGAGCGCGCGGGAGTCGATGCGGACAAGGTCAGGGTCGTGGCGCTCGGCACCGATGCCGATGCCGGGCAGGGAAATTGTGCGGATGCCGCTGCCGCGCCGCCTCCGCCGGGGATAGATCTTCCGTATCTGTACTATCCGGCGGTGACGCGGCCCCACAAGGATCACGCGACGTTGCTGCGCACTTTCGCGACGCTGGTGCGTGACCGGGCGCTGCCTCACCATCTGGTGCTGAGCGGTGAGCGGACCGGGCAGTGGCGCGCGCTGCGCCGCTTGATCGGGCGCCTTGCGATCGAGGATCGCGTCGTCCACGTCGGCCACGTCTCGCGCGACCTGGTGCGCAGCCTCTACGCACACGCCGACGCGGTGGTGTTTCCGTCGCGCTTCGAGGGCTTCGGATTGCCGTTGGTCGAAGCCGCCGCGTGCGCGGCCAAGATCATCGCGTGCTCGCTGCCGGCCTACGACGACACCGGCGTCGAAGGCGTGGTGACGATCGATTTCGAGGATTCCGCGCAACTGGCCTCAGCGCTGGCCAGCCCGGCGCGCTCGGCACTCACGCCGCGCGCGTGGACGTGGGAACGCAACGCGCGTGAAACCCTCGCAGCGCTGCGCGACGCGGCGGCGTCGGGCGATCGGGATGGCTTGCAGCCAGGCTCGTCGATGGGCGCGAAAAACTGATCGCCGGTCGATCTTTACGCGGCGGTCAGTTGGCGGCGGCCTCGAACGACGCGACCGTGTACTGGGTGCCTGTGAAAGCTTTGGTGCAATCCTCTCGCGTGAGAGTCTTGCCCGGCGTCATCGTGACCGCTGCGGTCTTGGAGGCGAAATCCACTTCGACCGAGGCCACTCCTTCGATCTTCGAAAGAGCCGCGCGCACGCGCGCGGCGCAGCCGGAGGGTCAAGTCATGCCGTCGACGTGGAGGAGGTACTTCGCCACGGCCTGCGCGGCCGGCGCGTTCGAGTCGGTGTCCGTCGCATTGGACGCCGATCCCGAAGGCACGCACAGCAGCGCCGCGAAGGCGAAGACGAGAGCAAGGCGCTTTGATGTTCGCATGCGCCGTTTCTAGCAGACTGCGGCGGCGGGGTCGAAACCACCGGTCGGCGGAGTCGAAGAACGCCCTGCGCGTCCGGCGCCGGGCGCGGGCGGCGTGTTGTGCCGCATCGCGCTCGGCGCTAGCTTTGCGACCTTCGTATGGACATTCGTGATGGATTCATCGGGGCGATCGGCAACACGCCGCTGCTGAGGCTGCGCGGGCCGTCGCAGCAGACCGGGTGCGAGATCCTGGCCAAGGCCGAGTTTCTCAACCCGGGCGGCTCGGTCAAGGATCGTACCGCCTGGTTTCTGGTCGACGATTTCGAGCGCCGAGGTCTGCTCGGCCCCGGCGGCGTCATCGTCGAGGGCACCGCCGGCAATACCGGCATCGGGCTGAGCCTGGTCGCCGCCGCGCGCGGCTACCGGGCCGTGATCGTGATGCCCGAGACCCAGAGCCAGGAGAAGAAGGACACGCTGCGCCTGTTCGGCGCCGACCTCAGGCTGGTGCCGGCAGTGCCGTACAAGGATCCCGGCAACTACGTTCACGTCTCGGGCCGTCTGGCAGTGGAGATGACGGCCACCGAGCCGGGCGGCGCGGTGTGGGCCCAGCAGTTCGACAACACCGCCAATCGCGACGGCCACTATCGCACCACCGGCCCCGAGATCTGGGAGCAGACCGGCGGACGCATCGACGGTTTCGTCTCGGCGATCGGCACCGGCGGCACGCTGGCGGGCGTGGGGACGTTTCTGAAAGAACGCCGCGCCTCGATCAAGATTGCGCTCGCCGATCCGATGGGCGCCGCGATGTACAGCTACTACACCACCGGAGAACTGAGTTCGCAGGGAACCTCGATCACCGAAGGTATCGGTCAGGGCCGCATCACCCGCAATCTCGAAGGCGCGCCGGTCGACGTCGCGTTCCAGATTCCCGACGACGAGATGCTGCGCTGGGTGTTCGCGTTGCTGCGCGAGGAAGGCTTCTGTGTCGGCGGCTCGACCGGCATCAACGTCGCGGGTGCGGTGCGCCTCGCGCTCGAACTCGGCCCCGGCCACACCATCGTCACGCTGCTGTGCGACGGCGGCCAGCGCTACAGCAGCAAACTCTTCAATCCGGCGTTTCTGCGCGAACGCGGACTACCGGTGCCGGAGTGGCTCGGGGGAGTCGCGGCCGGCCGCGCATAACTGCAACTCACTCGATGTAGCCGAGACCGCGCAAGCGCTGGTTGGTCTCGGGTTCGCTGCGGATCGCCGCCGAGCTTCCGCCGGTCGTGCGCTGCCAGCCGTCGATGTCGATGGCTTGGAGATCGCGCAGCAGCGCTCGCGTTCGCCACTGCAGCAGTGCGGCAGTGAGCGGGCTGACCTCGACTCGCTGGTTGTAGTCGTGAGCTCCGAGCCCGACCACTCGCAGCGGTTCGGCTGGTGGTGCTGCTGCGCTCGACGTTTCATCGCTCGAAGCTGCCTGCTGCGCGGCCGGTTGCGTCAGGAACGCGCTCTCGTCGATGCACGGCAGCAGAAGCTGAACGTCGCGCAGCAACAAAGACCCGCACTCTTTGGCACTGCGCTGCCCGCGTTCGAGACCGGGCTCTTCGACGAACAGCGCTCGATCGCGCCACCGCGCTTCACCCTTCAGCATCGGCGCCAGCGAACGTCCGAACATCGTCGATCGCGCAGCGTCGATGCCGGCAAGCTCGAGCAGCGTCGGTGCGACGTCGATGAGGCCCACGTGAGCGGACTCGCGCCGCTGCGACGGCAGGCCGGGCGCCGCCAGCAGCAGCGGCACGCGCGCCACTTCGAGGCGGCTCGGCGGGTGGTGACGCCACAGTCCGCCACCATCGCCGAGGTACTCGCCGTGATCGGCCAGCAGCGCTATCACCGAACGCGACATCAACCCGCGCGCGTCGAGCCAGTTCCAGAAGTCGCCGAGCGCGGCGTCGTTGGCGGCAACTTCGGCTTCGTAGAGTGCACGCCGAATCTCCGCGGTCGGTGCCGTGAGCCAAGCCGGATCCAGAGCGCGATCGAATTTCACCGGTGTGCCGCTGTCGTCGGCGGGCAGGGCAGGGCGCGCCGCCGGATCGAACGGGCCGTGCGGATCCAGAATGTGGACGTAGGCGAAGAACGGTCGGCCTCGCTGCGCCTCTATCCAATCGCGAAGTTTGTCGCCGAGCACGTCGGCGGCGTGAACGCCGTTGTTCTTCTCGTCGAAGAGGACGTCGAAACCCTGGTGCAGTCCCGCGTAGGCACCGGCGTTGCCGTTTTGCAGGAACGAGGCGGTGGTGTAGCCGCAGGTACGCAGCATCTCGGCGAGCGTGACGTACTCGTCGCGCAGCGAGTCGGAGAAGTCCCAGGTGCCGGTCGCGCTCGGCGGCAGCGAAGTCATCAGTGAAGGCACCGATGATCGTGTCTGCGTGGCCTGCGAGAACGCGCGTTCGAACACGGTTCCGGCCTCGGCCAGGCGTTGGTGAGCCGGCGCCGGTACCGGGCCGCCGTACACCGAGAGGCGATCGGCGCGCAGTGCGTCTTCGAGGATCAACAGGATCGGTGCGGCGCCGCTGCTGTCGCGCGCCGGTCTCAACGTCGGACTGCTCCACAGTACGACCGCGCCCAGCAATCCTCTGGCCGTCAGGCGCAGCGAAACCGCGCGGCCGCTCCAGGCAGCGAGGTCGAGGCTGAGGTCTTGCCAGTTTCCGGGTCGGGTCAAACTCTTGAGCAGCGTCGCCGACTGCGATCCGCTCTGGATCGTGACCTCGACTTCGACCGGCTCGTCACGGCCGACGACTGCGACCCCGGTCTCGAGCAACCAGGGCTCATCGCCGATCACGACGTCGTAGGCGAGGGTGCCCGGCGTGTGCTGCCACAGACTGCGCCGCAGTTGGCCGCCTACTTCTTCGTAAGTCACTCCCGACTGCGCACCGCCGTAGCGTTGCTTCTTCGAAAGCAGCCGGATGCGGGTCACTTCGACACCGGCGTCGGCGTCGCCGCGCGCGGCCAGGAACAGGCGTCGAAGCACGGCGTTCGCGGCCAGACCGCGACGTAGCGCCTTGGTCGCGTCTACCGAGTAAACGTGAGGGTGGCCGTCGCCGCGCAGGTCGATGCGGACCTTGTCGCGGTGCATGCGCGCGACGTCGTCGCGGTCGCTCCAGCCGAGCAGCAAGAAAGCCGCGCCGCTGCTGCGCGCTTCGACCTCGATGGTGCCGATCTCGTCGCGAACAAGAGCGAGAGTCGCGCCGGTGTGAACCTGCTCACTACCGAGCGCGAGTACGCGCGCGTCGGCGTCGAGAAAGCGATGGCGCTCGGCCGCCACCATCTCGCCGGTGCCGTCGCGCACGAAGTTCAGATCGAGCAGCGTCGCGGTAGCGTCGTCGCGGCCGGTCGTGTCGTTCTTAACTGCTCGTGACTGCGCGTCGCGATGGCGCTGTTCTTCGAGGTCGTCGAGTCGGACGACGCGGCGTCCTTCGCACGCATTCCGTATCCGATCCAGGACGGTGGTCTGGGACTCGGCGCCGGCGCTGTCGCGGAACAAAGACGCACGCGCGAGTAGCTCGCGATGCGCGCGTTCGACCGCAACCAGCCGCGTGAGGTCGGCGGTCAGGTCGCCGATCAGCCGCCGGCTCGGCGCCGCGGCCGCGACAACCACGAGACACAGCAGGGCGCCGCCGAGCAGCGCCCGCCGCCGGGTCTTCCTTGACGAGGGTTTGTGCACGCCGGGGTGATCGCATTACCAAAGGGGGCCGGAGTGCGAAACCGGCGCTGTCAACCCGCTCTCTCGAGGGAACAAGCGGCGAAAACGTAAAGTCGGCAGGGACCGCACGATTGCGGTTGCCCGCGACCGCGTTGCCGGGGCATGATGCCGCCGCGTGAACACCGTGTCCGGACTAGCCCAGTCACCTTCCGACGACGAACTCTTCTCGCTGGCGGGGTTCCTTGCCGAGCGGCCCTGTGGGCGTCGTTCGATGAGCCTCGAAGAGACTCACGGATTCTTGACGGCACTGCACTGCGTGCCGGGCCCACTGCTGCCGTTGGCGTGGCTTCCTGCGATTTTCGGCGGCGATGTCGAGAGGGGACGGCGCAGGGAAGGTGCCGAGATGGTCGCGCTCGTGATGCGCCTCAGCAACGAGATCGCGAGGTCGTTGTTCGACACCAGCAAGCAGGAAACCTTCGTTCCGTTGATTGCTTTCGCCGGGCGCGGCGCGAGCGCGTCGGCGGCGGCGTGGTGCGACGGCTTCTTGAAGGGCCTCGACCTGAAGACCCGTTCGTGGGTCGAACACATCGAAGAAGATCCCGAACTCAGGCGCGTGCTGTGTCCGATCGTGGCGCTGTCGAGTCGCTTCCGTGCGGTGCTTGCGGCGATGGAAGATAGCGAGCGCGAAGCGGTCGGCGACGCCGAGGAAGAAGACCTCGAAGCGATGCTGCCCGAGGCGGTGCTATCGGCCTATACCTATTGGCGCCTCGGCACCCCGGCCTTCGACGTGACGACCGCGAGCGCGGCCGTCAGCGCCAGCGTCTGAAACGCCAGCGCGGGTGCGGCTGCGAGCGGGGCCGGCATCAGCGCGGCTCCCGCGGTCCACACTGCCTGCGCGATCAACGCCGATTGCACGCCGGCACCGGCGCCGAGGAGCCCGAGTGCGAGCGCGGCCGGAAGCGCGGCGAACGGGTCGAGCGGAGCGATTGCCAGCGTCCACAGCAGCGCGCCCACCAACCACCCGGCGCGTCCGGCTACTCCGAAGCGAAACAACCAGGCCTGGCCGGCGAGGCACGCCAGTGCCGCGACGGGTGCGTCGAGAGACGGGGTTGCGGAGGCGGCAAGACGCGCACTCAGCGCTTCAGCCCAGTGCGGCGCACTGGTGAAACGCAGCGAGAACGGGCCCGCTGCCGCGAGCAGTACCCCTACCAGCAGGCCGCCGATTAGCGCGCGCCGGGTCACGTGCGGCCACGGCCACACGCCTTCACGCGCGCAGGCAATCGCCGCGCAGCCGAGCAGCACCAAGCCTCCGGCCAGCAGTGACGATGCGATGGGTGAGACTGCCTTGGCGTTGCCGGCCAGACTCCACACCGCGGGCCCGGCTACGGTGAGCCACCACAACAACAGCGCGACCGCGCCGAGCCCGATCGCACCGTGCCTCTTGATCCCGGTCACGATGTCGAAGCGATCCAGGTCGCGCGCGGTCAGTGCCAGCACGGCCGTGACGAACACGATCGTTCCGAGCACCGCCGACACCACGGCAGAGGGTGTCACCACCAGGATGTCGGCGGCCAGCAGCAGCGGCCCGCCGAGTGGAACCATCGCGGCCAGCGCCGGGCTGAGCGGTTGCAGGCTTTGCGCGAGCAGGCCGAGAACGCCGGCAACCACCGGCAGCACGCGCATCGGTGCAGCGGCGCCTCCGACCAGGTCGTCCACCAGCCGCACCAACCACAGGCCGAACGCGACCGCCGACGCGATGAACAGCGGCAGGCCGGCCAGCCACCAGCCCGGCGCCTGCACGTTATTGTAGCAGGAGCCGGCCGCTGCCAGCCACGCCGTGAGCGTTGCCGATATCGTCCACGCCAGCCACTTGCCGCCGATCAATTCGGCGCGCGATATTCCGGCCGAGAGCAGCACTTCGAGCGTGCGCCGCGAGCGCTCCCCCGGAAGCGCTTCGGCCAGCGGCCCGGTCAGCAACGACACAGCCAGGATCGCGATAAACAACGAGCGCCCCGGAAGTCGCAGCGCAGCGCGAAAGCGTCTCACTTCGACACGGGCGCGCTCCGGCAGTGTTTCGAGCGCGGCACGCAGGTCGTCGGGAACCGATTCGGCGCGCAGCCGCAGCGGCGACTGCGAAACGATCTCGACGCGGCTGTTGGCGTCGTGCAGCAACTTGCCGACCAGTTGCGGCGGCACGATGCCGCTTACGACGGGCAAGTTCGCTGGAGCGATCGGGTCGATCGAATTAGACACAGCGCCGGGCGCCAGCGGCACGGCTTTGCCGTTGCGACCCACGTTCGAGAACGGAAGTCTGAGCAGTCCCAGCGGCAGCAGCAACGAGAGCGCCAACGCGGCGAAGCGCAGGCCTTGGCGGCCGGCCATGTGGCTACGCATCTCGTAGTGCGCCACCGCCAGCAAGCGCGAAGGTCTCAGCGTCGTCGTCACGTCGTCACAGGCATTCGCGCCGGCTGAAGTCGATGGTTACCAATGCCGCTGCCATCAGCGCCAGCGGTGCGATCACGGCCGATGGCGCGGTGCCGGCCATGAATGATCCGAGCGATGCCAACGGCAGCCAGCATCCGAGCAGCGGCCACCACCACCCGAGCGCCATCGCCGCCATCGTAAGCGTCAGCGCGCGCGACAGCGGTCCCGAAAAACCGTGCGTTGCCTGCGCGCGCGCCATCATCAGAAAACCGATCGCGCCGCCGCCGACGGCTGCGCAGGTACCGGTGAGCATCCACAGTCCGATCTCGTCGATCGCGAGCAGCGCGTTGACTATCAACAGGCTGACCACCAGCGCCGGTCCGAGCACCAGCAGCAGCGCGAGAAGGCGTGCGCCGGCGTGCATCCAGTTGGGTAGCGGGAGTGCCAGTTCGGCTTCGAGCGTTCCGCTGCTGCGATCGCGGTAGAGAACGCCGGCGCCCATCACCACGCCGTAGAGTGTCAGCAACAGGCCGATTACGCCGGCCATCAGCGCGGTCTGCCGATTGATGTCGCCGGGCCGCGCCGCCAGCGGCGGAATCTCCAGGCGCCAGCGGTCTGCCGCGTAGTCCCTC
>Ga0172370_10008674_pt1 | contig 12126 bp, 15 predicted proteins | sample LakKiv5m_FD_114538 | JGI IMG/M metagenome (GOLD analysis project Ga0172370, IMG submission 114538) | Freshwater microbial communities from Kabuno Bay, South-Kivu, Congo - kab_022012_11.5m | ecosystem: Environmental > Aquatic > Freshwater > Lake | place: Democratic Republic of the Congo...
GAACCGCAGATAGTCGAGTCCGGACAGGTTCTTGTACGCGCCGGCATCCTCGGGCAGATAGCTGAGCAGCGGTCGGGCGGCGCCCGGCTTCTCGGCCACGTTGATACCGAACACGCTCACTGTGCCCGACGTCGGCCTGAGCAGGGTTGAGACGATGCGCAGGGTCGTGGTCTTGCCCGACCCGTTCGGCCCGATGAGGCCGAACACCTCTCCCGGCTTGATGTCGAACGAAATCCCGGCCAGCGCCCGGAGGCCCCCGTAGTTGCGGGTCAGGTCTCTGACACTGCAGGCGAATTCCACAGCCGGTATTATAGACAGATTCCGGCAATAGTGAAGCGCAACCGGCGACCGGCAAACCCACCGCGGGGAGGATGAACCGCAGATGCACGCCGATGAACGCAGACTCCCGGTGACGCGCGACATGACCGGAAAACGGGGACTGTACCGCGCGTCCGCGCGCTCCGAGGGACTGTCCCCGCTTTCCGGTCGGAATTGTGTCCCAAGCCCGTCGCGCTCATAGGGAGATGGTCGTCGAACCGGACAGCCCCAGTTTCCTATATGTCCCCATCGGATTTCGGCCGGAAGTGCCATAACTTCTTCATTGGCAATTAGTTATTCGTCATTCTCGAATCTCCCCTACCCCGCCCCCCAGGCTATTGTGCAAACAGTTCTACAAGCTGCCCGGAAAGCAGTCCCGACGATTGCCCGGCATGCTATCCGGAGAGGAATCCGGAGAGCTACGTGACCTGCTATCCGGTCAACTACCTGGCCGACAATTCCGCGGGGAACTCTGCGGGCTGTTCGGAGAACTGCGAGGACCGCTGTTCCGCGAGTTGCTCAGCAGACTGCCTGCAGAATAGCTCAGCACGTAGTTCGGAAAGCAGTCTGCCGAGCAGCGCGGTAAGCAGTCTTCTCTATTGTCCGGAGAACAGCCCGGCATATTCCCTGGCCGGTCGTTTGGACAGCAGTCACTGCCGCACCGATGCTCCGTCCTGCCATCTGCGTGAGGAGCGAATTCTCGCCCGCCCTTTTCTGCTAGCGCTCTGGCTTCGGCCTCTACCTCAACTTATCCTAACTACCTCGCCACCACGACCTTTGCGCAGAAACGCTGGCCGTCTGCGTGGAGTGTGCAGAAGTAGACGCCGGCCGCGACTCCTCTCCCGTGGTCGTCGGTGCGATTCCAGGTCAAGTTGGCCAGTCCCAGACCAGGATGCCGCCGCCTCCCCCAGGAGCAGTATCGTGCTCAATCACATTGTCTTCTATCCAGCAATTGGCGTTAATCCAGTTCCCGTAGTACACCCCGCCGCCGCCCAACACGGCGCCGTTGTAGCGAATGTGGTTCTTCAGGACGGAGCCAGCATTGCAGTTAACCCCGCCGCCATACCCGGACGTATGCCCATGCTGAATCGTGAACCCCTTCAGCACCGCATCCGCGGACCCGGTCATCGTCACGACCCGACCGAGCTGCTGGCCGTCGATGATAACGGAATCGTACGTTGGCTCGCACCCCGTCCATCCCGGCAGAAAGCACCGGCTGGCGACAACCAACTTCTTCCCGTGAAAGTCCACATTCTCGTAGTAGTAGTAGGGCGCCGTCTGACTCCAAGGCGACGGTCCCCACACCGAGATTGTGTCACCATCGACGACTAGAGGTGAGCTTATCGCCGTCTGTATCAGCGGGAAGTCGCCAGGCACATTCCATGTCTGGTTCGCCGTAGCTACGCCAACGAGCGCGACGATGGCGGCGAGCAGTAGATTGCTGATTCTTGACATCTTTCCTCCTTTTGTTCTCAATGACTGACCAACATTATCTTCCAAGTTTCGCCTTCGCCCAGTGCCTCCAGGCGGCAAACATAGATCCCCGCGGGAATGCGGGTTTGCCATTGTACCCGGTGTCTACCTGCGGATACCGACTCGTCCAGGATCACTGCTGTCCTTCGTCCCATAGCATCAAATACCTCCAGCCGCGCGCGACCTGCCAGCGGAAGACTGAAGACGACATCGACCGTGCCTTTGGAAACCGAGGCGGCACTTTCAACCAGCCGACGCCGGGCCGGGCTTGGCACAACGTCCGTAACTGCTTCGGTCACATAACGACTGAAGTACGCGTACTCCTCATTGGTTCCATACGTGATGCCGGTCCAAACCACCCACGGATTGCCGGCCGCGTCGAGGCAGACGTCTGGGTAGTCGTCGTAATATGCGCTGTCGCCATCCAGCCGCACCTCCGCTGACCAAGCGCTACCGTCATAGTGCGACGCGTGGATTCGGAAGTAGTCCGAGCCCTCGTGCTGTCGGTCCCAGGCCACCCAGACATTGTCAGGCCCATCCGCATCGAGGTCCGAGTACCACTCGTTGTAGTTGGTCAGCGTGTCCTGAGTGACTCGCACTGACGGCGTCCACCCGTTGCCGTCGTTTCGCGCGTAGAAGATGTCCCGCCCGGTGGCTCCGGTGGCCACGCCGGTGTAACAGACGTGCATCAAACCGGCGTTGTCAATCACGATGCGCGGGTCAGCCCATCCCGGCGCTCCAACCAAGAGGGTGTCATTGACCGAAACCGGTGCGGTCCAGCTAGAGTCATCGTAGCGGCTGTAGCAGATGAGACCTCGTTCGCTGTTGCACCAGACCACATGCGGCACGCCCTGCCCATCCACGGCAACGTCGCACCACCAATGGGTGGTTCCATCAGGCGGACTGACCTGCATCTTTGGCTCCCAGTGGCCGGCTGACTCGCTCCAGTGGCTGGCATAGACCGAGTAGCGTAACGTACTACTTGACCCGCCATACCAGACACACCAGACCTCGCCTCCACCACAAGCAACCGTGGGTGCGAAGTTGAGGTCATTGATGGAATCCGGCAGAGCCACCTGGACCTCTGGGATCCAACAGGTATCCACCCAAAAGCTGGACGCGATGCCTCGGGTGTTGCCGCTATCGTACACGTTATGCCAGACAAGACACCCGCGCCCATTCCCGTCGAAGGCAAGCGCAGGCCTCAACCTGCAGTAGACGCCCGGGCCATCGGGACCCACGCCACGCTCCGGGCTCCAGCGTCCCTCACTTTGCAGCCACTGCGAGTACATGAGGGTAGTGTCACCCTTGTCGGCAGACCACACCGCCCACATCCGACCTGAGCTGTCCCGGGCAATGCAGGGCTGACTGCCGAAGTTGCCACTGATTCTGCATTCCCCGACCCAGCCTGAGCCGAGAGCGCAGGTTGAGAGCGCCAGCAGCGCTACCAAGACAGCCAGTGAGCACATGCTCACTACTCGCTCAGGCTACTCTCGGACGGGAGTGAAGTAGAACACCACGCGGGCCGAGTTCAGAGCTTCGCGTAGTCGCTCGCGCTCGCCCAGGAAACCATCGCCCTCCGCGTCCGGCCGCTTCAGGAACAAGCCGTAGTTGTCCCTGCCGTGCTGCCAGGCTCGGACGGTCTTGGTGATGTCGAGCACCACGGGACGTTTACGGCCGGGCAGCGCCATGTACCACGAACAGCGCAGCGAATCGCAGTCGCCTCCTAACCGCTTCCATGGCATCGTCCACGTCACCTTGTCGCGCCCCCACGCCGTCTGCGCGCAGTGAGTCACGACTGTGACGGCGGACTGATTAGTATCAGTTAAGAAACGCGGGGAACGTGAGTTCGGCAAAATCGATTCTGGCGCTCTGTACCTGCTCGGGTACGTCCACGTGGAGCACAATGCGCGCCACATCGTTGTCGCTGACGTTGCCCGCTATCACGGCGATGTCGCTGAGCCCGACGGAAAGCGTCTCGCCCAGCGCACTGGTCACGCCCGCAATCGCGAAGACCGCGAGCAGCAGCACAACCGTTCTCGGTCCATATCTTATCTCTGTCTCCTTCAGCCTGTATTCTGCAGATAGGGGCGCCGGCCACACCCGGTGGCGGTTTCGCTACGCTGCCTGGACAGCATCAGTATCTCATCAACCGGCGATGGCCACGCCCCTGTTGTGCGATTATACTCCCACCCTCTGTCCTGTCAAGGTGTCGCGGCGTCAATTCGCTACGAGCGCTTGTCTGTCATCTCCGCTTCAGCATTCAGCAAGTGCAGAAGGAGGCTGCACCGCGCAGCAGCGGGAGCCGCCTGCAAGGAGCGCGGGCTAGCCCTTGCCGTCCTTGCCCTGCCGGCCCTTGCGGAAGTACTCTTCCCACTCGGCGACTTCGGTCGGGCTGAGGGGCGCTTCCTGCTTGACCGACGTGTTGGGCCCAAGGTTGGGCACCGAGGGGCCGAGCTTGGCCGCGAACTCAGCCGCGGGAAGAGTCTTCGCCCCGTAGTCGCGGGCGTAGAGCACAATCGAGTTGTCGGACGTAACTACGGTCCATGACTTCGGGCTTTTCTCCAGCGCCAGCATGTTCTTTATCTTGTCGTCTGCATTTTGAGGCGCGCGAGAGAAGACCACCTCAATTCCTCCGGGCGGCCACGTCCGGGGTCCGGGAGTCCCGGTGCCGTCAAAGACGACGGTGACGCGCACCTTCCGTTGCGACCGATAGACCGCAAGCTTCGTGACGAGCGCTTCGCGTGCCCGCTCCAGGTCGCTTCCTACGAGTCGCGCCAGCTCGGGGATGGCGTGAATCAGGTTGTACCCGTCGATTACAATCCGAGGCTGTGCCACGGTGAAGTAAAGCACCGGAATGGCGACTTGTCAATCACACCCGTCCGCAGCTTGCAGGGCTGGTAAAGAGGTGTATACTTGACGCCGTACAGGAACTATTCTTCCTGATGAGTCTGCTATGCTTCTCTCTAACATCGATAGAACGACCGACGGGCTCGGTCGCTGATGGCTATGCCCGAAGAGAAGCCGACGAAGAAGGGGTTTGCCGAGTACTTCGGCATCTCCGACAGCGCGATGCGCTTGAGCAGCCTCGGCCTGACCCTGGTATTCTCGACGTTCATCGGGTTCGGGCTCGGCTGGCTGCTGGACAAACTGCTCAAGACCCAGCCCTTTCTCACGATTCTGCTGCTCTTGCTGGGAATCGTCGCGGGCTTCATCAACGTCTATCGCTCAGTCAAAGCTGAAGCGGAGCCCGACGAAGAGGAAGAGGATGAGGACGCGGACAACTCAACGGGCCAGGGCGGGGGCAAGTAGTGTTCGCGCGCGGCCTGTTTTTCGGCCTGCTCGCGGTCGGTGTGAACTTCGCGCTCCTGTACTTTGCCGTCCGCTGGATGGTGAACCGGCAGTCACGCGCGGCCCGGCTGCTGACCGTGCTGTCCTACGCTGCGCGTTATTTCGTGTTCGGCGCGCTGATCTTCCTCTTCCTGAGATTCCAGCTCGGCAGCATCATCGGGCTGGGTGTGGGTGTGACTGCGGGCATCGCCGCGTTCCTGATATGGCAAGGAGTGTATGCCGCACATCGGCGAGGCGATAGAGTACAGCCTTAAGATACCGACCCCGCTGCTGATGAGCTGGGTGACGGTCCTCGTGCTCTTCGTGCTTTCGTGGCTGGCCGTGCGACGCCTGCGTGAGACGCCGGGCCGGCTGCAGGCGCTGTTCGAGCTGTGCTTCCAGTTCATCTTCGACCTGGTGGACTCCTCAGTCGGTCCCGACGGCAAATCCTTCTATCCCCTGTTCCTCGGGATGTTCCTCTACATTCTTGTCGGCAACCTGCTCGGGCTCGTCCCCGGTCTGATGTCGCCGACCGCGAACCTGAACACGACCATCGCCCTGGCCCTGGTGGTCTTCTTCAGTATCCACTTCTTCGGCATCCGGAAGCACGGGTTCTTCCGCTACCTCGCCCACTTCGTTGCCGGCGTTCCGCTCTGGCTCAAGCCGTTGATGTTCGTCATCGAGTTCATCAGCGAGCTGGCCCGGCCGCTCTCGCTCGCGTTCCGTCTGTTCGGCAACATCATGGCCAAGGAAGTCCTGCTCGGCATCCTTGCCTTCCTTGTGGTTTTCCTGTATTCTGCGGGCGGCGTGGTGGACACGGCGATGACCGTCGTGCCCCTGCTCTTGCGGCCGCTGATAATCCTGCTCGGACTGCTGGTCGGTTTCATCCAGGCATTCATCTTCACCCTGCTCTCGATTGTCTACGTCGCGGGCGCGGTGAGGACTCACAGTGAAAGGAGCCGTTAGTTATGAAAAGAGTCCTGCTAGTGACCGTGGTCGGACTGGTTTCGAGCTGTCTGGCCCAGGCGGCGGATAGCACCGGCGCTTTCTTCATCTGGACGGACGCGGTGTCAATCATGGCGCTCACCATCGCGGTGGTCGCGTGCGCCCTCGCACAGGGCAACGCCATCAACAAGGCGGTTGAGGGCATCGCCCGTCAGCCCGAGGCCGCGGGGAAGATTCAGCCGCTCTTGCTGGTCGGGCTCGGGTTCATTGAGTCCCTGACCATCTACGTCCTGGTGGTCGCGCTCATTCTCATCTTCGCGAACCCGGCGACGTCACACTTCCTGAAGTAGCGAACAGGGCAACTGATGGTCGTGGTCAAGTGGTCTAGCGCTCCAGTGCGGGACGTCCAACACCTGACCACTCGACCATTGGAGCACTTGACCACTTCTCTCGGCGCGGAACGGTCGCGTTCTGCACTTGATCCCTCGATCCCTCGATCCCTTGATCCCTTCTGCGCACATGATTGACATCAACCCGGGCCTGCTCTTCGTCCAGATTGCGACCTTCCTGCTCGCGGTCCTGATACTCTGGCGTTTCCTCTGGAAGCCGCTGGCCAAGTTCATGGAGAAGCGGACACACGGCATCGAGCAGGACATCGCCAACGCGAAGAAGAGCCGGGAACAAGCCGAGGAAATGGAGGCCCAGTTCAGGGTCCGCCTCGCCAATATCGACGAGGAAGCCCGTGGCATCATCCGCCGTGCCGCCGATGAGAGCAAGCAGTTGCGCGAACGGATGCTGGCCGAGGCGCAGGAGGAGGCCCGGCGTCTCATCCAGAACGCCAGTCGCCAGATTGATACCGACAAGCGCCACGCCATCCGCGAACTCCGGAACGAAACCGTCCGACTCGCGGTGCTGATTGCCGAGAAGGCGCTGAAGCAGTCGGTCAACCCGGAAGTCCAGGATAGGCTCATCAACGAGTTCGTCGAGGGGCTGAAGCATGAGTAGCCTGCTGACGAGCACGCTGGAAACGACCGAGCAGGACTTGAAGCGCCTGACCGACATCGTCGAATCCGAACCGCTCGTGGTGCTCTTCCTCGACCACCCGCTCATCACGCTGGCCGAGAAGGAACACGTCTTCGACAGCGCAATCGAGAGCGACTTGACGCGGCGCTTGCTGCGCGTGCTCATTGCCCTCCGCAAGTCCCGCCGGATGCGCGACGTTTACGACACGTTCGCCGAGATGGTGCGCCGCGAACTGGCGATGGCCGAGGTCGAGGTGCGGGTGCCCCGGACGCTCACGCCGGAGGAACACAAGCTGTTGCGTAGCGCCATCGAGCAGTGGGTCGGCCGGCGCGTACACCTCACCGTGGTCGTTGATGAAACCGTGATCGGCGGCGTGCGCGTACAGGTCAGCGGAAAGGTCGTCGACAACACCCTGAAGTCCCTGCTTGAAAGCATCGAGGAGAAACTGCTCGCAGCATGAAAACCGACGACTTCCTCCACCTTATCCGGCAGCAGCTCGATGACTACAAGACCACCCTCAAGGTCGACGAGGTCGGCTACGTCCTCCAGATCGGCGACGGCATCGCCCGCGTCTTCGGCCTTGACCGGGCGATGGTCGGCGAGCTGCTGGAGTTCCCCGGCAACGTGTTCGGTATCGCGCTGAACCTCGACCGCGATTCGGTCGGCGCCGCGGTGCTCGGCGACTACAGCGGCATCCGCGAGAACGACGAGGTCAAACGGACTGGCCGGGTGTTCGAGGTGCCGGTCGGCGACGGCCTGCTCGGCCGCGTGGTCGACCCGCTCGGCAAGCCGCTCGACGACAAGGGCGCGGTCCATTCCGACAGGTTCCGACCGATCGAAACCCCGGCCCCAGGCGTGATCGACCGCCAGCCCGTCGAGGAATCGCTCCACACCGGCATCAAGGCGGTCGACGCGATGATTCCCATCGGCCGCGGCCAGCGCGAGCTCATCATCGGCGACCGCCAGACCGGCAAGACCGCCATCGCGGTCGACGCGATTATCGCCCAGCGCGACGACGATGTCGCCTGCATCTACGTCGCCATCGGCCAGAAGCAGTCCGGCGTCGCCCGCACCATCGAGAAGCTGGCCGCGTTTGGCGCGCTTGCGCATACCATCGTCGTCTCGGCCACCGCCAACGACTCGGCGCCGCTTCAGTACATCGCCCCTTATGCCGGCTGCGCCATGGCTGAAGAACTCGCCGCCCAGGGCCGCGACGTGCTCATCGTCTACGACGACCTGTCCAAGCACGCCGTGGCCTACCGGCAGCTCTCGCTCCTGCTGCGCCGGCCGCCCGGCCGCGAGGCCTATCCTGGTGACGTCTTCTATCTCCACTCGCGCCTGCTCGAGCGCGCGGCCCGGCTCTCGGCCGAGCGCGGCGGCGGCTCAATCACCGCCCTGCCGATAATCGAAACCCAGGCGGGCGACATCTCGGCCTACATCCCGACCAACGTCATCTCGATTACCGACGGCCAGATTTACCTCGAGTCCGGGCTCTTCTACGCCGGAGTCCGCCCGGCGATAAACGTCGGCCTCTCGGTCTCGCGCGTCGGCGGCGCGGCCCAGCTCCGCTCGATGCGGAAGGTGGCGGGCCGCCTGCGCATCGACCTCGCCCAGTTCCGCGAGCTGCTGGCCTTCGCCCAGTTCGGCGCCGAACTCGACGAGGGCTCGCGCCGGCAACTGCGGCGCGGCGAGAAGCTGGTTGAGGCCCTGAAGCAAAACGAGTCCCGGCCGCTTGCCGCGGACAAGGAAATCCTCATCGTCTACGCGGGCGTGAACGGCCACCTTGACGACGTCCCGGCCGACAAGATACCGGCGTTCGAAAAGGCGCTCTTCGACTACTACGACCGCGAGTTCCCGCACCTCGCCGCCCGGCTCCGCGACCCCGAAGCCGGCGACAAGGCGCTGCCCGAACTCGAGCAGGTCGTAACGAGCTTCAAGCGGAAGTCATCACCCGATGCTTGGCACTAGGGAACTCCGGCGCCGCATCCGCACAATTGAGAACGTCGAACGGGTCACCGACGCGATGCAGAAGATCTCGGCGGCCCGCCTCTCCCGCGAAAAGGCCCGCGTGCTCGGCGCGCGCCCCTACTTCGAGGGTGTGGAACACGCGGTCCGCAACATGGCAACAACCGACCGGCCGCTCAACCCGCTACTCCGGCACAACTCGAGCAGCGACTGCCTGCTCATCGTCATCGCGTCGGACAAGGGCCTGTGCGGCGCCTACAACTCCAACATCATCCATGCGGCCGAGAAGTTTGTCGCCCAGCACCGCCATCGCCACCTCCATCTCATCACTGCCGGGCGCCAGCTTCGCAAGTTCCTGCCGCGGACTGGCCGACAGGTCCTGCGTGAGTCGATCCGCGTCCCGGAGCCGCCGTTCGAGGAATACACGGACGAACTCGCCGGGACGGTCATGACGCACTACCTGATGGAGCAGATCGGGGAAGCACACCTGCTCTACACCGAGTTCCGGACCCTCGGCGCAAACCGGCCTTTGGTCAAGCGCGTCCTGCCGGTCGAACCCATCCCCCAGCGCCGGCCGATGAACTACACCTATTTCTACGAGCCGGGCGTGACCGCAATCCTGGAACGGCTCCTGCCCGAGTACCTCCGCCTCGCGATTAGGGAAGCGTTCGCTGAGGCGACGGCCAGTGAACATGCCGCGCGGATGGTGATGATGGAGCAGGCCTCGGTCAACGCCCGCGACATGATTGACGACCTTGTGCTCGAAGCAAACAAGCTGCGCCAGGCCGGCATCACCCGTGAACTGCTCGACATCGTCGGCACATCCGAGGCGCTGGCTGGACGCGGCCGGAAAGGATTCGCGGCATGATTACCGGGAAGATTGCGCTGGTCACGGGCCCGGTCGTGGACGTTGACTTCGAATCGGGGCAGGTGCCCCCGCTCTACAGCGAACTCCGGGTCAAAGAGACGGTGCTCGAGGTGATGTCTCACCTCGGCGAGGGCAGCGTCCGGGCAATCGCGCTGGGCCCGACCGAAGGCCTGAGCCGGGGCGTCGACGTATCGAGTACGGGGCAGAACGTCACCGTCCCGGTCGGCCACGAGACACTCGGCCGAATGATGAACGTCCTCGGCCAGCCCATCGATAACAAAGGCCCCATCACCACCCAGCTCCGCTACCCCCTGCATCGCCCGCCGCCCACGCTCGTCGAGCAGGATGTCGAACTCAAGATCTTCGAGACCGGCATCAAGGCCATTGACCTGCTCGCCCCGTTCCCGCAGGGCGGCAAGGTCGGGTTCTTCGGCGGCGCCGGCGTCGGCAAGACAGTAGCGGTGATGGAACTCATCCGCAACATGGCGGCCGAGCACGGCGGCATCTCGGTTTTCGCCGGAGTCGGCGAGCGGACCCGCGAAGGCAATGACCTCTACCTGCAGATGACCGACTCGGGCGTGCTCGACAAGACCGTGCTCGTCTACGGCCAGATGAACGAACCGCCCGGCTCGCGGCTCCGCGTCGCGCTGGCCGCGGTCGACCAGGCCGAGTTCTTCCGCGACGTCGAGAAGCTGAACGTGCTGCTCTTCATTGACAACATCTTCCGCTACGTGCTGGCGGGCAGCGAGGTCTCGACCCTGCTCGGTCGCATGCCCTCTGCGGTCGGGTACCAGCCCACGCTCGGCACCGACATGGGCGAACTCGAGGAGCGCATCACCTCGACGCGCTCCGGCTCCATCACCTCCATCCAGGCCATCTACGTGCCCGCCGACGACCTCACCGACCCCGGCGTCGCGACGGTCTTCAGCCACCTTGATGCCTCGGTCGTGCTCTCACGCGCCATCTCCGAGCAGGGCATCTACCCGGCCGTCGACCCGCTCGAGTCCAGCTCAAGCATCCTCCAGCCCGTCATCGTCGGCCCTGACCATCATCGCGTGGCCACCGGCGTACAGAAGGTGCTCCAGCGCTACAAGGACCTGCAGGACATCATCGCCATCCTCGGCGTCGAGGAACTCGCCGACGAAGACAAGCTCATCGTTGCGCGCGCGCGCAAGGTTCAGCGCTTCCTCTCCCAGCCATTCTTCGTGGCCGAGCCCTACACCGGCCGCAAGGGCGCCTATGTGCCGCTCAAAGATACCATCCGCGGCTTCGACGAGATAATCACCGGCAAACACGACGGTGTTTCGGAACAGGCGTTCTTCATGCACGGCCCGATTGAAGACGTGCTCGAAGCGGCCAAAGAATACGAACAGAAAGACGATGAAGACGCTGCGTCTTGACCTGGTCACGCGGACCGCGCGGGTCTGGCGCGGCGACGTCCGTACCGTCACGGTGCCGGCCTGGAAAGGCAACATGGGTGTGCTGCCGGGCCACGCTCCGTACTTGAGTTTGCTCGTAGCCGGCCCGGTCACGGCCCGCCCGTCGGCCCGCGGCGAACATCCACTATCCTTCACAATCTCCGGCGGCTGCGTCGAAGTCCTGCCCGACCGCGTCACCGTCATGGCCGACTCCGTCGAGTCCGTTCCGGCGCCCCCGGTCCCTGGCCCCTGACCCCCGGTCCCTTGCGTCCGCTTTCCTACGGGCAACTCCGCGACCCGCGCGACTTCTTCGAGTTGATGGAGGCGGCGTTTGGCGAAGTCGCCGCGCCTGAGCACCCCGGGCTGCTCCGACGCTACGACGAACGCCGCACGCACGAGTTTGGCTTCGGTGTGTATCGTGGCAGGACACTGGCGTCATTCATCGGCGTCGCGGAACTGAGAATGCGGACGCGCTCAGGCGAGACCGAGACCGCCCTCGGCATCCACCATGTTGCCACTCATCCGGCCTTCGCCCGCCAGGGCCTCTCCCGCCGACTGTTCGACTTCGTCCACGAACGCTACCGCAAAGAAGGCCGCCGGTTCTCATTCCTCTACACAAGTCGCACTCTAGTCGCCCCGGCCCTCTACCGCGAGATCGGCTACGAAGAGATACCGCTGGCCGGAACCCGCGCGCCTCGCGCCCTGCTCATCCTGCCGGAGACGCGCAGACGGACGAAGGTGAACCGCACCCGCGTCGCCGACCTTGCCGTCGCTGAGAGGCTCTTC
>Ga0172370_10008678_pt1 | contig 12121 bp, 11 predicted proteins | sample LakKiv5m_FD_114538 | JGI IMG/M metagenome (GOLD analysis project Ga0172370, IMG submission 114538) | Freshwater microbial communities from Kabuno Bay, South-Kivu, Congo - kab_022012_11.5m | ecosystem: Environmental > Aquatic > Freshwater > Lake | place: Democratic Republic of the Congo...
CTCGCCATGTGCGCAAAGCTGCCAAGTCCGCCCTGCGGAAAACATACTCTGCGAACTTGGCGCGCTTTGCGTGAGGAATTTATTTTTCTAATTGTTGGCCCTGTGATCGGTCACCTGAAGTCACCTAAAGGCGACTTGTTATCCAACGGTTGTTAGTCGCCCTTAGGCCACTTGCGCTAAAACAATCTGGTTCAACACAACGATCAAAAATGATGTACCACATCCGAAATGGCCTAATACTCATATTCCTGATTTCATCCACCGCCTTTGCCGGCGGGCGCTACGCCGGCGCCTCCATGGAGCTTGGCATCGGAGCAAGACCGCTCTCCTTGGGCGGAGCCGCAGTCTCCCTCATCGGCTCGGCGGAAAGCTTCTACTACAATCCCGCCTCCCTGGCATTCATCAAACGCCCAGTGATTAGCCTAATGTATGCGCCCAGTTTTGGCAGCATTACATCGCCGCTGGCAAGTTACCATTTTGCCGGGCTGGCCTTCCCGTTGCCGAACGGTGGCACGGTCGCGGCCGGTTGGACACGCTTTGCCGTTGATGAAATACCTATCTTCCCCAAGCTGCGCGGCGACTCGTATGCGGACCGGCTCAACGACACAAGCCAGCGTCCCGACGGGGTGGCTTTGGGCTACTTTCAGGACGTAGAAGACGTGTTCTATTTCTCCTTCGCCAAGCCCATTGATCTGCTTCTCCCTCTCGGCTGGCTCTTCACCGAACTGCCGGTGGAAATTCCATTTGGGCTAAATTTGAAGCTACTGCGACAAAAAATTTATGATGCCAAAGCTTCCGGCCTGGGTATCGATGCGGGAACGATGGTGCACTTCAGCTTAGGGCAGCTATTCGATCATCGTTCGCTGGGTGAAGTGACCGTTGGCCTATCCGCTTTGGACGTTTCACAAACCAACATTGTATGGAATACAAAGAAGGAGGAAAGAATTCACAGGACCGTCATGTGGGGTGTCGGCTATCAGCAGACGATGGGCTTTTGGGATGCGAAATGGACTTTCTATTGGACTCGCTACAGCAAATATGAGAGCACCGATCTTTTTGGTACGGAGTTTGTTATAAAAGGCCTGTCGATTCGATTGGGCAAAAACAGAACTGGACTTACCGCTGGCACGGGCTTGCATCTCTGGCGCCTAAGATTAGACTATGCTTTTGTAACGCTGGATTTGGATAATTCCCACAGACTGAACTGCGCCATTACTTTGTAAAGTTGAGAGATGAGCTGCATAAGAAAAGGTCGATGGCCTACACTATCCTGTCTTGCCGTTTTGACCTTGCTAATATCTTGTCGCAAACAGGCGACAGATAACCAACCGCTGCTTCCCAGCCCCATTTTCATTTCGTCTCCGGCTGATACAGTCGTAATAGAACGAGGCATAGATGCCGTTCCGGATGTGAACGCCATCCAAGTTGATTGGCTGCTTATGCCCGAGTACAAAGGCTATGAGCTATTTCGCCGCAACGCCGATGAGACGAAATTCACCCTTCTCCGCAGTTTTTCCGAAAAGGATAGCAGCTACCTCGATCAAGCCGCAATACTCGCTAATAAGAGATACTACTATTATATTCGCGCCTACGACAAAAAGCAGAATCGGACTCCTCCTTCCGATACGCTCGATTATAAGCTGCTCGACAAAGCTTTCAACCTATCGGCATCGCTAGCAAATCCGCTTGTCTTCCATTGGCAAGTGCAGGAGATTTTATCGCCTTTTTATGTCTTGAAGCTTTTCGATGACGCTTCCGGCGAAAAAATATGGTTCAGCAGAATAACATCTTCTTACCAGGGCTTTGAAGAACAGGCTGCCTACAATTGGGACGGCAAAGCCGAGCTTTCACAATTGATTCCGGGACGGTCATACCGTTGGCGGGTGGATATCGTCGGCCCGGATTCTAACTCGGGAAGCGAGTCTAATTGGCACAAGTTTAAAATGCCATAGCTAAGCCGGCTTGAATTTTAGTTGGCACTGTGGGCAGGCAATGAGCAAGTGGCGCAGTTTTATTGCGTACGAAATAATAAATGAACTATTGTCTTTAGACGAGAAAATTTAGCTTGATTATTTAGCAAAAAATATTAGATTTTTGGCATCATTGGTTGCATGAACCTTTCATTAGGAGGTTGGGATATGAAAGCATCAAAGCCAGCACTGATCATTATGATCTTGATGACCATCGTCAGCGCTGCTGGAGCCGTTGTAGTTAATGGCGGAAAAGGACTTCCGCATACCAACGCTGCTTGGGTGACAGAGACGGGAAGGCTTACCCTCCTTTCACATTCGCGCTTTTGGGGCAAAGTCGGTCAGCAGCCCGGAGGTGCCCCCGGATTGCAAACTGCCGTTACCGTATGGGACGTTCAAGGTTTGATAAGCTTTTGCTACGGCATGGGAAAGCACTTTGAGCTTAACGTCACACCCATCGTTTATCAGGACGATCAAACTCAAACCGGCGTTTATCCCTACGACACTTTCCTCGGATTGAAAATCGGCTCCTTTGGCTCCAAAGCCAGCTCGCTGAGCTATGGAGTACAACTGAATGCTCGTTTCCCAACCAGTGAAGTGAAGAACGTTTGGTTCGAAGATTATACCGCCGGAACCACGGAATGGGGCTTCACCGGATTGTTGAGCTATGCCTACGACCCTCTCTATCCTGAAGATGCTTTTAACCTGCATGCCAACTTGGGTTACCTCAATCACAACGATGTCGGCGAAGTCTTGACCGACAACAAGCTTGATCCCAAGAGCCAAGTTTTGCACCAATCACAAGAAGGACTTTACGCAATCGGCCTAACCATTCCCTCTGAGGGATTTGATTACGGCTTGGAAATGTACGGCAACTTTTGGCTTCAAAAGCCGCCAATCGCCGCCGCCAGCCGCGAGCCATACATGTACATAAATGCCAGCGTAAGATACAAAGCCTATCGCTGGTTCAGCTTTTTTGTTTCCGGTGACTACCGGCTGACAGCCGACAAGGATGAAACCCTTGGGCCGCGGATTACGCCGAGGGACATGCCCAATTATAACACCTGGCGCATCAACGTCGGAGCAAAAATAACCTTACTGCCGACCTCGGTTTTTCGCACCACCGAGCGCGACGTTTTGATGCAAAAGGCCGAAAGCAGACGCGAGCTTTTCGAGCAGATTATCAAAGAGCGGCGCGAGACCGAGCCCGCCGAGGAAGAATTGGAACGGATCAAAGAAGAGCGGCGCAAAGCCGAACGTGAATTGGATCGTCTGCGCAAAATCCTGGAAGGGACTTCGCAGCAGGGCCAAACGACCCAGACCGTACCGCAAGAACCGCCGTCGCCCGCGCCCTGAGTTTTCAACTCCACAGCAATTTTCTAGACCCCGCCTAACAGATGAGGCGGGGTTTTTTATTGTGGGCAAGATTTGTTGTTGACAAATAAAGGAAAAATTGCTAATGTTAGGCGCTTTAATCCAGACCCCAGTCTTTTTGCATAAGACCGGGGCCTTGGTCGCGCAATCGGTGTCATGCTGGAAGCATCTTTTCACACTCACGAGAAAGGCCTCCGTCTGTGGTCAGCCCTCTCTCTTGAAAGGCCATCCGCCAATGGCGGGTCAGCCGTGGCCGGATTCCTCCTGAATGACACCTCCCATTTTGATACCTAAGAACTTTGGAGGTTTTGAATGCCTCAACCAGTCAGGGATTAGTCAAGTTGGTAGTCGCGATCCATGTACGTTTCACTGCCTCGATGATCTACATCGTCTTAAATGGTGGCCGCGAAATCGATATTTCCTTAGCCCATTTCCCATATTGCATCGCCGAGCTAATAGACTTGAAAGTATGAAGACAAAAAGAATTTACTTGGATACCTCAGTTTTTGGTGGTGTTTTCGATGACGAGTTTAGCCATTCAAGCCAAATTCTATTCAAGCAAATAAAAGGCGATGAATTTCAATTAGTAACTTCTGTCATTGTTGACGAAGAGCTCATCCCAGCACCCAAAAATGTCAGAAACTATTTTGAGGAGATGCTTCCGCTTGCGGAAATTGTAGAAGTGGATGAAAGAGCGATAGAATTGCGAAATGCTTATTTAAAGACAGGAATTGTGCTGCCCAAATACTCAAATGATGCTCTACATGTAGCGTTGGCCAGCGTATCGAGTTGTACGATCATAGTGAGTTGGAATTTTAAGCATATCGTTCACTTTGATAAAATTCCGCTCTACAATGCCATTAATATTTTGCATGGTTATAATCAAATCGCGATTTATTCTCCTCTGGAGGTGATAAAATATGAATAAGAAATTTGATTGCGTCGACATGAAGCATCAGGGCGCAGAAATAATACAAGCAAAGATCGCTAACTTGACTTTGAAGGAAGAATTAGCCTATTGGAAAGCAAAATCGAATAAGCTAAGACAGCGAAAACGCCACCTTTCTCAAATCCAAAAAGTCGAGGTATAAAGGATCTACTTCTTACAGCAGCTTCTATAGAGTGGCAATTTCTTTCTTGCTATAATATGCTTCGATGACATAGGTTGCTTTAAATGACGGCCGTGAAATCGGTTCAGATACTAGTCTTTTGCAAAAAGACCAGAGTCTTGGCTGTAGATCCCGCGGCTATGCGGTATGGTGGGATGACTTGGACGACGGCATTGAAGTCGCCCATTTGTTAGGTACTCGCACTTTTAAACTATCCTAATTCACCTTGAGCTGCGATCCTTTTCACTTCTATCACCCATCATTTCTTTCCATCACAGGAAAACATGAAGGCTTTCGTGTAAAACAGAGGTCTTGCCAATATTAAAACATTTTTGAAAGGAGGTGATCCCGGCGATAACATCATCAGCAAATGTTTTAGTAGTCGAAGCATTTAGCAGTTAACCTTAAGGAGGTAAAGATGAGAAACATGCTAACAAAGGTAAGCTTGCTGCTGGTTTTCACCCTGTTCATGGCTTTCTCTCTCTGGGCTGCCGAGAATGGCGAGAACAAGTACAAAACGGTTTTTGAAACCAAAATGCCGGATGTGGACCGGACGGCTTGGGATGTCCAGGTTCTTCCGGATTTGAATGACAACGGCACCAATGAGATACTGGTAGCTTGTGATGCTGAGGACGGCAGCGGTGGTGCGGATTTTTACATCTATGAGCGGGAAGATAACAACAAGCTCAAAGTCGTGTGGCACTATCGCGCCGCAGATTGCAGCTACGAGTACGGCGCAAGCTACGGCGATGCCGATAGTGACGGCTTACTGGAAGTCATGGTTTGCCTGCAAGTCAGCGCCGGCCAGAACGGATTGCGCTTCTTCGAGGTCGATCCGACTCTGCCCGGCTATCCTTTGCCTACCGTCCCCACCAGCGAGTTAGATCTCGGTGAAGGCGCAGGTTACAGCATCGATCACGCAGCGACGGATGATCTTGACAAGGACGGGAAAAACGAGTTGATCGTTCTGGTGCGAACCAGCGCCGGGCGCGGCGTCTGGATTCTACAGGAGCAAGGCGGGGACATTGCGTTCCCGGATTTCAAGCTGGAAGGAAAATTCGGCGGCTTTGCCGGCAGCCCATGGAGTATCGTCACCGGCGATTTTGACAACGACGGCTTTAGAGATCTGGCCGTTGGCGAATACGACTACAGCGGTATCTTCATCTACGAAAATGTAGAGCCGGATTCCTATGTCGTTCGCTTCCACTACAAAATGACGTCGCCCAACTATGACGGCGTCGCGCTTCGAAGCTTGCGTGGTTACGATTTTAACAACGATGGCTTTACCGAGCTTGTTTATCCCTCCAACGCTGACACCGGGTTGGTCTTCATCATCACCAACCCCGGCGAGCTGGCGGATATGGATTCGACAGATGTACATCCCATCGCTACCATCCCCGGTGGATGTGGCGGTGGTGTCGTGGCGGATCAAGATTGGACCGGTGCCGGCAATGACGGACGGGACATCTATGTTGCCGGCTATGACTCTGTGCTGTACGACATCGAGTACACCGGCGGCGATGCCGGCGACGTCACGGATCCGAACAATTGGGTAGTTTACCAAGCTTTGGGGAAAGGCCCATGGAGCTTACAGGACGTGGAAGCAGGTGATTTCGACCGGGACGGCCGGCGCGAAGTGGTAGCCGTTACCAACGACAAGGGCGATCCCAACACGCTGATCTATGTCGAGCACGAGCCGCTGCCCAACTTTGGCGTCACGCCTGCCTGGCACGATCCCAATCTCCCCACCGATCCGCTCAAAGGCAATCCGCGCGGTTTCTGGGTGGGCAGCGACGTGGATCAGGACGGCAAGAAAGAGATCTTTGCCACTCAATACACCGGCAAGGTCGTCGGCTATGAAGTTGCCGGCGATAACATGCTGGAGTTGATTTGGGTGGACAGCACCGCAAAAGCGGCCGGTCGCAGTCAATCTTTGCCGCGTCACGTAGTCGTCGGCGACATTGACAATAACGGCAAACAGGAAATCATTTTCATTTGCGGTCGAGCGGTTGCTGATTCTCCCGATAGTGTTGGATTCTATTTCTTCGAGTGGAATGGCCAAGATAATGGCTTCGGTAATCCTGCCGGAGGACCAACCTACATCTTACCCGCTAATCAAGTTTATCCGGATATTGCCGACATTAGAGCGACTGAACACATCTGGATGGCTGATGTCGACAATGATGGCCATCAAGAAATATTGTTCCCGGGCAACGGCACCGGCAGCGCTCGAGGCTCCGATTTCTTCACCATCTTCTCTTGCGTCGATGGCACTCTTGAAAGCGGATTCCCGACATTCAAGAACGAATTCTTTGTCGACCGCGCCGGCGCCGGCTTTGGCGGATCGCCGGTAGGCGCTTCAGCAGGCGACATAGATGGCGATGGAACCAAAGAGGCTCTCTTCCTGCCTTGGGATCTCGGTAAGATGGTGATCTGCGATGCCGTCAAAGCGGATTCATTCACCTTCCGTACCGTTCGCCTCGATCAATCCGGCGATGATGCGGTTTTCTACGTCTCCGTCGGTGTTTACGATGTCGATGGTGATGGCAAAGACGAATTGATGGGCGCCGAATACAGCACAAAGGCCGGTCGGGTCATTCTTGTTAACGTGCCTGACGGCGGTGTCGCTGCTTTAGACCCGAACGATCCTTCTCAGGTAGCCATTATCCGTGAAGCTACCGGCAGCGCTCCCTTTAACAATGCGCTGGGCGATCTCAACGGTGACGGCAAAGCAGAGCTCTTCTACTGCAACTATTCTCGCGCTCAAGTGAACTCTTTGGCCTACAATGGCGCCGGCGATCCCACCTCGCCGGCAAATTGGATCACCTCCGAAGGATTCTATGATGATACCTTCGTGGCCAAGCCGCAAAAAGCGGACTATGCGGATACCAACGCGTACAAGGCCGCTCTCACCGAATGGAACGATGGCGATATCAGCCAAAGTCACGGTTCTTTTGGCTTGAAATTGGCGGATGATCTGGATGGCGATCACAAGAAAGAGTTGGTGATCAGCACCATTCAGTCGTATTGGTCTAAGACTTGGCTTTGGGTTTTGGAAGCTACGAAAGTGGGAGTAGAAAAAGAACCTTGGCGCGTAATCACCCCCAACGATTACAAGCTGAGCCAGAACTATCCGAACCCGTTCAACGCGACCACGACCATCGAGTTTGAGTTGCCGCTTGACAAGCAAGTCAAAGTGGTGGTCTACAACTCTATGGGACAGATCGTGCGCACTTTGGTCGACGGCTTTAAGACCCAAGGCGCACATCGCGTCGTTTGGGATGGTCTGGACAACAGCGGCAACACCGTTGCCAGCGGCATGTATCTCTACAGCCTTGAATTCGGCTCCTTCAAGCAAGTAAAGAGCATGACCTTGCTAAAGTGATTTGTTCGCAAATCCCGGGGTTTGCAAAACCCCGGGATTTAGTGCTAAAAAAGGTATTTAAGAGCATGTCTGCCGAGACACCCCCAAGGCAGAAATTATGGACGCTTCCAAGCTATATAAAATGGACAAGACGGCTTTCTCTGTGGGTTCCGTGTTTGATGCCCATGATGAGAAAAAGTACTGGCTGGCTAAGACTCCCCACGAACGCCTGCAAGCTTTAGAACTTATGCGCCAGGTCATTTATGGCTATACGCCTTCTTCCGCCAGACTTCAAAGATTTTTTGAAGTTGTTAACCTCAAAGAAGGTTGAATACTTGTTAATTGGCGGCTATGCTGTCAATTATTATGGCTATTCGCGGGCGACTGCCGATATGGACATCTGGATTGGCATTAGCTCAAATAATGCAGAAAAAGTAGTCGAGGCCATTCGAGAATTCGGATATGATGTTCCCGAGTTGAGGGCTGAACTCTTTTTAAAAGAGAATCAAGTTGTGCGGATGGGCGTCCCACCTTTTAGGATCGAGGTGATTACAAGTATTTCTGGGGTCAGTTTTGACGAGTGTTACGCCGAATGTACAACAGATTCCCTCGATGAAGTTAAGGTGAATCTCATTAGCTTGAGACATCTAAAAGTCAACAAAAAGGCCAGTGGGAGAAATAAAGATCTGGTTGACTTGGAGTATCTACCTTAGCCGACCAGGACCATCAAAGATTTGTGTCTTAGTGACTTTGTGGCAAGGTTTTTTGTTGAATCGGTTTCGGCTTGTCCGAGACAAGTGGTAAAAGATGAATATAACAAAAATTAAATCGCTTCGAGAGGAGGTACGTATGCCTGTTATTCAAGTTGAAGCCCAGGTACCGCCTGCTGAACTATTGAAAGCGGTAGAACAATTGAGCCAACCTGAATTGGAGCAGTTCGTGTCTCAAGTCATCTCGTTGCGCGCAAAACGACATGCGCCGAGTCTTCCGCGACGTGATTCTGAACTACTGCTCAAAATCAACGAGGGAGTGCCACCTGATACTCAGAAGCGATACGACGAGCTCATTGCAAAACGACAAGCAGAAACATTAACGCCCGCCGAATACGAAGACCTACTGCGGTTGACACAGCAGGTCGAAAAGTTGCAAGTGCGTCGTGTCGAATACTTGGCAGAACTCGCACGTCAACGCGGAACTTCGCTGACTGAGCTGATGGAAAATCTGGGAATTCGACCGCCTGCCTATGCTTGAAAAACGCGTCACTGCCGAGCAAAAACAAGCCGTGTTTGAACGCGCACACGGTTGTTGTGAATACTGCAAGAGTCAGGCACGTTTTGCGACCCAGTCTTTCTCCGCCGAACATATCATTCCCCGCCATTTGGGCGGGAAAAATCCTCTCGACAATCTGGCGCTCGCATGTCAGGGATGCAACAACCACAAGTACACCAAGACGGAAGCCTACGACCCGGTCTCGGATAATATCGTGCCACTCTATCATCCGCGACAACAAAGATGGCACGACCATTTCGCGTGGAACGATGATTTTACGCTCATCATCGGCTTGACGCCCGTAGGACGAGCGACAATAAAAGCCCTGCACTTAAATCGAAAGGAACTCGTCAACTTGCGTCACTTGTTGTATGCAATGGGAGAGCACCCCCCAGCCGAGATTGTTTGAAATCGAATCGCTATGGTTTGGCCCACACACGGACGAACATCGCGGGCGCAGCCGTTCGGACAGGGTTTGTCGCGATTTACCTAACACGATCAACTGGATAACGTCACTTGGCGGAGTGGTTTTCAGGAATGTTATATGCAATGAGGCGTCAGTTCTCAATGTAAGAAACGGACTGTCATTCTGGAAGTATCCGGCCACGGCCGACCTGTCGGCTTTTCAAAACAGCAGACGGACTTTAACTGGCAGTCCTGGTAATATACCTGAAAGGATGCATGACATCCTACGCTCACAAGCTGATGCCGGATTCTCTTAAGCGCCGGTGTCAGTCAGAACGAAACATTCACTAATCAAAAGGAGCTAAGATGCTGCGATACTTTGGCGCCTTAGCAATCGTTGCCCTACTCTTTTCCTCAAGCTTGAGCCTTGCCGGCACCACCGGAAAGATTTCCGGAATCATCAAGGACAGCCAAACCGGCGAGGCCCTCCCCGGCGCAAACGTGCTCATCGAGGGGACCAGCATGGGCGCGGCTTCTGCGCTGGATGGTTCCTACTATATCATCAACGTGCCGCCGGGGCACTATACCATCAAGGCGACGATGATCGGCTACACCTCGGTGCTGCAAAAAGGCGTTCTGGTGCAGACGGATCACACGACGGAAATCAATTTTGCCCTCACCACCACGGTCATGGACTTGGGCCAGGAAGTCACGGTGGTTGCCGAACGCCCCTTGGTGCAGAAGGACGTGACCTCGGGCCGGGCGATTGTCACTTCGGAAGAGATCGAGGAAATGCCGGTCGAGACTTTTACCGACGTCCTTAAAACCAAGGCCGGAATCACCGAGGGGGCGAACGGCGCCTTGCACATCCGCGGCGGACGCACCAGTGAAATCGGCTACATGATCGACGGCGTCGCCATCTCGAATCCCTTTTGGGGCGGCATGTCCGTTGCCGTGGAGAATACCGCCATTCAAGAGCTACAGGTGGTGAGCGGGACGTTTAACGCAGAGTACGGCCAAGCCATGTCCGGCGTCATCAACATCGTCACCAAAGACGGGGCGGAACGATACAACGGTAATGTGCAGTTCGATTTTGGCGATCGCATCAGCAGTCACAAGGAAACCTTTCTGAACATTGGCGACGTCGATCCCATGAGCATCAACAACTTTGACGCCTCCTTGTCCGGCCCGGTGCCGCTGTTGTCTAAGAAGCTGACTTTCTTCTCTTCGGCGCGTTACTACGATAGCGATGGTTGGTTGTTCGGCAAGCGAGAACATCGGCCCAATGACGTGCTTTATATCGACTCGTCGGCAGTCGCCAGTTTGGTGAACAGTCCTTATGCGACCAGACTCAATTTCATCGAGCCGTATGACGATGCCAATCGTAACGGCACTTACGACGCTGGGGAAGAATTTCAGGACTATAACCAAAACGGCAAGCGCGATAATGGTTTTAGCGGCGACAATGCTTTGGTGGCCATGAATCCTTATCGAAAATATGCCCTCCAATCCAAACTCACGTACAAGTTTAGTCCAAGTTTGACGCTTCGATACGGACTTCTCTATTCCGACGTCAAAAAGCGAGAGTACAGCACTTTGGCCGCGCATCAGTACAAGTACAATCCGGACGGCCGCCCGAAGAATTACGAAAAGGCCATGTCGCACACCTTGGATTTGACGCACTCGCTCTCTGCCTCGACTTTTTATACGCTGAAATTGAACGCCAATTCGAACAAAGAAGAAATTTATCTATACAAAAACTGGCAGGACCCTCGTTATTTGCCCAATATATTAGAGCAATTACCCGGAAGCGAGTTTTACGGCGGCGGCACTAATCGCAACTATAGTTTGCGCAAGGCTTACACGTATATCGCGCGTCTGGATTTGACCAACCAGCTCAACAAGACGCACCAATTCAAACTGGGCGCCGAGGTTCGTTCTCACGACCTTTCTTATCGCGCATATACTGTGGACATCTTGGACACCTACAACTGGGTTCCGACCATTCACACGCCCGAGACCAGCACGGCCAATGACCAGTACAACCATCGTAAGCCGTTAGAGGTGGCAGCTTTTATCCAAGACAAAATCGAGTTGAAGGACATGATCGTCAACGTCGGCTTGCGGTATGATTACTTTAACTCCAACTGGAAAATCGTCGCGGACAACCGGGACAAGAAGCTCATCTCTTCCTCTCGTTCCGGTTTGAAGGACCTGCAATTGGTGGAGGCTAAAGCAAAAGAGCAATTGAGCCCCCGACTGGGAATCGCTTATCCGATCACCGACCGAGGAACGATTTACTTTTCCTACGGCCACTTTTTCCAGATACCGCCCCTTGCCTACCTTTATTCAAATCCGGAGTTCGAAGTGGTAAGCGGGCGTTTCAACAGCATTCTTGGCAATGCAGACCTCAAACCGCAATCCACGGTGACCTATGAGATGGGATTGAAGCAGCAGTTGGGCGAGGAGATTGCCATCGAGGCCATTTGTTTCTATAAGGACATCAACGATCTCCTCGGCTCGGAGCTGTTCGAGCTGTACTCTCGCGGTGACTATTACGCTCGCTACGCCAACCGCGACTACGGCAACGTACAGGGCATCACCTTTGCCATCGAAAAAAGGCGAGGCAC
>Ga0172370_10008681_pt1 | contig 12117 bp, 12 predicted proteins | sample LakKiv5m_FD_114538 | JGI IMG/M metagenome (GOLD analysis project Ga0172370, IMG submission 114538) | Freshwater microbial communities from Kabuno Bay, South-Kivu, Congo - kab_022012_11.5m | ecosystem: Environmental > Aquatic > Freshwater > Lake | place: Democratic Republic of the Congo...
AGAGCAAGAAAAGCGCCAAAGATCCAAGGTATCTATTGGGAAAATGTTGTTTTCCAAGCGTCTTGAAAAAAAGAAAATAAAACAGATATTTTCATATACAAGAAAAAAAGTTCTAAAAGAGATGTAAAGAAAAAGAATTTTATTCTATGCTGACTGTTCTTTTTTTGCAGTATTTTCACCAACGATAGTGTCAAAAGCTTCTTTTTCGATAGTTTCTTTTTCTAATAATGTTTTCGCGAGTGTATCAAGAGTAGATCGTCGCTCTGTAAGTATTTTGGTTGCTCGTTCAAAAGCATTATTAATAAGTGTCGAGACTTCGTTGTCAATATCTTGAGCAGTTTTTTCAGAATAATCTCTTTCTTCATGCATCTCACGACCCAAAAAGACGAGTTCATCTTTCTTGCCAAATGTTCGAGCACCAAGATGGCTCATTCCGTAACGAGTCACCATATTCCGTGCCATATGAGTGGCTCTCTCGAGATCACTCGATGGGCCAGTGGTAGTATCGTTGAAAATAAGTTTTTCACTTGCGTAACCACCGAGAAGCATAGCGAGTTCATCGAGGAAATAGTTGTAAGAATGAAGAGTCTTGTCTTCTGATGGAACAGCGAGAGTATATCCACCAGCATGTCCACGAGAAATAATAGAAACTTTTTGCACAGGATCAGCATAGAGAAGGCTCGCTCCTACCAAAGCATGTCCACTCTCATGATAGGCAACAATTTCCTTTTCTTTTTTATTGATGACACGACTACGACGTTCTGGTCCAAGGATAACTTTTTCGATTGACTCAGTGAGTTCCTGCATCTCAATTGTTTTTTTGTTGCGACGAGTAGCAAGAATTGCTCCTTCATTGACGAGATTGGCGAGATCAGCACCAGAAAAACCAGAAGTGCGTTCAGCTATTACGCGGAGAGAAATGTTTTTATCAATAGGCTTATTTTTTGTATGAATAACAAGAATTTGTTCTCGTTCATTGATATCAGGGAGATCCATAGTGACACGACGATCAAAACGTCCTGGACGAAGGAGTGCTGGATCCAAAACGTCTGGACGATTGGTAGCTGCAATCACAATAACACTCGTATTGGTTTCAAAACCATCCATTTCTACGAGAATTTGGTTGAGAGTTTGTTCTCTCTCATCATGACCACCTCCGAGACCAGCGCCACGATGACGACCGACAGCATCTATTTCATCAATAAAGACGATAGAAGGAGCACTCTTCTTGGCTTGCTTGAAGAGGTCTCGTACACGACTGGCTCCAACACCGACGAACATCTCGACAAATTCAGAACCACTAATGTTGAAAAAAGGAACACCTGCTTCACCTGCCACAGCTTTAGCCATCAGTGTTTTTCCTGTTCCTGGAGGTCCGAGAAGAAGAACTCCTTTTGGTATTTTGGCACCCATACTGAGAAATTTCTTGGGAAACTTGAGGAATTCAACTACCTCTTCCAGTTCATTTTTTGTTTCTTCTGCACCAGCTACATCAGCAAATGTGGTGCGTTTTTTCTTGTCTTTCGGATCGGTCATACGAGCACGACTCATTCCGAAAGAAAGAGCCTGAGCATTGCCTCGTTGCGCTTGACGCATCATAAACCAAATAAATACTCCAATCAAAATAAACGGTATGAGGAATGGTAAAAGAGCAGAAAGCCAGAGTGACCAACCAGATTCTTCTTTGACTGTCAAAGTGATATTCTTTAATTTTTCAGAATCGACACTGTAATTTTTCAAAGTTTCAGAAAGAGAAGACTCGCCTTCTTTGCTGGCTTTTTGTTTGGAACCGTCAGACAATTCGATTGAAAGTGTGTTATTTTGAACGGCAATAGATTTTACCTTGTCTTGATTGATCTCTGTAACGAGCTCACTCAATGATATTTCAGTAGGTTTTTTTGTAGGGGATTCGGTAAGAATGATAATACCTGAAATAAGTAAAAACAGAAGAAATAGAGTAGAAAAGTTTTTGAACATTTTTTCCATAAAAATATTTTTTCAATAACGATTAAAAATGATGATATATAACGATATTTCTCAAAAATTGAGTAGTCTTACTGTATCACCTTTTCGTATAAATTTCAACCCTTGAAATGTGATGGTTTGAGTCTTCCCTTTTTCACTTTTGAGGGCTTTTATGAGTTCATCAATAAGCGCTTTGCTCGGGTTTTTCCCATGAAGGAGTGGTCGGAGGAGAGAGCGCAGTTCACGCGTCATAAGAGCGGGAGAAAGAGTCAGAATATCAAGACGAGAAAAGGTCTGAGTAACAGAATCTTTTTTGGTTGTAAATGAAGTAGAGATATTTTCCAGTGTCGTATAGTCTTCACCAAGAAGCAGTGCTGTTTGAGCAAGAATTTGACGTATTTTTGGTTGAAAATGATTTTCAAGAAAAGGAATGAGTATATGTCGAATCTGATTGCGAAAATATTTTGTTTCTGCATTGCTTTTGTCTTCTCGAAAAGAAATGTGTCGTTCTTTCAGATAACGAAGAATATCCTCACGCTCTCTCTCGATGAGTGGTCGTACAATGAAGCCATTTTTTGCTTTTATTGCAGAGAGCCCAGAGAGTCCAGAGCCTCTCAAGAGTCGCATAAGCAGTGTTTCTGCTTGGTCATTTTGATTGTGTGCAATGGCAATATGTTGAATGTTCTGCTTTTTTCGTGTTTTTTCAAAAAAAGTATAGCGAATATTACGCAGTTTTTCTTCGGACGGATTCTTTGTATCTTTTTTCTGAGAAAGAATGGTATATGGAAGAGAATATTCTTGTGCGCGTTCTCTAACAAGTTTTTCGTCAAGAATAGAGTCTTTACCGCGTAAATGATAATTGACGTGAGCAATATGTAAAGTAAAATGGTATTTTTTTGAAAGGAGAAAGAGAATATCTAAAAGGCAAAGACTGTCAGGTCCTCCAGAAACACACACAAGAAAAGAATCGCCTTTTTCCCAGAGATCAAATTTTTGTACGGTATTGAGAACACGTTTTATAAATTTGCGAACAAAAGGAGAAAGTTCCTCTTTATTTCGACGAGAGTCTTTCATTGATAACGGAACGGATTTTCTCGATGCTTTGGTCGAGTTTCCCTTGTTCATTTTCGATAATGTAGTCATATAAATACGAATGCTTCAAGAATTCTTTGGTATATTCCATACGTTCAGCAATAAATTCTTCTGATGGGTTGTCTCGCTTTCGGATACGATCTTCCAAAACAGGAAGAGGTGCTGTAATAAGAATAGCTGTAATAGAAGGAAATATCCGCTTTGCAGTCTCTACTCCACGCCAATCTATTTTCCAAATACCAATTTTTTCACTTTTTTGTAACCGATTCATTTCTTCGTATGTGACACCGTAGTATTGTTCATTATAGGTTTTTGCGTATTCGAGAAATTTTCCTTCTTGGATACCGGTTTCAAATGCTTCTTTTGTAAGGAAATAGTATGGATGTCCTTCGCTTTCACCTTCTCGTTTTGATCGAGTGGTAGACGTTACAGCAACATTTATAGAAAATATTTTTTTCAGACCTTGAATAAGAGAATCTTGTCCTGACCCAGAAGGTCCTGAAATAATAAAAACATTTTTCATATTTTTTTTACAAAAACGCCCTGGATGAGCAGGGCGTTTGTCTTATAATTTAGGCTTTCGCTTCTTCGGCTGGCTTTTCTTCTTCCTTAACTTTTTTTGAACTACTCTCTTTCGGAGCATTTTCATTGACTGGAAGGAGTCCCATACGATGTGTCTTTGGTTCAATGGAAAGGATTTTCCAAGAATATGTTTCATTTTCTTTGAAAACTTCTTCAATTTTCTTTCCAGGATAAACTTCAGAAAATTCGCTAACATGAGCAAGTCCATGGATATCTTTATTGAGATAGACAAAGGCACCAAAATGATTGATTTTATCGACTTTTCCAGGAACAATATCTCCTACTTTATATTTTTCGAGAACAGCAGTCCAAGGATCTTCTCGGAGAGCTTTCATAGAAAGAGAAATTCTTGTATCTTCAATGCCAATAATTTTGGCCTCTACATGATCGCCTGTCTTAATCACTTCACGAGGATCATCAATGAGTTGCCATGCGAGTTCTGAGATATGAACAAGTCCTTCGAGTTTTTCTGTAGATTTCTTTTCACCTTCTTTGGTAGCAGGAGTAAATTTGACGAAAGCACCGAAGTCAACAACACCACTTACTTCTCCGCTTACTACTTCACCAACACGGAGTAAATTGATCAATTCACGCTCTTTTTCGCTTTGAGCAGCTTTTTCGCTCGCGATTAATTTTTCATTTTCACGATCAGCGTCCAATATACGAACATGCACTTCTTGTCCAATAAGTTTTTTCAAAAGATCAAGAATCTTGTTCTTGTCGCCATCTTCTACACGAGGATAGTGTTCGCTCGAAAGTTGAGAAACAGGGAGAAATCCAGGAATACCATTGATTTCGATCATAAGTCCTCCTTTATTAGCCTCGATAACTTTCGTTGTAAGGACTTCACGATTGGTGAGCTTGTGTTCGATATCGTCCCAAGATTTTTCATAAGAAGCTTCACGGATAGAAAGTTCGATGTATCCATCTTCATTTTCATAATCCATGAGAGTAGCAGTGATTGTTGTACCAACTTTGAGTTTCCCTTCGTGTCCGAGTCCATCGCGCATTTCTTTTCCGAGTACGATACCCGTTCCGATGGATCCGAGGTCTATCAGAGCATAACTTGAAGTTACAAAAATGACTGTTCCATATACAACAGAGCCTATCTCCGGTATTTCTATTACATGTTTTGCAAAAAGAGTATCCATGGCAGATGGATTCTCTACAACTTCTTCTGGCTTTTGATTCTTTGTCATAAAGATATATGGGCGCGAGTTACTCGCTCGCAAAATAAAAATTAAAATGAGTAAAAACCTCTCTGAAAAGCAAAAAACACCATTTTGTGTTTTAGGTGTTCGGAAAAAACAACTCGAGAAGTCAAAGATTGAAGCATCTTTGTATTCAATTGTGTTAATTTCTTATGTGACACCTGCTTACTTTTACCCTTGTATTCTATATGAAAAAAGTTTTTTTGGCAAGGAGGGAAGGAAATATTTGAGTAAACTCTTTCTTTCAATAGACAGAACGAGAAGAGTCGTGATATAGTGGGTAATGTCCGATAAAGTTTCGGTTTTTTTGAAAGTTTATTTACTGAAGAATTATGAATATACAATATTACGGTGATTTTTGTTTTAAAATAAGCACAAAGCCTGCTGGACGAGCAACAGAAGATGTTGTTATCTGGACTGATCCATTGCAAAAAGGTTCAGGCTTACGAGCGCCTCAGGGTCAAGTAGATATAGTTTTTCTTTCTCATGGAAAAAAAGAAGAGACAACAGATTCTTTGAAAGAAGAGACTATTGTACTGGATGCTCCTGGTGAATATGCTGTAAAAGGAGTTTCCGCACTTGGATTTCTCGGATATCATGATGGAAATATGGGACGAGAGAGAGGACAAAATACTATTTTCGTTTTTGAAAGCGAAGATATTCATATTGGATATCTCGGTGCTTTGGGAAGCGATATCTCTGGCGAAACATTAGAAAAACTGAATGGAGTGGATATATTGTTTACTCCTGTAGGAGGAGCAGATACGCTCGATATGAAATCAATAGCTGAATTAGTGCGAAAGATAGAACCAAAAGTGGTTATTCCAATGCATTATAAAATACCTGGTCTCACACTTGATCTCGATACAGAAAAAGCTTTTTGTGATGCTATCGGAAACTGTCCAGCAGAAAAAATAGCCAAGTTAAATGTAAAGAAAAAAGATCTTGACGAAAAAAAGATGGAAATTATTCTTTTTGAAAAAGGAATATAAAGAAAGTTATTTTATTGAGACACTTTAAGGTTTATGCGATTTAATCTCTGGGAAAAAATTGAAGAAATTCGTCAAAAGCCAGAAGAAGCACGAATGCGTTATGTTTTTTTCTCTCTTTTTGTTTCAATGTTGTTTGTTTTTGGTATTTGGATGCTTTCTCTAGAGGAAAGTGTACAGAATGTAAAAAATGCTATATCCAAGCCCTCATATGATAAATTACCTTCTCTTCCCACAGAGGAAAAAGAATCTCTTAATACTCTTTTACAAAAAGCAATTCCGATCAATACAGATTCTCCCACAGATCAGTCAAATTATTTTCAACAAGCAGTAGAAAAAGAAAAACAAAATGCAGAGACAAAACAACAATAGAGTAGAGATATTTTTGAAGAAAGATCCTAAGAATAAAGAGTGGTTTATAAAGTATAATCAAATTGAAAAACTGATTTTATGGAAGTAAAAGATTTTCACGAAGGAAAAATAGAACAACGATCTATCACGGACGAGGTCAAACAATCATATCTTGATTATGCAATGAGCGTTATTGTCGCTCGTGCACTCCCTGATGTGAGAGATGGTTTGAAACCAGTACATCGTCGTATCTTGTATTCTATGTGGTCTACGGGTCTGCGTTCGACTTCCAAATTTCGAAAATCAGCTACGGTAGTCGGAGAAGTGCTCGGAAAATATCATCCACATGGTGATACTGCTGTGTATGATACGATGGTGCGTTTGGCACAAGATTTTTCTCTCCGTTATCCGCTTGTATGGGGACAGGGAAACTTTGGTTCTATGGATGGTGATAGTGCCGCTGCTTATCGTTATACAGAAGCCAAATTGAAGGCCATTGCAGAAGAAATGTTACTTGATATTGATAAGAATACGGTTGATTTTATACCAAACTTTGACGGTATGCATGAAGAGCCTCTCGTTCTTCCTGCTAAGCTTCCGCAATTATTGCTTAACGGCACAGTGGGTATCGCTGTCGGTATGGCAACCAATATTCCGCCACACAATTTGAATGAATTGGTAGATGGTATTTGTCATTTGATTGAATTTCCAGAGGCAACAGTAGATGATCTCATGCAATTTATCAAAGGACCAGATTTTCCGACAGGGGGAATTATTTACAATGCTAAAGATATTCGTGAAGCCTATGCTACAGGAAAAGGTCCTATTTTGAATCGTGCCAAAGTAGAAATAGTAGAGAATAAAACAGGACAATTCCAGATTATTGTGACAGAGATGACCTATGCAACCAATAAAGCGTCTCTCATTATGAAGATTGCTGAGTTGGTCAAGGACGATAAAATACAGGGGATTAAAGATCTTCGCGATGAATCTGATCGTAATGGAGTGCGTATTGTTGTCGATTTGAAAAAAGATGCTTTTCCACAGAAAGTGTTGAATAAACTGTATCAAATGACAGATTTACAGAAGAATTTCAACGTAAATATGTTGGCACTCGTGGACGGTGTCGATCCACAAATTCTGACACTCAAGTCTATCCTCGAACACTATATCAAACATCGAGAAATCGTAGTGGTGCGTCGTACAGAATATGACTTGCAAAAAAATAAAGACAGAGCCCATATTTTGGAAGGTTTGAAAAAAGCGCTGGACTTTATTGATGAAGTGATAAAAACTATTCGAAAATCGACAACAAAAGAAGAGGCTCATACAAATTTGATGAAGAAGTTCAAGTTGTCTGATCTTCAAGCGACGGCTATTTTGGAAATGCGTTTGCAAACACTAGCAGGATTGGAACGCCAGAAAATAGAGGATGAATTGCAAGAAAAGATGAAAATGATTGCGTATTTGGAAGATCTCTTGAAACATCGAAAGAAAATTTTGAATCTTGTAAAGAGTGAGTTGATAGAAGTGAAGGAAAAATTTGGTGATGAAAGAATGACCAAAGTCATAAAAACAGGCGTAACAGAATTCAAACAAGAAGATCTTATTCCAAATGATGAAGCCATTATCACATTGACTGAAGATGGATATATCAAACGTATGAATCCTGGCGTGTATCGTGTACAAAAGCGTGGTGGTAAAGGTGTGATTGGTGCGACAACGAGAGAAGAAGATCGTATTGCTCATGTACTTTCTATTGAAACACATGATAATTTGATGTTTTTTACAAACTCAGGAAAAGTGTTTCAAACGAAAGCGTACGAAATTCCTGAATCAACACGTACTTCGAAAGGTCAAGCAATAGTCAATTTCCTCCAAGTTGCTCAGGAAGAAAAAATTACCGCTATGATCGCATTTAATAATAGTGATGCGTTCAAATATCTTTTTATGGCGACAGAAAAGGGAACCATCAAAAAAACAAAATTGGAAGATTTTGAAAATGTGCGTCGGAGTGGATTGATTGCTATCGGATTGGAAAAAGGCGATACTCTCGGTTGGGTCAGTCTGACAACAGGATCTGATGATGTCGTTCTCACGACCAATGATGGACAAGCTATTCGTTTTAAGGAAACTGATGTTCGTCCGATGGGACGTAATGCTTCTGGTGTCAGAGGTATGAAGCTCAAAAATACGGATAAAATTGTTGGTATGGACATTTTGCCAAAAGGGGAAAAAGAATTAGAACTTCTTATTCTTTCTCAACATGGATATGGAAAACGGAGTGAATTGAAATCATATAAAGTGCAAAAAAGAGGTGGATCAGGAATAAAAACAATGAAAGTCACTTCAAAAACAGGAAAATTGATCGGAGCAAAGGTTGTAAGCGTTACCAATGCTGAAGATGATCTCATTTTGACTTCTGAAAAAGGAACTATCATTCGCATTCCATTTAAGAGTGTTCCTCTGCTCGGAAGAGTGACACAGGGTGTTCGTGTAATGAAACCACAAGTAGGCGATAGCGTGGCAGCCTTTACCATTCTTTAGACAATTTTTTAATACTATTGCTATGAATACTTTTGAGGCTCTCAAGCCAAGAAGAAAAACGCGCGTTGTAAACGTGGGTGGAGTAGGTATTGGAGGAGATAATCCTGTCCGTGTCCAGACGATGACGAATACTGATACATTAGATATTGTCGCTACAGTGGCACAAATCAAAGAATGTGTGAAAGCAGGGGCGGAGCTTATTCGATTGACTACTCCGACGCCCAAACATGCTCAAGCACTGGGACCGATTCGTGAAATGCTTCTCAAAGATAATATAGATATTCCACTTATTGCGGATATTCATTTCTTGCCTGCAGCTGCGTTTGAAGCATTGAAGTGGGCTGATAAAGTACGTCTGAATCCAGGAAATTTTCTCGACGGAAAAATTTTTAGGAAGCTTGTATTTACTGATGAAAGTTATCAGAAAGAAATAGAGCGTATTGAAAAAAGTCTCATTCCTTTTATTGAAGCAGTAAAAAAGGAAAAAAAAGCGCTTCGTATAGGGTCAAATCACGGATCACTCTCTGATCGAATTATGTCTCGATACGGTGATACTCCAAAGGGGATGGTAGAATCATCAATGGAATACCTCCGTATTTTTCATAAGTATGGTTTTGACAATATTGTTGTTGCTATGAAAGCTTCTGATCCTCTCATTATGATTGAGGCAAACCGTCTCTTGGTAACAACGTTAGATAAAGAAGGGATGGATTACCCTATTCATCTTGGAGTGACACATGCAGGAAATGGCGAAGAAGGCCGTGCTAAATCAATACTCGGCATAGGGACTGCTCTTATGGAAGGCGTTGGTGATACTATCCGTGTTTCTCTTACAGAAAAACAAGAAACAGAACTTGATGTTTGTTATAGTATTCTCCAAGCTACAAGTAGGCGAATTACAAAAACGGAAATTATTTCTTGTCCATCTTGTGGTCGAACTCTTTTTGATCTTGAACCGATAACAAACACAATTAAAGAACGGACAAAGCATCTTGTAGGTGTGCGTATTGCGGTGATGGGTTGCGTAGTAAACGGGCTTGGGGAAATGGCGGATTCAGATTTTGCTTATGTTGGAGGTAAACCGAAAATGGTCAATCTTTACTATAAAAAAGAGCTTGTTCGTCGTGATGTACCAGAAACTGAGGCCGTTGAAGCTCTTATAAATCTTATAAAAGAAAGAGGGGCTTGGGTAGAAGCAAAGGCATAAGTCTCTTTAATAAGAAAATGAAGAAATTGCAACTTACAATACTAAAGATTGGTGGTAGTTGTATAACATACAAAGATCAAAGTAAAGCGAGACTGAGGAAAAATTTTCTTGCAAGAATGGCAAATGAGATCGCTCTTAGTATGCGTGATCAACAATCTACCTTGATCATTGTGCATGGAGGTGGGGGAGTAACACACCCCTTGCTTGATTTGTATGATCTTGTTGATAAATTGAAAGTAGGCTCTATTACTACAAAAAAAGACAAAGTATCTACTGCAAAAATTCATCTTGCCATGAATGAGTTGAACAATCGAATAACAAAATCATTACAGGATGTAGGTATCCCTGCATGGCCAATACAAACGAGTGCTATCGCCGTTACTTCTCAGAATAATACCCTGAAACTATTTCTTGATGTTATTCGCGTGGCCCTGCAAATGGGTCTTGTCCCTGTATTACATGGAGATGTAATACTTGATAGTAAGAAAGGTAGTAAAGTTTTTTCAGGTGACGCACTTGCGTGTATGTTATCTCGTGATCTTGGTGCACAAAGTCTTCTCTTTATGTCTGATGTCGACGGAATTTACTCCTCATTAGAAGATATGGCAAGAAGAATACATCCTTTAGATACATTTTCTGTTGTTACTCCACAAAAAGAATTGTTTATTTTAAATCGTTTGAAAGGAATTGATCATTCAGGAGGGATGATAGAAAAAATTTATTCTATACAAAATATTTGTTTAGATACAAAGGTAAGAATTTTCAATGGTTTGGTTCAGGGTAATATCACAAAAGCTTTGCTTGGTAATGCTATCGGTACCGAGATCATTTATTAGATAATGGAATGTATGGAACGGTATCTTACTCTTTCGGAAATAAAACGATACCCAACCCATAAAAAATTTAAAAAGATTTCTTATGGCGGGAGTAAAGTTTTTATAAAAGAAAATATAAAAAATAAATATGGAAAAATTATAGAATGTGAATATTATTTTCATAATGGTATATGGCACATAAGTTCTATTGAACGAAAAAGGATTCAGAATCAATATGTAGTTAGAAAAGAAATATATAAACGAAAATATCTTCTTCAGAGTGAAATGACAAAAAAGCCTATTAGTCTTACTCTGGACAGAAATCTCTATGCAAAAATTTATGAGAACTATGAGGATGCGGATGTTCTTGGGTATTACAAAAAAAATTCTCCAGAATATGTAAGGGTGAAAAATATTTTATCAAACATAAAAGAAAATTCATTTGTTTATGACGTTGGTTGCAACTCTGGCGGTATTGGACACCTTCTCATTCGAAAAAGAAACTGTACAGTATACGGAAGTGAAATTTGTTTAGAACTAGCAAAGAGAGCTAAACAGAAGGGATTAAATGTATTTATCGGATGGGCTGAACATACGCCATACAAGGATGAGTTTTTTGATTATGCGATTATGACATTTATCCTTGAGCATGTTCTTGATCCTCAGTTATTAATGAAAGAAACTATACGTGTATTGAAGAAGCATGGCATTATAATAGGACATGTACCGACAGCATTTGGTGATTGGGGAAAACAAACTATTGGTAGACATCCAGAACACTTACGAGCGTATACTCGAAAGGATCTTAAGAAACTTTTACAAGAGAGTGGTCTTTACGATATACAGATTAAAAGAATATTTCTTATCGGACGTACTGTAGCGGACTACTATTTTTTTATGGGACAAAAATAACTTTCTCTTGTTAATGAAAAACGACCAGAGAAATTTTTTTCTGGTCGTTTTTTGTGAGAATTTCTCTCTATGATGCTTTGACACTGTATTTGATCCCACAGATCGTGAGATCGTGTTGACCACTCATTTTGGGAATGGCTACTTCCTCATAGGGATGGACAGTATTCCCTTTGATGACGATTTTGAACGTTGGTTGGAGAACTGCTGATTCAGCGGTAAACCACACAAATATCTTGCCATCGTAGGGGATGTCCTTTCCCAATTTAAGTTCTGACTTATTCTTCCGAGCTGGAACTGTCAGTTTTTTCCAACTCTTTCTCGGCCCGTGTTTGCGTTCCAGACACAGAGATCCTACCATTTTTTCTTTTTCATCCATTTTCGATCCTTTTTGAAAAAATCCTCACGTCGAGGACGCTTTATTAAAGTCTTTTTCTTCTAAAAAGTCA
>Ga0172370_10008682_pt1 | contig 12117 bp, 6 predicted proteins | sample LakKiv5m_FD_114538 | JGI IMG/M metagenome (GOLD analysis project Ga0172370, IMG submission 114538) | Freshwater microbial communities from Kabuno Bay, South-Kivu, Congo - kab_022012_11.5m | ecosystem: Environmental > Aquatic > Freshwater > Lake | place: Democratic Republic of the Congo...
GCCAGCACAAACGCCACCATCGCTTCGCCGATCACAGCCGCGGCCGGCACCGCGCAAATGTCCGAGCGCTCGAAGTGGGCCGGCACCTCGCTCCGCGTGACCACGTCCACCGAAGACAAGCGGTTCCTCAGCGTCGGCAGCGGCTTCATCGCTGCGCGCACGACGATCGGTTCGCCGTTCGAGATCCCGCCCTCGATGCCGCCCGCGTTGTTGGAGGTTCGCGTCAAGCCCCCAGACGCAGTGCAGCGGATCTCGTCGTGAAGCTCGGAGCCGCGCCTGGCAGCGCCCTCGAAGCCCGCACCGATCTCCACGCCCTTCACCGCCTGTATGCTCATAACGGCTCGGGCCAGCCGTGCGTCAAGCCGCAGATCCCATTGGGATGGGGAGCCCCATCCGGGCGGGCACCCCAGCGCGACCACTTCGAATACGCCTCCCACAGTGTCACCCGCTTCGCGAGCGGCGTCAATGGCGGCGACCATGGCCTTGCCGGCTGCCTCGTCGTGGCAGCGGACCGGCGACGCCTCAATGGCCTCGCGAAGCGACGGGAGGTCGTCCGTCTCCAGGCCCCCGGCCTCGACGCCGCCGATCGCCCGCACGTGACTGACGATGCCCACTCCGATGGCCTCGAGCAACTGCATGCACAGCGAGCCCGCTGCAACGAGAGCGGCCGTGGATCGAGCACTCGAACGCTCTAGAATATCCCGGATGTCGCCGAGCTCGTGCTTCTGGTAGCCCGCGAGATCGGCGTGTCCGGGGCGAGGGCAGACGATCGGGGTAGCTTCCGACTCGACCGGTGCGGCGCTCATTCGGGACTTCCAGTTGTCGAAGTCCCGGTTGCGCACCACGAGCGTTACGGGACCCGGGAGGGTCCTGCCGTACCGGACCCCGGACAGCACCTCGACCGTGTCGCGCTCGATCTGCTGCCGCTTGCCACGCCCATAGCCCTGTTGCCGGCGCGCGAGGTGCGCGTTGACCGCAACCAGGTCCACTCGCATCCCGGCGGGCAGCCCCTCCAGGATGGCGGTCAGGGCAGGCCCATGGCTCTCGCCGGAGGTAAGAAGCCGAAGCACGCTCATCCTCCTCTGCCTCCGCGGAGGGTCGCGCAGCGACTCACGAAAACGGGAGCGGCCCCGCGGAGGATGCCGCTCCCGTAGCTGGAACCGTTCGGGCTACGGCGTGATAGCGCCGCCCGTCGTCAGGACACCACCGGCGCCCACTGGATCCGGCAGAATGCTCGGCGTGACAAACACGAGGAGCTCACTGTCGGATACGCGGTACTCACGCGACTGGAACAACTGACCAATAAGCGGCAGGTCCCCGAACAGCGGCACCTTCTTGATGCTGGTCCCGTCGTTCTTGGTGACCAGACCCGCGATGGCGATCGAGTCGCCGTTCCGGACACGCCGCGTGATCGGCCCAATGTACTGATAGCTGATGATCGGCGCGGTGGTTCCGTCGGGACCTGTCACCTGACCCGATACATCCGACACGAACGGCGAGATCGTGAGCGAGATGGTGTCGTCGCCGTTGATCCTGGCCAGAACGTCCATGCCGGAGCTTGCCTGCACCGTCTGAATCTGAGTCTGGAGGATGACGACCCCGTTGCCGCCGGCGGTCGGGCTCGTCACGAAGACCGGGATCTCGCGGCCTATCTGCAGACTGACGGGCAGGTTGTTGAGCGTGGTGACCATCGGCGAACTGACGAGTCGGCCTTTGCCCTCAGTCATCGTGGCCCGGAGCTGAGCTGCGACGTTGCCCGTCGCGTAGTTCATGAACACCTGGCCGGCCGCGAAACCGGGGTTCCCAGCAACAAGGTTGCCTCGGGCAAGCTGCCAGTCAATGCCGAACTGCTTCAGGTCGCTCTGGGAGACTTCGACGAACTCGGACTTGATCATCAACTGCTTCGGCGCGATGTCGAGCAGGCGGATGATGTCCTTGAGCTCCCGCAGGGCGTCCTCATCGCTTGTGCGCACGATGATCGTGTTATCAATGTCGTACGCCAGCATCGATTCTATGTTCTGCGGCACCAGGTTGGAGCCGCCCTGGCCACCGTAGCCACCGCCACCGTAGCCGCCGCCGCCGAACTGGCCCTGGCCTCCGAAGCCGCCGCGGCCGCCACCGTACTGCCCGCCGCCGTAGCCGCCGCCGAACTGCCCGCCGCCGTAGCCGCCGCCGAACTGCCCGCCGCCGCCGTAGCCGCCGCCAAACCCGCCGCCGCCACGCATGCCGCCGCCACCACGCATGCCGCCGCCAATCTGGTTCTCTTCGGTGTCATTCGCCGTGGTTCGCGGGCCTGTGGGCACAACGGGCGGCACCTGGGCGTCGTCCTGCGGAGCGCTGGCCGGAACCGCACCCGCCTCCGGCAGCGAACGCGCGTTGCGGCGGTTCGTCCCGCCGTAGGGCATCTTGTGCTCGCCGAAAGACTCGAACATGAGGCTTCGGAGGTAGTCGCCCCGCCCGCTCAACTCGGGCCGCGTGAGGAAGGCCACTATCTCGGAGGGCCGGCTGTTCTGCACCTTGATCCGCTCGGTCCGATACCGCTTCGGCGTCTCCGGAACAGCAGGCGCTGACGCCGTTTCGACCGGCTTGTCAGGCTTGGCCGGAGCTGCCGACGCGCTGTCCTTTGGGCCGATGATGTAGACGCCGCCGTCATCGCGAAGCGAAGCGCCGGCCGCCCTGCAGATCATCTGCAAGACCGTCTCAAGCGGCTTCTTCTCCAGCATCAGGTTCACGCGGCCGTACGGCTTGTCGCTGGATTCGATGACGATCTCCGCGCCGGTCTGCGCCATCAGCATTCGGACCGCGGCCTGCAGATCAGCGTCAACGAGATCCACGCGCTGCACAAGCATCTGGCCGGCGCTGGACTGCTGTGCTCGCGCCGCACCTGTCGAGACGCCTGTCATGACGAGGGCTAACGTCGCTGCTAGCGCCCACCTCCAGCTAGCGGAACGACTTCGAAGGCCCATGTATGCGTCCTCCTCCCGGCTATTCGCTCTTCGGACCATATCTCTCAAGCGACCCGCGAACGGGTCACGCCCGACTCCCAATGCAGCCCATCCGGGACGGTCGCCCCGGACGGGACCGCGATCACGTGCTACCGACCGAACCCGATGCCGCCGCCGCCGCCGCCGCCCCGGAAACCGCCACCGTAGCCGCCGCCGCCGAAGCCGCCGCCGCCGCGGAAGCCCCCGCCGCCGCCGTAGCCGCCGAAGCCGCCGCCGCCGTCGCCGCCGCCGCCGTAGCCGCCACCGCCGTAGCCGCCGCCGCCGTAGCCGCCGCCATAGCCGCCGTAGCCGCCGCCGCCCATCCGCTGGTTGGAGATGATGGCGCCGCCGCCCAGGTTGTAGGACAGATCAACGGCATCGGCGTAGTTCACCGTGATCTTAACGGTCCGCGACCTCTTCTCGGGCGTCTGCTCCTCTGTCGTGGTCGTACCAGTGTCCGGTGTGATCTCCTCCTGCTTCAGCGACACCGTGTAGACGTTGTCCTGAACGCGGTAGGTCAACGGAACCTGTGACTGCGTGGTGCGGAGGATGTTCTCCAGAGCCACCCGGAACGTCACGTCGTTGAGGGAGGCCGTGACCGATCCCTGGACGTTCTCATCCAACAGGTAGTTGACTCCCACCATGTTGAACAGCATCTTCAACGCGTAACGGATGTCCGCGTTCTCGAAGTTAAGGGTGACCTTCTTGTTCGATACGCTCTCGTCTGCCTGTGCGTAGGCCGGCGCCGCAACCGCGACGGCCAGCGCCATCACGGCGACCAACACGCCGGTGCGGCCCCACTTGATAGCAGGACTCATGGTCTTGGACCTCCTCATGGGCACTTCGCTGCCACCTCAGCCGTTGTCTCGATCTCCCGTTGAATCTACGTCCACCGGTCGTAGCCGGTTACATCTCGCTCTCTGCGCCAACTGGCCCGCCGTCGCCGCCCGAGCCCGGGCGCCCGCCGCGGAACATCATACCCGCGCCGCCGGGCCCACCTCGCACGCCGCCCACAAACGTCGTCCGTTGCTGGCTGCCAACGTCGGTCAGCGGAACCTCTTGAGTATACGTCACATTGCCGACTTTGCGCTTGAGGACCACAGAGCGTGAACGAATAGCCTCTACCCTGTAGTCTCCCAGGCTATCGCCCGGCCTGACTACCGTCTGCCCTTCCGGCCCCTCGACAAGCGCGTAGACGCCCGTGCCGGTCGCTATGCCCGAAACCCTGCGGTTGGGCACCTCCTGGACCTCGACCTTCTCTTCCGGAGGCCGATATCCGGTCTCCCGTGTCGCGATGCGGTACGGCTCGACCAGAGTGATCGCAGGCGGAGGAGGAGGCGTCGAGTTCCACCAAGGCGCGAACGGATCAAGCCTGGCGTTCGGCGGCCTGGCGGTGACCTTCGGCGGCGCGCCCGCGGCTCCGCCGTCGCCGGCGCCGCCCGGAGCCCCGCCCATACCGGTCATCCCCATCATGGGGGTGCCCATGCCGCCCATGCCGCCGCCGCCGCTCGTTTGCATCTGCAGCGCCGGGCCGCCCATCTGAATGCCGGGAGCCTGCATGCCCCCGCCAGGCTCCTCGGTGGTGTCCGGCTCGGACGGTGCCTGCGTCGTCCCCGCTCCCGTGTCGCCGCCGCCGCCGCACCCGGCCACGAACACAAGGCCCGCCATCAGGACCAAGGCCAGCAACAACCGCCCTATCGCATATTGAGGTATCCGCAACTCAGACCCCCTGACTTCCGATCACCGGCTCGCCACTCACTCGGCCGCCTGCATGGTGCTGCCGCCGCGTCCGCCGCTGGTCATTCCGCCCGGGCGGCTCATACCCATCGAGGACGAGCCCGGTCCGCCGCCACTGCCCATCGCGCCGGCAGGGCGGCTCATGCCCATGGAGGATCCCGGTCCACCCATCGTGCCCGGCATGCCTCCCGGCCCGCCGACCATACCAGGGGGCCCGCCCATGGGGCCACCCATTGGGCCGCCCATCGGACCGCCCATGGCGCCGCCACCACCGCCGGAGCCGCTGATCCGAGGCACCGTGGCAGGGATGGCGTCCCTGACGATAATGGTGAACGTCACGGTGTAGGTGGCCGACAGGTCCGGGCTGTTGCCCGTGATCTGCAGGCCTTCCACCACAGGAACGCCCGCCTGCCTCAGCGAGGACCAGGATTTGATGTGCTGCATCAGCTTGCCAATGCTGCGCGCCCGCACCGCCATCTGGTACGAGTAGTGGAGCACCGGGCCGAAGCTCTCGTTCGCGCTGCCCACGTCAATCGTGTTCGGGTCCGGTCCATATGAGGGCAGTACGATCGCTCCCGGGTTGTCCCAGAGGATGCCGTTGGCCTTCCGTTCGCTGGCCATATGCTGACGAACGGTCCTGATGAACCGCTCAGGCCAGGACTTCCCCTTGTTGGGAAGGAAGACCCGCATCCACGTCGTCAGGCGGTCGCCGGTATATCCGATGACCGGCATGTACTGCTTCTCGTAGACACCCCATTCCGCCTCTGCGAGCGCCTTATCCTTGTTCGCCTGCTCCAGGGCACGAGTCGCCGTCGGCAGCTTGTCCGCCCGGTCCCGTACGCCAGACAGCTCCGAGTCGGCCTTGGCCTTGGCGTCCATGGCCCCGGTGATGATCGTGAAGTAGAGGCCGGCGCCGACAAGAAGCGCAACGACCACTCCGATGATATTGATGTGGAGGAGGGTCAGTTTGGACATGATTGGGGCGCTCCTTCTACCGGTCCGCGCGGCCGCCGCCGCCGCCGGCTTGGGCCGTGCCCGCGCTCATCGGCGCGCTTGGCGGGCCGCCTGACCCTGGTCCGCCCATGGAACCCATGGGCCCACCCATCATCGGCGGCGCCATCGGCCCGCCGCTGCCCATCCCGCCCATCGGGGCCGACATGCCGCCCATGCCGCCCGGTCCGCCGCCGCCCGCAGGCGCAGCACCGCCATAGGCGGGGGCGCCCGGGATCGGCTTGACCAGGTTCAGCGTAACCATGAAGTCATAGCCGCCAGCGCCCGGCGGACGAAGCCCTGCGCCCTGCGGCTGCCCGTTGAAGCCGGGGGGCACCGGGAAGGACGGAAGCCCACTGAGCGAGATGGACACGTGCTGGATGTCCGGATTGTGTTCCATCCACATCAGGTAGTGCCCAACCTGGGCCAGCGACCCCGCGTAGGCATTGAGGGTAACCGTGTTGCCGGCGGGCTGAAGGGAGCTGTACAGCACGCCCTTCATCGTATAGTCGCGAATGTTGTATACGACCGGCTGGTAGGTGGTGCTGTTATACAGCCGGGCGTTCTTCACGAAGTCGCGCTTGTCCCGGATGGCCTTCGACTGCTCGTTGACCTGGTTGGCCTCGGCCTGAAGCCGGTCGGCCTTGTCTGCGTCGGGCGTAAGGCGCTCCTTCTCGGCGTTCAGGGCCTGCGTCTGACCATCTATCTGCACCTTGCCGAACACAAAGCCTGCAATGACCACGATCAGGATGAAGACCCACAGCAAGACGGCGTTGCGGCGTTTGGCGCCTTCGTAGATGTAGGGCGGCAGGAGGTTGATTCTAAGCATCGTGCTGGTTCCCCGTCCTCACTTCTTCCCGCGCTTGGCCGGTTTGGTCTTCGGCGGCGCCGGCACCGCCACCATGTCTCTGGCGGCAAGCCCGGTGGCCACGGCGAAGCTCGGCGACAAATCCCTGATGTGGTCGGCCGAGCAGTTGCGCGCGCCGATCGTAGCGTACCTGAACGAATCGGCGACGCGAGTGGGTATGCCCAGCTCAGCGCTGAGGAACTGGTCCAGGTTCTTGAGCCCGGCGCTCCCACCACATAGGAGGACTTCGTCCACCGACCCATCGGGAACCCGTCCCGTGTAGTACTCGATGGAGCGCCGAAGCTCGGCCAGAAGCTCGCCGAGCGTTGGGGCGATTGCCATGAAGACCTGCTGCGTGGCCTCGTCTGCCGTACCCGCGGGTACGGGAACCGGGGTCTCCTCGGCGCCGCCAAGGTCGAAGTCCGTCTCGCCGCTGCCTGCAGCGGCTGCCGGGGCCTCGCCGGCCGACAGGTCATAGAAGCCCTCTCCGGCCGCGGGCGCCGCAGCGGTCGGCGCCGCCGACAGGATCACCTCGCCGTGGCGGCACTTCATCTCCTCGGCCTGTTCCGCATCAACGCCGGCCTGCTGTGCAACCGCGGCGGTCATAGCGTCGCCCGCTATCGGAAGGGTCCGCGGGAACGACAGGATGCCGTCGCGGAAGATGCCTATGTCGGTGCTGGACGCGCCGATGTTGACGATGGCGGTTGTCTTCTTGCTATAGGCGTCCGGGCCAAGCTCGATCAGAGCCCGGGCGGCGGCAAGGGGCTCAACGTCAACCGCGACGGGGCTGAGCCCCGCGGCGAACAGCATGGTCACGTGGCGGTCCACCATCTCCTGCTGCGCGACGGCCATCAGCACTTCCATGTTGTCGGCGTTGGGGTCTGCATCGGCGCGGATGATGGGCTGGAAGTCCATGATGACTTCGTCGGCAGCGAAAGGCACATGCCGCTCTACTTCCCAGCGCATGGTTTCGGCGAGCTCCGCATCCGACATCTTGGGGACCTCGATCACCCTGACAACCAGAGCGCCCTGTCCCGCCACGGAGCTGACCGAGCGCTTTGTGGAAATGCCGGCCTCTTTCAGGAGCTTCTTGACCGCCTCGCCGAGCGTCTTGGGGTCGACGATGATGCCGCTGTCCATGACGTCCGGCGGCGTCGGCGCAACGCCGAGCGCCTTCACGGTCACCCCGTTCCGGCCCGGAGCAAGCTCGACGGCTTTGATGAACTTCGAGCCGATATCAAGTCCGACCGTCGGTCCTCCGGAACTGCCCATGCTGGGACCCCCCGTTGAAATCGTGAGACAGCACTACGTCTCAGTCATGCGGACTGAGCGCGAACGCTAGATTGTAGCAACTTTCGTACCGAGTGTCAAGCGTGGCGCATCCCGCCCTCGGCATGGCGGCCTAGATCGTGCCTATTGGACGACAACGCCCCGCCCCGCGTTACGGCGCCAAGCGCGTCGCCTTCTGTCTCCGACCCCGATTCCGCCTGGCCCCGACGGCCTCCTGCACGTTCGCCCGCGATCGCCCGACGGTGTCGGTTGTGGCCGGGCGCCCATCCGATCATGGGAACCGCCCGGCCACGGACGGCGCCTTAGCCCGTCATGTGAGTCTGCCTGGCTACGGGTACGTCTGGGGATAGAACGACGGACTGACCGCCATGTAGTAGAGGTCCGTCGTGCCGGAACGAGTGCTCGCCCAGAACACCCACACCCGGTCCACAAACGGGTCCTTGATCGCGGCCACCTGTCCCTCGTTCACAGCCGCATCCGTCGGAAGGGCGACTTCGCCTGCCGTCTGGTCCGCAGGCGTGGCGGCGACGGTTATCTCGTCCCCCCACGAGACCCTGTAGTCGGCCTCAACGGACCCGCCTCCGCTGACCACCTGGGCGACGTGCACGGTCGCGCCCTCGTCAATCTCCGTGAAGTAGAGACGTCCCCGCTGCCAGTCTATCTCCACCGGGCCACGATGGTTGCTGACCTGTATGTTCGCACCGATCGTGCCGTCGGCGTTTCGCACTACGGGACGCGGCAACCGGATCATCAGGCGCATGGTCTTGTAGTAGAGACCCGCTGGGCCGGCCATGTTGCTGCCGGTCTTGCGGAAGATGGTCCAGAGCCGGCTCACCGTCGTGGGCCGGACTCCCTGGGAGCCGGGCCGGACCCCGTCGGCTTCAGTCACGCGACGCGGGTTGTCGGAGAGATCAAGGAACGCGACCGCACCGGTGTTGGCGCCAGGCGCGTGGACCGCCGGCTGCGCGGCGAAGCCGGCGTCGCCCTGCCAGCCCGCTGGGATGTTGACCACGCCTGTTTCCGAGCGCGTGACGTTCAGGCGCAGCGTCTGCGGCGTATACGACACCGTCACGGCGTCGCTGATCCTCGGAGCCACATCGGGGAAAGTCAGGACGCCCTCTTGCGGATCAACGTAGAGCCGGCCGCCGAGCGTCGAAGCGAAGTAGAGCCTCCCGGTCGGCGCGTCGAAGACGGGAGCGCCGAGGTTCACCCGGGCGCCGTTGACCCGAACGACGATCCAGGGGCTGTTGCCGCTTGCGTCAACAAACGCACCCGCCGGCGGATCCCGATAGATCCAGGCCACATCGCGCGCTGCCCAGGTCTGGGTGGCGCCCAGCCGCGACACGAGTTCATTCTCCACACGCGGGAACGGCGTGACCGAGAGATTGGGCCTCCCGTTTGCCAGCTCGAGCAGCAGGTACCGCGTCATGAGGGTCTCGGGGATGGCGCGGCTCTGGAACGCGGCGGTGTAGACGACGTCCACATGCGTGATCACGCTCGCCGCACGCTGATCCGGGTTGAGACGCCTCGGGATGGGCACGGGGTTGGACAGGCCCTGGACCCCGCCGGGCGTAGGCAGCGCAAGATCCGCCGACCAGCCGCTAGCGTTGCGCATTCCGTTGGGGTTGCGCGTCGGGTCGTAGCGGTTGTAGTTGTAGTAGAGCCTTGTTCGGCCCGCCGCGCCGCCGTGCCAGAAGACGAAGCCGGTGCCGTCAATGACCAGTGGCCGAACACCGTACTTCTGCAGGCTCGGATCGTTGGGGAACGAGTAAGGGATGCCGCCCGGAGCCGCCGTCAGGTCCGGAGCGTAGGCGCCGCTCCCCTCGCGGGCGATGGGGGCATAGAAGGTGCGGGCATCCAGCGATGCTCCGCCGCCGCCGGTGGCGATCTTGTTCGCAGCGCCCTGCCAGAACACCCACAGCTCGGGGCTCCGGCCTGTCGGCGACTGGTCGCGGACGAGCGCCGGGCCGCTGTGCGAGACCAGCGGCAGGCCATCCTGGTTCGCCGGGATCGCGCCCGGCACGATCGCCGTTGTCGGAGGTCCCACTATGTCACCGGACTGGCTCGGGAAGAGCGCCTGAGCGGCGCCGAGCGTCGGGAACGGCGCCGCGAGGCCGGTCGGGCTCCACCATCGGTCAGGCGTCGCGCTCAATACGTCGAAGCGCCTGCCGAATAGCTGCGGGGCGTTCGCGCCATACCCGCCGGCCGGGTCGAACGCACTGGCCCCGCCCGTCAACTGCGTGTAGAAGAGGCTCCACGGCGTGTCCTGCATCTGCGGGCCCACTCCGAAGTTCTCCGGTCGGTTGCTCGCCCAGCCGAGGAGCAGCGCTGTGCTCAGCGCGTTGCCGGTCCCGACACTGTGGAACACCACCGACGGCATGAGGTTCGCGCCGAATGCTGCGCCGGTCGGGTTCTGCGCAGTCGCCGTGCGCACGTCCACCTGCGGGTATGTGCCGTCCGTCTGCATCATCTGCGCCGACGGAGGCGCGGGCACAGCGATCGCGTTGGTGAGCCGAGCCTCGCGCACCTGGATCTTCAGCTTGAACGGGTTCTGCACCATGGCCTCGACGGGAGCGCTCATCATGCGCAGACGATCGGCAGGATCGGCGTAGCTCCGGAAGTCGGGCATGCCGTTGTCGTCATGCGCGGCGACGAGCGGGTTGTTCGCGGCATCATACATCGCCAGCCAGCCGCGCCACTGCTCCGGGTACTTGTCCTCAAACACGTACACGGGTGCGGCGTAGGTACCGGCGGGCGTGCCCAGCGGCGGCGCGATGCCGATCTTGGGTCGCACCTCGCGTCCGGTGGCCTTGACGGCAGCAAGCAGCCCGAACGGGTCGCCGTGACCGACGTCGGGGATGGAGAGCACCGTTGGGCCGCTGTCGCCCGGCAACGGCTTGTGGAGTGTCGGCTGCACGTTGACGCCCGCGGGCCATCCCAGCGCGTTGCCGTCGCGGACGTACGCGTTGCCAGGTTCCAGGTCCGGACGGAACGGAGTGAACCCCGGAACCGAGCCGAGGTTGTACGGCCAGAATGACATCGCGTCAATCGTGAGACCCGGCGTGTTGCCATGGTCCAGCGACGACACGATGCCGTAGTTGGATCCGGGGGGCAGTGCGCCGTTGAACGGCATCGGCAGCGCCTTGCCCAGCAAAGGCGAGTTGAGTTGCCAGGCGAGCGGCAGATCGAACGGATGGCCGGCGGCCACGCTTGTGACCAGCCGCCCTTGCACATCGTACACCGGCAACGATGGGCTGACCTGGTCACTTCCCAGGCGAGCCCACGACCCGGGGTACGCCCACGCGTCAGCCGAATCGCCGGCGAGCTTCGCGACCCGGAGGTTCACTAAGTTCACGTTCCCGGTGTTCTTCACGGTGAACGGCGCGAAGAGAGACAAGCCTGCCGCCTGGTCGAAAGGCGATGCTACGTTCATGTACGGGCCGATGGCGCTCGGGGCGAACGGGAGGCCCGGAACGTAGCCCGCCGAGTGCGGCACCTTGCCAAGGTCAATGGTCTCCTCCTCGGCCCTCAGACCGAGGTCGGGCGGCACAGCCATGCCTGCGGCGAACTGGCGGAAGACCTCCTCGCGCGACACCTGGGCCACCTGGGCGACCTGAGTCTGTACGGCGGCGCCCTGGTACCGGCCGTCTCCGTTGCTGTCCACGTAGACCACGACATCACCGTAGTATCCGGCGCTGGGAGCGAGAGCGCCGCCCGGCGCCTCGGCGCGTGTACGGGCGGGCCGACCGAGGTTAGTCATCATCGGCGCCGTCAGTCCGGGAACAGCGCCGGTCGGGTTGTACGGGCTCCCGTTGATGTCCAGGTATGCAAGGTTCACGTTCGCCGGCTGGAACCTGGGGACGCTGACGCTGAGCTCGATCGGAACATACCGGAACTCGCCGTTGGGGACCTTGTTGGGAAGGGTCACGGCCCGGCCGGACATGTCCACACCGCCGAGCCTCAGCTTCGCGGCCGTGCGATCCACGTCCGGGTAGTCCGGCGAGACGTTCGGAACGGTGTTGGGGAACGTCTCCCACGGCAACGGGTTCATGACGTTGCCGGTAGCTCGCACGAGCGGGTCCGTCGAGTTGGTGTTCCACCCCCAGCGAAGGCCGCGGCGTTCCACCCGTATGTTGTTGAGCTTCTGGTTCACCTTGTACAGGTTGGAGCGGTCCGCGATCAGCAACGCATCAATCCGCTTCCCGCTGCCGTCAACGCCCAGATACGATGCCGACGCGCCGTGGCCGATCAGCCCAAGCGGAGCGACCA
>Ga0172370_10008683_pt1 | contig 12116 bp, 10 predicted proteins | sample LakKiv5m_FD_114538 | JGI IMG/M metagenome (GOLD analysis project Ga0172370, IMG submission 114538) | Freshwater microbial communities from Kabuno Bay, South-Kivu, Congo - kab_022012_11.5m | ecosystem: Environmental > Aquatic > Freshwater > Lake | place: Democratic Republic of the Congo...
CAGATCTTTTTGTTTCCGGAGTTGGCAAGGAAACGGATGCAATAGCTGCGTCTCTTTCCGAACCCAACGCACTTTCACAACTCAGACTCGATAGGTCTCGGTCCGGATCGCGTTGAGGGGACACCGCTCCCTTGAACGCGGTCCAGACTCGAGACATGATTTTTCATTCTTTCCAGCACTGCTGTCCCGGCAGTGCGCGGCCACCTGTGTGCCAACAGGTACCGTCGTATGGGAACCAATCATAAGAACGTAAGTGCACATGGAGGTGCAAAATGGCTTTAGTGAAAGTTGGTTTTCCTTTGGGTTTGCTGGCGATTCTGGCGTTGCTTGTGCTCGCCATGATGCCGCATCCCCAGATTGCCGCCCCGTCCCTAGAACTTCCTGCCGTACAGATGGCGAAGGACCCCGGGACCATCTCGCAACCCGTTCCGCTCCCGCAGGTTCCCCCTATCCCCGAACACCTGCGCAACCACCCGCGCGGTGCCTACACGGCCGCACTCAAAGTGGCGCTTTGGACCACCGCATGGAATGCGTGGTTCAACGGGAAAGGGCCGGATTGGTGCGGTAAGCGTCCGAGTGACGGCGCCGTCATCCTCGCATGGTACACGCTGGAAGTCGTCAAGACGACCGGCGGAGCCGCATACCACGGCATCGGACTGCTCCTGAACCAGGGTGGCGCGAACCAGTCCACAACGTTCCCGAACGTGTTCCAGAACAGCAGCGGGCTTCCGGATACGGGGAACTCCGGCGGCAATGATTATGAGCAGTTCGATCCGTTTCCGTGTCCTGACCCCACGAATACGGGTTCGCTCATTACGCAGTAAGCAGTAAAACACCCGGCACGGTGTTGCATCGAGTCTGACGCGTGATACAGGAGGTGCCTCATGACAGGCCTGCCGGGAACCCCGGCCATCCATTTTCGGATGTAAAGTCATGAGGCACCTCTATCACACTCCTTTTGCCTTCGGTATCTCCACCCGGTCCGCGACCTGTCTGAAAAGCGCTTCTGCTTTTTGCGGCAGTGCGAGGATATCTTGCTCCCCAAACCGTTCGATGAGCCGTTCAAGCGGTCGTTCGCTCTGTTTATCCGGATGATAGAGCTGTGAATGGTACTCCAACAAATCGAGGCTGGAGCGGTTAGAGAGGGGAATGAGAGGATACGGTTCGGTCCCGAGCGTGTGCTGGACGCTGAGCGTTTCTTCGAGGGCAGTTTTGAGCCCTGCATCCTTCAGGAACTGGATCTCGCGGCGGATGACCCGCTCATCAACCGACCCCTTTATCATCTCGTGGAGGATATGGCGCTGGACGGCGTCGAGTTCTCCGAACGATGCGTCGATGATGTTATATTCCCATCCGCTGAAGGATGAAAATAGCACGTCGTCGGCGATGACCAGGTCCTTTCCAAATATCGCCCTGAGGACCTCCGGTGCCGTGAACCGGCGCGTTTCGCCTGTTGAGGCGGCGTCATCCACGACAAGTACATTCCGGATGTGTCGTCCGTCCGCCTGTGCAAGCAGTTGTCCGCGGATAGGAGCGATGACAGGATTGTCCGGCCGGTTGGCCCACTGCCGGAATGCGGGGAGATGGGCTCCGACATCATACGTCGCCTCGTCCACCGCGTCGTCATCCTCGGAAAGCTCGTCGATGTGAAGGAGGGGAACGATTTTGCCGAGCGCCGCTTCCATGAGGAGGGGCTGATTACCCTTTACATCGTCCCGCTCGAGAAATGACCGGATGGCGGTGCCCGGCAGGCGCGCCGAACGGAGGAGAAATACGACGGCGTCGGGGGCATCGGGGCGGACGGCATATCCGGATTTTTCCTGTTGTACGATGGCTGAAAGGACGCGTCCGGTTCCCTCGGCCACATCCCGGGCGACGGGTTCGGGGAGCATCAGTTCAGGCATGACACGCGCCTCAAGGCGCGCGAGGACCTGAGCCGTGTCGGTGGGCGGGGGAGCGGGTCGTTCGGCCATACGTCATGATACCATATCGCGGGCACATACCGGTGATTGTGGTTCGGAGCGTATGTACGTGATATATATTTACGTACTCTCCTTAATAGCACGGGTGAGTCCATCACGAAAACCAACCAGCGTTTGCGGGCCGAACGTGGGCATGATGTCTTTGGTTTGGCCGGATGGCATGAACGAGAATCTTTCATCCGCCGCCGCGATCACTTTTTGGATCTGCGGTTCGCCGACAATCCGTTCCAGGCCGTCTTCCGCATCAAAATTCTCCACAGCCCCCGTCAGAAGCTCGGCAAGGACATAGTCAATATCGGGCGGGAACTGCGTACCGAATGTTTCACGGAGCACGGCGAAGTGCCACGAACCGTCCTGGAATACTTTTTCAAAATCCTGTGCGGGCGGGCCCCCGGGGCGGCCTGAAAACAACAAATCCATGAGGAGAGGGACGGTATGATCCCGTGTGTTTCCCTCCGAGGAGGTGTCATCAACCACCAGGACACGGCGGATGTCTTTTGCATCCTTCAATCCGGCTATCTGTTTCCTCATTCCCGCAAGGAGACGCTGCACATACGGGTCTGTCTTCATCCAATCGCCATACTGTTGGCGGTATTTTGCAAGTATGCCGAACGATCCGTCTTCATAAATATCCGTTCCGTCGGCGGCCTCTTGCTGGGCGGCGAACTCGGTCGTGAATTTGCTGTCGATTTCGCGGCCGATATGCACGTTTGCCGAGGGGGGGAGAGCGATGCCCCGCTGCCGGGCAAGCGCCTCGACTGCCGCATATGCCGAGGGACCTGACCGTTCGAGAACCAAAATGAGGTCAGGGGTCGTCTCGGGATTCCCGAATCTGTCAAGGACCCGTCCCGCGCCCTGCCGCATATCCGTCCTCAGCGCTTCGGGGAGGGCAAAAACGGGAAGTCCGTCCCTCACCTCGAGACGGGACTGGAGTATTGTTTTGTTATCGGGGGGAGGAAGGGGTTGGGGTGTTTCATCTGTCATATGAATGTATTATAAATGATTGTACTTTGTTTGATATGAGGATAAGCGAGTAGGGGATATCTCCTGCGGGGCGTGTGTACAAGATGTGTAGGATTGCCTTGACTTTTACACGGCCTGTCTTTACAATGTATCAAATCTTTTGCACGCCATGAGTCAGACAAAACAATTTTTTAATATTACCAAAACGTACTGTTTATAACCGCCGAGAGGCGGATTTTTTTTATCTTTTTTTATGAGCACAACCCAAACGCTTTTCCGGGGCACTTCCTTCATCACCGCCGACCAGTTGGACAAAAAGGCGATCCAGATCCTGTTTGCGCGTGCGAGGAAGCTCGAGAAGATGCCGTATTCCCAGACCAAGAAATACCTCGAGGGGAAGGTAGTCACCATGCTTTTCTTCGAACCATCCTCCCGGACATTCAGTTCGTTTGCGACATCCGTCAAGAAGCTCGGGGGGATGACCATCGAGTACCAGAATCCGCTGCAGACATCATCTGCCGTCAAGGGCGAGACGCTCGAGGACACGGTCCGGGTCTTCGAGAATTATTCCGATGCTATCGTGATGCGTCATTTTGAAAAAGGAGCCCTTGCCAGGGCGCATGCCGCCGTTCATATCCCGGTCATCAACGCGGGTGACGGCATAGGCGAACATCCGACGCAGGCACTTCTTGATTCTTACACTATTTTCAAAAAGAAAAAAAGACTGGATCATCTCAAAGGAGTCGTCGTCGGGGATCTCCTGAACGGACGGACCGTGCACTCCCTTTTCAAGACCCTCTCCCTGTATGCGGGAAACGTCCTCTATCTGCTTTCGCCGAAGGAGCTGGACCTGGAGAAAGGATTCATGGCGGACATGGAAAAGCGGGGACTGCGGCTCATCCAGATTCGGGACACCAAAGATATCCCGGGGGACTGCGATTTCTGGTACTGGACGCGGGTCCAGAAAGAACGGTTCACGTCAAAAAAGCGGTATGAGAAACTGAAGCATGCATTCGTCCTCACCAAGAAACTCCTGGACACGAAAGGAAACAAGGGTCTCATCCTCCTGCATCCATTGCCCCGGGTGGGGGAGATAGAAACCGTGATAGACCAGGATCCCCGGGCCCTCTACCTGACAGGCGAAGTCAGGAGCGGCCTCATAATCCGCATGGCATTATTGAGTTTGATCCTTTCGCGCCATGCCTGAGCTCATCTTCCAAGACGGGACCAGGTTTGCCGGAGAGAGCTTTGGATATGATGCGTCGGTCGCCGGCGAAATCGCCTTCACGACCGGCATGATGGGATATCCCGAGAGCCTGACCGATCCTTCTTTCGCAGGGCAGGTGCTTGCCATGTCATATCCCCTCATCGGGAGCTATGGAGTGCCGCCGAGGGACGAATGGGAATCGAGCCGCATCCAGGTGTCGGGACTCATCGTCGCCAACTACATCGATACTCCATCCCATTATCGTAGTACCCAGACGCTTGGCGCATGGCTGAAAGCGCAGCATGTCCCCGCGCTCATCATCCCGGATACGCGGCACATCGTGCAGAAAATACGAGACAAGGGAGCGGCGCTCGTGAAGATAAGGATGAAGAAGGACATTGATTTCACCGACCCCAATGCGACTAACCTGGTCGCACGGGTTTCTGCGGAGGAAGTATCCATGTCCGGATCCGGTCGCAAGACCGTCGTCCTCGTCGATTGTGGGGCAAAGGAAAACATCGTGTGGGAACTGCTCAAACGCCATGTCAAAGTGATCCGGGTACCCTGGGATTACGACTTCGTCGGGAAGGGGCTCGCGTTTGATGGCGTGCTAGTTTCCAATGGTCCGGGCGATCCAAAACAGGTCACGCAAACGATCTTCCATGTGAAAAAAGCCATGGAGAGACGCATCCCGCTTTTCGGGATATGCCTCGGCAACCAGATACTTGCCCTTGCGGCAGGAGGGGACACGTACAAGCTCAAATTCGGCCACCGTGGCCAGAACCAACCATGCAATCTCATCGGCACGAGCAGGTGTTATATCACCACGCAGAATCATGGATTTGCCATCGGTAAGATGCCGCCCGGCTTCTCTCCGTGGTTCGTCAATGCCAACGACGGGACCAATGAGGGCATCCGCCACAAGACGCTTCCTTTCATGTCGGTCCAGTTCCATCCGGAAGCGGCGCCGGGACCGCTCGATACCACCTGGCTATTCGACGAGTTCGTCGCATCACTATGAAATTACTCATTCTGGGTTCCGGCGCGATAAAAATAGGGGAAGCGGGGGAGTTTGATTATTCCGGTTCTCAGGCCATCAAGGCGATGAAAGAGGCGGGAGTGAAAACGGTGCTCATCAATCCCAATATCGCCACGATCCAGACATCGGAGAACATGGCGGATACGGTATATTTTTTGCCGGTTACTCCGTATTTTGTGGAAGAAGTTATCCGCAGGGAGCGGCCTGAGGGGGTACTGCTTTCGTTCGGCGGACAGACGGCCCTGAACTGCGGGATGGATCTCCACAGGCAGAATATATTCCAGAAGTACGGAGTGAAGATATTCGGGACCCCCATGGAAGCTGTCATCCTCTCGGAAGACCGCGCCAAGTTCGCGCGTCACCTCAAGAAAATCGGCCAGCCGGTTGCTCCAAGCGAAGTCGCGACATCCCCGGAGAAAGCGGTATCGATTGCAAAAAAAATAGGCTATCCGGTCATGGTGCGGGCCGGGTATACCCTAGGCGGACAGAAATCGGGCATCGCGCGCAACAGGCAGGAACTTGAGGAGCGGGCGCGGGACGCTCTCGTTTTCGCCCCCCAGATTCTTATCGAAAAATACCTTTATCACTACAAGGAAATAGAATATGAAATAGTGCGCGACAAGGACGACAACTGCATAACGGTCTGCAACATGGAGAACTTCGACCCCATGGGAATCCATACCGGCGAGTCCATCGTCGTTGCGCCGAGCCAGACGCTGACAAGCAGGGAACACCACGCCCTCAGGTCGGCGGCCATAGCCATCGCCCGTTCGCTCGCGATAGTCGGCGAGTGCAATGTCCAGTTCGCCCTGAACCCGCGCCCTGCCGACGGGACCATCGAGTATTTCGTCATCGAGTTGAATGCCCGCCTTTCGCGTTCGTCAGCCCTTGCTTCAAAAGCGGTCGGATATCCGCTCGCCTATGTCGCCGCGCTTCTTGCTTTGGGCAGGAACCTGAACGAGATCGAGAACCGGGTGACCCTCGTGACCAAGTCATGCTTCGAGCCGATGCTGGACTACATCGTGGTCAAGATACCGCGATGGGATCTCGAGAAATTCAAAGGCGTTGACGAAAAAATAGGAAGCAGCATGAAATCGGTGGGAGAGGTGATGGCCATAGGACGGACCTTCGAGGAGGCGATACAGAAAGCAGTGCGCATGTTGGACGCGGGGTCCGAAGGCGCGACCCATTCCCGGTATGCCACGATGTCGCGCGACGAGGCGGTTTCACACATCACCCATCCGACGCCGCGCAGGCTGTTTGCCATCATCGACGCGCTCCGGAAAGGAATACGGCCGGACGACATCCATGAGATGTCGGGGATAGACCCCTGGTTCCTGCACCGTCTCGGCAATATCGTCGAACTGGAAAAGCAGGCAGGCAAACGGGAGCTTGACAAGGGCTTGCTGCTTCTCCTCAAACGCATGGGATTCGCCGATGTCGTCATCGGACGGATGTGCGAAAAAAGCGAGCAAACCATCCGTCTTCTCCGGAAAAAATGGGATATCGTCCCGTCTGTTTTCCAGATTGATACCCTTGCAGGGGAGGTTCCCGCCCGGACGAATTATCTTTACATGACGTACACGGGAGGACACGATGACGTCAAGCCATTGGGAAGAAAAGGGGTCATGGTCCTGGGGTCGGGCCCTTATCACATCGGTTCGTCCGTCGAGTTCGACTGGACATGCGTCGCGACCGCGGAGCGCCTGAAAAAACACAAGAAGCAATCGATCATCGTCAACTGCAATCCGGAGACCGTCTCGACGGACTATGACATATCGGATAGATTGTACTTCGAGGAGCTGACGGCAGAACGCGTCGGCGATATCTACGACTTCGAGCAATCAGCGGGTGTCGTCGTGTCGGTCGGCGGGCAAAAACCGAATACCATCGCGAAGCAACTTGTCGGAGGCGGTGTCCCGGTCATCGGGACGAGCCCGGCGGACATCGATCTGGCAGAGGACCGCAATGCGTTCTCACGTATCCTTGACGAGATGCATATCAATCAGCCCCGCTGGAAATCGTTCACCGATGTCGTATCGATCGAGGGATTCATCAAGGAAGTGGGGTTCCCGGTTTTGGTCCGTCCCTCATATGTCTTGTCCGGATCGGCAATGGCCATTTGTTACACCATGGACGAGCTGCGCCTTTTTGTCGAGAAGGCATCCCTCCTGAATCGGAAACATCCGGTGACGGTGTCCCAGTTCATCTCGGACGCAAAGGAAATCGAGTTCGATGCCGTTGCCCAGGACGGCCGGGTCGTGACGTATGCTATTTCCGAGCATGTGGAACATGCCGGCGTGCACTCGGGGGATGCGACCGTGGTGTATCCGGCACAAGAGATATATCACCAGACCGAGCGGCGCATGACACAGATTGCAGCCGATCTTGCCGGCAGGCTCCATGTCACGGGTCCCTTCAATATCCAGTTTCTGGCAAAGGAGCAGGATGTGTACGTAATAGAGATGAATGCACGCGCGTCCCGGACGTTCCCCTTCATCTCGAAGGCGTCCGGCGTCAATTTCGCGCACATCATCACCGACAGCTTCTTCGGCAAGGCAAAACGTCAGGAACCCGCATTATCAGATCATGTTGCCATCAAGGTGCCGCAATTTTCATTCGCGCGGCTCGAGGGAGCCGATCCGGTCCTGCGGGTCGAGATGGCATCGACAGGAGAGGTCGCATGCTTCGGGCGCAATGTCGAGGAGGCATATCTCAAGGGTTTGTATTCGACCGGAATGACCATAGACAAGAAAGCGGCGCTTGTCAGTCTCGGGGGAGTCATCAACAAGGAACGGTTCCTGACCTCGGTCTGGCGTCTCAAGAACCTGGGATTCCGCCTGTATGCGACCGACAAGACCCATGCGTTCCTCCGCAAAAAAGGCATCGCGAGCACGCGTGTCCGCAAGGTGTACGAGCATGCCGGCGAAAGCGTCGTCGATATCATCCAGAAAAAGAAAGTCTCGCTGGTCATCAATCTGAGCGAACCCTATGACTCAAGCGTTAAGGTTTTCGAAAAACAGGTGACCGACGGATATCTTATCCGGCGTACGGCCGTCGACAACAAGATACTCTTGTTCACCGACCTGCGGACGGCAAGGTACTGCATCAGGGCGCTTTCGCGGTTCCCGACACCCGAATTGTTACCCGTTTTGCCGTGGGACGCATACATTCCCAATACGTTATGAAATACACCGTTCCCGGATTCATCGACATGCATGTCCACCTGCGCGATCCCGGCCAAACCCACAAGGAGGATTTCCGGACGGGGACCCGTGCCGCCGTCGCCGGCGGTTTCACGACGGTCTGCGACATGCCCAATAACACGGTGCCTGTTACCACCAGCGAACGGTTGAGGGAAAAGAAACGGTCGGCGAAGCGCGAGGGGGTCTGTATGGTCCTTTTCTATTTCGGTTCGCTCGGCGACAACCTGCAGGAATTTCTTGCCGCGGCACGGGAAGCGGTTGGTCTCAAATTGTATCTTGGCATGACGACCGGGGGATTTCTTCTTGATGAAAAAAAAATGAGGGACGTGTACGAAGCGTGGAACGGGGGACCCATCCTCATCCATACGGAGGACGGGATGATCGACCGGGTCCTCTCCGTCGCCGCGGCGACGTACAAGCCGACCCATATCTGCCATATCAACACGGGATACCTGCTGAAAAAAATCATCGATGCCAAATTGAGGGGAATCCCGGTTACCTGCGGCGTGACCCCGCATCATCTCTTCCTGACACGGGATGACGAACAGCGCCTTGGTCCTTTTGCGCGCATGAAGCCTCCGCTTGGAACGCGGAAAGATGCCGGTTTCCTGTGGGATCACCTCGGCGATATCGATGCGGTCGAGTCGGATCACGCACCCCATACGCGGAAGGAAAAGGAAGCGACACCTGCCCCGTACGGGGTCCCGGGACTGGAGACGACCATCCCGCTTCTTTTGAATGCAGCCCATCAGGACAGGCTTTCTATGGACGATATCAACCGCCTGTGTCACACCGGTCCGCGGGATATCCTGGGCATCCGCCCGGCAAAAGGCGACACGGTCACCGTCGATACCGAGATGCCGTTCGCATTTGCGGGCCGCAGGATGCAGACAAAATGCGGATGGACGCCGTTTGAGGGAGTGAAGGGGAAAGGGGGGGTCGTCTCGGTACAAGTCAGGGGGACGGAAGTCTTCCGGGATGGTATGGTTATACAAGGGTGAATTTTTTTATCAGTTCCGTTGCCGTATGAAAACATCAGTCAAGCTTTTCGGGAGACGGTTTGCGAATCCGTTATTTTTACCGTCGGGAATCGTGAACGATATCCCCGGACATAAGATTGCGGTCGATGCAGGTGCGGGGGCGGTTGTTCTTAAATCCGTCACCATGGAAAAGAGGGAAGGCAACCCCATCCCGCGGGTGGCAAAATACGCGGGGGGATTCATCAATTCGGTCGGGCTTCGCAACCCGGGCCTGAAACAGGCAAAGAAAGAAGTGCGGGACTTTTTGAAAACGTCAGACACCCCGGTCATCGTAAGCGTGTTTGCGGCGCGCATTTCCGATTTCAGGCAGCTGGTCGAAGAAATGGCGCCTCTCAAGCCCGCCGCGATAGAGCTCAATCTCTCGTGCCCCAATGTGGAAGGGGAGTTCGGGTCCATGATGGCGGACAACCGGCAGTCATCGGCTGAGGCGACGAGGATTGCCAAAAAAGTAGCCGGCAAGGTTCCCCTTATCTGCAAGCTCACCCCGAACACGGCCAACATTGGGGAAATCGCGAAGGCATGTGAGGCAGAAGGGGCTGATGCGATAGCGGCAATCAACACGGTTGCAACGGGGATGATTATAGACATCCATAAGCGGAAGCCCGTCCTCGGAGCAAAAAAAGGAGGAGTATCCGGCCCGGGCATCAAGCCGATAGCCATTGCCAGGGTGTATGAGATTTATGAAGCCGTCAAGATTCCTGTGCTGGGGCTTGGCGGCATCACCACCTGGGAGGATGTCATCGAGATGATGATGGCCGGTGCGGCGCTTGTCGGCGTCGGATCGGCGGTATACCTGCATGGGTACAAGATTTATGGGAACCTCATGAACGAACTAAAAGAGTTCATGAAAAAGGAAGGGGTCTCGGATATTACCAGTTTCACCGGTGCGGCGCACCATTCATAATCATGGCACAGACAGTCGTCGATATCCTGAAAAAAGTAGGAGCGGTCATAACCGACAGCCACTTCGTCTACACGTCGGGCAAGCACGGAAGCGTTTATATCAACAAGGATGCCGTATATCCGCATACCCGCGAGACGGCCAAGATAGGGAGGATGTTCGCGGAAAAATATAAAAATAAAAAGATTGACGTTGTCGCGGCGCCGGCCCTTGGAGGCATTATCCTTTCCCAGTGGACCGCGTATTATCTCTCGCGCCTCACGAAGCGGGATGTCCTGGGGGTGTATACGGAAAAGACTCCGGAGAAAGGGCAGGTCTTCACCCGCGGATATGACAAGCTGGTCGCAGGAAAGAATGTGCTGGTTATCGAGGACTTGACGACGACCGGAGGATCGGTCAGGAAGGTCGTCGACACGGTGCGTAGCGTCGGCGGGAAGGTTGTCGCCGTATGTGTCATGATCAACCGCGACCCGGTTGTCGTTACCGCAAAGACGATAGGGGCGCCTTTTGCCGCATTGGGCGTCATCCGCGCGTCGGCTGTCGGGGAAGAAAGCTGCGATTTGTGCAGGCGGGGCGTGCCCGTGAACACCATGGTCGGGCACGGCAGGAAATACATGGAGGCCAAGAAGTTGCAGAAATCGCCATGACATTCCAACAAAAACTTGACAGGCAGATGGAGAAAACCAATTCACTGGTATGCGTCGGGCTTGATTCCGACCATGAGAGGTTGCCCGCGCACCTAACCGGCAGGAATGCGATGTTCCGTTTCAACAAGGCAATAATCGATGCGACACACGATCTGGTCTGTGCATACAAACCAAACAGCGCGTTCTACGAGGAGGAAGGGGAGGAGGGGATAGAACAACTCAAGATGACCGCGGATTATCTGGTCGACACCTATCCGGACATCCCCCTCATCCTGGACGCCAAGCGGGCGGATATCGGGACCACCAACAAGGGGTATGCCGCCTTTGCGTTCGATCATCTCGGGATGGACGCCATCACGCTCCATCCGTACTTGGGGCGGGAGGCGCTCATGCCCTTCCTGGACCGGAAGGACAAGGGGTGCATCGTCCTGTGCCGCACCTCAAACAAGGGCGCGGGGGAGTTCCAGGACCTTAAAATCGGCCGTGACACGTTGTACAAACGCGTGGCGATCCGGATCCGGGACGTATGGAACAAGAACGGCAACTGCATGCTGGTCGTCGGCGCGACATATCCGCGGGAACTGTCAGAGCTCCGGCGGCTCATCCCGGAAATGACGTTTCTGGTTCCGGGAGTCGGCGCCCAGGGGGGAGACGTGCAGGCGACAGTTGAAGCGGGGCTTGACAAAGCCAAAAAAGGCATAATCATCAGCTCTTCCCGCGGCATCATCTTTGCCTCAAGCGGCAAGGATTTCGCGGAGGCAGCACGCCGCGAGACCCGGAAGCTTTTGACGGAGATCAACAAATACCGCTGAGTCACGCCAACCGTTCGACCAGAGAGAGGACCCGTGCGTGTATGGTTTCCTTCGGCATGAGCGCGCCGTCCTTCATGCAGTCGACGACCGTCCAATGGCGGTGCTTTTTTGCCAGGGAGAGGTACATCTCCTCGGCCGTCATCCGGTTATTGAGGTCTTTCTCTTCGATGTCCTGCGCCTGGCCCTTGAGATAGGAACGGTCGCCTTTTTTCTTGGTCAGTTCCTGCCCGACCTGCCACGGCACATACAGGTAGACGACCAGATCCTCCTTGGGAATCTTATGGACCTTGTATTCGAGTTCATAGACCCATTTCAGGTA
>Ga0172370_10008684_pt1 | contig 12115 bp, 6 predicted proteins | sample LakKiv5m_FD_114538 | JGI IMG/M metagenome (GOLD analysis project Ga0172370, IMG submission 114538) | Freshwater microbial communities from Kabuno Bay, South-Kivu, Congo - kab_022012_11.5m | ecosystem: Environmental > Aquatic > Freshwater > Lake | place: Democratic Republic of the Congo...
GCCGGTGACGAGGTGGCCACCCAGGGCTTCTTCTGGATCTCGACCCTCGGCGCCATCGTCAGGAATCGCGCCATCCCGGTACTGGTCGACTCCGACGACACCCTGAACCTGGACCCGGACGACCTGGCCGCCAAGGTGACCGACCGCACCAAGGTGGTACTGCCCGTGCACATGGCCGGCGAGCCCGCGCGCATCGGGCGGATCATGGAGGTGGTGCGCGAGATCAACCACGCGCGTGCGACCCGCGGCGTCGCGCCGCTCCGCGTGCTGGAGGACTGCGCCCAGGCCATCGGCGGCTGGGGCCACGGGCGCCCTGGCTCGCAGGAGCCCCTGGCCCCCGAGGGACGGTACCGCCTGGGCACCTTCGGCGACGCCGCCATCTTCAGCCTGCAGCTCAACAAGAACATCACCTGTGGCGAGGGCGGGCTGATCGTGTGCCGCGATCCGGACCTTCACCGTCGCGTGCAGGTGACGCACGACGTTGGCTTCCCGCGCGACGCCCGCGGCACGGGCAACATCGAGGATCCGTCGTCGCCCGACCTCGTCTGGGGCCAAGGCCGGCGCATGACCGAGGTACAGGGCGCGCTGGCCCGTGTGCAGCTCGGGCGCCTGGACGACATCGTGGCCAGCATGCGGCGCTCCCACGCCACGTTCGAGGCGCACCTGACCGCGCGCGGGCTGGTCGTGCGTGCCCACGAGACGCCGGACGGCGTCGGCCACACGGGCGGGTTCGTGGCCTTCCGGCTGCCCGACGCGGGCGCCGACGCCGCGCGGCTGGCCCTGGGGCGCTCGGTCGCCGCCGAGCTACGCGAGGGGGGCCTGCTGGCCGTGTTCTTGCACGACTTCGAGGTGCACGTCTACTACAACGTGCCGCAACTCGTGCAGCACCGCGACCTGGCCGGCGGCTGCCCCTGGGGCTGCCCCAAGGCGCCCCCCGGTGCTGCCGCGCGCGACTATAGCCGCGGGGCGCTGCCCCGCCTGGACGACGCCTTCGCCACCACGATCCTGTTCTTCGTGCCGTCGATGCTCGACGAGGGACTGGAACGTCAGGTCTGCGACCTGCTCGACGAGGTGCTGGACCTCCGGCTGCACTCCGAGAGGTCGTAGTCGGCGAGCGGCGCTCGTCCACGCGCGTTCAGGTGAACGAGGAGCCTTCGGGGACGTTCTTCGCGCGGGCCTGGCTCCGGCGGTCGTGCCAGCGGCGCAGCGCCGCGAGCAGGCGGTTCGACGACGCGTAGACGGCGACGGCCCCTGCCGCCCCCACCAGGGTCGTTCCGACCAGCATGGTCACGAAGAAGTGGGGCCCCAGCGCCAGGAACTCCTGGACGCTGTGGACCGAGGCGAAGTCGGGCAGGGCGTCCTCGCCGCCCACCAGCACGTGGCCGACGAGGTAGGACAGGCCGTAGAGCGGCAGGTTCGTGAGGGGGTTGCTGATGGCGGTCATCGCGGCCGCCACCACCTTGTTGCCCCGCACGAGGTGGGCGACCAGGACGGCGAACGCGATCTGCAGGCCCCAGAAGAAGCTGGCCCCGAAGAAGAAGCCGACCGCGAGCCCACGGGCCAACGCCTCGGGCGTGTCGTTCACCTTCACGAGGTTCCGAATCCAGGCTCGCATCCGCACCTCACGCGCCGCCGGCCGCGGCGTCGGACGACTGCGTGCGCCGACCGGCGAGCTTCACGGCCTCGACGGCCAGCAGCACGACCACGCCGGCGGCCACGGGTATCAGCGCCTGGCGCAGCGACAGCGCCGAGGTGTCGAAGATCGCGTGCAGCGGAGGGACGAAGACGACGCAGGCCTGCAGCGCGAGGAGGAGGCCCGTCGCGACCAGCAGGCCCCGGTTCGACCGCGGGTCGACGCGCAGCACCGACTCCCTCGACGAACGGGTCGCGTGCGCCTGGAAGACCTGCAACAGGACGACCGTCGTCAGGACGATGGTCTGCCACTGGCCCGGCCACGCGTGGAAGGCCCAGAGCGCCACCGCAAGGTTGACGGCTCCCAGCAGGAGCCCCTGCCAGATGATGCGAAGCCCCAGGCCCCGGGCCAGGATGCCGTCGGTCGGTCGCTGCGGCGGCCGCTGCATGGTGCCGCGTTCCGCAGGCTCGAGGCCGATGCCGAGCCCCAGCACGCCGTCGGTCACGAGGTTCAGCCAGAGGATCTGGAAGGGCGACAGGGGCAACGGCGTGCCGAACAGTGGCGACAGGAACACGAGCAGCAGCTTGCCGATGTTGCCCGCGAGCGAGAAGCCGAGGAAGCGCCGGATGTTGTCGTTGATGGCGCGTCCCTCCTCGACCGCCGCCACGATGGTCGTGAAGTTGTCGTCTTGCAGCACCATGGCCGCCGCCTCCTTCGAGACGTCGGTCCCGGTGATCCCCATCGCGACCCCGATGTCGGCGCGGCGCAGGGCGGGCGCGTCGTTGACACCGTCGCCGGTCATGGCCACGACGTGTCCACGCCGCTGCAGGGCCTCGACGATGCGCAGCTTCTGCTCGGGGGCGACCCGCGCGTAGACCGAGATACCCTCCACGGCGCGGTCGAGCGCTTCGGGCGCGATCGACTGGAGCTCGGGGCCGGAGATCACCTGGCCGTCCCCCAGGATGCCAAGGTCTTCTGCGATTCGGCGAGCCGTCGCGGGATGGTCCCCGGTGATCATGACCGGTCGGATCCCGGCGCGCCGGCAGGTCGTGACGGCTTGCTGCACCTCCGCACGCGGCGGGTCGAGCATGCCGACCAGGCCTACGAGCACCAGATCCCGTTCGAGCCCCGCCGAGGCCCCGGTCTCCACGTTCTCGCTCGTCGAGCCCACCCGGAAGGCCACCCCGAGCACGCGCATGCCGTTCTGGGCCAGGTCCTCGTTGGCACGGAGGACGCGCTCCCGGAACGCGGCGTCGAGCGGCTTCTGCTGCCCGGCCTCCCAGACGTGGGAACACACCGCGAGCAGGCCGTCGACCGCACCCTTGGTGAAGAGCACGAGGCGATCGGGATCGAGCGCCGCGCCGTCTCCGATCCAGGCGCTGCGGTCCGCGACGCGGTGGATCGTGGTCATCCGCTTCCGATCCGAGTCGAACGGCACTTCGGCGATGCGCGGGAATGCCGCCTCGAGGCGGTTCTTCAACAGGCCGAAGCGGGCGGCGGCCACCACCAGGGCTCCCTCCGTGGGGTCTCCGAGCGCGCGAAGGCGTCCGGAGTCGCCGATCGGCTCCTCCAGGGTCGCGTCGCTGCAAAGCGCGCCGCCCATCAGGAGCAGCGCGAGGGAGGGCTCCTGCTGGACGATGGTTGCGGCGGCGTCTTCGACCTCGGTCGCCGGCTTCCGACGACGGAGCTCCTCCGAGACCTCGAGCCGGTGCCCCGCCAGGTCGAGCACGGTCACCGTCATCCGGTTCTCGGTGAGCGTGCCGGTCTTGTCGGAGCAGATGACGGTCACCGAGCCCAGGGTCTCCACGGCCGGCAGGCGGCGGATGAGGGCGTGTCGCCGCAGCATGCGCTGGGCCCCCAGGGCGAGCGCGATCGTAACGACGGCCGGCAGGCCCTCGGGGATCACCGCGACGGCCATGCTCACCGAGGTCATGAACATGAGCTTCCAGTCCTCGCCGAGCAGCACGCCCAGGCCGAAGATGGCCCCGACCACGGCCAGGGCCGCGAGCGCGAGCACGCGCCCCAGCCGATCGAGGCGGCGCTGCAGCGGCGTGACCCCCTGTCCCACGCCCTGGAGCAGATCGGCCACACGCCCCAACTCGGTCCTCATGCCCGTGGCGGTGACCAGCAGCAGCCCGCGCCCGTAGGTCACGCTGGTACCCATGAAGGCCATGTTGGCCTGGTCGCCGAGCGCCAGCACGCCGTCGCCGGCCAGGGCGGCCGAGCGCTTCTCGACCGCCTCGGACTCGCCGGTGAGCAGGGCCTCCTGGATGCGGAGGCCAGCGGACTCGACCACCCGGCCGTCGGCCGGGACCACGTTGCCAGCCTCGAGCAGGACCAGGTCGCCGGGCACCAGGTCGGAGGAGGGCATCTCGAGCGGAGCGCCGTCACGCCGCACGCGCACGAGCGGCACCGCCAGCTTGCGAAGCGCGGCCATGGCGCGCTCGGCGCGGTACTCCTGCAGGAACCCGAGCGCTGCGTTCAGCCCCACGATGGCCAGGATGGCGATCGCGTCCTTGGTGCTGCCGACGAGCGCCGAGACAACGGCCGCGACCAGCAGGACGACCACCAGCGTACTCGCGAACTGGTCCCACAGCAGGCGCCACGGCGAGCGGCCGCCCCGCTGCTCGAGCGCGTTCTCTCCGTAGCGGGCCCGTCGGGTCGCCGCGTCGTCGCGCGACAGGCCGCGCGCGAGATCGCTCTCGAGCACCTCGGCGGCGGCTCGTGGCTCGAGACGCGGCCACGGCGTCGCGGCCGCCCCGGAGGTCGTCAGCTCGCGGTCGTCCATGGGGAACACCTGCCCATCGAGCGGTCTGGCGCTATACTATAGTGCCGATTCGTGACGGTGAACCCCCATCGGGGCGCAAGAGTTTTCATCGGAGCTTCCTCGTGAACCGCATCTTCCTCTACTCGCTCCTCCTCGTCGCGGGCCTCGTCGGCTCGCAGCTCGCTCCCCCGCTCCTCGGTGATGCCTGGTCCGCGGCGTCCTTGGCCATCCGCCTCGCGACCATGGTCGCCCTGGCGTTCATCATGGTTCGCGTGGGCTACGAGTTCGAGGTCGACCGATCTCGCCCGCGAGCCCTCGTTCTCGACTACGGCATCGCCGCCACCGCGGCCGCGTTCCCCTGGATCTTCGTGACCGTCTACTTCGTGGTCGTGCTGGCGGCGCCGGGTGCCTGGCGCGACCTCGATGGATGGAAGCCTGCGCTCCTGGCCGGCCGCTTCGCCGCCCCCACGTCGGCGGGGGTGCTGTTCTCGATGCTGGCCGCGGCCGGGCTCTCGGCGACGTGGGTCTTCCGCAAGGCCCGGGTGCTGGCCATCTTCGACGACCTCGACACCGTCCTCCTGATGATCCCGCTGAAGATGCTGATCGTCGGGCTGCGCTGGCAGATGGCGGTCGTCGTCGGCGTGATGGCCGTGCAGCTATGGCTCGCGTGGCGGTTCTTCCGGAAGGTCCGCTGGAGCGTGCGCTGGCCCGCGGTGACGGCCTACTCCGCGGTCATCGTCGCCGTCTCCGAGGTGATCTACCAGGGGAGCAAGCTCGTCGACGACGTGGTGCCCATCCACATCGAGGTGCTCCTGCCCGCCTTCGTGCTGGGTTGTATGCTGGCACGCCCCGGCGGGTCCGATCCCCATCGAGACGACCCGCGGGAAGGCCACCAGGAGGGTCCGGAGGATCCCGTCGAGCAGAGGGTCTCCGGCTTCGTGTCCGCCGTGTTCATGGTCCTGGTGGGCTTGAGCATGCCCGCGCTCGCGTCGATCATGGGCCCGGACGGTCCGGGCTGGGGGGTCATCGTCGGGCACGTCCTGGCCGTTACGTTCCTCGCGAACCTGGGCAAGATGTTCCCGGCGCTCGTCTATCGGAGGGAGGCCAGCTGGCGGGAACGGTTGGCCGTCTGCATCGGCATGTGGCCGCGCGGCGAGGTGGGGGCGGGCGTGCTCATCCTGTCTCTCGGTTACGGCATCGGGGGCCCGATGATTGTCGTGGCGGCCCTTTCGCTGGCGCTGAACCTCGTGCTCACGGGCGCCTTCATCGCCGTCGTGAAGAGGCTGCTGCGAAGCGACGGCGCGCGCATCGGAACTTCGCGGGATGGCCGTGCGCGAGGGACGTAGGCACCGCGCCACGGTTCGCCGGGAGTGAGCGCGAAAGGGGTCGCTTCACTCGCGTTCGTAGACGTAGACCTTGTCGTCCTCGTAGCCGGTCATCACAATCTCGTTGGAGCCGTTGCCGTCCAGGTCGGTGACCACCACCCCGCTGGCCTCGCCCAGGCTGGCCTCGAGCACGTTCTTTTCGAAGGCGCCCGTCGCCGTCTGCCGGAACCAGTAAACCGTCGGGTCGCCGTCGCCCGATTGCACGATGTCGAGGCGCCCGTCGCCGTCCAGGTCGCCCCAGCCGAACACGCCCGGCGCCTGCTGGAACGAGAAGCCCTCGGACTTCCGGACCGCGAATCCGTCGGCGAGGACCCGCGAGGACCACGGCTGACGGGGGTCGGCCGGGATATCGAGGAGCTCCAGGACCGGCCGGGGCCCCTCGGGATCGTCCTGGTCGTTCACATGGTTGGCCAGCAGGGCGCGCGTCACCCCGTCGCCCAGCAGGTCGGGCACGAACGACAGCTGGATCGACGGACCGCTGTCGGCGTCGATGACGTGGCGCGTCCAGGTGCCGCCGTCGTTCTCGAGCCAGGCCGCCGACTCGCCGTCGAGGAAGAACTCGGCGCCCGCTAGGTCGGTGTCGCCGTCGCCGTCCAGGTCGCGGGCCGAAGGGAAGCTGCCCAGCCCAACCCCCAGATCGATGGGGACGGGGTCGAAGCGATCGGGCCCGGCGACGCCGCGGAACAGCCGCGCGATGGCGCGGTCTTCCCCCGCCATGCGCTCACCCACGCTCACCAGATCCTGGCGTCCGTCGCCGTCCAGGTCCAGCACCAGGGCTTCGGTGTAGAAGCGGTCGGAGCCGGTGAGCAGAGTGTGCCGCGTCCAGCCGGCGTCGCCCTGCTCCCACCACAGCATGGCCCCGCACGCCTTGTGGGGAGCCATCAGCGGGCACACCAGGAAGCCGGCGGCCAGCACCAGGTCGGGGCGCCCGTCGTCGCTGACATCGGCCACGGTCACGCGGTTGGGGAATCGGATCTGCTCGGGCGCCGTCAACACGGTCGCGCGCGTCCAGTCGTCGAGGGTTGCGCCGCGCGCATAGATGGCGATCTCACCGCCCGGCACGGTGTTGTCGGCCAGATCGCCATAGAGCGACGCCACGATCTCGGGCCGGCCGTCACCGTCGAGGTCCGCCGCCGTGGCATAGGCCGCTCCGGAGGCGGTTGCGTCGACGATGTGCCGGAGGAAGGTCACGGGTCCGGGGACCGTATCGCCCTGCGCGTCGGTCGCGATCTCGGGCGACGCCGTCTCGGGAGTCCGCGTGTCGAGCGCCAGCGAATCGGCGTCCGGTGGGTCCCCGGCTCCGTTCGCCGCGCATCCTCCCCCCAGCAGTGCGAGCGCCAGCAGCCACGTCCCTCTCATGGTCCCGCCCCTCCTCGTCCGCCGTTACGACCCACGCGCGCCGGTCACGCCGCCGTCCCGCCCGGGGCCCCGACCGGCCGAAGCCGGGGCGGAGGCACGCACACGCGCCGCAGCCCCTCCTGCAGCGAGATGGCGTAGGCGGGGCAGAACCTCGCGCAGACGCCGCAGCCGATGCAGTAGGACTCCTCTCGCACGGCCACGCCGTCCTTCATCGCGATGGCGTCGACCGGGCAGCGCTCCACGCAGACCTCGCAGCCCGTGCAGGCGGTCGGGTCGATGATCGCCAGGTGCGTCGTGGCGTTGATCAGCGGCGCCGCTCCGCTCCGCCACAGGGTGAAGGTGTCGCAGCAGTCCTTGCAGCAGTTGCAGACGCTGTTCTCTTCCTTCTCGAGGTTCGAGCCGTTGTGGAAGGCCTTGTGCACAAGGCCGGCCTCCTCGGCCTGGCGCATGAGGCGCAGGGCCTCGTCGCGCGTGACCTTGCGGGCGAAGCCCTGGTTGACCACGTGCCGGGCCGACTTGCCGAAGGTGAAGCACACCTCCGACGGGGCGTCGGTCGCACACGAGCGGCCCAGCACCCGCGTGTAGTTGCGGCAGAAGCAGTGGCCGACCGCGATGTCGTCGTTCTTCGCGATGATCTCCTGTACCGTGCGGGCCGGGAGGACGTGCTCGACGGCCTCGATGGCCCGGTCGACCGGGATGGTCCGGCCGGTGCCAGACGTGAGCACCGGGACCGTGCGGTCGACGGGGGGTTGGTAGGGATAGAGCTGGAGCAGGTCGTCGTAGCTGCCCTGGACGAAGTCCCGGAGCTCGCCCAGGAGGGTCCGGTACAGGCCGGCCAGTCGCTCGAGGTCCTTCCGCTCGGCTCCCTCGGGGAGCGGGCGCATGAAGGTGTACTCGAAGGCGCCCACCACGATGAAGGGGAGCAGCCGGTAGACCATGACCCCGCGGGTGTTGGGCTGGTCGAACAAGATGCCCTTCCGGGCCAGCGCCGACGTCGTCCGTTGGAGCGCGTCGTCGTCGAGCCCTGACACCGCCTTCAGCTCGTCCTGCGACAGCGTCGTGCGGTCGCCGAAGCACCGGATGACGAAATCGGCCTCGCGCTCGTCCAGGTAGTGCTTCGCGATCTCGACCAGGGTCGGTGACACTTGGAAGGGCACCGTCCCTGCTCGCGCGATGATCCCTGCGGCCTCCGCGAACCTCGAATCCTGCTCCACGCGCATCGTTCTATGCCCCCCGTTCGCGAGACTGTTTCCAGTGACGGTACCCGCGCCGGACGCTCCCGTCGAGCGAGACGGTTCACCTACCCGACGCGGGCGCCGGCTCGACCGGGTGCCGCGGCGCGAACGGCGCGGGCGCCAGCCGCAGCACGAATACTGGCGTCTCGGGAAGCTCCTCCAGGTCGAGCGCGAGGTCGTCGCCCTGCTGCAACCACGGCACGTCGGCGCCGTCGTCGACCCGCGTGGCGCTCATGCCCGGCGGCGCGATCAGGTCGGCCAGCACCAGCGGCCGGGTGGTCGGATTGTCGAGCACGTGCACGTACAGCGCGCCCTCGGGGTCCCAGGTGAAGCGCACGCGCGCCGCCTCGTCGCCGCGCACGGTGCCCTTGGCCCGCACCCAGGGTCGCGTGCCGAACAGGGCGCCGCCGTTGACCTTCAGCCAGTCCCCGAGCGCGTCCAACCGCAGCCGCTGCGACTCGGGGATGCTCCCGTCGGCGCGCGGCCCCACGTTCAGGATGAGGTTGCCGTTCTTGCTGACAATGTCGACGAACATCTCGATCAGCGCCTCGGGCGACAGCAGGGTGGGCGAGTCCGGGGCCTCCTCCTGCCGGTTGTAGCCGAACGACCAGCCGACGCCGCGCGTGGTCTCGAAGGGCGTGGCCGACACGTCGGAGAGCACGCTGTACTCGGGCGTCACGTAGTCGAAGTGGGTGGTCTTTCGCAGCCCCTCGAGATCGCCCGCCGACGACAGCAGCAGCTCGGGCACGCCATTGGCCCAGCGGTCGTTGACCACGCCCTCGGGCACCGCGTTGTAGAAGTCGGCGAACAGCCCCAGGCGATCGCCCTTCTTGGGGTACGCGATGTCGTTCCAGAGGATCGCGGGCTGGTAGCGCGCCACCAGTTCGCGGACCTGCGCGTCGGCGTAGGCCGCGTACTCGGCCGAGGCCGGCACGGCGCCCGGTAGCTGCATCGTGCTCTCGATGGGTCCGGGCTCGAACGTCCAGTCGAGGCCACCCGAGTAGTACACGCCGAACCGCAGCCCCGCCTGGCGGACGGCGGTGGCCAGGGCGCCCACCCGGTCGTCGGCCGCGTGCCAGTCGGGTCGCTGGGGGTTCCCGACCTCGGAAGGCCACAGGGCCCAGCCGTCGTGGTGCTTGGTCACGAGCACGACGTAGCGGGCCCCCAGGTCGGCGAACGAGGCGGCCCACGCCGCGGGGTCCCACTGGGGCCGGGCGGCCTCGAAGTCGGCGGCGAAGTCGGCGTAGGTGACGTCGGGGCCGTACGTGGTGTCGTGCCAGGCGCGCGTGGGGCTGTCGGGGAAGAGCAGGGTGTGCTCGTACCATTCGGCGTAGGGGTTGTTCACGAACCAGTCGCGATCCAGCATCTGCGACAGGTACTGGGCCGGGTCGTGCGTCACGGGCGCCCAGGCCGGCACCGAGTACACGCCCCAGTGCACGAAGATCCCCAGCTTCGCGTCGCGGAACCAGTCGGGCACGGGGTGGCGGTGCAGGTCGTCGAGGGTGGCGCCGTACGTGGCGGGCGACCACCGCAGGCGCAGGGTGACGGGGCCGTTGTGGTCCACGTCGAGCCGGTGCGCGCCGTCTTCGAACCGGTCGGCTACCAGCGTCTCCGGCCCGGCCTCGACCTCGACGTGCGCCTTCGCGGCCAGCCCCTCGACCGCAAGCCGCGAGCGCCGCAGCGCGTGGTCGGTGGGGTCGGCGTAGTACGCGTCGAGGTAGGCGCTCACGTCGTCACCTGTCAGCGGGGGCCGCGACCACACGTCGGCCAGGGTGTCGATGCGGAAGTTCGACAGGTGCACGTCCAGGCCGTCGGCGCGCGCGAGGACCACGGCCAGCGTGTGGGGCCCGAACGAGCCGGACAGCGTGAGGCCGGCGTCGTGGAGCGGGAAGCGGAAGGTGGCGGTCACGTCCTGGTTCTCGTTGGGGTTCAGGACGAACCAGCGGCCTGGGAAGCCCACGACCCACGCGTCGCCCTCGCCCACGGCCGGATAGCGCGCGTCGAAGAAGGCCTGCTTCGCGTCGAGACCGGTCAGCTCCGTGGCCCAGCGGGTCGAGTCGACCACCTCGGGAAAGCGCGCGCGCTCGTCGGCCGTGGACAGCACCGGCAGGATGGGCACGTAGAAGTAGCGCCCGGTCGACGGCAGCCACTCGAACAGGCTGCGGCGCGACGGCCCGTACAGTCCGCGGAACAACTCGTCGCCCCACAACTCGGGCGGGTGATCGTGCTCAGGCTGGTAGGCCACCTTCACCTTGGCCACCACCTCGTCGCGGGTGGGGATGAGGTGCTCGGCCAGGATCAGCCGGATCAGGGGCAGCAGCACCCGTTCGAAGGCCGGCGAGAACCGCGCGGCGTCGCCGAAGCCGTGGAAGGGCGCCTCCAGCGAGAACACCGTGGCGCCCCCGGCCAGGTCGGCCAGCCAGTCCAGGCCGAACAGGGCGTCGGGGAACGAGAACACCGAGGACCAGTCTGGGCCCTGCTTGGGGTTCTCGGGGTCCGGAGCGAAGGGCGTCGAGAACCCGGCCTCCCACCACAGCCAGTCTTCGCTGTTCACGCCCCAGTTGGCGGCGACGCAGGAGGTCCAGAACCCCATGGCGGCCGCGGGCCCCACGAAGCGCTTGCCGCTGCCGTTGTGCTTGTCCTGTAGGATCAGGTGCGCGCCGTACTGGCGGAAGGCCGCCATCAGCCCCGCGTTGCCGCCCGCCTTCACGAACACGTGGGGGATCTCTTGCCACGCGCCCGGCCGATCGTCGGCCATGTCCTGCCACAGCACGTAGCCGCCGTGCGCCGCCACGATCTCGAGCGCAGCGGCCAGGCGGGACATGTAGTCGTCGTCGAGCCCCGTGAGCCCCAGTCCCGACCACACCAGCTCGGCGAAGACCAGCCCCAGGAAGCGCGGGTGCGCCCCGAACTGCGCGCGCCAGTAGTCGGCCGTGGCGGGGTTGCGCGTGTTGCCGTGCTCGACCTGCACGAACATGGGCACACCCGCCAGGTCGGCCGCCGCCAGCATGGCCTCGACCGAGGCCTTCCACGCGTCCGAGAAGTCGTAGGGCTCGGCCGGCACGAACTGGAAGGCGAAGAAGGGCTTCACGTCCTCGGGCAGGCGTGCCGCGATCTTCCCGACCGCCGAGGGGTCGCCGTACAGGTTCCACACGAACAGGGGCTTCGTCGCCGAGATCTCGACACGGAAGCCGACCGTGGATTGCGCGCAGGGATCGTCCGGCCGAGCGGTTTCGTCACCGATGCCCAGGTCGACGGGCACGTCCGGCGGAGCGGTGTCGCCCAGGGCGGTTTCTGGTGACGCGTCGAACACGGCCTCTGCCTTTGCGCTGCCGCCCGGCCCGTTGCACGACATCAGCGCCACCAGGAGAGCCAGCAGCCCGACCCGTAGCCGTAGAACCCTCACCTTCATCTTCGCCTTCCCGGTGGCGTCGCCACAACCTCCAACACAACCCGCTCGGCCGCTGCGAAGCGCGCGTAGGCACTCCGGCCGTGGAAGCCCATCAGGTTCTCGTACACGGTGAAGAACGCGTAGGGGTCGCGCCGCACCGCGGGCTGCCGCATCTCTTCGGGAGTGTGGACGTAGCCCGCGTAGTCATCCGCGTGCGAGCACGGCAGGGCGCGGAGCCCGAGGTCGCGGCCCGCCTCGCGGGTGAGGAGCCCGGCCTCGACGCCGTAGTCGCTGGGGTGGAACACGAGGGCGGTGCGCCCCAGTCGCAGCGCCGACACCGGCACC
>Ga0172370_10008690_pt1 | contig 12111 bp, 10 predicted proteins | sample LakKiv5m_FD_114538 | JGI IMG/M metagenome (GOLD analysis project Ga0172370, IMG submission 114538) | Freshwater microbial communities from Kabuno Bay, South-Kivu, Congo - kab_022012_11.5m | ecosystem: Environmental > Aquatic > Freshwater > Lake | place: Democratic Republic of the Congo...
GAAACATTATTATTGGAATGTTTAGATTAGACAGATGTCTTGCATCAGAAGCTCCATGAGCATATTCGAACTTAAAATTTATCCCGTACTCCTTTCCAATTTTACAGATATGTTTAATATATTTATCTTTTGGATTTACTGACACAGGTTTACCTGAAAGTACGATTGTGTATGTGATATCATATTTTTTTTTCACCTCATCAAGAACATTAATTAATAAAATCAATAATAGTTTCTGTCAATTCACTCATAGTGACTATTTTACTTGATGCGATATCTTTTGTACTCATCCCTTTTGCAAGTGTTAGCTCAACTGCATTACGAATAGTATATGCTTCCAGAGGGCTTTGAAAACTCATATCAAGCATCATCGCAACAGATAAAATAGTTCCTATTGGATTTGCTGAGTTTTTCCCTGCAGCTTTTGGATATGATCCATGAATCGGTTCATACAGAGCAGTCTTTTCTCCAATCGAAGCTGAAGGCAGCATACCAATTGATCCCGTAAGTATAGATGCTTCATCTGTGAGAATATCTCCGAACATGTTTTCTGTGAGAATGACATCAAACTGTGAGGGTTTTTTTATTATCTGCATAGCGGCATTATCAACAAACATTTTTTCAAACTGTATGTCCCTGTAATTTTGTGAAACGTTGTCAACTACCTCTCTCCACAAACGAGATGTTTCCAATACATTTGCTTTATCAACAAGTGTTATCTTTTTTTTGCGCTTCAAGGCAAGTTTAAATGCTATATGGGAAACTCGTTCAATTTCATGTATTGAATAGGCACTATTATCATACGCAGTCTTTCCATTATCTCTTCTCCCTTTATCGCCAAAATATATCCCTCCAGTAAGCTCTCTCACTACGATAAAATCAACGTTTTGAAGGAGTGGCTCTTTTAGTGGAGATTTTGAGAATAAAACTGGATATGTTGTAATCGGACGAATATTTGCATACAGTCCAAGCTTTTTTCGAAGAGCTAAAAGTCCTTGTTCAGGTCTTATTTTTAGCGTTGGGTCATTGTCGTATTTTGGATCTCCAATTGCTCCGAATAAAATTGCATCCGAGCGTTTACAAAGATCAAGAGTTGTTTTTGGGAGAGGAGTCCCAGTTTTATCAATTGCTACCGCTCCAATAAGCCCGTCAGAATAGATAAATGTATGATGATATTTTTGAGCGATAGCATCAAGTATTCGCTTGCCTTGTGCAATAATTTCTGGTCCCACTCCATCTCCTGGTAGTATCGCAATATATTTTTTCATGATTCGATTTTACTCATCACTTTGTGAGTTTTTTCAAAATTAGTAATCCTTTTTTTCATGCTTAGCAGATAATCAATGTCATCATATCCATTCATCAAACAAATTTTTTTATAAGGATTAATATCAAATGATTCTGCAATTCCAATTTCGGGGCATATAAATATTTGTTTTTTTATGTCGACAGTAAACTGTAATTTTGGATTTATTTTTATTTCTTCAAATAGAGTAGATAGAATTTTGCCTGAAACCTGTAGAGGGAGTAGGCCATTATTGAGAGCGTTTCCATGAAAAATATCAGCAAAAAAGCTTGATATCACGACACTAAATCCATAGTCAAGGAGTGCCCATGCAGCATGTTCACGGCTTGAGCCACATCCAAAATTATGCCCTGCCAGAAGTATTTCTCCTGTATGTATGGGATTGTTGAGAACAAACTCCGCATTTTCACTTCCATTTTTGTTATATCTCCAGTCATAAAATAATTTAGCTCCAAAGCCTTCCCGGGAAATTGTTTTTAAAAAGCGTGCCGGAATTATTTGATCTGTATCAACATTCTCATGTGGAAAGGGAACAGCTGTTGATTGTATAACTACTATTTTTTTCATATATATTTTCTTGGATCTGTAATTTTTCCGGTGAGTGCTGCAACAGCAGCTGTAAGCGGGCTTGCGAGAAAAGTACGGCTTCCTGGGCCTTGTCGCCCTTCAAAATTGCGATTTGATGTTGATACACAATATTTTCCGGACGGAATCTTGTCCTCATTCATAGCAATGCATGCAGAACATCCAGGTTGTCTTAATTCAAATCCTGCATTTTTAAATATTCTATCAAGACCTTCTTTTATTGCCTGTTGTTCTACTTGTTTTGAGCCTGGGACAATAAATGCCGTTACTGATGGACATTTTCTTCTTCCTTTTACCGCTTTAGCCACAACCCGTAGGTCTTCTATTCGTGAATTTGTGCAACTCCCAATAAATACATAGTTTATTTTTTGACCAATCATTTTTTGTCCTTTTGTAAGGTTCATATAGGAGAGAGCTTTTTGCGAGGCATTTTGAGGTATGTTTCCAGTGATAGCGATACCCATACCAGGGTTTGTACCATAAGTAATCATGGGAGAAATATCTTTTGCGTTAAACTCAACGGTTTTATCATATTGTGCATCTTTGTCTGATATAAGTTTTTTCCATTTTTTTATAGCACTGTCCCATTTTTTACCCTTTGGAGCAAATTCTCTTCCCTTTATATATGTAAATGTAGTCTTATCAGGCGCAATTAAACCTCCCCGAGCTCCCATTTCGATACTCATATTACAAATTGTCATCCTTTCTTCCATTGAGAGAGAATGAATAGTAGAACCTGTATATTCCACAAAGTGTCCAGTAGCTCCTCCCACTCCAATGTGTAAAATGATATATAAAATGATATCTTTTGCACAAACTCCTTTCTCAAGCTTTCCATTTATTTCAATTTTCATTGTTTTTGGCTTATTCTGCAAAATAGTTTGTGTGGCAAATACTTGCTCAATTTCGCTTGTTCCTATGCCAAAGGCAATACTGCCAAACGCTCCGTGAGTAGATGTATGGCTATCCCCACACACGATAGTTGTACCTGGCTGAGTAATTCCAAGTTCTGGCCCAATGACATGTACAATTCCCTGAAACGGATGACCTAACCCAAACAACTTAATATGGTTCTCTTTACAGTTTTGAATAAGCATATCAACTTGTTTTCTTGAAAGCAATTCTTTGATGGGAAGGTGCTGGTCATATGTTGGAACATTGTGGTCGGCAGTTGCAAATGTCTGCTCTTTTCTAAAAAGAGATATACCCCTTTTTTTTAAAGCTGTAAATGCCTGAGGGCTGGTAACCTCATGAATTAAATGTGTGTCTATATACAATACTGCCGGATATTCTTTTTTCTGATACACCACATGATTATCCCAAATTTTGTCAAACAGTGTCTTTGCTTTCATTTATTTTTTAATTGCAATTGCATCAATTTCAATTAATACATCCTTTGGCAATCGAGCAACTTCAACTGTAGCTCGGGCAGGCCTGTGGGTTGTAAAATATGATCCGTATATTTCATTAATTTTTGCAAAGTCAGAAATATTTTTTACAAAAATTGTGGTTTTCATTACATGGTCTAGATCAGATTCTGCCGCATGAAGTACAGCAATTAGATTTTTAAAAACTTGGTGAGTTTGATTCTCAATTCCCTGAACGATAACTCCATTTTTATCCCAGCCGATTTGCCCGGATGTCGTAATAAAATCTCCAAAAACAACCGCTTGAGAATATGGCCCCGCTGCTGGAACTTTTTCTGTTTGAACTGTTTTGAGTTTCATACTTTATGAACTTTATAAACTTTATAACTTTATAAACTATTATCCATAACCGCCCCCGTATTAGCACTTGTCACATGTTGTACATAGCGCCCAAGCCACCCTTTGGTTACTTTTGGAGTAAAGTGCTTTAATTTTGCTTTTCTCTTACTTAATTCTTCCTTTGAGACAATTAAGTTTATACTTTTTTTATGTATGTCAATTTTAATCACATCGCAATCTTTAATTAAAGCAATTGGACCGCCTGCAGCAGCTTCAGGAGATATATGACCAATGCAAAGTCCTCTCGTTCCACCTGAAAATCTTCCATCAGTAATAAGTGCTGCATTTATTCCAAGTCCCTTTATTGCTGAGGTAGGAGAAAGCATTTCTTGCATACCAGGTCCTCCCTTTGGCCCCTCATATCTTATAACAACAACGTGACCGTCTTTTACTTTCTTTTTTAATATTGCGTTTAATGCCTCTTCTTGAGAGTCAAAGCAGATAGCTTTTCCAGAAAATATCATCATAGTTTTGTCAACTCCGGCAGTCTTCACAACAGCTCCTTCTGGTGCAATGTTACCATATAATATTGCTAATCCACCACTTTGAGAAAAAGCTTCTTTTCCAACTCGAATTACATTCCCGTCAGCAGTTGGAGCATTATTAATTACATCTTTTAATGTACCAACACAAGTAATTGCATTTAAATGAAGCATAGAGGTGGAAAAACTTGAAAGCGCCTTAAGGATTGCAGAAATTCCTCCCACCCGATCCACATCTTCAAGATGAATCTCTGGGCGTGAGGGGGATACCTTACAAATATTTGGAGTTACTTTTGCCAATTCATCAATTCGTTTCAGATTATATGGGACTCCGGCTTCCATTGCGAGTGCCATAGTATGGAGTACTGTATTTGTTGACCCTCCCATTGCAAGGTCTAAAATAAAAGCATTATCAATCGCTTCCTTTGTGACAATATCAAGAGGAGTAATTTTTTTTTCAATAATTTTTTTCATTACCGGAGCAAGACTTTTTATCAGCTGAATTCTTTTTGGATTTATTTCCCATGTGACCTTTTTTTTATCAACCCACTTTGCAGCAGGTATTGTTCCGTTTCCAGGTAGTGCCAATCCAATTGCTTCTGCAAGACAATTCATTGAATTGGCGGTAAACATACCAGCACAACTTCCACATGTTTGGCAGGCAGAGTTTGCGATATTAATAAGTTTTTTTTCAGAAATACTTCCTGCTGCTTGCTGTCCCACTCCCTCAAATACCGAGATGAGATCGGTATTATTTTGCCCTGCAAGCATCGGTCCGCCGCTTACGTAGATAAAGGGAATATTTATTCTTACAGCTGCATTCAACATTCCAGGTACTATTTTATCGCAATTTCCGATTCCAATCCATCCATCGCATGGGTGAGCCGCAATCACAGTTTCAATTTGATCCGTGATTAATTCTCTCGATGGCAAAGAATATTTCATTCCGAAATGTCCCATTGCAATCCCGTCATCCACTGCTCCCCCAATATTACAGTACCACACATTAAAACCATTTTGCCTCAGTTCTGCAACAAGTATCTCACCAAGTTGTTGTAAATGAGTATGGCCGGGAATATGAGTAGTATATGAGTTTACTACCGTTATGAATGGTTTTTTTCGGTCCGCTATATGATCAATTACCCCAGCCGCCTTCATGAGAGATGCAGCAGGAAGCATATGAAATCCTTCTGCAACGATTCGACTACCTTTTTTTTGTACATCTTCTATCCCCTTATTTATAAAATGTTTTCTCATAACTAGTTATATAAGATAGTTAAATAATAAGTCATCGGAATGTATTAGTTTATAGTTTATTTCATTGATTTTCATTCGTTCAATCAATTGATCATAATCAGCTCTATCTTTTAGTTCGATACCTACAAGTGCTGGACCCTTTTCTTTATTATTCTTTTTTATGTATTCAAACAACACAATATCATCATTTTTTCCAAGAACGTGATTTAGGAAAGTTTTTAACTGTCCCGGCTTCTGAGTAAACTCAATAATAAAGTAGTGTTTTTTACCCTGGTATACAAGGCTCCGTTCCAGGATTTCCTGGTAGCGCATAATATCGTTATTCCCTCCGCTTATTACACAGACAATTTTTTTATTGCGGATAAGTTCGGATACGGAATCAAGTGCTGCTACCGTAAGAGCACCTGCAGGTTCTGTTATTATACCCTCGTTTTGGTAGAGCTCAACCATCGTTTCGCAGACCTTTCCCTCCGGGATACAAATAATTTTATCCACATTTTTTTTGGTGAGGGCAAAAGTAAGTTCACTTACTGTTCCAACGGCAGTTCCCTCAACAAACGTATCAATTTTTGTTAGCGGCGTAACTTTATTATTCTTGACAGATTGAAACATACCAGGTGCTCCACTTGCTTGAACACCAATAACCTGAGTCTGTTTATTTACGCTTTTTACATAGGTTGAAATACCGCCAATAAGCCCACCTCCACCTACTTGAGAAAGAACTATGTCAACTTTTGAAAGTTCTTCACATATTTCTTTTCCAATTGTACCTTGCCCTGCAATAACATATGGATCATCAAACGCACTCACATACACTGCATTGTGTTCGGAAGCAAATTTTTTTGACGCTTTTGATGCCTCATCATAGTTTTGCCCGACCAGTTTTATTTCTACAAAAGATTTTCCAAAATTCTTTACCTTATCTATTTTTTGATTTGGAGTAACAATAGGCATAAATATAGTCCCCTTGATTTTAAGAAGAGAGCAACTCAAAGCAACTCCCTGCGCATGGTTTCCGGCACTAGCCGAAACAACACCGCGTGCTTTTTCTTCAGTACTTAGTGAGATCATGCGATTATAAGCTCCTCTGATCTTGAAAGAGCGCACTTCTTGTAGATCTTCCCTCTTGAGATAAACTTCTGCATGATATTTTTCTGAAAGACGCTTGTCATACTGTAGGGGTGTTTTGGCAACTACACCACTTAGCCTCTTGGAGGCATCGTCAATCTCATTTTTTGTAACATTCATATTAAAGAGAAATAATTTTTTGTAATGCATCAAGATAAGCTCGAACGGAGGCAACGACGATATCGGTATCTGTTCCAAATCCATAATAGAGCACATCTTTATACTTAATCTGGATATGTACTTTCCCCATGTCGTCGCTTCCTCCTGTAATCGCCTGAATCAAAAATTCATCGAGTCTTACTTTCTTTTTAAGAATGGAATTTATCGCATTAAATGAAGCATCTACTGGACCGTTTCCGTAGGCAGTTGATTGACTTTCCTTACCATCTACGTTAAGTTTAACCAGCGCCATCGGTTTAATTGGGTTTCCACATACCACTTCAAGAAGATCAAGACGTATTGCATTTTCTTGAGAATCACGTCCGATAAGCGTTTTTAAGTCCTCGTCGGTAATCTCTCTTTTTTTATCTGCAAGATCAAGAAAGTTTTTATAAATCTCATCAAGATCTGTTTTAGTTACTTCAAACCCAAGACTCTTCAGCCTGTGTTGAATAGCTGCCCGTCCGCTTCTCGCAGTTAAAATAATTGATGAGGCAGGAATTCCAACATCCACCGGATTAATAATTTCATATGTCTCTCGTTTTTTTAATAATCCATGTTGATGTATTCCGGATGAGTGCGCAAAAGCGTTTCTCCCTACTATAGATTTGTTCGCTTGAACTGGCATTTTCATAAGACGTGACACATGTTTGCTTGTGTCATAAATTTTTTTTGTATTAATTCCGGTAGTAAAACCAAGCTCTTTATGAGTTTTAATAATCATCGTAATTTCCTCAAGGGCAGCATTACCAGCACGCTCTCCAATTCCATTCATTGTTACTTCGACTTGACGAGCACCATTGTGGAGTCCTGACATACTGTTAGCAGTTGCTAAACCTAAATCGTTATGGCAGTGGACCGAAATAATTGCTTCTTCTATGTTTGAAACATGCTCATATAGATAGTTAATTTTGTTTCCAAACTCATGAGGAAGACAATATCCGGTAGTATCCGGAATATTAACAACAGTTGCGCCGGCTTGAATTACTGCCTTGACCATTTGCGCTAGGAATGGGAGATCGGCACGCCCTGCGTCTTCAGCATAAAACTCGACGTCCTCTATGCTTTTTTTTGCATACGATACTGCTTCTATAGCTTGCTCCAATATTTTTTCTCTTGTTGAGTTAAATTTGTATTGAATATGAATATCAGATGCGCCAATCCCAGTATGAATTCGCTTATGTTTTGCATACTGCAATGATGCTACTGCCGCATCGATATCTTCTTTACGAGCGCGCGTTAGGGCACAGATAGTTGGCGTTTTAATAGCCTTTGAAATTTCAACAATCGATTGAAAATCGCCCGGTGAGGAGATTGGAAATCCAGCTTCAATTATATCAACTCCCAACTCTTCAAGTGCATGGGCAATTTCGATTTTTTCAACCGTGTTTAGCTGACATCCAGGAACTTGTTCTCCATCCCTCAATGTTGTATCAAAAATATAGACTTTGTTTTTCATATAGTTTGATTTTCAGGTCGTAACTCACGGACTTTTTTTCCCGTTCTCCACATCTCCGAATCGTTCATCTGTTTAAGTTCAGCATTGAGCTTTTTTCTATAATCTTTTTTACTATTTTTGGTAATAACTATTGCAGCTTCTGCACCACTTTTTACTTGTTTATACAGCTTTTTAAATACGGGTTGTACTGCTTTTTTAAACTTTTCTTTCCAATCAAGAGCGCCACGTTGTGCTGTTGTTGAGCAGTTTCCGATCATCCAGTCTGCCCCTCTTTCTCCAATCATGGGATATAGGCTTTGTGTAGCCTCTTCCACTGTTTCATTAAATGCTTCGCTTGGAGAGTGCCCCATTTTTCGCAGAAGCTCATATTGCGCTTCCATAATTCCTGTTATTGCTCCAAGCAAAACTCCTCGTTCTCCAGTTAAATCTGAGTTCGCTTCGTTTTGAAAGGTCGTTTCAAATAAATATCCTGCTCCAATGCCAATTCCCATTGCAATTGCTTTTTTATCGGCGTGACCTGAGCTATTTTGAAATATTGCATAACTTGCATTTATTCCTCTCCCTGCGAGAAAATGTTTTCTTACAGTTCTTCCTGCTCCTTTTGGGGCAACAAGAATAACATCTACATCTTTGGGAGGAGTGATATTTGTATGTTTTTTATATGTAATACCAAACCCATGTGAAAAATAGAGTGTTTTATTTTTATGAAGATATTTTTTTATTATTGGCCAGAGGGCAATTTGGCCTGCGTCAGAAAGTAGATAGGAGATAACTGTTCCTTTCTCCGCTGCTTCTTCGATAGAGAAAAGAGTTTTTCCAGGGACCCATCCATCCTGTATTGCCTTGTCCCAGGAGTGGGATGGTGTCCGTTGCCCTACAATAACAGTAAACCCATTGTCTCTTAAATTAAGCGCTTGTGCTGGGCCCTGCACTCCATACCCAATAACTGCAATAGTTTCATTTTGTAAGACTTCACGAGCTTTCTTAAGGGGAAATTCTGTTCTTGTTATAACTGTCTCATTCACTCCTCCAAAATTCATTTTTGCCATAGTAATATATAAATAATTTATGATAACCGTACATCTGAAACACTCGCGCCCGGAGCAATCATAGGAAATACATTTCCTTCTTGCTCAACATCAATTTCTAATAAGTATGCGCCTCTATGGCTTAGCATGGTAGATAACTCCTGTTTGAGCATTGCTCTTTCCGCAACTTTTTTTCCTTGAATACCATATGCTTGGGCTATCGCAATAAAGTCTGGGTTATGCATAGTGGTAAATGAATACCGTTTATCAAAAAAGAGCTGCTGCCATTGTCTTACCATCCCCAAATATCCATTATTGAGTATGACCATCTTAAGCGGAACATGTTCTTGTGCTATGGTGGCGAGCTCCTGAATATTCATCTGGAATCCTCCATCTCCGCTAATACTTATCACTTGTTCGCTGGGACTGGCAATTTGAGCGCCTATTGCTGCAGGAAGGCTAAATCCCATTGTTCCAAGACCACCTGAGGAGAAGTAGTGATTCCATTTTTCAAATTTATAATACCGTGCTACCATCATTTGATTTTGGCCAACATCAGATACGATTAGTGCATTCCCCTTTGAAATATCAGAGAGAATATGTATTACCTCAGCCATCCTAAGTATTGAATTATCTGGATGTATTTGTGGAGTGATGACTGTTTCTTGTTCAATTGCATGATTTTTTTTAAACTGTTGTAACCATTCTGCATAATTTTGTTTTTTAAGAAAAGGGGCAATTCTCACTAGTGCCTCTTTTGCATCCATACAAATACCAAGCACATTTTTTACATTTTTATTTATTTCTTTTGCATCAATATCTATATGAATTATCCGGGCATGTGGGGCATATGTGGCGAGAGTGCTTGTTACGCGGTCATCAAATCGCATGCCGACTGCAACAACAACATCTGCTTCATTTGTGAGTACGTTTGGCGCATAGTGGCCATGCATGCCAACCATTCCTACATACTGGGGATGAGAAGCAGGAATGGCAGAAATGCCAAGGAGAGTACAAGCAACTGGCGCATTAGTTAACTCAGCAATTAAGAGCAGTTCTTTTTGTGCATTACTTATAATTGCTCCATGTCCAACAATGACAAGCGGCTTTTTTGCAGTGTTAAGTATTTCTGCTGCTTTTTGGATTGTATCAACTGCATTATTAGTTTTATGTACTAATTGGTGCTTGAGCGGTATTTTTTTATACTCCCCCATTTCTAGTTGTGCGCTTTTTGCAATATCCACTAGAACAGGCCCAGGGCGCCCTTCTGTTGCATGATAAAATGCGCTGTGAATTGCCTCTTCAATTTGGCTTGCATTGGTAACTTGAATATTCCATTTTGTTATTGGTTTTGTGATTCCCACGATGTCAACTTCTTGAAATGCGTCAGAGCCGATGAGATGTGCTGCCACTTGCCCTGTAATACACACAAGGGGTGTGGAGTCCATTTTTGCATCAGCTATTCCTGTAACTAAATTTGTTGCTCCTGGTCCCGATGTGGCAAAACACACACCTGGTTTTCCGGTTGCTCGCGCATATCCTTCGGCTGCATGTGTCGCCGCCTGTTCATGACGAACTAATATGTGGCGCACCTTTTTTGAGTATCCAAATAATGCATCATAGAGGGGCATATTTGCACCTCCTGGATATCCAAATATAGTAGTAACACCTTGCCTTACTAAACACTTCATAATTATTTCTGCTCCCGTGCTTTTCATACGTTATACTGATAATTTTGTACACCAATTACTATATTTTTCTACTTCACCTCTTACGGTTTTAAAAAACATATCTTGAACTTGTGCAGATATAACCCCTCGTTTTCCATCGCCTACCATTCGATTATCAATTTCCCCAATCCATGCAACCTGCACTCCCGTTCCTGAGAAAAATGCCTCATCGCACACATAGAGTTCACTGCGATCTATAGTTCTTTCTTCGGTGGGAACCCCTAAATCACGTGCGATTTTCAAAATACTTTTTCTTGTTATTCCCTCCAACACATCATCAGTTTTTGCGCTCGTTATCAATACACCATCTCTTACAATAAAGAGGTTTTCTGCAGATCCTTCAGCTACTGTTCCCTCTTGTGTAAGGAATATTGCCTCATTATATCCATGCTTTTCTGCCTCTGTGCGAGCAAGAGCGGAGTTTATATATCCCCCAGATATTTTTGCACGAGAAGGTATTGCATTATCAGCAATCCGCCTCCACGAACTAATGCCCACCTTAAGACCAACATTAACTGGAAGATAATCACCCAAAGGAATCATATAAAGTGCAAACTGAAATACCTGATCTGCCATCAAATTAGGAGAAATATTTGTGCTTCCAGCATAAGCAAAAGGGCGAAAATAGGTGTCAGTTTTTGGTTTATTTTTAGCTACAAGTTTCTTTAAAATAGCAACAAGCTCATCTTGAGAATAAGACAGTCCAACACCAACAATATGTAAAGAGGACAAAAATCTTTTGAAATGATCTTCAAGTCGGAATATACTGAGGTATTTTTTTTCTGCATTATAATAACCGCGAATTCCTCCAAAGATTCCTGTTCCATACTGAAGGGCATTTGTCATGATAGATACCTTTGCTTCATGTATATCAACAAACGAATTATTAAAAAATGCATAGGATGAGGAACTACTTGTATTCATAGTGTCTTTATAACAATTTGTAAATTATTGCTCCAAGGAGCAAAAATAGCAAAAATTCTCCCATAATTATTAATTCATCCTCCTTCGTTCATATTTGCCTCGTGGTCTACTTCCACGCAGGCAAATATGCACTTCGGCGGATTTGGTATTCGTAATCCAAAATTTCATTTCGGAAACGACTACCAAAAAAAATCCCGCCTTTGGGGCGGGTGCGTTTATAAAAAAGGTTTTTCCTTTTTATTACTATGCACCCGCCTCTGTAAGGAGGACGAGTTGAGTAATAATAA